>Ga0307373_10000060_pt1 | contig 168311 bp, 131 predicted proteins | sample OX2MG_FD_202534 | JGI IMG/M metagenome (GOLD analysis project Ga0307373, IMG submission 202534) | Soil microbial communities from Risofladan, Vaasa, Finland - OX-2 | ecosystem: Environmental > Terrestrial > Soil > Coastal area > Acid sulfate soil | place: Finland: Risofladan, Vaasa...
GGGTCCATTGACAACCTCTTCAAGCAGAGCCGGGAGGTGACGGGACTGGCGACGGATTTTACGGAGCTGGACCGGCTGACGAGCGGATTGCAGAAGGGCGAATTGATTATTGTGGCGGCGCGCCCTTCCATGGGCAAGACGGCGCTGGCCATCAACATGGCGCAGAACGCGGCGGTGAATCATCAGGCGGTGGTGGCGGTCTTCAGCCTGGAAATGAGCAAGGAGTCGCTGCTGCGCAGGATGCTGGCCTCGCAGGCCTGGGTGGACCAACGGCATTTGCAAACGGGTTTTATTTCGCGTGAGGAGCAGGAGAAGCTGCAGAGCGCGCTGGCGCAACTGGTGGAGACGCGGCTGTTTATCGACGACACGGCTGGGATTTCACTGGCGGAGATGCGGGCCAAGGCGCGGCGGCTGAAACAGAATGCGGGCGGGCTGGACCTGGTTGTGGTGGATTATCTGCAGTTGATGTCGGCGACGCTGCCCTCGGCGGGCGGCAAGCGCTATGAGAACCGGACGCAGGAGGTTTCGGCCATCAGCCGCGGGCTGAAGGCGCTGGCCAAGGAGCTGAACGTGCCGGTGGTGGCGCTGTCGCAGCTTTCGCGCGCCAGCGAGCGGCGCGGCGAGGACAAGCGTCCGCTGCTGAGCGACCTGCGCGAGTCCGGCTCGATTGAGCAGGATGCGGACGTGGTGGCGTTCATCCATCGGGATTCCTATTACAACCGCAGCGAGGAGATGACCGACGAGGAGCGGGCGAAGTCGGAGATTATCGTCGCCAAGCAGCGCAATGGGCCCACGGACACGGTGCATCTGAACTTCATTTCCCGGTTTACGCGGTTCTCCAACCCCGCCGATGCGGTGGCACAGTTCTAGGCCCTAGATTTCGTTGAGGATGAGTGCGACGCGGCCGGTGATGAGGTCGTTGGGGGATTCGCCGGGCGCGGTTTCGAGAAGCTCGGCGGCGAAGTTGGCGTTGCTGGGGCGGAGAACGAGGCGGCCGGAGAGGAAGTCGACGAAGCGCAGGGCCAGGTGCGGGCCGTTGCGGACGGCGTAGAGAGTGGGTCTGTGCGGCCGGTACTGGGCGAGCGAGCTGTAATGGCGGTCAATGACGAGCAGCGCCTCGGGCATGAGGATGGGCTCCATGGGCTGCGCGTCTGCCGACGAGATGCGGATGGCGACGAAGCGCTGCCAGGTGCGCCGGGAGACGGAGGTGCGGGCGCGGGCGGTGCGGAAGACACCGGCCGGCAAATGAAGGAGCGACTGGACCGAGGCGGCGCGGATGCAGGGCTCAAAGAGAGCAACGCTGTGGGAGACGACGGGGACCGCACCAGTTTCCTCACCGAAAAGATCATGGTTGGCGTTGCGCCGGGGCGAGGGAAGCAAGTCGGAAGCCACGAGCTGCTGGGCGGAGAGGACTCGGTCCATGGCGTCCAGCGAGAGCTGCCGGCGGCAATGGAGGAAATTGGAGAGATGGGACTGTCCAAAGCCGGTTTGGCGGGCGAGAAGGGAGACACTGAGCGAGCCGCGCTGTATCCTCCGGAGGACCTCCAGGCGTAGTCGTTCATGCATCTGGGTTAAATTCATGCGTGGAAAATCCGCCATGAGAAATGGGAGGGCGAGGCGCGCCTTTTCTTTGAGCAAAGTGATCTGGCGGAATTTGCGGTCATTCTTGCGGAAACCTCCGGAACCCAATGCGCGCCGGCGAGCGAAATAGGGCGGAGGAGTTGACTGTAAAGAAACGGAACCCTAGATTAGCTTTACTAAATCTCGCACAGCCTTGTGGGAATTCTCGGAGATACGCAGGTACGGCGCAACCCTACGAGGGTGGGAGAGACTCCCACCTCCGTAACCAGCGGTGCGTACCGCGTAGGGGGACGAGACCGAGGAATTCACAGCCGCGAGCAAGTGCACGACCGCGGGGAAGCGAGTCTGTGGGGAGACTTCCAGAATCTGCGCGCGAAAGCAGTCCAGATCGAGCGTGTGCCAGGAGCCGGGGTGATGCAAACAATGCAGCAACACGACAGTGGAGAACTCCGGACGGCCATGAGCAACAGGGGCACGACTCGGGCGGGACGAGGCAAAGAGATGACCAAGGACCTGGGCGGAAAGGCAGCAACGTACCATCGGGACCGAAGAAGCCCGAGCAGGCTGCGTTTGCGCTCCAAGCCCCGCCGCATGCGACAGGGAAGCTGCGGGCGGCGGGAGAAGGCTTTGCTTTGGAAAGGTCACCATGGAGTTGCGCGTGCAATTGAAGATTTGCGAGGGGTGCGGCTGCTTGTGGTACCGCGCCCAGACAAACGGGGGGGTGTACTGCAGGGAGTGTGAGGTCAAACTGAAAGACTTCCCCGAACCGGAAACGCGAAAGCTGCGAGGACGCCGAAGCAGGAAACCCATCAAACAGATTTGGGGAGTGGCCGAAGCCGCGGGAGGTGCCCAGTGAGCGCCGCCCTGCAATTGCCGGTGGTCTACGGGGAAGCCAGCCTGCGGCATGGATGGGACGAACCTGAGAGGAGGAACCAGGAACATTCCGGAGCAAGGCCGAAGGAGGAGAAGACAAGGGCGGCGGAAGCGCCGGCGGCAAGCCTGGCCTTCTATCGCAAGCACACGGAAAACATGCTGAGGCGTTATTTGTACGCTTCGATTCAGGTGGGCCGGGCGCCTTCGATTCTGGGCGATCCGGTGGGGCGGGGATGGGTATCGAGCCGGCCGGTAAGGACGTTCGAGGACGCGGTCATCTTCGTGCTGGACGTGGAGCGATGCCTGGAGAAGCTGAGCGTGCTGGACCGGCATCTGCTGAGCCGGATTGTGCTGCAGGAGTATACGCACGCGGAGACGGCGGCGCTGATGGGCATGAGCGTTCGCGCGGTGGGATACAAGTTTCCGCAGGCGCTGGACCGGTGCACCGAAACGCTGCTGGAAAGCGGGCTTCTGGTGCTGCCGCACGGTTGACCGCAGGGCAACACGTTGAGGGAGCGCGAAGCATGCGCTCCCTCGTTTTTTTGCGTGGATGAGGAGTGTTGAGTCCTAAAATTTGCGGGACCACTCGCGGGGCCAGCGCTCGACGATAACTTTCTTGTCGGTGTAGAACTCGATCGCGTCGCGGCCCTGGGCGTGCATGACGCCGAAGAAGCTGCCCTTCCAGCCGGAGAAGGGGAAGTAGGCCATGGGCGCGGGGACGCCGATGTTGATGCCGACGTTGCCGGTGGAGACCATGCTGCGGAACTTGCGCGCCTCCGCGCCGGAGGCGGTGAAGATGGAGCTGGCGTTGCCGAAGGGGGAGCGGTCGATTTGCGCGATGGCCTGCTCAACTGAGTCCGCGTGGACGACGGAGAGTACGGGGCCGAAGATTTCGGTTTCAAGCAGCGGGCTGTCGGCGGGCAGGCCGTCCAGGACCGTGGGGCCGACGAAGGAGCCGTGAGGCAAGCCGGCGAGCGGGCGGCCATCGACCATCGGCTTTGCGCCCTCGCGCGCGCCCTGGCCGATGAGCGAGACGATGCGGTCGCGGCTGGCGGCGGTGATCACAGGGCCCATCTGCGAAGTGGGATCGAGGCCGTCGCCGACCTTGAGCGCGGAGGCCGCGGCGGCGATGGAGTCGCTGAACCAGGCCTTGGCCTCACCGACGGCGACGGTGACGCTGACGGCAAGGCAGCGCTGGCCGGCGCATCCGAAAGCGGAGTCGGCAATGATGCGCGTGGTGGTTTCCGGGTCGGCGTCGGGCAGGACGACGACGTGGTTTTTCGCGCCTCCCTGGCACTGCACGCGCTTGCCGGAAGATGAGCCGCGGGCGTAGACGTACCGTGCGACGGGCGAGGAGCCGACGAAGCTGACGGCGCGGACGAGGGGGTGGTCAAGCAGGGCATCGACCGCGGGCTTGCCGCCGTTGACGAGGTTGACAACGCCGGCGGGAAGGCCGGTTTCCTGCAGCAGGTCAACAAGCAGCGCGGCGGAGAAGGGAACGCGGTCACTGGGCTTGAGGACGACGGTGTTGCCGCAGGCGATGGCGTAAGGCAGGAACCAGAGGGGAATCATCAGCGGGAAGTTGAAGGGCGTGATGACGGCGCAGACGCCGAGGGGCTGGCGCACCATGCTCTCGTCGATGCCGGGGGCGACGTCCTCGAGCGTGTAGCCCTGCATCAGGATGGGGATTCCGCAGGCGACCTCGACGTTTTCAATGCCGCGGCGGAGCTCGGCGCGGGATTCGGCGAGGGTCTTGCCGTTCTCGATGGTGATGAGTCCGGCGAGATCTTCGAAGTGGTCTTCGAGGATATTTTTCAGCTTGAAGAGGAACTGGATGCGGTCGCCGGGAGGAGTGGCGCGCCAGGCGGGAAAGGCCGCGCGCGCGGCGCGGACCGCGGCATCCACCTCGTCAGCGGAGCCGGAGGGCGCGTTGCCGAGGAGCTCTCCGGTGGCGGGGTTCACGAGCTCAATGCCGGCGGAGCTTGTGGTGGCGAGCCAGCGGCCGCCGATGAAATTGCGAACCTGGGAGGAGGGACGGTTGTACATAGGACTCCCACTGTAACGCAGCGCGGGCGCGGGCGCAGCAGGAAAAGGACGGACCTTGCGCGGGCTTTGATATGGTGGAGGGGCTTTTGGGGAATGGGGCGCGGGGTGGTCGTGGAGCCGGAGGCGCAGAAGCCCGGGGGCACGGAAAAGGAGCGGTGGCGATGAGGATGGGAATGCGGATGAGTGTTTGGGTGTGTGTGGCGGCGATGGCGGCCGGAGCCGCGGCGCTACAGAGTGCGCCGAAGCCAACGACGGCGGCTGAAGCGCCGACCGGGGACACGAGCTACATTGACGCCCAGGGAACGGCGCACGTGACGCGGTTGGTGCCGATTCCGGAAGACCTGAGCCCCCAGGCGCGGGCGTTCCTGAGCAGGAGGAATCCGGATGCGGGGCCACCGGAGACGCTGGCCCAGAGGCGTGCGGGCACGGATGCGTGGGCGGTGCGCGCGGCGGCGGCGTGGAGCAAGCTGTGCCCGAATACGCTGGTGAATACGCAGATTGCCGGCGTGCCGGTGCGGATTGTGACGCCGGAGGGAATGCCGAAGGCGAACGAAGACAAGGTGCTGCTGAATCTGCACGGCGGCGGCTTCAACTCGGATTCGGGGTCGTACACGGAGACGATTCCGATTGCCGGATACACGAAGATACGCGTGGTGGCGGTGCTTTACCGGCTGGCGCCGGAGCACACGTTTCCCGCGGCGGTGGAGGACTCCGTGGCGGTGTACAAGGCGCTCCTGAAGAAGTACAAGCCGGAGCACATCGTGATTTACGGGACCTCGGCGGGCGCGATTCTGACCGGCGAGGTGGCCGTGGAGCTGAAGAAGGAAGGGCTGCCGATGCCGGCGGCGCTGGGCATCTTCAGCGGAATGGGGGATTTTGAGCGGACGGGGGATTCGGAGGCGATGTATGCGCTGAACGGATTGTCGGGGCATCTGGACCCGCCGACGCCGGGTGCGCACGATACGGAGTATGTGGGGACGACGAACCCGCGGGATCCGGTGCTGTCGCCGGTGTATGCGGACCTGCGCGAGCTGCCGCCGACGCTGTTCGTGACCAGCAGCCGGGACATGCTGCTGAGCGGAACGGCGAACCTGGAGCGGGCATTTCTGCACGGGGGCGTGGACGTGCGCATGGTGCTGTTTGACGGGCTGCCGCACGCCTTCTGGTATGACCAGAACCTGCCGGAAGCGATTGAAGCCAACCACATGATGGCGGATTTCTTTGTGAAGGAACTGGGGAAGTAGCGCGGCGAGAACACGCAGCGAGAATGTGGGGCGAAGACGCGCGGCCAGGCTGCGAGGCAAAGATGCGTCGGAAGCGCTGCGTGAGCACTGTTCCGAATCGAAACAGGCGCACAAGTTGGGAAATGCGCACGCGTGCGCGGGCCGGATGGGGCGATTCCCGTTTGAGCCTGGCGCAGGCGCAAAATTCTCTTGACTTTTTTCACTCTATAAAATAGAGTACTCTACATGAAGACGAAGAAAGAAACGAATTCGAGAGGGAGTATGGCGATGAGGGGGATGCAGAGGGTGATTTGGTTGGGTGCGGCGGCGGCGGCGCTGGCGGCGTGCGCGGGAATGGCCGCGGCGCAGGGACCGGGGCCAGCGAATGTGGCGGCACAGAAAGTGGCGATGCAGAAGCTGGCGTTTCTGGCGGGGAAGTGGTCGGGGCCGATTACGGTGCACGAGGGGCCGGGACCGGCGCTGCACATGACGCAAACCGAAAGCGTGGAGTACAAGCTGGATGGGCTGGTGCTGCTGATCGAGGGCAAGAGCACGGACACGGCGGGCAAAGCGGAGTTTGAGGCGCTGGCGACGATTGCCTGGGACGATGCGACGCAGGGGTACCGGATTCGCGCGTACAACGCGGGGCACTATGTGGATGTGCCGCTGACGGCAGAGAAGGACGGGTTTTCCTGGAGATTTCAGGCAGGTCCCGTGCGCATTGAGAATGCGATGCACCTGACGAGCGATGGGCAATGGAAGGAAGAGACGAATGTAACGGTGCCGGGACGGCCGACGTTCCCAACCGTGGAGATGCTGCTGAAGCACGCGCAATGAAAGGGAGAGAAACCATGCGGGAAGAGATGAGTGGGCAGGACCTGAAAGAGCGGTTTGCGCTGATTGAGACGATGATCGCCGAAGGGCGGCGGTCGACCGAAAGCTGGGGATGGGTGTTTGTGCTGTGGGGCGTGGCCTATCTTGTGGCGATTGCCTGGTCAAGCTGGGGAGCGGGACAGCTAGGGGGGTCGCTGCTGAGCGGGACGCACAGCGATGTGGCCTGGCCGGTGACGATGTTTGCAGCCGCGGCTCTGACGCTGGTAATCGGGTTGCGGCGCGGCCGAAGGAAGACGGGAACGCTGCTGGGCCGCGCGGTGACCTCAGTGTGGGCGGGGATTGGGATCTCAATGCTGGTGGTGTTTCCGGCGCTGGGATTCAGCGGGCGGCTGGAAGTGCACAGTTTTGTGGCGCTGGTGGCGGCGATGCTGGGCGCTGCGAACGCGGGGTCGGCGCTGATTCTTCGATGGAAGATGCAGTTGGGCTGCGCGGTGGTGTGGTGGGCGGCGGCTGCGGTGGCCTGCTTTGGCACGGCGGGGCAGGCTTCGATGATCTTTCTGGCGGCGGTGTTTGTGTGCCAGATTGTCTTCGGCGTCTACACGATGATGCGCGAGGCGCGGCGGGCGCGCGGAGAAGTGGCGCATGCCTGAGCTGCCGGAATTGAATCCGGTGATTCACGGCAAGCTGCGGCTGGCGGTGCTTTCGCTGCTCTCTGGCGCGGAGGAGGCGGAGTTCACGTGGCTGCGCGCGAAGACGGGGTCAACGGACGGGAACCTGGGCGCGCAGTTGGCAAAGCTCGAGGAGGCCGGCTACGTGACGGTGACCAAGCGCTTTGTGCAGCGCAAGCCGCAGACGCTTTACCGCATGACGGAGGCGGGCCGCGCGGCGCTAAGCGAATATGTGCAGGCGCTGAAAATGCTGCTGGGCGATGCGATGGGGGAGTGAGGGCGGGCACTGAGGTTTGCTCGCCCGTTTGCGCATGCTCTACATCGGGGCACCCTCGACCAGGAACAGGCGGGTGCGGGCCGCATGCTGCCTCAGAGGCGCGATGGCCTTGTATTGCGGGGAGGATTCAAAATGCTCCGCGATTGCCAGGCTGGGGAACTCGATGACAATGAAGCGGCCTGTGGGGGCGTGGCCTTCGATCGGCACGATCTTGCCGGCGCGGACGAGATACCTGCCTCCAAACTGCGCGACAATCGGTGTGACGGCGGCCAGGTACTTTTTGTAGGCGACCGGGTTGGTGACGTTGATTTCCGCGATGGCATAGCCCTTGGGTGTGGACGTTCGCGGCGGCGGATTCTGAGCGCGGACGGATGCAACGGCGGAGAGAGCGAGAACCGCAACGGCGAACCAGAGGTGAGGAAGTTTCGTTTTGCGCATAGGTGAGATTTTCCTTTCGTGGGAAAACGATCAACGGAAAGAGATTGCCTTGCCAAGCGGTGCGCGAGCCCGTACGGAAGATTCGCCGGAGAGACTACGATGCGGATGACTCGGCCTGCAGGCAGGCGCGGAGGCGTTGCATGACGCCGAGGTAGTAGGCGAGGTTGTGGATGGAGTTGAGGGTGGCGGCAAGCGGCTCACCGCAGTGCATCAGGTGGCGCAGGTAGGCGCGGGAGTAGCGGTTGCAGACCATGCAGTCGCAGGCGGGGTCGGGCGCGTTCTGATCCTCTGCATATTGTTTGTTCTTGATGTTCATGCGGCCCTGGCTGGTGAAGAGCAGGCCATGGCGGGCGGCGCGGGTGGGCAGCACGCAGTCCATCATGTCCACGCCCATGCGCGCGTACTGCTCAATCTCGTCAGGGTAGCCGACGCCCATGAGGTAGCGCGGTTTGTCGGCGGGGAGCAGCGGCAGGACTTCGGCGATCATCTCCTGCGTGAGGTTGCGAGGCTCGCCGACGCTGAGGCCGCCGATGGCGTACCCGTCAAAGTTCATTTCGACGAGGCGCTCGGCGGATTCGCGGCGCAAGTCGACATAAGTGCCGCCTTGAATGATGCCGAGGAGGCTTTGGCTTTTTCCTTCTAGTTCGCTGTGCCACGGGACCAGGTGCTGATGCGCGCGGAAGTGGGTGAGCGAACGGCGGGCCCAGGCCATGGTGAGGCGCAGACTTTCGCGGGCGCGGTCGCGGTCGGCGGGGTACTCGGTGCACTCATCGAAGGCCATGGCGATGTCCGCGCCGAGGGCAATTTGCACGTCCATGGAATGTTCAGGAGTGAAAGAGTGCGAACTCCCGTCGAGGTGGGAGCGGAAGGTGACGCCCTCGTCGGAGACCTTGCGCAGGCTGCTGAGGGAGAAGACCTGGTAGCCGCCGGAGTCCGTGAGCAGGGCGCGCGGCCAACTGATGAAGCGATGCAGGCCGCCCATGCGGCGAATGGCTTCGTGACCGGGGCGCAGGTAGAGGTGGTAAGTGTTGCCGAGGATGATTTCGGCACCGAGGAATTCGAGCGTGTCTTGCGGGACGGCCTTGACGGAGCCGGCGGTGCCGACGGGCATGAAGACGGGAGTTTCGACGGCCTGATGAGGCAGGTGCATGCGGCCGCGGCGGCCGGCGGCGGCGGTGGTGTGGAGGACGTCGAAGCGAAGGCTCACGAGACGATTGTAGCGAGCGGGGACCAGAGTTCGGATTCGATGCGGGTGACGGCGTCGGCCCCGGCGGGGAATTGCCGGAGCAGGTCGTCGAGTAGCTGGGCGATGGTGCGGCGGCTGCGGGGATCGACAAGAGTGGGAGCAATCTCCGCGAGGGGCACAAGGACGAAGGCGCGTTCGGCGAGGCGGGGATGAGGCAATTCGAGGCCGGATTCGCTGAGGCAGAGATCGCCGAGCAGGAGCAGATCGAGATCGAGGGTGCGGGGGCCGTTGGGGGTGGATTGGGCGCGGTTGCGGCCGTTGTGCGACTCGATGGCGAGGAGGTGCAGAAGCAGGGTGCGCGGCGCGAGGCCGGTGCGCAGGGCGATGACGGCGTTGACGAAGCGTGGCTGGTCAGGAATGCCAACGGGCGCAGTGGAGTAAAGCGAGGAGCGCGCAGAGATGGGTCCGAGCGAGGCGAGCGATTCAAGCGCGGCGGCGAAGGTGGCCTGAGGCGTGCCGCCGGGTCCGGGTAGGTTGGCTCCGAGGCCAATGTAAGCAGTGTGCATCCGCTTCAGAGTATCGCGAAGAAGCGGGTCGCGGGCAGCGGGTGAGACGAGCGGCGGAGGGTTTCTGGTAGCATCCCTTTTGGAGACGATTTGCACATGGATTCGATGAACAATGCGGTGCTCGGCGTCCGCCGGAACGAGGATATTGCGCTGGACCTGCTGAAATTTGTCGCGGGAGTGGCGGGCGTGGGAAGGCCGGCGGCGCCCTCGACTGGATTTAGCGGCGCTTCTGCCCCGAAGCCGGAGGAGCATGTGCGGGAGCTGCTGGAGCTCTACGGGCGCTGCCTGAAGGCCGTGAAGGGCGAAGGGGCCTAAGGCCACGGCGGGCGAGACCATGCTGCGAGTTGCGGTGGCTGGGGCGGGAGCCTTCGGGCGCAATCATCTGCGCGTCTATCGCGAGCTGGAAGCCGCAGGCGAAGGCGTGACGCTGGCGGCAGCGGCGGAGCCGGATGCCGGGCGCGCGGCAGCGGCGGAAGAGAAATACGGGATTCCGGTTTTTGCGAGCGTGGAAAAGATGCTGGCCGCGGATCTGCGGCTGGACGCGGCGTCGGTGGCCGTGCCCACGGTGCATCACGCCGCGGTGGCTACAGAACTGCTGGACGCAGGGCTGGACCTGCTGGTGGAAAAGCCGCTGGCGGCCACGCTGGCCGAAGCTGATGCGCTGGGGGCGCTGGCGGAAAAGAAGCAGCGGATTCTGCAGCCGGGGCATCTGGAGCGCTTTAATCCGGCGGTGCTGGCAGTCCAGCCCAAATTGCGGCGGCCGATGTTCTTTGAGGCGCACCGGCTTTCCGTCTTTACGCCGCGAGCGCTGGACGTGGACGTGGTGCTGGACCTGATGATCCACGATCTGGACATTGTGCTGACGTTTGCGCATTCGGCGGTGCGCGAAGTGCGCGCGGTGGGGCTGCCGATTCTGTCGCCGCGGGTGGACATTGCGAATGTGCGGGTGGAGTTCGAGTCAGGTTGCGTGGCGAACTTTACGGCGTCGCGTGTTTCCACGGAGCGCGTGCGCAAGCTGCGGTTCTTTGAGCCGCGGCAGTATGTGTCGATTGATTATGCGCGGCAGGATCTGCTGGTGATTCGGCTGGAGGGCGGCGCTCCGGCGGAGATTGCGGCGGCGATTGCCGGGGGGCGTGTTGATGCGGCGTTGCTGGCGCAACTGGCGACGGCAGGTGCTGGCGCGAGCGATGAGTCTGCATCGAGCGGGCCGGGGCCGGGATTGAAGTTTGCCAAGTTGCCGGTGACGCCGGGCGAGCCTCTGCGGCTGGAGATTGCGTCGTTTCTGGATGCGGTGCGGACGCGGCGGGAGCCGAGCGTGACGGCAAAGCAGGGCCGCGAGGCGCTGGCGCTGGCGCTGGCGATCCAGGCGGAGATGGCGGCGCACGCGGAGCGCGCGGGACTGAAGGATTTTTTCGAGAGCGGCCTGGAGGCAGGCGCGTAGGCGCGGAGTTTTGCGACGCGAAGGGCCGGTTCGAAGCCGATGGAAATCGAAAGAATCAGAGGGGCGCATTCCTGCAAGGGAAGCGCCCCATTTGCTTGGGTGTTGTGTTGCGCCGCACGCTTACGGAGCGGACAGCTGCGAGGGTTCCTTGAGAATCTGGCGCATTTTCAGGTAAACGGCGTTGGTCCAGCCGAAGCCGATTTCATTGGTGGTGTAACCGGCGCTGACGTGGACGTTGGCGTTGCCGGCGACGACGTTGTATTTTTCGCGGATGGTGCCGTCGTGGGCGAAGCCGGTGTCGACGGTGGTGTTCCATTTGCGCGCGAGGCGCTTGGCGTCGGCGCGGAAGCCGGCATCGTCGAGGCCTGAGACACCGATCCAGTTGGTGGGCGCCCATCCGAAGGGCTCGTCCCACTGCATGCCGCTGTGAAAGTTGCTCATGGAGAGGCCGCCGGGACGCTCAAAGAGGTTGAGCTTCTCGACCATTCTGCGTGCTTCACTGCGCGTGGCGACGCCGGCCCAGAGCGGATAGAGCGATGTGATGTAGGCATAGGTGGACGGTTTGTGGCGGACAAAGTCGTAGTCGCCGAAGACGCCGTTTTTGGGCTGCCACAGGTAACGCTGGATGGCGTTGTCGCGACGCTGCGCGCGACGTTCCCACTTTTTTGCATCAGAGGGTTTGCCCAGCAGCAGTGCGAAGTGTTCGAGGTCGCGCTCGTAGCGATAAAGCAGACAGTTGAGGTCGACGGGCGCGTAGTGATGCGTTGCGCCGTCAAAGGGTCCCCAGCGGAAGCTGGGATCGAAGCCGGACTCGCGCATGGCGCGGTCGCCTTTGTAGAAGTCGCGCGTGAGGCGATAGCCGCGATACCAGGCGCGCATGCAGACCACGCTGATGTTCACGTCGCAACTGGTCTCGCGCAGGCTCTCGGCCTGGGCGGCGCTGGGATGTTCGGGGCCCTTGATGAGATACGATGCGCCGCCGCTGCGGGGGTGGTCAACGAGCCAGTGGAGGACATCGATGTAATAGGTTGCATCGTCGGCCATCTCGGGCACGGGACCGCTGCCGTAATCGTAGAAGCGTGCGAGGCCGGTGACGCCGGCGCGATGCTCGGGCCGGGTCCAGGTGGAGTAATCCCTCTGGGCAAGCTCGTAGCCTTTTTCCAGCCATGCGCGCGCGTCTTCGCGGCCTTCCGGCGTGGAGGGAAAGCTGCGCGGATTCTCGTAGACGGCGCGAATCATGGACGTGAGAAAGGGCGGCTGCGAGCGCGTGAGGTAGTAAGTTCGATTTGCGTTGAGAACACCGCCGTAGTGCTCAATCTCGAAGTAGAAGTTGTCGACCATGTCCTTGGCCCGCGCCGCGTGATGGTCGGCCTCGAGGCCGAGGACGATGAAGTAGCTGTCCCAGCCATACATCTCATTGAAGCGGCCGCCGGGCACGACGTAGGGGCGCGGAAGGAAGAGCAGTCCCTGCGCGGAAAGCTGGCGGGGGTCGAGCTCGCCGATTTTTTCAAGGCGGCGCGGCAGCGAGAGGACGCGCACGTGGCATTTCTGCTCAAGCGCGATGACTTCGGGCGGCGCGGGCACTTCCGCGGGCATGTAAAGGACGGGTTGCGTGGAAATCTTGGTGTCGCCGAAGGAGTGGCAGTCGGTCATGGAGCGCGTGAGCGTGGCCCATGCGGCGTGGATGTAGCGCAGGGTTGCCGCGGAGTCCGGCGTTGCTGCGGCTGCGGCGGCGGATGTGGATGCGGTTGCAGGTTGGGTTTGGGGTTGAGGCTGGGCGATGGCGATTGCGGCAAATGCAAGTGGAAACAAGCGAAGCAATTTCATTGTTTGGGGACTCCCGGTGGTATGGACCGTGGTCGCCTTGGAGTGTATCGCACGCGAGGTTGCGATGGCGCGTGGAATCCGACGCGGGGAATCGAAGGCGGAGGCGGGAACAGTGGGAAGAGCTGCGGTGTCTATTGGAACAGAGTGGTTGCGACCGGAATGCGCGCAGGGCCTTAAATGGCGCGCCCGCGGCGAGGTGCGCGGGGCGGCGACGGCCCCGTGCGCGTGCGGCGACCCAGTAACGCTGGAAGGGAGGCGGGCATGTTTGAGGATGCGACGTTCGAGAGTATGGGGAGGATCCACACGCGGAGCCTGAACTGGATGCTGGCAACGTTCGCGCTGAATGGAGGAGTGCTGGCGGCACTGGTTCTGTTCCCGCTGCTGCACCCTGAGGCGCTGCAGAGAGAGCTTCGATGGATGCCGCTGACGATTCCGGAGCAGCCGCAACCGGTGCGCGTGACCGCGCGGGAGCCGGCGCCGAGCGAACACTCATCGGCGGTGACGATGAGGCGCGAAATGCAACCGCCGCGACTGATTCCGTCGCGCATCCTGATGGTGCAGGACCCGGAGCCGGGGAGCACTTCGGATTTGACGCGGCTGGGCGAGGGAGCAAATATGCCGGGCGATGCGAACGGTGTCTTTCGGCGAGGCGCGATGATGACAGTGGTGCGGCCCGTGCCACGCGGCGCGATGCGGGTTTCGTCCCGATTGGTGGAAGGGTTGCTGGTGCGCAAGACGCTGCCGGTGTATCCGCCGATTGCGCAAACGATGCACCAGCAAGGAACGGTGGTGCTGCAGGCGACGATTTCAACGACGGGAGCGATTGAGGATCTGCACGTGGTGAGCGGACCGTTGATGCTGCGGCAGGCGGCGCTGGATGCGGTGAAGACGTGGGCTTATAAGCCCTACATCCTGAATGGCAAGCCGGTGGAGGTGGAGACGACGGTGCAGGTGGACTTCAAGCTCGAGTGAGTGGCGCGGGGCGCGTGAAATCGGCGACAATCTCTAGTGCCATGATGAATCTCTCTCGCCGCGCCTTCCTCAAGTCCGCTTCCGCCGCCACACTTGCCACCCCCGCGCTTCGCGGATGGGCCGCGCCGAAGACGCAGCGCGTGCTGATCGCATCGAACTCGCCGGACGGGATTCTGGCTTACGACTGGGACGGCAAAACGGGAACTCTGACCGCGGCAGGCGTGGCGGCGAAGATTGACATGGTGGACTGGATCACGTTTTCACCGGACCGCAAGTATCTGTTTGCTGCGTGCGAAGTGGACCGCTTCAACGGCAAGCCAACGGGTGAAGTGGCAAGCTTTCGCGTGGTGGACGGCGACCTGTTTCCGCTTTCGACGCGCAACTCGGCGAGCAAGGGGACCTGCAACGTGGCGGTGGACAAGACAGGGCAGGTGATGCTCTCGGCAGATTACGGCGGCGGCAGCGCGTCAAGCTTTCAAGTGACGGACGGCAAGCTGAGCGATCTGGTGTGGAGCGAGCACTATACCAAGCACGGGCCCAACCGCAATCGGCAGCGGACCGCGCACGCGCACTTCTGCTCGTTTTCACCGGACAACCGGTTCGCGTATGTGAATGACCTGGGCGGCGACCGAATTCACATCTACCACCTGGACACCGAGACGGCGGAGCTGACCCATGCGGGCGCCTACCACGGCGCGCCGGGGTCAGGCGCGCGCACGCTGCACTTTCACCCAAACGGGCACACGGCGTATTGCATGAATGAAATTGTGTCCACGGTGGACGTGCTGCATTGGCACAAGCGGAACGGGCATTTCTCGCTGATTACGCGGATTCATCTGCTGCCGGAGGGGTACCACGGGCCGACGCGCGGCTGCGACACGGTGATTGCGCGCGACGGACGGTTCGTCTACTTTGCCAATCGCGACGACAACTTTCTTTACAGCTTCAAGGCTGCTCCCGAGACGGGCGCGCTGACGCCGATGGTGCGGTCAAGCTGCGGCGGCAAGACGCCGAGGAACTTTACGCTGGACCCGACGGAGCACTGGATACTGGTGGCGAACCAGGATTCGAGCCTGCTGAGCGTTTTTGCGCGGAACCCGGAGACGGGCCTGCTGGCAAACGAAGGCAAGAGCGTGCAGGTCGCGACGCCGATGTGTATCCAGTTTGTGTGAGGAGAGTTGCGAATCAGGCGCCGAGGAGCGCAGGCTTGCGCAGCGGCGCGCGCGGCGAGGGCTGCTCCCTGGCCGTGGCGGGGGCTGCGGCGGGAACGGGAATGCGTGCCAGCTCCCATGCGGCGCGATCCTTCAAGAGGCGCGAGACAAGCGCGGTGTGCATGGCGTGGCCGGCACGCTCGGCCACCACGTGGCCTTCGATACGGCGGCCGGCCAGCGCGAGATCGCCGATGAGGTCGAGAACTTTGTGACGCACATATTCGTCGGGGAAGCGGAGCGGGCCGTTTTCCGGGCCGTTAGGGCCGAGGATGATGGCGTTCTGCGGGCCCGCGCCGCGGATAAGGCCCATGTCGCGGAGGCGGCGCTCGTCGGCCATGTAACCGAAGGTGCGCGCGGGGGCGATGAATGCGCCGTAGGTTTCGGCGGCGAGATCGATGCTGGTCTGCTGGCGGCCGATGGGTGCGGGGAAGTCGATGGTGTAGTCAATGCGGTAGCCGGAGCCGGGGTAAACGCCGATGAACTTGTCGCCTTCGCGGACTTCCACGGGCTGCAGGACGCGGATGGTTTCGCGGCGGCGCCTCTGGGTGCGGATGCCGGCGCGCTCCACGGCTTCGACGTAAGGCAGGGCGCTGCCGTCGAGGATGGGAAGCTCAAGGTTGTCGAGCTCGACGATGAGATTGTCAATCCCGAGACCGATGAGCGCGGAAAGCAGATGCTCCGTGGTGGAGATGAGCACGCCCTGGCGCATGAGGCTGGTGGCGTAACTGACTTTGGCCACGTTGCGGCCATTGGCGGGGATTTCAAAGTTGTCGAGATCAGTGCGGCGGAAGACGATGCCGGAGCCGGCGGGCGCGGGGAGCAGCCGCATGGTGACCGGTGCGCCGGAATGAAGGCCGACCCCGGTGAACTCGAGGGTCTCGGCGATGGTCTGTTCCATATGCGCGGATGGAGCCAAAATGTGCTTCCCTGCGATGAGCTGCTCCTGCAAGCGATAGACAAGCGATAGATTAGACGGGAAGTAGAAAAAGTCTATGTGGCATTTTTGCCACACTATGAGCGCACATTCGGCCGTGCGGACGCGGAAACGCCGGCAAGTGGATGGCGTAAACCTCGTAGAATCAGAGAGCCCCCGTGCCGACCGGGGAGCGACGGAAAGGACGAAAAATGGCCGTTTCAAGTGAGGTTCCCGTACCGATGCGCGCGCTGCTGGCCGGGGCCCGGCGCAAGCAGGGCGCACTGCTGGAGCTGACACGGCGGCTGGTGGAGGCCGAGAGTCCCACCGACGAGAAGGCGGCGGTGGATGCCTGCGCGGCGCTGGCGGCGGAGCGGGCGCGTGCACTGGGCGGGCGAGTGAAGGTGCATCGGCAGAAGGCCTTTGGCGACGTGGTGGAAGCGCGCTTCGGGCCGAGGAGCAAGGCCGCCAAGGGCAGGGTGCTGCTGCTTGGCCATGTGGACACGGTGTGGCCGCTGGGGACGCTGAAAAAAATGCCGTGCCGCGTACGCGACGGCTGGTTGTGGGGTCCGGGCACGCTGGACATGAAGGCCGGCGTGGCGATGGCGCTGACGGCGGTGGAGATGCTGACGGAGGCCGAATTGCTGGAGCGGGAAGTCATCCTGATGCTGAACAGCGATGAGGAAGTGGGCAGCCCAGTGTCGCGGCCGATTACGGAGAAGCTGGCGCTCGAGTGCGAGGCGGTGTTTGTGCTGGAGCCGGCGCAGGGGCTGGCCTGCAAAACGGCGCGCAAGGGGACGGGAGACTGGCGCGTGGAGATTGCGGGCGTGGCGGCGCACGCCGGCGTGGACTTTAGCAAGGGCGCGAGCGCGGTGCTGGAGCTGGCGCGCGTGGTGGAGACGGTGAGCGGATGGACGGACCTGAAGCGCGGACTGACGGTGAGCGTGGGGCTGGTGGGCGGCGGATCGAAGACGAACGTGATTCCGGCCAGCGCCTGGGCCGAAGTGGACGTGCGGATTGCGCGCAAGGCCGATGGAGCGCGGATGGAGCGGCGGTTCACGGGGCTGAAGGCGCAGGACCGGCGCTGCGCGCTTACGGTGACGGGCGGCATCAACCGGCCGCCGATGGAGCGGACGCGCGGGACGGTGGCGCTGTATAAAAAAGCGCGCGGGCTGGCGGCGGAGCTGGGATTTGCGCTGGAAGAGGCGGCGACGGGAGGCGCGTCGGACGGGAATTTTACCTCAGCGCTGGGAGTGGCCACGCTGGACGGGATGGGCGCGGTGGGGGAGGGCGCGCACGCGAGCCATGAGTCGATTGTGCTGGAGCACCTTGCCCCGCGGACGGCGCTGCTGGCGGGAATGCTGGCGGGCTGAGGGACGAGGGCGAACGACGCAGGTTTCCGCCGGTCAGGGATGGCTGACGGCATTCAGGAGAAAAAAGTAGCCGGCGGTGAGGAAGCCGATGGCCGTAATCGTCCAGCACATGATGTTCTGATTGACGCGGCGGCCGAAGTGCGCGCCGATGTAGCCGCCGAAACCGGCGAGCACGGCCATCTCCAGGCAGAAGGTCCACTGCACGCGGCGGGCGACGAGAAGCCACGCGAGGCGCAGCGCAGGAAGAAAATGGGCGGGTATACCCCACTGTAACGGGCGGGCGCGGGATTCCCGAGGAAGATTTTGGGTTGGAATGCGTGCGGCAACGGTTCAGGTTGCGCTGGTGGGCAGCTCCGGCGTGGCGGCCAGCAACTGCCGGGTATAAGGTTGTTGCGGGTTGGCGCAGAGGGATTCGGATTCGCCGGTTTCGACGAGGCGCCCGCGCTCAAGGACGGCGATGCGCGTGGCAAGATAGCGGACCAGCGGCATGGAATGGGAGATGAAGAGGTAGGTGAGGCCGTGGTCGCGCTGGAGCCGGCGAAGAAGATTGACGATCTGCGCGCCGACGCTCACGTCGAGCGCGGAGACAGGTTCATCGAGGATGAGAAGGCGCGGGCGAAGGGCGAGCGCGCGGGCGATGTTGATGCGCTGGCGCTGACCGCCGGAGAATTCGTGCGGATGGCGCATGAGAGCGGAATCATCGAGGCCGACGGAGGCGAGCAACTCGGCGGCGCGAGCGCGGAGAGCGGCGCGGCGACTGGTGACCCGCGCGCCAGAGTCGTCGAAACCGTGGATGAGCCAGGGTTCGGTGACGATATCGAGAACCTTCATGCGCGGGTTCAGGGCAGCAAAGGGATCCTGAAAGACGGGCTGCATCTGGCGGCGGATGCGGCGCATTTCGGATTTGGAAGCTTGGGCCAGATTGATGCCGTCGACGAGGACTGTGCCCTGCGTGGGCGGAATGAGGCCGAGGATGATGCGTGCAAGCGTGGATTTGCCGGAGCCGGACTCGCCGACCAGGCCGAGGGTCTCGCCGGGCTCAATGGAAAAGGAGACGCGATCGACGACGGTGCTCCACTCGGTGCGCAGGCCCGCGCGGCGGGGATAGGATTTGGAAACCTGGTTGACATCGACCAGCGCCATGAGGCGATGCTAAAGCATTGCAGGCGAAGGGCGCGAAATGGCGAAGGATTTGCGGGCGCAAATGCGGTTTGGTGAGTGAAGGTGTGCGAGCAAGCGCGAAGATAAAGAGCGGAGCAAGGAGTCGTGATGACGAGATATCGCGTGTTGTCCCTGGATGGCGGAGGGTCCTGGGCGTTGATCCAGGTGAAGGCGCTGATGCGGCTGCACGGCGCGGAGGCGACGGGGCACGCGGTGCTCTCGCAGTACGACCTGGTGGCGGCGAACTCGGGCGGCAGCATCGTGCTGGGCGGGCTGGTGGAGAACATGACGCTGGCCGATTTGCTGGCGTTCTTCCTGAGCGAGGAGGCGCGCAAGAGCATTTTTGTGGAGAAGTGGCTCCACATAGGCAAAATTCCAACGCCGAAGTACAAAACCGAGGCCAAGCTGGAGGGGCTGACGGCGGCCTTTCCGCTGCGCGGAGGATTGCTGCTGGCCGATGCGGCCGCGGAGATTGTGAACGAGCGAACAGGCCGCCCGGTGCACCTGCTGATTACCAGCTTTGACTATGACAGGCAGCGCGGGCGGTTCTTTCGCTCTGCGCCAGCCAGCGGACCGGCCTGGGGCGACGGCGACGCGGCCGAGGTGAAGGTGGTGGAGGCGATGCACGCGTCCACAAACGCGCCGGTGCTTTACTTCGACAAGCCGGCGGAGTTCGCGAGCGAACAGGGCATGCGCTACTGGGATGGCGGAGTGAGCGGATGCAATAACCCCGTGCTGGCGGGTGTGGCGGAGGCGGTGGTGCTGGGCAATGCGCCGCAATCGATTGTTGCTCTGGCGCTGGGAACGGGCTCGGTGGCGCTGCCGCAGGGGCCTGCGGGCGCGGAGCCCGCATATCTGTATGCGGCCGTGGAAGAACCCGGTGTGCTGCACGACGTGAAGAAGCTGGCGGGGTCGATTCTGGATGATCCGCCGGACGCGGCGAGCTTTCTGGCCCATGTGCTCACGGGTGGTGCGCCGGATTTGCCCCGGCCGGTGGATAGCCGCGTGGTGCGCATGAATCCGCTGGTGGCGCCGGTGCGCAACGCCGACGGGAAATGGGCGTTGCCTGAGGGGATGAGCGTGGGGGACTTCGAGGTGTTGACCAATCTTGGGATGGACGCCGTGGAACAGGAGGACGTGCTCACGATTGAGCGGCTGGCCGCGCTATGGCTTGAGGACAAGGCGCGCAATCAACCCGTGCGCATGAGCGGGGCAACGCAAAAGGCGGAGATCGGCCACGACTGCTGCGGCGATGCGCGGACCGCGTGGCGGATACTTTGCGCAAGCGAGTGACGCTCAGTCAAGGTTGGGGTGGAGGTTGAGGAAGCCGGCTGCCTGCTGGTAAGAGTGGCCGAAGGCGGCGAGCTTTGCGTCCTGGTAATGGCCGGCGAGAAACGTGATGGAGACGGGCGTGCCCGGGCCGCCGATGTTGTCGTAGTCGCCGGTGTCCACCTTCGGTGGCTTGGGCGCGTCGGCGCCGCGCAGGCCGTTGGGGACAATGAGCGCGGGATGGCCGGAGAGGTTGGTGGCGACGAGCTGTGTGTCCATGGTGGGCGTGACGATGATGTCCACGTGGCGGAAGAGCTCGGAAAGTTGCTGGACGACCTGGGTGCGGGCGCGATTGGCCTGGATGTAATCGACGGCCGGGTAAAAGCGCGCGATGCGAAAGATGTTGGGCCAGTCCTCGGGGCCCTGCGCGGTGAGCAGGCGGTCGCGGCCGGTGAGCGTGAGCTGGTCGAAGGCCGCGGCGGCCTCGGCGTTGAGCAGCGGCGTCATGGCACCGTAATGCAGCTTCGGCAGCTCGACCGGGATGAGCGTGACGCCCATTTGGCGCAGCCTGGCCAGGGCGGCCAGGTCGTATCGCTGGTCGTAGACGCGGCGCGCATGGAACTGGCGGCGCTGGGCCTCGCGCTTTTCGCGGTCGGATTTCTGCGCGGCGGTTTCCTCCGCGGGCGCGGGCTGGGACTTGAAGGGGCTGATTGAATCGAAGGCGGATTTGAGATAGCCGATGCGCAGCGAGCGCCAGTCAATGGAGCCCCAGTGGAAGGGTTCTGCGGCGACGGAGGTGTCCTTGCCGTCGGGTCCGTAGATGGCGTTGAGCACGAGGGCGCAGTCTTCGGCGGAGCGGGCGATGGGGCCGAGCTTGTCCATCGTCCAGCTCAGAGCCATTGCGCCGGTGCGCGGGACGAAACCAAACGTCGGGCGCAGGCCGGTGACGCCGCAGCGCGTGGAGGGCGAGGATATGGAGCCGAGCGTCTCTGACCCGATTGCGAATCCGACGCAACCGGCGGAAACAGCGGAGGCAGGCCCGGCAGAGGAGCCGCTGGAGCCCTGCGCGGGGTTCCATGGATTGCGCGTGCGGCCGCCGAACCACACGTCGCCCATGGCCAGCGCGCCGAGGGTGAGCTTGGCGACGAGCACCGCACCGGCGGCGTCCAGCCGCTGGACCACAGTGGCGTCTTCGTCGATCATTTGATGCTCAAAGCCGCCCGCGCCCCATGTGGTGGGATAGCCCTTCGCGGCGAGCAGGTCCTTTGCGCCCCAGGGAATGCCGTGGAGCGGGCCGCGGTAATTGCCGGCGGCGATTTCCGCGTCGGCGGCCTTGGCATGCGCGAGGGCTCGCTCCTCAGTGAGGTTGATGACGAAGTGGAGCGTCGGATCGTAGCGCTTGAGGCGCGCGAGATACATCTGCGTGAGTGCGAGCGAGGTGATTTTGCGGGCCTGCAGCAGGCTGGCGAGCGTACGAATGTTTGCGAAGGCAAGGTCTTCCATGCGCGCGGGGGCAACGGCGGAGGGATTGGGGCTCCAGCCGGCAAAGGCGTCGTGGTCGATGGTGACGCAGGGCTGCTTCTCTTTGGCCGCGGGCAGGGGATGGAAGACGAAGGCGGGCGCGACGGAGTTTGGCAGGTCGAGTTTACGGATGGCCTTGATGGAGCCGTTCTGGTCAACGAGGCCGTCGATCATCATCTTCTTCTGCTCGGCAGTGAACGGGCCCACGCCGGCGAGGAGGCTGGCCTGGTCAATCATTTCCGGAGTGATGACGGGCGGCTTGGATTGATCGGTGGCGGCGGAATCCTGGGCCTGCGCGGCCAGAGTGTAAAGAATGCCGGGGAGCAGCGGCGAGGCAATGCCGGCGCGGGTGCAGGCGGTGAGGAAGAGACGGCGATCAAGATGCATGACGGGGTCCTTTGGCAGGCGGAGTGCCTTTGCAAGCACTATAGCGGACGGGGACAGGACGGCACGCGGAGGATTTGTGATCGACTTCAGCAGGCGCAAGAAATGGTGCGAAAAATTTCGCAAACGATGAACGAAAGCGAAGTGGAAGATGCGCCGCGCTCAAGTGGTCATCCGGTTGGGCGAGATGGGGCGCAGGGGCCAGCGCGTGAATTCGGTGCCGCCTTTGCCTTCAGCGGAAACTTCGAGCGTGGTGGCATCGGGCTTGAGCTGATAACAGCGCGAAGTGATGGCCTGCATGCCGCCGGCGATGGCTTCAATGACCGATGCGTCGAGGAAGAGGCGCAGCGCTGGCTCGGCGGGATTCATGGCGGGCAGAGCAAATTCGTGGTCGCCGCACTGGGCGCGTTTGGCGGCGAAGTCGAGCTTGAGCGACCAGACGGGCGAGCCGGCGACGAGCAGTCGGACGGTGGCCGAAGAGGTCATGGGCGTTGCGCGCAGCATCACCTCCTGGCGCAGGTGCGGAAGCGCGTGGCGGACCGTGTTGTCGTGGAGCACGGTGCGGATGCGGCCTTGGCGCAGAGTGACAACTTCGGGCGCGAACTGCATGGTGAGGCGGCCGGCGGCGCTGACGCCGAGCACGCGCGGGAGCGACATTGCGCCGGCCCAACCCGCAGCGGCGTACTCGGCCGGCGGGCGGGTCTCACGAATCCAGCCCCAGAGGATGCGGCGGTGGCCGGGAGCAAGGAAGCTTTTCGGCGCGTAGTAAGCGCCGTAGTCAAGGATGCCTGTGCGCGAGGGCGTGTAGCGATGCGTGGCCGCGCCGTAGTTGCCGGTGGTCCAGAAGACTTTGCGCTGTGTGGAGTAGAGGAGGACGTGGTGGCCATCGACTTCAAAGAAGTCGGGGCACTCCCACATGTCACCGCTGTCCACGGGGTTGGGCGCGGTGCTGCCGGTGGGTTTGCCCTGCGCGAGCGGGTGCAGATAAGTCCAGTGGCGCAGGTCGGGCGAGCGGTAAAGCAACGCGCAGCCGCCCTTGCCGCGCTGGCCGGAGCCGACGGCGAGATACCATCCGTCGCGCTCGCGCCAGGGGCAGGGATCGCGGAAGCCGGTGACGTCCATGCCTGCGGGCGGCGCGGCGATGACGGGCGTGGGGTCCTTCTTCCAATGCAGCAGTTCGGCGTCCTCGGCGGTGGCGAGCATCTGCGACTCGCGCAGGTTGTTGTGCGCGTCGTGCAGGGTGACCTGATCGGGGGGAGCTTTCCGCACGCCGGTGTAAACAATGGTGGGCACGCCGTGGTCGTCGACGGCGGAGCCACTGAAGCAGCCGGCGCTGTCGGCTCCGCCGGGCGTGGGAGCCAGCGCGATGGGCTCGTGATGCCAGTGGATCATGTCTGTGCTGACGGCGTGGCCCCAGTGCATGTCGCCCCAAACGGCGGCTCGGGGATTGAGCTGATAGAAGAGGTGATATTTGCCGCGCCACCAGATTGGCCCATTGGGGTCGTTCATCCAATTTTGCGGCGGCATCAGGTGATACTCGGGACGAAGCGGGTCATCTGCTGGGTTGGGCGCGGGATCGGGCGCATCGAGCGCAAAGCCGCGGCGGGCCAGCGCGGGCAGGAGCGCGGATGCGACCCCGGCGGCTCCGCATGTGCGAAGGAAGGCGCGGCGACCAAGTGTGCGCGGCGAATGCTGCATGGCGAAAGGTGCTGATTTGCCCAGCGCCCACTATAAACGATGACACGCGTGGAGCCATTCGCGGCGCGGCAGAGCCGGTGAGCTGCGCCTATTTGGCCGCCGGAGTGATTTTGAGCGCGTAAGCGTATTTGCAGGCTGCGCCGGCGGGCAGCGTGACGTGGAGCGCATCGGAATCCTGCTGCCAGGTAACTTTCTGCGAGGAGCCGAGAAGCTCGATGTTGCCGACGGGAATGGACGCGCCCTCATGCGCCCAGCCGAGGGATTCGATGGTGGCTTTGCCGTCCGCCGGGCATGCCATGCCGATGGCGTAGACGGTGCTGCCCTTGGCGGTGAAGCGGAAATCGTCGGCGGTGTAAGGCTTGGTGTCCGTGTCATGGAATGCACCGCCGACGACCTTTGTGGGGCCTTCGCCGAAGGTCTTCCAGGGCGTGGTGTCGTAGATGGCATCGCCGTTGACCTTGAGCCATGCGCCCATGTCGAGCAGACGCGTTTGCTCCGCCTCGGGGATAGTGCCGTCTGACCGCGGGCCAATGTTGAGCAGCAGATTGCCGTTCTTGCTCACGATGTCAATGAGCTGATGCACGAGGAAGGAGGACGACTTGTAGGTGTCGTGTTCGATGTAACCCCAACTGGCGTCGCTGATGGAGGTGTCAGTCTGCCAGTGCTCGGGAATGATGTTGGCGGCCTGGCCGCGCTCGAAGTCGCGCACGCCGGCCTTCCAGTTCAGGGAGTAGTCCTTGAAGTCGATGACGCCGGTGTAACCGTGGGCGGCGGCGAAGTTGTAATAGAAAGCCGCGAACTGAGTGACGGCGGGGCGGAAGCTGGGCTGGCCAATCCACCAGTCAAAGTAGACAACGTCAGGGTGGTATTTCTCGACGAGCTCGGTGGCGCGGGCGAGCCAGTCATTGGTGTAGGCGTGGCTCACGTAGGTCCAGTCGTCTGCCATTCCGTGTGCGTCGCCGGGCGGTGGGAACCACTGGTGCGCGGGGCCGTAGAGCGAAGCGTATTTGGGATCGTTCACGTCGGAGCGAATGGCGCGGCCGCCGGCAAAGAAGAAGTCGTGCTCAGCGCGGTGGGAGCTAAGACCGAAGTGGAGACCTTCGGCGCGCACGGCTTTTTCCAGTTCGCCGAGGGTATCGCGCTTGGGGCCCATCTTCACCACCGTCCAGTCGGAGAGGCCGGAGTCGTACATGGAGAAGCCATCGTGGTGCTCGGCCACGGGAATTACGTAGCGCGCGCCGGCTTCCTTGAAGAGTTTGGCCCACGCTGCGGGGTCAAAGTTCTGCGCCTTGAAGAGCGGGATGAAATCTTTATAGCCGCGCGAGGCGTCGCCCTGGGCAAAGCGCGCGTGGAAATCCTTATATGCGCCCTGGCCGGGAATGTACATGTTGCGCGGATACCACTCGTTTTCGGCGGCCGGGACGGAGTAAACGCCCCAGTGGATGAAGATGCCGAACTTTGCGTCCTTGTACCATTGCGGCTGCTGGTATTTGATGAGCGTAGCCCAGTCTGGGCGGAAGGGACCGCTGTGTGCCTGCTTTTTGGCCTCGGCCAGCAAGCGGTTGCGCTCGCCGTCGTACTTGGCGACGGATTTCTGCCACTCCTTGTCAATCTGCTCGGCGGATTTGACGCCGCGGGTTGGGGCGAGGGGATCCGTTGCGGGCGCGGCCTGCGGGACCGACGAAGAAGAAGATGCAGGAGCGGCGGAGGTCTGCGCGGGGGCAAGCGGAGCGACAAGGAAAAGGAGAGCAAGGCAACGGGGCAGAATCTTCATAGGGCCGCATCGTAAATGGGGGCAGCAAGCGGAAGCAAACGCTTTCATTTTTTTTGCTTGGAGGGGGCGAAAGATCCGCTTGACATATTCCGATATAGGTATATATTTTCTTTATGGCCAGAGCAGCAACCACTTCCGATGCCTTCAACGCCGTGGCCGAGCCGCGGCGGCGCGAGATTCTGGCCTTGCTGGTGGTGCAGGAGCTGCCCGTGGGAGCGCTGGTGACGACGCTGGGGATTGACCAGCCGTCGGTCTCCAAGCATCTGCGCGTTCTGCGCGACGTGGGCCTGGTGCGCGTCCGGCGGAACGGAAGACACAAGTTCTACCGGACAAATGCCGAGGGGATTCGGCCGCTGCACGAGTGGACGGAGACCTTTGAGCGCTACTGGGGCCACCAATTGAAGCGCGTGAAAGAGCGCGCGGAGGCCAAAACGAAGTCCAACCCCGATTCGACCGCGAAGGAGAGAGAATGACGACCGCAATTTCTGAGATTGAAGACCTGAAGCTGAGCGTGACGCAGGAGATTCGCGTGGATGCGCCCATCAATGTGACCTTTGACGCGCTGCTGGAGCAGCTTGGACCGGGCAATGAGCGGCCGGATGGAACGCCGATGCCGTTGAAGCTGGAGGCGTGGCCGGGTGGACGCTGGTATCGCGACCTGGGCGACCGCAACGGCCATTTCTGGGCCGTGGTGCAGGCCATCAACCGGCCCACGTTGCTGGAGCTTTCAGGCCCGCTGTTTATGTCCTATCCGGTCTCAAACAATGTGCAGTACCGGCTGCGGATTGACGGAGACGGAACGGTGATTGAGTTTCATCATCTCGGTCTTGGGCTCATCGAGGAAGCGCACCGCAAGGGCGTGGTGACCGGATGGAACTACATTCTGGAGCAGGCGAAAAAGCGCGCACAGAAATCCTGATTGTTACTGCACGTGCGCCGGGCTGGATTTTGGAGCGAGTTCCCAGGATCACAATTTCAAGACCTTAACCATTCCAGGACGAGGAGGACGAATCGATGCCAATTGCTGAATCCATCGAAGCGGGATCCATCGCACAGTCGATGCTGAAGGAGTTTGAAAAGCAGGCGCCGGTCACCCGCCGGTATCTGGAGCGGCTGCCGGAGGACAAGCTGACGTGGAAGCCGCATGAAAAGTCGATGACCGCGGGCCAGCTTGCCTTTCACATCGCGGCAGTGCCCGGTCGCATCCTTGGGTTTGTACTGGTCAATCCCGCGCCGGCTCCAAAGACGTTCGCGGCTCCGCAGCCGGCCAGCCACGAGGAGATTCTGAAAGCCTTCGACGAAACCGTGGCGACGGTGCGCAACGAGTTGCCGAAGTTCAGCGACGCGGTGATGCACGAAGTGTGGCGGCTGCAGGCGGATGGCAAGACGGTGCTCGAGCAGCCGCGCGGCGAGTTCCTGCGCGATGTGATGTTCAGCCACATCTACCAGCATCGCGGGCAGCTCTGCGTTTATCTGCGCTTGCTCAATGTTGCTGTGCCGGCGAGCTGGGGACCAAGCGCGGACGAGCCGCCGCCGTTCGTGCAGAAGGCGAAGACGACCTAGCGCGGAGCGGATTTCCCGGACTTGCAAAAAGGGACGCGGTACGAAGCCGCGTCCCTTTACTTGCGATGAGCGCTACTGCTTCAGGTCTTCGCTCATGGAAGTGATGAGCGCATTGGCGCGGGCCATTGCCTGGCTGCGCTGCTGCTCCTGGGTTTCGAGTTCGGTCTTCTGCCAGCTCTGCGCGTGCATGCGCGCGGCCATTGCGTCCATGCGCTGGATGAAGTCCGCGGCGACCTTTTGGACCGCTGCCTGGGCCTGCGGCAGAAGCTGGTGAAGGTGCGCGATCTCCTGTTCGGCGCGCTCGGGCTGGTAGCCGATCCGGTCGCCAGTCTGCATGGCTTGGGTCAGCACGTCCGGCGGCGCGCTGACAGGCAGGGTCTTGTTGAGGTCGTCGTAAGTTTCGCGCAGCCGCGTCATTGCGCCGGCAAATCCATCGAGCTCGCCGCGACGGGCCATGAGGCCACGGGTACGGTGGACTTCAACAGTGACGACGCCGTGGACGCTGTGGCGCGGCACGGGGATGACCGTGGTGAGTGTGTTGCCCACGAAGGACCATCCGGCACTGCCTGCGGCGGAGCCTTGAGGAATGGGCGCCCCATTCACAGTGACCGAAGCGGGCGGCCAGTCTGCGGGCAGGCGCAGCTCGTAACCGCGCGCTTGCAGCATGCCGGGGAAGCTGCCCTGGATGGGGCCGATTTCCACCTTGAGCGTGTCGCCGTTTTGTGTGGCGCGGATGGGCAGGCGCGTGAAGACGCCGCGCTGGTACTCAACCGCGACGCCGGAGTCCTCATAGACGGAGTAGCTTGAGCTCGTGCCGGGCGCGAGCGGCCAGATGTTGACGATGAGCGGATCGACGGGTTTTTGGCCGGTGTGGAGCATGGGCGGCTGCATGGGTACGATGGCGCCGGCCTTCACGTAAACGGGAATCTGACTGATGGAGAAGCTGCGCTCCGCTGTGACTGGGCCGGTGAAGTGCTTGCCGGTGGGCCACTCGATCCATTCGCCCTTGGGCAGCCAGACGGATTCCGTAGAGAGGCCGGAGACTTTGCCGGCCGGGGCCACAACGGGATCGACGATCATCTGCGAGCCGAAGGAGTATTCGTTCTTGCTGGTGTAGGCGGCGTCGGCCTCCGGCCAGTCGTAGTAGAGCGGGCGGAAGAAGGCTACGCCGGTGTCGTAAGTGTGCCGCGCCTCGGTGTAGATATAGGGCTGCATGGCCATGCGAAGCTGGAAGGCCGAACGCAGAATGGAGGAATAGGGCTCAGGATAGGCCCAGATGCGGCGCTCGGAGTCAGGGTTCTTGGTGGTGTGGGTGCGCAGGATGGGGCTGAATGCGCCGAACTGAACCCAGCGCGTGAAGAGCTCCGGACCGACCGTGCCCGGCATGTGGCCGCCGATGTCGTGGCTCCAGTAGGCGTAGCCCACGTTGGCGGCGGTGGCCGTGAACCATGGCTGGAAGGCGAGCGAGGGCCAGACGGAGATGGTGTCTCCGGAGAAGCCGATCTGGTAACGATGATTGCCGAGTCCGCCCCAGCGGTGGAAGAGCAGCGGACGCTTGCCTTCGCGCTGCTGATCAGTGAAGTGGAGGTAGTTGAGCCACCAGGTATTGTTCACGCCGGGCAGTTTGGTTTTCAACTGCTGCTGCCAGTCCAGCCACCAGAAGTTGATGCCTTCCTTCTCCAGCGGATGGAGGACGAGGTTGAAGTAATTGGTGGCCCACTTCTTGTTGGTCGGGTTGAAGGCCACGTACTTTTTCGTCGCAGGATCGATGCCCATGGCGCGTGCCATCGCAGGATAAGCGGCCTCCCATGGCTCAATGCCCGAGGCGGGATGTAGATTGAGGCTGGTCTTGAGGCCTGCGGCGTGCAGCTTGCGGAGGAATGCGGTGGGATCAGGGAAAAGCTCCTTATCCCAGGTGTAGCCGGTCCAGCCGAGGCGCTGGCCGGACTGGTCGACCTCGCCGCGCGCGTCGAGCTGCTCGCGGCTGATGTGCCAGCCCATGTCGATGACAAAGACGTCGAGGGGCGTGTCGTTCTCGCGGAATCCTTTCACGATGTCGAGAATTCCCTGGTCGGTGTAATCCCAGTAGCGGGACCACCACGCGCCGAAGGCGAAGCGCGGCGGCAGCGGTATGCGGCCGGCGACCTTGACAAAATCGCCGAGGGCCTGGCGGTAGTCGTGGCCGTAGCCGAAGAAGTACCAGTCGTCGTAGGCGCCGGTTTGCTCGTCGGCAGGGCGTTCCATCACCCATGGCCACGGGCTCTTTTCGCCCTGCGTAAAACTGAAGTTGGCCGAGTCAAAGAGCGGGCGCGTGGAGTCATCGACAAGGACCCAGCCGGAGCGCGAAATCAGTCCCTGGCCGATGGGCTCTTTGGTCTTGGAGCCGAGCGCGCCGTCAAGGGTGCGCGTGGTGCCCTGCAGGTTTTCGGGATTCGGCATGCCCGGATGCCAGGTGACCTGCTTGCCGTCGACGCTGAGGGTGATGGAGAGGTTGTCGGCGGTGAAATGGCCGTCGCCTGTTGGTACGTAGGTAAGCGTAAGCGCGTCTCTGCGCGGCGACTGCAGATAGGTATCGATTACAACCGTGCTACCGCTCACAGAGCGGTTGACCTCGAACTTGGGCACGGGCAAGCGGCGGTTGAGGAAGACGAAGGAGGCGTGATCCTGAAAGTGGCCGTCGGCGGACCACTCCATGCGGATGAGTTGCGGCGTGAGGACGGTGAAGCGCGCATGGCCGACGACGACTTCGGCCTTGGGGTCGGCGACGGGGTTGTAGTCGCCGGGGGGCGGCTCGATGCGCGCGGAACGGGCAGCGGTTTTCCCCTTGGTGGGCGCCGGAGACGCGCCGAAGACCGGCAGGACGCAGGCGGCGGAGGTGAGGACGGCGATTGCGGCAAAGGCATGCAGGGAAGCAGACACAGGGATCCCCTTTTGTTTGGACAACAGAGGAAGCCTACCACCGCAACGCGGAACAAGGCAGGCGGGCGGCCTTGCCCGCTCTGCCTTGCCGTGGACCCATGCAGGTAGATATCTTTGCTTAGCAACGCAAGGCAGTTGCGGGAAGCGATGGATGGACGTTTTAGGAACGTTGTTTGAAAGACATTTCCGCGCGCCGGCGGAGGAAGTAAAGCCGCTGCAGGGGCAACTGGGTGGCTCAGGCCGCGTGATTGTGCGGCTGCGCGCGGGCCAGCGCAGTGCGATTGGAATTTTGTACGGGGTGCGCGAGGAGAATGTCGCGTTTCTGGAGTTTTCGCGGCACTTTCGGCGACACGGCCTGCCGGTGCCGGAGATCTATGGCGAGAACCTGAGCCACGGCGCATACCTTGAAGAGGATTTGGGCGACACGACGCTCTTCGAGTTCCTGAGCAGGCATCGCAGCGGCGAAGCGATTGCGCCGGAGACTGCGGAGGCCTATCGCAAGGTTGTGGCCGCGCTGCCGCGCTTCCAGGTGGAGGCCGGACGCGACCTGAATTACAAGGTGTGCTATCCGCGCGCGAGCTTTGACCGGCAGTCGATTGCGTGGGATTTGAATTATTTCAAGTACTACTTTCTGCGATTGTCGGGCGTGCCGTTCAACGAGCAGGCTCTGGAGCACGACTTTACGCGGCTGACGAAACTGCTGCTGGCGGCCGACCACGACTACTTTCTCTATCGCGATTTTCAATCGCGCAACGTGATGCTGCGCGGGGGCGAGCCGTGGTTTCTGGATTACCAGGGCGGGCGCAGGGGCGCGCTGCAGTATGACATCGCGTCGCTGCTCTTCGACGGCAAGGCTGACCTGCCGCCGGCGCTGCGCGAAGAGCTGCTGGACCATTACCTCGAGTGCTTGGCGAAGTATTTACCGGTGAAGCGCGAGGCGTTCCTCGAGCACTACTACGCATACGTGTACGTGCGCATTCTGCAGGCGCTGGGCGCGTATGGGTTTCGCGGGTTCTATGAGCGCAAGGCGCACTTTCTGCAGAGCGTGCCCTATGCGCTGAAGAACCTGCGCTGGCTGGCGCACCACGTAAAGCTGCCGGTGGCGCTGCCGGCGCTGATGGAAGCGTTCCAAGGCATGCTGGGATCAGAAAAGCTGATCAATCTTTCTGCCGAGGCGGACACGCTGACGGTGCGGATCTTCAGCTTTTCGTTTCATCGCGCTACGCCAGTGGATGAGTCGGGCAACGGTGGAGGGTTTGTGTTTGATGCGCGCAGCCTGCCGAATCCGGGCAGGGAAGAGCGCTTCAAGCCGCTGACGGGCCGGGACGCGCCGGTGATTGAATACCTGAACCGGCATGAGAGTGTGCACCAGTTTCTGGCGAACGTGCAGTCGCTGGTGGACGCGAGCGTGAGCGCGTATCAGAAGCGCGGCTTCAGGAATCTTATGGTCTCGTTTGGATGCACGGGCGGGCAGCACCGGTCAGTGTTTCTGGCCGAGCAGTTGGCGAATCATCTGCGCGGACGCGGCGGCGTGGACGTGGTGGTTCGGCATCTTGAGGCCGAAAAGATGGGCGAAGCGGAGACACTGGTCCGATGAGGGCGATGGTGCTGGCGGCAGGGCTGGGCACGCGCCTGCGTCCGCTGACGGACGACCGGCCCAAGGCGCTTGTGGAGATTGCCGGGCGAACGCTGCTGGAGATTGCGCTGCGGCGGTTGCAGAAATTCAGCGTGCGCGAAGTGGTGGTGAATACGCATCACCATGCGGAGAAGATTGAGGAGTATTTGCGCGCGCGCGAGAACTTTGGAATGCGCATCGAGATTTCGCGCGAAGAAGTGCTTCTGGACACTGGCGGCGGCCTGAAGAGTGCCGCGGCCTTCTTTCAGGCCGCGCCGGACGAGCCGTTGGTGCTGCACAACGTGGACGTAATCAGCACGATTGATTTGACGGAGATGGTGCGCCGGCACAGGGAGCGCGATGCGCTTGCCACGCTGGCGGTCATGGAGCGCGCGAGCTCGCGCCTGCTGCTGTTTGATGGCGCGGGAGAGCTTTGCGGGCGGCAGGCCGGGCGCGACGGCACGCCGGAGCTGGCGCGGCCCGCAGACAAGATGCGTGCGCGGGCGTTCTGCGGGATTCATGTGATCTCACCGCGCATTTTCGCGGAACTGAGCGAAGAGGGCGCGTTCCCGATTGTGCCGGCCTATCTGCGGCTGGCGGCGCAGGGTCAGCGGATTGCGGCCTTCAACGCGGAGCCGGCGTACTGGCGCGACGTGGGCAAGCCCTCGAGCGTGCGGCAGGCGGAACGCGACCTGGAGAACGGGCTTTGGCGCGTGGACTGAAGCGTGAAACGAGCACGCGTCTTGACAAGAGCCGAGCGAGGGCTTAGGCTTTGGCGCTGAGAATGGAATCGTTACCATAGCCCGGCGAAGCGAACGATCAAGGTAACCGCTTTCCCGCAAAATTCCCTGCAAAGGCATTTGTGCTCGGGCCGAGCATCGGCGGGCGGCGGGGGCTGCAATGATTCCGACCCCCACGTTTGGAGTAAAACTATGCCGCGTCGTATTGCCGTTGCGTTCTCTCTCGTTGCACTGGTTGCAGCCATGCTCGGTGTGGGCCGGGCACAGGAGGCCCAGAAGCCTGATTTGACCAAGCAGCCAACGCTCTACGTAGTGGGCTACGCGCACCTGGATACAGAGTGGCGCTGGGAATATCCGCAGGTGATCGACGAGTATCTGAAGAACACCATGGAGGAGAACTTCGCGCTCTTCCAAAAGTATCCACATTACATTTTCAACTTCTCCGGGGCGAACCGCTACCGGCTGATGAAGGAGTACTATCCGGCGGACTTTGCAAAGCTGAAGCACTACGTGGCCACGGGACAGTGGTTCCCTGCGGGCTCGTCCATGGAAGAGGGCGACGTGAACGCGCCGAGCGCGGAGGCCATCATCCGGCAGATTCTTTACGGGAACGATTGGTTCCGCAAGGAGTTCGGCAAGGCGAGCGAGGAGTACATGCTGCCGGACTGCTTTGGGTTTCCTGCGTCGCTGCCGACGATTCTTGCCACCTCGGGCGTGAAGGGATTTTCGACGCAGAAGCTCACGTGGGGCTCGTCGGCAAACCAGGGCGGCCCCGATTATCCTGAGCGGACGCCGGAAGGCACACCGTTCAATGTGGGCGTGTGGGTGGGCCCGGATGGGGAAAGCGTGCTGGCGGGATTGAATCCGGGCAGCTACTCGGGCGGAATTTACACGGACCTGAGCAAGCCGCTGCCGCCTGCGCCGCCGGATCAGGCTTTGACGGATGCCGAGCAAAAATTCCAGGAAATGGAGGGCCGCGTGCGGAAGTCTTTCATGAGCGGCCAGAGCCCTTCGCAGCAGGATCTGCAGGCGTATGGTGCGCTGCAGAACGAAATCCAGGGCCTGAAAAAGGCGCAGCAGGATGAGGAACAGGACCGCTTCCAGGGCGACTGGGCGGCGCGCGTGGAGAACAACGGCAAGGTGACGGGCGTCTACACCGACTACCACTACTTTGGAACGGGCGACGTGGGCGGCGCACCGGACGAGGAAAGCGTAAAGCGGCTGGAAGCCATTGTGACCAAGGGGAAGGTGGGCATGCCGCCGCCGGGCTACATCGAATTCGGCCGGCGCGAAAAGGAACAGTTCGCCGAGGTGCAGGTGGGCGACGGTCCGGTGCGTGTGATCTCGTCCACGGCCGACCAGATGTTCAAGGACATTACACCGGCCGAGGAGGCGATGCTGCCCGAGTATACGGGCGAGATGGAGCTGACGAATCACTCGGCAGGCTCGCTGACCTCACAGGCCTACCAGAAGCGCTGGATTCGCAAAGAGGAGTTGCTGGCGGATGCGGCGGAGAAGTCGTCGGTGGCGGCCCAGTGGCTGGGCGGACGCACCTATCCGATCAACCGGCTGAATGACGCGTGGACGCTGGCGATGGCAGCACACTTCCACGACCTGGCGGCGGGCACGGCGACGCCAAAGGCATATGAGTTCGCGTGGAACGACGACGTGATTGCGATGAACCAGTTCGCCGATGTGCTCGGCGATGCGACGCAGGCGGTGGCCGCGGCGATGAACACTGAGACGCCAGGCACGCCGATGGTGGTCTTCAATCCGCTGAATATTGCGCGGCAGGACGTGGTGGCGGCAAAGGTGAAGTTTCCGGGCGGCATGCCGAGCGCGGTGACGGTGACGGGTCCGGACGGCAGGGGTGTGCCGGCCCAGATCTCCGACGGCAAGGTGGTGTTCGTGGCCAACGCGCCCTCGGTGGGCTACGCGGTTTACAGCGTACACGCGGGCGGTGCTGCGGAGCGCTCCACGCTGCACGTGGCGGAGCACTCGCTGGAGAATGCGTACTACCGCGTGACGGTGAACGAAAATGGCGACATTTCCAGCGTCTACGACAAGCAACTGCACAAGGAACTGCTGTCGTCGCCGATGCGGCTCGCGATCTCTTACGATAATCCCTCGCAGTGGCCGGCGTGGAACATGGACTGGGACCAGGAGCAGGCCGCCCCCAAAGCCTATGTGCATGGGCCCGCGACGATACGCATTGTGGAAGATGGGCCGGCGCGCGTGGCGTTGGAGGTTTCGCGCGAGACCGATGGCTCAAAGTTTGTGCAGACGATCATGCTTTCGGCCGGTGACGCGGGAAAGCGCGTGGAGATTGCGAACAAGATTGACTGGAACACGCGCGAGTCAAACCTGAGGGCGGTGTTTCCGCTGTCGGCGGAGAGCCGGCTGGCGACCTACAACCTGGGCATCGGCACCATCCAGCGGCCGAACGCACATCCGAAGAAGTTTGAGGTGCTGTCGCACCAGTGGATTGACCTGACGGACCAGAGCGGCGCGTGGGGCACGACGATTTTGACCGACTGCAAGAACGGTTCGGACAAGCCGAACGACAATACGATTCGGCTGACGCTGATTCGCACACCGGGCGTGCGCGGCGGCTACCACGACCAGGCGACGCAGGACCTCGGGCATCACGAATTCATCTATGGACTGGCCGGGCATGCGGACGGCTGGCGCGCAGGCGAGACGGACTGGCAGGGTTATCGATTGAACGATCCGTTGATCGCCTTCGAGACCGCGAAACACGCGGGCGCTCTGGGCCGCGAGTTCTCGCTGGTGAAGGTCAGCAATCCGCGGGTGCGCATCATGGCGCTGAAACGTGCGGAAGAGGGCAACGAAGTGGTGCTGCGCATGGTGGAGATGGACGGCAAGCCGGAGTCGGACGTGCGCGTGACCTTTGCTTCGCCCATCAAAGCGGCGCGCGAGGTGAACGGACAGGAGCAGCCGGTGGGTCCGGCGACGATGCGCGACGGTGAACTGGTGACCTCGTTCACGGCGTATCAGCCGAGGACCTTTGCCATCACGCTGGAGCCGGGCAAGGGGCATGTTGCGCCGGTGCGGTCAGAGCCCGTGGCGCTGCCCTATGACCTGGCCGCGGCGAGCAATGCGGGCGCGGCGGTGACGACGGGAATGGATGGCAAGGGCGACACGTTCCCGGCGGAGATGCTGCCGGAGAAGATTCACTTCAACGGCGTGACCTTCAATATGGGACCCGCAAAGACAGGCGCGGCAGACGCGGTGGTGGCCGACGGGCAGACGATTGAGCTGCCGAAGGGCGACTACAACCGCGTATACGTGCTGGCGGCGGCCGTGGACGGCGACCAGCAAGCGGCCTTCAAAGTGGGCAGCGACGAACACACGCTCGCCATTGAAGACTGGGGTGGGTTCATCGGCCAGTGGGACGACCGGCAATGGGAGTCGAAGGTGGAGACCATTCCTGCGCGGCGCGGACGCCCTGCGCACACCGAAACGGATGACTACGCGAAGATGATCGGCATCCGGCCGGGCTTCATCAAGCGGGCCAGCCTTGCGTGGTACAGCGATCATCATCACGACGCGTCGGGCAAGAACGTGGCGTATTCGTACTCGTATCTGTTCGGCTACTCGATGGAGCTGCCGCGGGGTGCGCACACGCTGACGCTGCCGAAGAACGACAAGGTGCGCGTCCTGGCAGTGTCGGTTGCAGTTGAAAATCCGAGCGCAGCCGCGGCGCAGCCGCTCTATGACACACTGGGCCGGCAGGAGCCGGGCACGGTGGAGCAGCCATAAGCGGCACGCCGCACGCGAAGCGCGCAAAGCAAACCGCCCGGAGCTCGATGTGAGTTCCGGGCGGAGTAGATTGTGAACATTGGATTCAGATGTCTAAATTCTTGACATCTAAGGCGTTATCCTCTATAAATTTTCTCCGCGACTCGACGTCCTCTCCCATGAGCGTTGTGAAGATGGTCTCGGTTTCGGCGATGTCCTCGAGCTTGACCTGCAGGAGGGTGCGGCGCTCGGGGTCCATGGTGGTTTCCCAAAGCTGTGTGGAGGTCATTTCACCCAGGCCCTTGTAGCGCTGGACCTGGTAATCCTTCTTGCCCTGCTCCACGATGTAGGTAAAGAGATCGCGCGCGGTCTGCTTCTCCACTGGCTCGCGCGGAATGCGGCTGGAGCGTCGCGCGGCGCGGGTTTCGGCCTTCGTTTCGGCTTCCTCGCCTTCTTCTTCAGAGCCTGCTTCAGTCGAGGCCGATTTGGCCGCGTACTCGATGAGGAACGGCGGCTCAAGATAGTCCTTGATCTGCGAGTACTTGGACATCATCTGGCGGAACTCCGGGCTGGAGGCCATCGTCCAGTCGATGCAGCGCACCGCGCCCTGCGCATCCGTGAAACAGATGGACCAGGTGTGGTGCTCCTCGTCCTCCACGGGCTTGTTGAGCTTGTACTGGAACTCGGCGGCACGCTCCGCGAGTAGAGCGTGCAGCGCGGCGACCTTGGGCGGAACCTGACTTTCCTTCTCTGAGGCGAAGTCGGCGCGGTGGGTAAGCTCGGCGCGGGCCAGCAGCTCAGTGAGGGCCTCATTGCGGATGCGCTTGTCCACCTTTTCCACGAAGCCGAGATACTCGCCGAGGGTGCTCATGAAGCGGACGCGATCAGGACCTTCAATGCGACTGGCGGCTTCGCCGTGGCGAATGATGGTGCCTTCTTCGGCGGCGCGCTTGACCATGACTTTGACGAACTCGCGATCGTCCTTGATGTACTGCTCGAAGCGGCCCTTCTTGATTTTGTACAGCGGCGGCTGCGCGATGTAGATGTTCCCGCGCTTGATGAGCTCAGTCATGTGGCGGAAGAAGAAGGTGAGCAGCAGCGTGCGGATGTGCGAGCCGTCGACGTCGGCGTCGGTCATGAGGATGATTTTGCTGTAGCGCAGCTTGGCGGGGTCGAAGTCGTCCTTGCCGATGCCGGTGCCGAGGGCGGTGATCATGGCGCGGATTTCCTCGTGGCCCAGCATCTTGTCATAGCGCGCCTTTTCCACGTTGAGGATTTTTCCTTTGAGCGGCAGGATGGCCTGGAAGCGGCGGTCGCGGCCCTGCTTGGCGGTGCCGCCGGCCGATTCGCCCTCGACGAGGTAGAGCTCGCAGCGCTCGGGGTTGCGCTCGCTGCAGTCGGCTAGTTTGCCGGGAAGTCCGCCGCCATCCAGCGCGCCCTTGCGGCGCGTGAGGTCACGAGCCTTGCGCGCGGCCTCGCGGGCGCGGGCGGCCTCAATCGCTTTGTTGATGATGCGCTTGGCGATGGGCGGATTCTGCTCAAGGAACATGCCCAGGCGCTCATTCACGAAGGCCTGCACGGTGCCGGCGATGTCGGAGTTGAGCTTGCCCTTGGTTTGGCCTTCAAACTGCGGCTGCGACAGCTTGACGCTGACGACCGCTACGAGCCCCTCGCGCACATCGTCGCCGGAGAGGTTCTCCTTCATGTCCTTGAAGAGACCGAGCTGCTGGCCGATGGCGTTGATGGTGCGGGTGAGCGCGGTGCGGAATCCGGAGAGATGGGTGCCGCCGTCGACGGTGTTGATGTTGTTGGCGAAGCTGAAGACAGTCTCCGAGTAGCTGTCGTTGTACTGGAGGGCAATCTCGATTTCGACGCCGTCGCGCGGGGCCTCCATCACGATCGGCTTTTCATGCAGTACGGATTTGCCGCGGTTGAGATGCTTGACGAACTCGGCAATGCCGCCCGCGTAACGAAACTCGGCGCGCTTGGAGTCGCCGGTCTTGGGGTCTGCAATGCGCTCGTCGGTGAGTGTGATTTCGAGGCCCTTGTTCAGGAAGGCCATTTCGCGCAGCCGTTGAGCCAGGATGTCGTAGCTGTACTCGGTGACCTTGAATATGGACCTGTCGGGCAGGAAGTGGACACGGGTGCCGCGGCGCTTCGAGGTTCCCGTCTTTTGCAGCGTGGAAGTTGGAATGCCCTTCGAGTAGCTCTGTTCGTAGGTATGGCTCGGCTCACCGGGCTTTTCCGGGCGCCAGATCTCAACCTCGAACTCTTCACTAAGCGCATTCACGCAGCTGACGCCGACACCGTGGAGGCCGCCGGAGACTTTGTACGTGGAGGCATCGAACTTGCCGCCGGCGTGGAGCTTGGTGAGAACGACCTGTACGGCGGGCATCATTTTGCCCTCGCCCACCGGCATCATGTCGACGGGAATGCCGCGGCCATCGTCGGTTACGGTGATGGAGTTGTCGACGTGGATGATGACGTCAATCTTTTTTGCGTAGCCGGCCAGGGCTTCGTCAACGGAGTTGTCGACAACCTCATAGACGAGGTGATGAAGACCCATCTCGCCGGTGGAGCCGATGTACATTGCTGGGCGCAGGCGGACGGCTTCAAGGCCCTCGAGGATCTTGATATTTTCGCCTGTGTAGCTGCCGCTGTCGCCGTTGCTGTCCGAAGGGAGGTCATCATTTGTTGCCAAAGTCGCCATAGAGATCCGATCGCGGGAATTTCGCGCTCCGCCCGGCTGTGCAGCGGTTTGTGGAGGGCCTGAGCCCGGGCGGGCCAAAGGGGATAACCGCTTGAAAGACGAGGGCTTTGAGCGAAACTTCCTGACATGATTTTAGCATGCCGGGCGGCCCGCGCGGAGGGAGTGCGGTGATGCCGGAAACGATTACCGGCGGGTAGATTACGAAGGCGTTATATGACGATAGTAATTCGGTCGGTGACTACCAATTAAACCCCATGAAAACGATAGACTTACTTTTGAAGTTGGGATACCCTGAAAGTGTTAGGGGAGTGACCTTCCCTCACCACCGATATCCAAGAGGGGTTACCAATTATGAAACTCGCTGTTCGCATCTTTGCAATGTCTGTGGTCTTCGCTGGTGTCGCCGCCGCTGCCGTGACGTCGGCTCCTAAGCCGATGATTGCGAGCCACCAGGCGGCGTCGTCTGCTGTTCCGGTTCCCTGCTGCGGACCGAAGTTCGAATGCCCTTCCGGCCAGGTCAAGTAGAGCTCAGGCGGGAAAAGGCCAGAAAAGCGGCAGGTACGCCATAGCACGAAAGTGCTAGGCGCGGAGTGCAGTTTCCTTTTGAATCCAAGTGGCCATGGGGGCTATTCTGGGAAAACCTCAGGATGGAGAGGCCTCGTATGCCACTGGATTCTGCAATGTCGGTGATGAGCGGTCTGGAGTTTTTGCTCTGGGCTACGGTCGGCTTTTTCTTCTGGTCGAAAGGTCTGCACCGGCGCTTCCCGGCGATGAGCGCCTATCTGGCGCTCCGCGTGGGTTCCATGCCCGTTCTGCTCATCCTTCTTTACGGACAATCGAAGCACTGGTTCAACGACTACTGCTTCATGATGTACTTCTTCGCCTACTGGGCTGTCTATATCGCCAGCGCTCTCTCTCTCTACTTCATCTGCCTGGAGATCTTCCACGCGGTTCTTGCGCCGTTCAAGGGACTGACGCGGCTGGGAACGATTGTCTTTCGCTGGGCGGCCCTGGTTTCGACCATTGTGAGCCTGTTGCCCGTGTTTTATATGCACAAGAGCTTCATGATGGTGCAGGGCGTGGCCTTCAGCCTGATGCGCTCGGTGAGCATTCTCGAACTCTGCCTGCTTGCTTTCCTCTGCCTGTGCATGAACGAGCTTCGTCTTTCGGCGCGCGATCTTCCGTTCGGTCTGGCACTTGGCTTCGGCATCATGTCCTCGAGCGACTTCATCGCCGGCGCGCTGCTTTCCGGCAATCGCTCGCTGATTTCGCCCATCCAGTTTGTATATGAAGGCATGGTGCTGATCGTTCTGGGCGTGTGGGTAGGTTATGTAGCGCTGCCTGAACCAGTGCGGAAGCTGATCGTGATGCCGGCCAACTCGACGATCTACCGCTGGAACGAGATCGCGGCGGCCCTTGGCCACGGAACGCAGGTGGCCATGCAGCAGCCCGCCAACAGCTTCTTCCTGAGCGATGTGGAGAAGGTGGTGGACAAGGTGCTGATGCGCAGCAATCTGCAGAGCGGGGAATCGAAACTTTAACCGAGTTTCCGCGGGGGTGGGAACGGGCCGGACTCGAAAGGGTCCGGCCTGCGACGTTTTGGGGCGTAAGCAGGGCGTGGGCGCAAAAAAAGAGCCACGGCAATGCCGTGGCTCTTTTTGCGAAGCGAGTGCTGAAGTTACTCGGCTGCGATGGGCTCAACGGATGCGAAGCGCCCGCGGTTGCCGTGGCTGGAGAACTTGACCCGGCCGGAGACCTTGGCGAAGAGCGTGTCGTCTGAGCCGCGGCCGACGTTGACGCCGGGCTTGATGCGGGTGCCGCGCTGGCGGACGATGATGGAGCCGCCCGTGACCACTTCGCCTGCGAAGGCCTTCACGCCGAGGCGCTGTGCGTTGGAATCGCGTCCATTTGTGGAGCTGCCTCCACCTTTCTTGTGTGCCATTGCTGAATCCCCTTCTGAGAGAGAGCTGATCCGCGGCCTAGCTGGCGGCGGTGTAGGTGACGCCGTCGGCCTCAATGGCCTTGATGCGCACCTCGGTAAAGTTCTGCCGGTGCCCCTGTAGCTTCTTGTACTGCTTCTTGCGCTTCAGGTGGAAGACCAGAATCTTGTCGCCACGGCCCTGGCCGAGGACTTCAGCCGTAACCTTGGCCGTGCCGGGCCTGGCCACGGAGCCGGGCTCGCCGGAGACGGCCAGCACGTCACTGAACTCGACGGTCTGGTCCTCGGAGCCAATGCTTTCAATCTTCAGAACGTCGCCGGGGGCGACTCGATACTGCTTTCCACCGGTACGAATAACCGCGTACATACATCCTCCAGCGCGAAACCGCCTGTGGCGGGTGCGCTTCTTCAATCCAAAAACTGCTCGGGCGGAAACTTCCGCGCCGCGGAACGCTCCAGCGCCCGGGAAACTGCCGGGTACGAGCGGTTGGCTCCGCGACAACTGGCAGGACACGCCAAACTAAGCTAGTTTACCTGCTTTGGCGGGGAAGGTCAATGCGGTCGCGGGCCAACAACGCTCATCCGTCAAGGTCTCGGATGGGCCTTTGGAGACCCGGCGCCGAGGTGGTTCTTGTGCCCCCGGTTTGAGGACGAATGTCCGTCAGGGAGCGGGCCGGGGTTCGTGCAATCCGCTGTTGTGCTGCGCACATCGGGTGACATAGACTTTTGAGGCGCAGGGAGTACCTGCGCCGCATCTCCCTTTATGACCAAACGAAATGCGCCACCCACTCTGACCGAAGTTGCGCGGGAAGCCGGGGTCGGCACGACGACCGTATCGCGCGTGATCAACGGCGGCGAGCGCGTGAGCCCGAAGACGCTGGCCAAGGTGCGCCGCGTCATCGAGGCCATGGGTTACATGCCCAACCAGGCGGCGCGTGTGCTGAAAGGCGACCGCACCAAGACCATCGGCCTGATTATTCCCAGCATCGCCGACCCGTTCTTTTCCAGCTGCGCGGAAGCTGCACAGGCCGTGGCCCGCGCCAACGACTCGCTGCTGATCGTGACGGCTTCGCACAATGACCCGCACATCGAGATTGAGAACCTGAATGTCCTGATCAGTCACCGGACCGACGGGCTGATTATTGCTCCGGCCAACTCGCGCAGCCCGGCCCTGAGGGACCTGCTGAACCGGCTCTCGGTGCCGGTGGTGGCCATGGATCGCCCGGTTACGGGCTCGCATGTGGCGTCGGTTGTGACGGACAACTTCAAGGGCGCGCGGTTCGCCACGCAGCATCTCATCAACCACGGTTACAAGCGTATCGTGTGCCTGACCGGCGAGAGCACGCTGTTCACTATTCAGGAGCGCATTCGCGGCTATCGCGCCGCGGTGGAAGCAGCCGGGCTGAGCTACGTGCTGAACACCTCCATCAAGGACTACAAGTCGGCCGAGTATGCGATTGAAAGCATGCTGGCGGGCGCCAATCCGCCGGACGCCCTTTTTACCTTGAAGAACAGCACCACCATCCATGCGTTTGAGGCGCTGCAGAAGCACGGTGTTCCTGTGCCGCGGAGCATGGCCCTGCTGGGCTTTGACGATTTCGAGCTGGCTTCGACCGTCCGGCCCTCCATCAGCGTGGTGCAACAGCCGGTGGAAGAGATCGGGCGCGTGACGGCGGAGCTGCTCTTTGACCAGCTGCTGGGCACGCGCAATGCGGAGGTCACGGGTCCGCCGCGCCGCGTCCGGCACGTGACGCTGGAAACCCGGCTGATTCAACGCGCCTCCTGCGGCTGCACCCCGGCCACCAACTGAAGCATGCGCTCTCTGAGCGCACGGGGCGGTGCTCTCGCCTGCGAGGATTCCCCGCCGGCGGTCTGCACGGCGGATCGGGCCGCGGCCCGGGATGGATGCGTTGATGCGTGCAGATGACTCCCTGGTCGGCGGGTGTTGGCATGGCCCCGGACGGTAGCCTCCGGAGCGCTCCGGGCGGTCTGTCCGGCGTCGCGATTCCTGCGCAGCCACTCAAAAAAATGCAGATAGGGAACCAGACCCGATGAAACGGAAGTCCGCTTTGAAACGTCTTTCCTGAGGGAGCTTCCGGCGTCCGGAGCGCGCCCCGGCCAGGGGGAGGTTGCGCCGCTTCCCGTCCTTTATCTGGAAAGAGTTGCAGCTTTGCGCCATGAGTCAGTGAGTTTAATCCGGCTTGCCAGCTGCGAAATGACTGTGTATGGTATCGTTTCCAAGGGCAACGACTGAGAGCACGATGGTGGGGGTTTCGATGAGAGGTTGCAAGAGTGCTTCCGTGACCACCCCAGACTGCCTGACCCGATTCTCCCAAGGGATTTTGCTCGAATCTTTTTGTTCGCGGTGATCAGAAGAATGGCCCTCGAAAGCGCACAAGAGTTGACGATTGGCATCGATCTTGGGGGTACGAGCCTGAGGGCCGCCGCCTATACCCCCGAAGCTGGAATCCTGAACGCGGTTACGCTGCGCACGCGGCTTGAAGCCGGACCTCTGGCGGTTGTGGATGACATTTGCGGTGTGATTCGCAGGCTGCTGGAGGAGCATCGCGACGGCAGGAAACTGGCGGGAATCGGCGTGGGATCTCCGGGGCCGCTGGAACTGCCCGCGGGGCGGCTGCATCACCCACCGAATCTGCCGGGATGGGACGGGTTTCCGCTGCTGAGCGAGATTCGGGCGCGGCTGGATCATCCGGTGGTGCTGGAAAGCGACGCGAACGCGGCCGCGCTGGCCGAATTTGCGTTGGGCCTGGGAAAGCAGCTGGGCGTTGAGTCGCTCTGCATGTTGACGCTGGGCACCGGCGTGGGTAACGGAATCGTGTTGAATGGGAAGTTGTGGCACGGCTCCACGGGCATGGGCGGCGAGGCCGGCCACGTCACCGTCGATCCGGATGGTCCGCCGTGCGGATGCGGCAATCGCGGATGCCTGGAGGCGTGCGCCTCGGCAACGGCTGTGGTGAATGCGGCCGAACATCTGATTAGCAGGGGAAAAGCTCCGGGTCTGGCCCTCATGAAGGGAAAGCGCACTTCGCTCACGGCGCTGGATGTGGCTGAAGCCGCGCGCCAGGGCGATGCGGATGCGCGGGAGATTTACGCGCGCACCGGACGGGCGCTTGGAATCTGCCTGGCAGGCCTGATCAACATCTTGAATCTACCGCTCTACGTGGTCGGCGGGGGTGTGGCGAACTCATGGGATCTGCTCTCGGAGCCGTTGTTTGAGGAACTGGAGCAGCGGAGCTATGTATACTCGCTGACGGCGCCCGGTCGCGCGGCCTCGGACGGGATGCCCGGCGGCGGTACGCGCGTGATGCCGGCCAAGCTGGGCGCGGAGGCTGGTTTGCTGGGAGCCTGCATTTTGCCGCTGTTTGAAGCCGAGCCCAAGGCGGAGACGGTTTCTCCCGTCCACTGAGCGCGGTGGGGAATCGACGGCCGGGAATCGACAGCTGGGAATCGACAAGGAACGTCCCATGCGACTGAACGGAAAATTGCTGAAGGCGACGCTTGTAGGGGCGCTGGGCGGGCTGTTGTTTGGCTTTGACACCGTGGTGATCTCGGGGATCATCGATGCGGTGACGCGGCTCTATCACCTGAGCGACTACGGCAAGGGCTGGACGGTCGCCATCGCGCTAATCGGGACGGTGGTGGGCTCGCTCAGCGCCGGCGTGGTGGGCCACAAGCTGGGCAGCCGCGAGACGCTGCGCCTCACAGCCGTGCTTTATGTGCTTGCAGCCGTGGGTAGCGCGCTGGCCTGGAACTGGCCCGCGCTGATGGCCTTCCGATTTATCGGCGGCCTGGGCATCGGCGCTTCATCGGTGCTGGGCCCGGTGTACATCGCCGAGCTTTCGCCGGCCAAGTGGCGCGGGCGGCTGGTCGGCGCCTTCCAGTTCAACGTGGTCTTCGGCATTCTTGTGGCCTACTCGTCGAACTACGGCATCCGCCTGCTGCACCTGGGCGCAACCGAGTGGCGCTGGCAGGTGGGCGTGGCGGCGGCACCGGCGCTGGTCTTCCTGGTGCTGCTGTTCGGCATTCCGCGCAGCCCCCGCTGGTCGGCGGCGCGCGACCGGATTGACGAAGCCCTCGAAGTGCTGAAGATGATGGGCGAGCCGAACCCCGAGGCCGAGCTGGCCGACATTCGCGCCGCGCTGGCCGAGGAGCACGTCTCCGCGCACGAGCCGGTCTTCCGCTGGAAGTACCGCTACCCGCTGTTTCTGGCCATCAGCATCGGCGCCTTCAACCAGCTGGCCGGCATCAACGCGATACTCTACTACCTGAACGACATCTTTCAGGCGGCGGGCTTCAGCCAGCTCTCGGGCGACCAGCAGGCCATCATGATTGGGTTCACCAACCTGATCTTCACCATCGTGGGCATGAGCGTAATCGACAAGCTGGGACGCAAAACGCTGCTGCTCATCGGCGCGGCGGGCACGGCCACCTGCCTCGCCGGCGTGGCGTGGATCTTTTCGACCAACACGCACCCGGGGATGCTCGTCTGGCTTCTGGTGGTTTATATCGCGTTCTTCGCGCTCTCGCAGGGCGCGGTCATCTGGGTCTATATCGGCGAGGTCTTCCCCAACCACGTGCGGTCCAAGGGCCAGGGCGTGGGCAACGCCAGCCACTGGACGATGAACACCATCATTGCGCTGTCCTTTCCAGTGGTCGCCACCAGCATGGGCCGCGGCGCGCCGTTTATGTTTTTCGCCTTCATGACCGTGGTGCAGTTCTTCACCGTGCTGTTCTTCTACCCGGAGACGAAAGGCCAGACCCTGGAAGCCCTGCAACGCAAACTCGTCCGGCGGTGAGCGGAAGAGACTGCGAGCGGCGGCCGCGGGCATGTATGCTGCGGTGTTGCGCCGCGCCAACGGATTCAAGCGGGCGTGGTCGAGATTCCGTGGTGCGCAGGAAGGTCGAGCAAATGGGGAAAAATCAAGGGATGAAGAGACTTCGCGTGCTTGCGGGGGTTGCCCTCGCAGCGGGGATGGCGGGACTTCTGACGCTCCGTGCCGCGCAGGCGCAAACCGGGGTTGCGCCCATGCGCGCGCCGGCCGCGCCGCTGGTGACGCACGACCCCTATTTCAGCATTTGGTCCATGGGCGACCGTCTCACTGACGGTCCAACGCGCCATTGGACGGGCGTCGCGCAACCCATCAGCGGATTTGTCCGCGTGGATGGAAAGAACTTTCGCTATCTGGGGGATGCGGACGATGAGGTGCCCGCGATGCGCGAGGTGCATCGCGCGATGACGCCCACGCGCACGCTGGTGACACTCGAGAACGATCAAATCGAGCTGACGCTCTGCTTCTTTACGCCTGCCTTTCCCGAAGACATGGCCGTGATGGCGCGGCCGGTGACGTATCTGACGTGGACGGTGAGGTCGCGGGATGGCGCTGCGCACAACGTGACGCTCTACCTGGACGTGGATGGCGCCATTGCGACCAACACGCGCGGCGAGCCGGTGGTGTGGTCGCGTGGTCGCATCAAGGGCATGAGCCTGCTGCGCGTGGGTACCACCCGCCAGCCGATGCTGCAGCTTTGGGGCGACAATGTGCGCATTGACTGGGGCTACTTTTACCTTGCCGTGCCCGATGGCCAGGGCGGGTTGACGATGGCCGCGGGCAACGAGGAGGACCGCGCGCAGTTCCTGAAGACCGGCATGCTCACGAACGAGGATGACCTTGACCAGCCGCGCATGCCGCAGAGCGAGTATCCGCGGCCGCCGCTGCTGAACATGGCGTTTTCACTGGGCAGGGTTGGCGCAACGCCCGTGGAGCGGCACGTGATGCTGGCCTACGACGACCGTTACTCAGTCGAGTACATGCAGCAAAAGCTTCTCCCTTACTGGCGCAAGCAATTCTTGAGCTTCGCGGCGATGCTGGAGGCGGCGAATCGCGATTACGCGCCGCTGAGCGAGCGGGCGAAGAGCTACGATGCTGAGCTGGAACACGATCTTGTGCAAGCGGGCGGCGGCGAATATGCGGCGATTGCGGTGCTGGCGTTTCGCCAGGCGATTGCGGCGCACAAGCTGGTGGAAGACGCTAACGGCGTGCCGTTCTTTATGCCCAAGGAGAACTTCAGCAATGGATCCATCTCCACGGTGGACGTGATCTATCCCTCCTCTCCGATGTTTCTGTTTCTGAATCCGAAGCTGGTGGAGGCACAGCTTGAGCCGGTGCTGCGCTACGCAGAGTCGCCGCGATGGAAGTTCCCCTTCGCGCCGCACGACCTGGGCGTGTATCCGCTGGCGAACGGCCAGCTCTACGGCGGCGGCGAGGTGAGCGAGAAGGATCAGATGCCGGTGGAGGAATCCGGCAACATGATTCTGATGCTGGATGCCGTGGCGCACGCCGAGCACAGCGCCGCTTTTACCGCGCGCTACTGGCCGCTGGTGACAAAGTGGGCAGAGTTTCTGATGTCGAAGGGTTTTGACCCCGAAAATCAGCTTTGTACCGACGATTTTGCCGGCCACCTCGCCCACAATGCGAACCTCTCCATCAAGGCGATTGAGGCGCTGGCCGCGTATGCGCAACTGGCCGGCGAGCTGGGCCATCGCGACGTGGCCGAGCGCTATGCGCATGCGGCGAAAACGATGGCGGCGAAGTGGGTCGAGATGGCGAACGACGGTGACCATTACCGGCTGGCCTTTGACAAGCCGGGCACCTGGAGCCAGAAGTACAACCTGGTGTGGGACGGCATTCTGGGGCTGCATCTGTTTCCCGCGGAGGTCGCGGGAAAAGAAGTCGCGTTTTACAAGTCGCATCTGAACCGGTACGGGCTGCCGCTGGACAATCGCGCGACGTATACGAAGCTGGACTGGACAATCTGGTCGGCGACTCTGGCCGGCAACGCCAGCGACTTTGATGCGATTGTGCATCCGGTGTACGAGTTTCTGAACCATACGCCGGATCGCGTGCCGATGACCGACTGGTACGACACAATCACGGCCCGGCAGGTCGGCTTTCAGGCGCGCTCTGTGGTGGGAGGCGTTTATATCAAAATGCTCACCGAGCCGCAGGTGTGGGATAAGTGGGTGGCGCGGGCCAACGCCGCGCACTGAACGGGAGCCGCCCTGCGATACACTGCAAGCCTTGGAGGATGTACATTGCAGTCGCTGCGCCGCCTGATTGTGTGCGCCTGCCTGGCCGCCCTGCCTTGGCCGGCCGCTCTGCTTTGGCCCGCTGCGCTGCGCGCACAGACGATGCCGGAACTGCCGCAGGTTCCGCAGCCTTCGATGGCCACGGGCACGGCGCACGCAGCGAGCTACGACGCGCAGCACCGGCCCATTACCGCGGGCGGCTTTGTGAAGAGCGGGCCAGTGGTGTTTGAGAATGTGGCGGCGCAGGCGGGCTTGAGCCGCTGGCGCAACGTGACGGGCACCGCGTCAAAGCGGCTGATTATCGAGGCAAAAGGGTCGGGCGTGTGCCTCATCGACTACGACCGCGACGGCTGGCTTGATATTTATCTTGTGAACGGGTCAACGCTGGATGCGTTGGCGGGAAAGACGACGAGCCCGCATGCGGCGCTCTTCCACAACAATCGCGACGGCACATTCACCGACGTGACCGAGAAGGCCGGGGTTGAGAACGACCGCTGGGGCCTGGGCTGCGCCGTGGGCGACTACGACAACGACGGCTGGCCTGACCTGTACGTGACGAATCTGGGCGTGAATCGCCTCTATCACAACAACGGAAACGGGACGTTTACCGACGTGGCAGGGAAGGCCGGCGTGGCGCTGGACGAAGGCCGCGGCAGCGTGGTGGTGGATCACACAGGCGCGACCTGGGGCGACTTTGACGGCGACGGGCGGCTGGACCTGTTTGTGGCCGGATACATTCACTATGACTTTGCGCATCCGCCGCTGGCCGGGACAAAGAGCGCAGGCTACGCGACCTGCCAGTATCGTGGCCTGAATGTGATGTGTGGTCCGCGCGGTCTGGCCGGCGCGGGCGACCATCTCTTCCGCAACAACGGCGACGGCACGTTTACCGACGTGAGCCAGAAGGCCGGTGTCGCGGACCCGAACCGCTTCTACGGCCTCGGGGCTCTCTTCGTGGACGTGAACGGCGATGGCCAGCCCGACCTGGCGGTGGCAAATGATTCCACCCCAAATTATCTCTATATCAATCAAGGCAACGGCAGATTCAAGGATGAGAGTTACCCGAGCGGCTACGCGCTGAATGGTGAAGGGCGCGAGGTGTCGAACATGGGCATTGCCGCGGGGGATTATGAAAACAACGGCCGCATGGATCTGGTAAACACGGTCTTTTCCGATGACGCAAACGTGGTCTTCCGCAATGACGGGACCGGCAATTTCGAGGATGTAGGCACGCGCAGCGGGCTCGGTCCGCCTTCAGTGCCGTTTGTGGGCTTCGGCGATGGATTTCTGGACTTTGATAACGATGGCTGGAAGGATTTTCTTGTGGTGAATGGCCACGTCTATCCGCAGGCGGACGCGCATCCGGAGTGGGGCATGAGTTATGCGCAGCGGCCGCTCTTGTTTCGCAACCTGCACAACGGAGGATTCGCGGTGGTTCCGGCGGTGGAGGGATCGGGACTGGCGGCCCTTTGCGTGGGGCGCGGCGCGGCCTTCGGCGATCTGTTCAACGACGGCAAAATTGACGTGGTCATCAACTGTCTGGATGGTCCTCCGGTACTGCTGCGCAATGTGAATCCCGACCGCAATCATTGGGTGGAATTGCAACTCGCAGGAGGACCGAAGAGCCCGCGCGACGCGGTGGGAGCGGCGGTGTATCTCACGGCGAATGGTGTGCGGCAACGCGGCGACGTGCTGAGCGGCGGCAGTTATCTGTCGTCGAATGATATGCGCGTGCACTTCGGGCTGGGCACCGGGTTGCACGTGGATGCGCTGGAGATTCACTGGCCGTCGGGCGCGAAGGAAACGGTGCGACTGCCGGCGGTCGACCGCATTTATACGATCGAAGAGGGCAGGGGAATCACCGGCGCGATGTGCGCAGGCAAGCCTTGCGCGCGAACATCCCGCAGCCGGACGAAGTGAGCGGAAAGGATGCGATGACGCGGATGCAGGCAATGGGTTGCCTACGGTCTGGCGTGGCGTTCTCCAGCAAGAATCAAACGGAGAGCGCGGGCGCGAACCGGAACAGAATCGAGCAGGTTTCCGGCCATGGAGGGTTCCGGTTGTTGCGGATGTGCAGGCGAATTGGATGGTCTCTGCTGCCCGGGGTAATTTTCGTGGGCGCGCTCGCGTTCCACGCATCGGCCCAGGAGGGGACGCCCAAGTTCTCCAGCATGGGCAGCGGCACAGGCCAAGGCGAGCGGCCCATCTACGACGAACAGCACAGGCCCATCACTGCCGGCGGATTCGTGAAGACCGGCCCGGTAATTTTCGAGGACGTGACCAAGGTCGCGGGGCTGGCCGCCTGGCGGCACGTGATGGGCAACGAGAACAAGGGGCTCATCATCGACACAAACGGCTCGGGCGTGGGCCTCATCGACTACGACAACGATGGTTGGCTGGACGTTTACCTGGTGAACGGTTCCACCTTTGACGCGCTGGACGGCAAGACGACGCCGGCCCATGCGGCGCTCTTCCACAACAACCACGACGGGACCTTCACCGACGTGAGCAAGCAGGCGGGCGTGCAGAACGACCGCTGGGGCTTCGGCGTGGCGATTGCGGATTTCGACAACGATGGCTGGCCGGACATCTTTGTTTCCAACTGGGGCAAGAATCGCCTTTACCGCAACAATCACGACGGCACGTTCACCGACGTGGCGGAGAAGGCAGGCGTGCAGCTGGGCAACTGGTCGGCCGGCGCGACGTGGGGTGACTACGATGGCGACGGAAGACTCGACTTGTTCGTCTCCGGCTACGTGCACTTTGACCGCAACAACCTGCCCTACGCGCACACCAGGGCCACCGGTTACTCGTATTGCGAATTTCGCGGAGAGCCGGTGATGTGCGGCCCACGCAACCTTGAGGGCGAACCCGACCACCTGTTCCACAACAACGGCGATGGAACCTTCACCGACGTGAGCGACAAGGCGGGCGTGAGCGACAAGGTGAATCGCTACTACGGGCTGACGCCAGTCTTTGTGGACGTGAACGGCGACGGCAAGCCCGACCTGGTGGTGGCGGACGATTCGACGCTCAGCTACTTCTACCTGAACCGCGGCGACGGAACCTTCGAGGACGACAGCTACACCTCGGGATTCGGCTTGAACGAGGATGGCCGCGAAGTGGCGGCGATGGGCGTGGCCGTGGGCGACTACATGAACAACGGCCGGCTGGACTTTGCCATCAGCGATTTTTCGAGCGAAGCCGATCTGGTGTTTCGCAATGAAGGTGACGCGGGCTTCAACGATGTGTCGATGGCAAGCGGCGTGGGCAAGGTGTCCATTCCGTTTCTTGGTTGGGGCACCGGCTTTCTGGATTACGACAATGACGGATGGCTGGACCTGATGTTCATCAATGGTCACATCTATCCGGCGGCCGACCATCGCGACTGGGGTACGTCCTACGCGCAGCGCCCGCTGCTGTTCCGCAACTTGCACAACGGCAAGTTTGAGGTGGTTCCCGCGGTTGAGGGAACGGGATTGGCCGTCGTTACGTCAGGACGCGGCGCCGCCTTCGGCGATCTGTTCAACAACGGAAGGATCGACGTGGTCATCAACCCCATCGACGGGCCGCCGGTGCTGCTGAAGAACGTGAGTGACGATCATCATCACTGGGTGGAACTGAAGCTCGTCGGCGGCCCCAGGAGTCCGCGGGATGCCGTGGGATCCACCGTGTACCTTAGGGCGAACGGGCTGCGGCAGCGACGCGACGTGATGAGCGGCGGCAGTTATGTTTCCAGCAACGATCCCCGGCTGCACTTCGGTCTGGGCGACGCGACGAGCGCCGGTTTGGCCGAGATTCACTGGCCCTCCGGTGCAAAGGAAACCGTCGCGCTGCCTGCCGCGGATCGCATCTACACCATCACCGAGGGCAAAGGAATTACCGGCGAAGTTTGCGGAGGGAAGTCCTGCTCTCACGCCGGCTCAGGTCCGGTGAATCCCGGCCGGAACGAAGGCCATCCCTGAGCCGTGTCCGAGGCGTGAAAACGGCGGGGAATGCCCTGTTGCACCCTGGGGTCGCGGTGCATAACCGGCCCTCCTCCGCGCCGCCGCCTGCCAAGCCTGGCTCGGTCCAAATCGCCTGCGGAATTCTGGGATTACTCATTGTCTTTCAGTGCGATAGACAAACTTATTCTTGCGGACAATCTGCCGGCGAAACGACGTTCTTGCTCGTGCGGGCGGCGGTCGGGAGAGCGGAAAAATCTGCTTGACATTGGATTCGAGGGGGAGCTATAGTGGGCCGCTGTGGAATCGTTACCACCTGAATTGGTATCGATTCCATCTCTAAGGGCAGACAAGCCAGCCTGCGCCGACCTCCACGCCGGCGCACAAGAAGAACTGAAAGTAAAGAGCTTGGAACGACTTGAACGAGCATGAAGGAGACCCAGTGATACCCACATCCAAACCACCGGCCGACAGCCGGGGCCTGCGATCTTTCGGCTTTCCGCGGATCCTCTTGGCCCTGGGACTTGCGATTGCATGCCTGACGCTGTTGTCGCCTCGCACCGCCCATGGGCAGGCCAGCGCTGGTATTACAGGAACGGTGACCGATAGCACCGGCGCCGTCGTCGCCAACGCACAGGTCAGTATCACCAATCAGGACACCTCGCGCGTGGTGAAGACGGTGACCAGCAGCGCCGGAACCTACTCCTTCAAGGGGCTCGATCCCGGCCGGTACACCGTGACGATTCAATCGACGGGCTTCAAGAAGGCCGTGCAGCGGGACGTGACGATTGAAGTCAGCACCACGGCCAGCATCGACTTCACACTGGAGCCCGGCGCGACCACCGAGACGGTCCAGGTCACCGCCGATGAGATCGCACTGAACACCACGCAGCCGGAACTGGGCAGCACCATTGAGCCGGTTGTGGTGCAGGCGCTGCCGGAAGAGGTCTCCGGCCGCGGCCGCCAGGTGGACCAGTTGCAGTTTCTGGCTCCCGGAACCACCGGCAACACCTTCTCGCACCGCGTGAGCGGCGGCGTCGACTTCGAACAGGAGATCGTCTACAACGGCATTCCCGCGCCGCAGCCGGAGACCGAAGGCTACACGACGAACTTCAATCCGCCGTTTGAGCTGGTTCAGGAGTATCGCGTGGAGCGCTCCACCTTCTCCGCGCAGTTCGGCCTTGGCCAGGGCGCTCTGACTTATCAGATGCGGTCCGGCACCAACCACTATCACGGCGATCTATTTGAGATCAACCGCAACAGCTTCTTTGACTCCGTGGGCTTCTTCAATGGCCCGGCGTGGGGCGGCTCGAATAGGGCTCCGACCGACCACGAGAACAACTACGGCTTCAGCGTGGGCGGCCCGCTCAGCATTCCGCACCTGTGGGATGCGCGGAACAAGGCCTTCGGCTACTACAGCCAGGAGTGGTACAAGCAGAACAGCGAAGACACCGACATCTCCACTGTTCCTACCGCTCAGGAGAAGACTGGCGACTTCACGGACTTCGTCGACGCCTCAACCGGCAATGTGATTCCGATCTACGATCCGACCACCGGCCAACAGTTCCAGTGCAACGGCACCCTCAACGTCATTTGCCCGAACCGCATCAGCGCTACGTCGGCCCTGCTGATTGGCGACATTCCGAATCCTGACCGCCCGGGCAGCGGCATCGGCGGACTGGACAGCAACAAGAGCTTTACGCCGTTCATCAACCCGCACATTCAGCACGTGTGGGGCTTCGACGTGGATTACAACCTGACGCCCACGCAGAGCCTGCATTACAGCCAGTGGCGGAACAGCTTCAGCAACTACAGCTTTGACAATCATCCGCTGGTCATCCAGCCGAATCCGCTCAACAGCATGAAGTATGAGCCGGCGCTGGGCAGCGTCTTTCTGCTGAACTACAGCAACGCCCTCACGTCTCACCTGGTGATGACGGCGGGCATTGGCTGGATCGGCGAAATCAACAACCAGTACAACCAGACCAAGTACAACTTCCCGGCGGTGGCCCAGAGCGTGATTCCGACGAACATCACCTTCGACGGCCAACACGCGCCCACCAGCTGGGGCACCAGCGGCGCATGGCTGCAGTCCATCAACCGCAAGCTCGGCATCGCCGTCGTGAACAACTGGCTGTGGAGCGCCGGACGCAACACCTTCAACATCGGGGCCGAGTTCCGGCGCACCTACCAGGACGACAACGAAGAGCAGACCCAAGGCGGTCACTTCAACTTCAGCCAGCGGACCACTTCGGTGCAGAATCCGAATGATCCCAACTTCGGCAACGATGGTAGCTCGTTTGCCAGCTTCCTGCTCGGCATGCCCGACTCTGCCAACCGCAGCAACTCGCAGGAACTGCGTCTGCGCAACCTTGACCTGTCGCCGTATATCCAGGACGACATCAAGCTGTCGCCCCGGTTGACGGTCAACGTCGGCCTGCGCTGGGACATTGAGGTTCCCTTCACCGAACAGCACAATCTGATTGTCTTCTTTAATCCGGACAACCCGGGATCGAGCCCGGCGTTCGATAACATTCCTGGCGCGGCCACCCAGTTCGGCAACTGCACCGGGTGCGCCGGCTTCACCCGTGCCGATGTCCATTGGGGCCATCTTGGTCCGCGTCTCGGCTTTGCCTACAAGCTGAGCAACAAGATGGTGCTGCAGGCAGGCTTCGATGTGGCCTTCCTGGACGGTGGCGCCTATGAGTACGGCACCAACAAGGTGGCCGTCAACTATGGCAACCTGCTGGTGGGCTCGTTCACCCGGAACAGCACCGGGAGCTACACCTCGGCCTATGGGAGCTGGGACACGAACATCATGCCCAACCCGACCGCAACACCCTTCAACTCCGGACTGGGAGCAGGCAACCAGATCGACGCCTTCAGCCGGAAGGATGGCTACACTCCCTACAGCCAGCAGTGGAACGTGAACCTGCAGCGCGAACTGCCCTGGAACACCTTCATGACGGCGGCCTGGGTGGGTAACCGCGTGATTCACCTGCCCAGCCAGTTGAATCGCATCGACCAGATGGATCCGAAATATGACGCGCAGTACGGCTCTCAACTTGCCGATGTCTTCCAGCCCGGCCAGACCTCGCTGGATGGCGTGCCGCTGCCGTACACCAACTTCGTGAACGACTTTGCCGGTTCAGCCACGGTGGCTCAGGCGCTGGTTCCCTATCCGCAGTACTCGTACATCTTCAATAATTTTGAAGGCTTTGGTACGACGTATTACGAGGGCGCGCAAATCGAAGTGGAAAAGCGCTTCAGCAATGGCCTGGCTTTCCTCGCCGGATACACGCTGAGCCGGCTTTGGGACAACACCAGCAGCGGCTTCTCGAGCTTCACGGCGGGCGGCATCAACAAGTACAACCAGAAACCGGAATGGGCAGTCTCGAATTCGGATGAGCCGCAGACCCTGAAAGTCAGCGGCACCTACGAGCTTCCCATCGGTCCCGGCAAGCAGTACCTCAACAACCATACAACGGGTAACATTGTCGGCGGCTGGCAGGTGGGCTGGATTCTGGACTATGAATCCGGCACGGCCAACGGGGTCTACGAGAACGGCTCCCCCTTCCCCAACGGCTTCAACCGCCCGGACCGGAACCCCGGCGTCAGCCTGGGCACGGCGTCTTATAGCCGCGTGCGGGACTTCTTCCTGGGCAAGATAGGCAGTGCGCAGATGTATGATCCATCCGCGTTCACGCTCACACCGACCCAGTATGTGATCGGCGATGCGCAAAGGAACTACTCCGCATTGAGGAACCCCGCCTATCTGATGGAGGATTTTAACGCCAAGAAACACTTCTACATGGGAGAGCGCTTCCAGGGCATCCTCTCAGTGGATTACTTCAACGCGTTCAACCGAACCCAGTTCAACGGCCCAGATAACAATGCAAGCGATGGTACGTTCGGCCAGGTTACATCGCAAGGGTCGAACATATCGAACAGGCAAGGCCAGGTCAGCTTCCGATTGCAGTTCTAACTTCGATCGGCAATGAGCTGGCTGCAGGATTGAAGTTTCTTGTGTGCCTCCTAACACCACCGGGCTGCACCGCAGCAGCCCGGTTTTTTTTGTTCGCAGAAAGCAGCGGCATTGCAGGCGCGGCCCACTCGTGATGCGCAGCGGCATGGCGCGCTTCGTACGATTTCATCCGTGTTGGAGCCCACCAACACAACTTTGGCGGGGCCCCAGGATGGCTGCCTTTGGTGCAGATGTTCTTCTATAATCGCCTATCATGAGTTTCCATCGCAGCGCATTCCGGTTGCAGGGGTGGCCACTTCTTCTGGCAGTTCTGGCGGTCGTTGTTCCTGTCTCCAAGGCACGAGCGCTGCAGGACGGCAATGAAGTGACGCCGGCCGTTGAACAGCTTTACGCGCAGGCCAGGGGGGCCAGCGCCAAAGGCGACACGACCACCGCGATTGCCCGGTATCGCGCCATGATCAAGCTCGCGCCGCACCTGGCGCCGGCCTATAACAACCTGGGCATGCTCTACTTCAACCAGCACGATTACGTCCACGCGGCGGAGGTGCTGCGGCGAGGCCTGGACATCAATCCCAGGATGCCGACCGCGGTTGCGATGCTCGGCATGAGCTATTTCCAGCTGGGTGAGGACCAGAAGGCGGAGCCTCTGCTACGCCAGGCTCTGCGGGCCGATCCGAAGAACGGCCAGATTGAAATGATGCTGACGCACCTCCTCATCAATGCCAAGGAACTCGAGGAGGCTGCTTCGCGGCTGCGCGACTTTCTGGCGCGCAACCCCAAGGATCAGGAAGCCTGGTACCTGCTGGGCAAAACTTACCTGCAGATGTCTGAGAACGCATTGGGCAAGGTCCATGAGATCGATCCCAATTCGGTTGTGGCGCATGAGATTGCCGGCGAAATTGACGAGAGCATGCATAACTACGATCTGGCTCTTGTGGAGTACAAGAAGGCAATTGCGCTGGCGCCGAAGATGCCGGGAACCCACATGCACATGGGCGAAGCGTACTGGTACATCGGCAAGTGGGAGTCCGCGGAGACAGAGTTCCGGGCTGAACTCGAGAACGACCCTTACAACTGTCTCGCGCGCTGGAAGCTGGCCAACTCCATTCTTGAGGCGAACGACTCGAATGAAGAGGCCCTAAAGCAGCTGAATGTTGCCATTGAGCGCTGCCCGGCGCTGATGCAGGCCCGCGTGGACCGCGCGCGAGCCCTGGTGCGTCTGGGAAAGCAAACTCAGGCTCTGCCCGACCTGCTGTTGGCAGAGAAGGACAGCCCGCGCGAGCCCACCATTCATTTCCTGCTGGCGGCGGTTTACCGCGCGCAGGGAAAGTCCGCCGAGGCACGGGACGAGATGGTGACTTATGGCAGGCTACAGCGAGAGGCAAGCGCGGCGACGGCCCAGCAGGCAAGTCAAGCGGGCGCCATTAAGAACGCAGCGCGCTAGACGGATTCCGAACAGCGAGGTTTTCCCGTGTACCTGTTGCCAGCCCTAGTGTGGATGCTCACGCGGTCCGCGGCGCCCCAGGCCACACCGGTGCTCCAGGCGGACGCACAATGCGGGCAATGCCACCAGGCGATCTTCCGCTCCTATCTTCACACACCCATGGCCAACGCGAGCGGCCTCGCGATCGACAAGGTCAAGCCTGCGACCTTTATGCACGGGCCCAGTGGAGTCACTTACACGGTTTCAAGCGATCATGGAGAGGCCCTCTTGTCCTATCACGCTCCCAATGGGCCGGGGCAAATACCGCTGACCTATTTCCTGGGCTCGGGCCATCTGGGAACCACGTATCTCTACTTCAAGGGCCGCTACCTGTTTGAATCGCCGGTGGCGTGGTATGCAGACTCCAATCGCTATGACATGAAGCCGGGGTTGACTGCCATGCGAAGCATGCCGCCGCCGCTTCCCATGGAAAGCGATTGCATGCGTTGCCACATGAGCGACGTCCAACGCAGCGACCCGGGAACCATCAACCGGTACCAAGGCCTCCCCTTTCTGCATGCAGGAATCACGTGTGAAGAGTGCCATGGCGATTCCCGCGCGCACGTGCTCACGGGCGGAAAGGCGGGGATTCTGAATCCCGCGCACTTGGACCCAGAACTCCGCGACTCCATCTGCATCAGTTGCCATCTTGAGGGGGATGTTTCCGTGCAGCGAGCGGGGCATTCGGTGCTGAACTACCGGCCCGGCGAGGCGATTGGAACCTACATGGCATATTACGCTCGCGAGGGCGCGAACCTGATGGCGCGCGGCGTGAGCGAAGTGGAACAGTTGAGCCAGAGCACATGCAAGCGAATGAGCGGGGACAAGATGTCCTGCATGAGCTGCCACGATCCACATTACACTCCGGACTCGGCCTGTCGCGTGGCGTTCTACCGCAGCAAGTGCCTTGCCTGCCACAACGCGCCCCAATTCGCAAAGACGCATCATCCGGAAAACCAGGATTGCACAAGCTGTCACATGCCGCGCATCGGCGCTCGGAATATTCTTCACGTCGCCTGGACCGACCATCGAATTCTCCGTGTTCCGAGGGAATCATCGCAAGAGCCGCGCTCCACCGGAGAAGAGAGGCTCGGGCCGATTTTTTCTCCAGGAGCGTCCGCGCGCGATTTGGCCATGGCATATTACAAGGGGCTGCTCCAGGGGAATGACTCCTTCGAGGCCAGGGCGTGGAACGGATTGGAAGCACAGAAGGATACAATCCAAAACGACAAGCGCGCCCTGGACGCGCTGGGCAATCTGAGCGCGGAACGCGGGGACAGCGCTGCGGCGGAGCGGGCCTATGGCCGCGTTCTCCAACTTGATCCCAACGACCTGACCGCTTTATCAAATTTTGGAATTCTTCTGGCCAGGCAGGGCAAGCTCGCCCCGGCAATCGCGATGCTGAAAGGGGCGTTCGCGCGCAATCAGGATGTTCCGGGCCTGGCGATGAATCTGGCGCGCCTGCAATGCATGGCGCATGACGGGAACGCGGCTCGCGATACGCTGAAGACCGCACTGGTTTATGCGCCGGGGCTGAGTGATCTAAAAGGGCTGCTGGATCAGGTGTCCAGTTGCGGGTCGGCCCATGCAAGATAGCCAGACGCATGCAACGGGCCTTCATCGCGCGTTTGTCTCAGGCTTCGCCGTGTGGCTCCTGTGCATGGTGCAGGCCGTGTCCCAGCAATCGCCCGACCCTCTGGTGGAGGCCCGATCCCTGGTTGCGGCCGGAGAGTTGCACAGAGCGGATACGCAATTGCGCGCCGTTCTTTCCGCCCATCCGTCTTCGGCCGATGCTCATTTTCTGCTCGGCTATGTCTTGTTTCGCGAGCAGCGGCCAAAGGACTCGCTGGCGGAGTTCACCGCGGGCGCGGCGCATGCGCGTCCACGCGCAGACGATCTGAAGATCGTTGCATCGGACTACGTGATGCTTGGAGACTACGGCGACGCGGACAAGTGGCTCACGCAGGTGGTTGTCGCCGCGCCGGACGACGCGGACGCGTGGTACCTGCTGGGACGCACCAAGTTCAACGAGGACAACTTTGCGGCGGCCGCATCCTGCTTCCAGCGGGCATTGGCACTGCGCCCGAACGACATCAGGGCCGAGAACAATCTGGGGTTGGCATGGCTTGAGACGAGCCAGACCGGGAAAGCGAAGTCAGCCTTTCAAGCGGCGATCGACTGGCAGGGACCACATCCGCTGGATGCGCAGCCGTTCCTGAATCTCGGCACGCTGCTTGCCGACGAGGGCAGCGCGGACAAGGCCATTCCATATCTCCAAAAAGCGTCATCGCTTGCGCCGGACAATCCAAAAGTCCATGAGGAGCTGGCAAAGGCGTACACCCGTCGCAGCGACTGGCCGATGGCGCAAAGAGAACTGGAGTTCGCCGTGAAACTTGCGCCCAAAATTTCGGCTCTCCATTTCAAACTGGCACAGGTCTACCGCAAGGAAGGACTGCAAGAACGCGCGGAAAAAGAGTTCGCCATCTGCGCGCAACTGAACAGCACGCACTCCTCCGCGGAAACGCCCAATCCGCCGCGTTGAGGTGGGGCGAAGAAGGACTGTGTCTCGGCATGAGCCGCTCTTTTCGCCCGGCAGATTCAAGCGGCCGGCTTTTCCTTGAATGGTATCGTTTCCAAGTCTATAGTGGTTGCGGAGCGCCTGCACTGGTCACTCCCCTGTGCCGCCGCGGCCGCGCACAAGCACGGCGGATCGACTCACAGTCTCCTACGCGATCAGGTTCTTCACGTATACCGAGTAGCGCTCATCCATGATCTGATTGAGCGGCACAAGCGTGTGAATCGGCTCGCGTCCTTTGGTGCGAAACAGCAGCGGATACTTCCGCGTGCCTTCCGCGCGCTCGAACCAGATTGCGTTCGGGTCAGGCGCAGGCGTTTCCATGGGCTTCCCGTCCGGTCCGCGGCGCATATGCGGACGCAAGTCCACGGTGGGCATCGGATAGCCCTCGCCCCATGGGCCGGAATCGCCATAGATCATGTCGGTCGTGAGCGCCTCGGTTCCCTGCAGGGCGGCAAGCACCAGGGGCCCGTACATCGCAGCCTGCACCTGCTTGTCGTCTGGCGTTGTAGAGACATGGAGCGTGAGCGGCATTTCGAAGGTGACCACGTCGCCGGCCTTCCATGCGCGGTTCAGCGTGATGTAAGTGGACGGCGCGGCGGTCACGTTCTGCTGTTTTCCGTTCACTGTATAGATGGCGTCCTGCGTGACCCAGTAAGGCACACGAATCTTCAGCGCCGTGGGCGCGGACGGCGTGCTTTCAACTGTGAGGGTTACGCGGTCGTCTTGTGGAAACTCGGTCGTCTGGCGCAGCTTGAATCCGCGCTCTTTCCAGTCCAGCGTGGAAGGGACAAAGAGATTCACGTAAACGGACTGGTCGTCGTGAAAGTAGATCGAGTTGTTCAGCTTGGAATACTCCTCTGAGCCTGTGCCGGTGCAGCACCAGAACGAGTCGAACTCGGTGCCAAAGGTCTTGTACAAGCCGGGCTTCAGCGACACGTAATACATCAGCATTCCGTTACGGTCCTGCGTGCCGTAACGCACGTTGTAGAGCGTACGCTCGTAGTAATCGAAAAATTTCGGGTCAGGGTTCTGCCCGTAAAGATGACGTGCCAGCTTCAGCATGTTGTAGGAGCAGCAGCACTCTTCGGCCGCGGGGCCAAGCTGCGAGGCAATGGCGTCCGGCGCGTGCCAGAATTCGCCGTTGCTGGTGCCGCCGGTGCAATAGATGTGATGGCCGGTGACCATCTGGTAGAAATTCTGGCTGATGTTTCGGTAGCGCTCGTCGCCGGTCAGCTCATAGCCGCGCGCCGCGCCGATCACCTTGGGGATATTGGTGTTGGCATGGTTGCCGCCGAGCATGTCCTTGTCTTCCGCCAGCGGATCAAAGATTTTGTGATGCTCGAAACGGAATCCAAGCTCGCGGTACTTGGGATTGCCCGTAAGCGCATACAGGTTGAATGAAGCCTCGTTCATGCCGCCCTGTTCCACCAGCAGGGCGCGCTGCCAGTCGTCCGCAGTGAAGCTCATCGCATAGGTATAGGCCCAGTCAGCCATGCGCGAGGCCATTTGCAGGGCTTGCCTGTTGCCAACATGCTGGTGCATATCAATGAGGCCGGCCATGATTTTGTGATAGGTGTAAAAGGGCGCCCACACGCGTTCATGCTTGCGCAGCCGGTCGTAAAACGTGGTGGGATAGGCGCCCAGGTATCCGTCCTTCGCCTGGCATTCAGCCAGCATGCTCACCAGCTCATTGGCCTTGGTGGCAATAAAGTCGTCGCCGGTGCTGGCCTGCATCAACGCGCATGAAGACATGTAGTGGCCAACGTAGTGGCCGCGCAACTCGCAGGTCGGGGCTTCCCATCCGCCCAGCGGGTCCGCATCCGTGGGGATGCCCGCAGTGACGCGGAAGTTATACGCGAGCCGCTCATTGGGAAGCGAGTAGAGAAAGCTGCGATTCAGCTCCATGGTGTCTTTCCAGAAGCTGGGCAGCAGCCGGACCTCAGGCATTGCAAACGGCTTTGCGTTCCACTTCACCTTGGCCACCGCCGCATCCACCAGGGCATGGTTCGCGATATCCCGGCCGGCAGCCGCCGGGGCTGCTTGGCCGCCGCGCCCCAAAGCGGCCGCATGTTTCGGCAACAATGCCGCGGCTCCGGTGATTGCGGCGCTGCCAAGGAACTTTCTACGACTCAAATTTCGCTTCATTGTGTACTCCCTTGTGCGAACAGATTTATTATCAACCCCTGCGTTCAACGCCGGTGTGCGAGCCTCTTGCGCTTCTTGCCGGAATTTCGGCTTCCGACTCCTTCAACTCGTCGTTGCAATCACGCGAAAATGCCGCTGCCCTTTCGTGGCGAAGATCGCGGCGTCCGTATGAATTCCGCCGGGCTTCACCGATTCACCATTCACGGTGAGGCTCACAAGGGTTCGATCTTCCGGCACGCGAAACGTCACCTGCAGCTCCTCAGGCCGCTTCCGATCTGCCGAAAGGGTCACATTGGCGACCAGTTGGTTTTGGCCTTGGGCCTCCATTCGATAGTCGACGCGGCCCCAGCGCGTGGGCGCCTGCTCAATGCCAATGGGTTTGTCCTGGGCCAGCCAGCGGCGCGGGATCGCGCGGCCAAAGTGCAACCTGTCTGCGTCAGGATCCTCAAAGACCAGCATCCAGCGCACTAGAAGCGGAATGGTCTGCTGCGCGGGGATGCAAAACAAGGCTCCATCGCCCGTGATCCCGGAGACTTCTCCTGCCGTCCAACTGCCGCGCGAGTGGTCATGGTAGCGATGGGAATAGAGGAACAGCAAATACTCCTCAATGCGATCCAGCTGCAGCAGGGCCGACGCGTACCCGTATGAGATGAAGCCGAGGATGTCCCGGCCGTTCGGGTGCGGACGCTCGACATTGGCCACCACACCAAGGGTTGTTGCGCCGTAAGCGCGCATGCAGTCAATCACGATGCCCGACTGCTCCGGCGTGAGCACGGCGGGCTGCAGCAGCTCCGCATAGCAGCGATGTACCCATTGCTGCGGACTGGGATGCTCCTGCTGCAGGGATTCACGAAAGGTGAGGGAAGCGCCGGGCATGGGACCTATATAAGCAGGACGCATCTCGCGCCGGATGCTCGCATCGAGGCTTTCGAGCAGGCGTGTGTGGAGCAGCTTCGAGCGGTGCGACCATGCGGATGCTTTTCCAGAGTCCAGCCCCTGTTCGCGCCACACTGCGGAAAGATCGCGCCAACCGCGGACGGCAAACGCGCTGTTGCCGAAGTAGGGCCTCCACCACACTGCGGGGTCGGGCGCGAGGCAGGAATCCGATTCGCACCACCCGTGGATGAGGCCGTAGCCGGGGTCGTTGTGAGAAAGCTGAAGAGACGCATCGTGGAGCTGCTCCAGAAGGGACGCTATGGCTTCGATCTTTTCTCTGAAGTTGCGCAGCAGAGCGGCATCGCCCGTATAGCGGAAGTAACGCGCGACGAGCGAAAGCATCAGCCCATGCTGCCCCGTCTCCGGCCCGCGCATGTTCACCAATCCTTCCTCATTCACAAAATGAGTGAAGTACTGGTTGAGAACGTCCCGAGCCTGCGCAAAGCGCCCGCACTCAAGATTGGCGTAAAGCGACATGGTGAACGTGTCCTGGAAGCCGTCATATTCCGGCCCATAGTAGTCACGATCCACCGCGCCATACTTCGGGTAAACGCCGCCGGGCCGTACAATCAGCTCGCGCGCGAAGGCGTGTTGCGCCATGTTGCTCCAACTCGCGTCCGGCAGGCTGAGGCCAACCGCATCGTGCAGTTGGCGATCCCAGTACTCGGCAAACTCCAGCAGCGCACGATAGAACTCGGCGGCTTCAGGGTCGTGGCGCCGACTGGTATACGCCGGGTAGCTGTAGCCGTACACGGCCTTCGCAATCGCTCCGTTGCGAATCTGCACGGTGCGGTGCCAGGTCTGCACGATGAAGCGATCGCGCGCCAGCACATCGCCAAAGGTGATGGTCTCAAAGTAGGAGCCGTCGTCGCCCGGCATCACCTTGCGCACTGCAGGCATCCATCCGCCCACCAGCCCTTCGTGGCGCCGGCGCGCCCTTTCATTGGTGAGCTCGGGAAAGTATTGGATGGGATGATAGGTGCGCGTGTTGCCGGCGGGGTAAACGGGCATGGTGTCGTCGCACTCGCGCGTGCCGACAATGGTGTTCCAGCGCGGCCGGTAGCCGCGCCCACGCGGAGCTGCGGAGTCCATGGGAGGCGCGGCGCGGCGCACTTGGTCTTCATCCGGGTCTCCATGCGCAAGCAGTTTGTCCGCCAGAAGGTCAGGTGCAGACATCCCAATCTGGCTTAGCTCAAGGCCAAGATAGGGCGGACCAGCCTCGGCGAAGACGGCTTCGCCGTTCCGCGGCATCACGCGTGCAGCGCCGGATGCGGAGACGAAGGTGAGGGCGCCGTCTCGTGTACGCAGGTCCTCATAGACGGTCCACTCTTCACCGTCTCTCAGAAACGTGCAAAGGCGCAGGTGGCCTTCCACGGAGGCGGACGCGCTGGCGCCGCGCAGTTGGGCGTGTGGAATGGGCGTATGGGTTAGCGCCTCGGCCGATACGGCGAAGGTGCGCATGGCTGCTGTACCGGCGACTACGGATTGTAGAAAACGTCTTCTGTCCATCTCGCAACTCATTGCCTTTGGGGCAAGTTCTTGACTCGCTCCTCCGGAGCTGTGCAGGATGCTTTTGTCGTGCGGCTTTCAGGGAATCTCCGTATGCGCTGAGTTATACAGCATTCCTCAGATGTATACAACATCGTATGCGCAATTGCCATCTGTTTTGATGGGCGCTTTTGCTAGAATGACCCATGCTCCGCGTACCGATAGTCGCCCTTGCCAGCGCGGCAGCGCTTCTTTGCCTGGCGGCGCGAGCTCAGCTTGCACCCCAGCCCGCTGCAATTACCGCCGCGCATGCTGCAACTGGGGCGAGCCCAGCGCCGCTGGACGCGGTCGCCGACGCGCAGACCGAACTGCAGACCGGTAGCAGGCTGACCCGCGAAGGCTTTCTTCAGGACGCCATTCCTCATCTGCTGGCCGCCAGGCGAAAGGGGATCGCGCCTTACGCCACAGGCATCAATCTCGCCATCTGCTATCAGGGCACCGGTCAATATAAGAGCGCCGTCGAAATCCTGCGCGAGCTGGAGGCATCAGGCACGGCGACGGCGACTGTCTACAATCTGCTTGCCCAGGCCTATCTCGGCAATCGCCAGCAGCGGGAGGCCTGGCAGAGCTTTTTGCTTGCCGCCGCGGCAACGCCAAAGGACGAAAAGCTTTACGCCTTTATGGCGGACGCCTGCACGGACCAGGGGGACGACTCGTTGGGATTGACGATTGTGAACCGCGGCCTTGGGGAGCTGCCGGATTCGGCGCGGCTGCACTATGAGCGGGCGGTTTTCCTGGCGCGGCTGGGAAGTCTCGAGGAGGCGCGGCCGGAGTTTGACCGGGCCGCCGACCTTGCGCCTGACGGCTATATCGGATACCTGGCCAAAGTGCAGAAGGCGCTCTATGACGATGATTTCGCAAAGGCCGACACCATTCTGCACCAGGCGATTCGTGCCGGCCACAGCGATTTCCGTATGCTCTCTCTTCTTGGAACGGTCTTATTGCATGAAGGGGTTGCGCCGGGCGAGCCGAGATTTGCCGAGGCGCAGGCCGCCCTGGAAAAATCCGCGCAGGAGCGCCCCGATTACTCCGCCACGCAGATCGCGCTGGGCAAGGTTTACCTGATGGAAAACCAGCCGCGACAAGCAATCGAACATCTCGAGATTGGACGAAGGCTTGAGCCGGACAACCCCGCGGTTTACGCAACCCTGGCCAGCGCGTGGGAGAAACTGGGCGACCGCGAAAAGGCTGTTGCCATGCGCAGGCAGATCGGCAGGCTGCTGGCTCAGAAGGCTGCCAACGGGGCTTCGGCGAAGCCCTGAAACGGCGTCTGTGGGGAGCTCATTCGCACCAATTTGAGGGTCTGTTAAAATCCTGTTCTTGACAATGCATACAATTTGACATACAACTTTAAACACAAATAAGGCCGGCCTGACTTCCCCCCCATTTTGACCGGTTTTGTTCGGCAATCCGGGCTCGGTGCAGTACACCAGGGAATCACTTCTCCAGAAGCAGACTCGAAGAGCATTCCCTGCGGAAAACGTTTCATAACTTCAGGAGGACAGATACATGAAGAGGCGTGGCTTGCAGCGGATGCTCCTCGTCGCGATCGCGCTTGGTTCCGTTTTGGCGATTGTTGGCCACCGTGCCGTGGCCCAGTCGGGTTCGCAAGGACAGGTGGAGGTAACGGTTGAAGATGCCTCGGGCGCTATTGTGCCCGAAGCAGCGCTCAAAATCACCGACCTGCGCACAAATGATACCCGGACGGCCAAAGGAAGCCACAGTGGCACCTATACCTTTGTCAACCTGCCGATTGGCCTTTACCAAATGACGATCTCCGCCAAGGGATTCGCCACCAAGATCTATTCCTCAGTATTGGTGGAATCATCGCGGACGACTTCTGTGATCGCGGCCTTGTCGGTGGGTGAAACAAGCCAGACTGTCCGCGTGGATGCGGAAGCCTCGCCCCTGCTCCAGACGACTTCCAACGAAATTAGCACTGTGATCAACATGAAGCAGATCCAGGACCTGCCCGTCAATGGCCGCGACCTCACCGCTCTGGCGACAATTGTCCCCGGATACAGCGGCGCCGGCGGCCAGGGCACGTTCAACGGCCTGCCTATCATGGACCAGGGCAGCAGCCTCAACGGGATGGTCGGCAACTCGTCCCGCATGAAGTTCGACGCCAATATCACACCGGCCGTTTCGCCCCGTCTCGAGGACATCGAGCAGATGAGTGTGCAAACCGACCAGCTGGGTCTGAATTCCGGCTTCGGGCAGGCTACCACCCAGGTTACGTTCGTCTCACGCCGCGGCACCAATCATTTCCACGGACGTGTCTTTGAGGATTTCCGCAACGACGGACTGAACGCCAACAGCTGGCTCAACAATGCTCTGCAGAATCCCAAAGGAAAACTGATCGAGAATGACTTCGGCGGCAGCGTCGGCGGACCCATCATCCACGACAAGCTCTTCTTCTTCGGCACGTATGCTATGCGCAAGATACCAGGCAGCTATCTCGCCACCAACGACGTCTTCACCTCTGAAGCGCAGCAGGGCAATTTCACTTACACGGGGACGGATGGACAGACGCACACGTATAACCTGTTGACGATTGCCCAGAACAGCGGTTTGGGCATCCCGTACGCGGTCAATTCGGAGGTTGCCACACAGTTCTCGGCCATCAACGCCAGCCTCAGTTCTGGACACCTTGGCACGGCGTCCGATCCCAACTACCAGGAGATTGGCTGGAATAATTCTTCGGCGGAGACGGATTACTACCCGGTCGCGCGCATCGACTACACCCTCTCGGAGAAGGCCAGGATGTATCTCTCCTGGATGATGTCGCAGTACTCTCAGCCTGGCAATTCGGCGCCTACCTTTCCCGGCAGCGGTTTTGCCAATCAGACTGCCGGCAACCAGACGAAGAACTTTACTGGTTCCTATGGCTTCAATTACATCTTTTCGCCGCGGCTGATCAACCAGTTCAAGGTCGGTTATCTTTACGACGCCACTCTCTACGCCTACAACGCAGCGCCGCTCTATACGACCGAGCCAACCGTGAACTGGAACTATCCTGGAGCAAGTGGCAACATGTCCGGCCAGACCTATCAGTTGCCGATCGATACCTATTACCCCATCTGGGACTTTTCTGATTCCATGACTCTGCAGCGTGGACAGCACACCTTCCAGTACGGGGTTTCCTGGTACAAGGAACAGGACCACTACTGGAATCCGCCGGGAGGTTTCTATAACTACAACTTTGGCCTGGCAACCGGCGATCCCGCGATTAACGCATTCACGAACTCAGGAACCAATCCGACACTGCCCAATGCCAGCAGCGCCGAAGTGGCGAAGGCGGATGCGCTGTATGCGATCCTGGTGGGCAGACTCAGCGGCGTCAACGGAGAAAACGCCTATAACATCAAGTCGCAGCAATACGCCGCTACCGGCACGATGAGCGAATATCCGCTGGACGAGGTGTCCTCGGCGTGGAGTCTGTTCGCTGAAGATTCCTGGCGGGTGACTCCAACGCTGACCCTCAACTACGGCCTGCGGTGGGATATATTCGGCCCCGAGGAGGATCTCACCGGTCAATACCATTCCGCGGATCAGGCTTCCATCTACGGCCCCACCGCCGTCGGCGACCTGTTCAATCCCGGCTCCCTCAAGGGCAATCTGAATCCCACCATTTCTGTCCACGCGCAGCCGTACCAGCCGTGGAAGGTGACGCCTCAGCCCGCATTCGGTTTCGCGTGGAATCCGCGGCCGAGCGACGGCGTGTGGAAGACCCTGCTCGGCGGCGGCAATACAGTGATTCGCGGCGGATATGCGCTGCGCCGGTTCACCGAGCCGTACCAGTACTTCTGGGATTTTGGCACCGACTATGGACAGTTCTACTACCAGCAGTTCAACCTCCTCGCGAACAACACGGGCCAGACGGGAACGTTCGCTCCCGGCAGCCTCTCGATTGGCGACACGCTCCCTGCACCGATTCTGTCGCCCCAGTCGTATCAGGCGACGGCGCCCGAGTCGGAATTCACGTATACGGGCGGCCCTGGGGTAAACGGCATTCAGCCCAACCTCAACGAACCCACTTCAGAATCCTGGAACTTCGGCATTCAGCGCGGACTCGGCCATTCCATGGCGCTGGAGATCCGCTACAACGGCAATCACACCCTCCATCAGTGGATTGCCATCAATCCCAACGAGGTCAACGTCTTTGAAAACGGATTTTTGACGGACTTCAAGAACGCTCAGGCTAACCTGGCTGCGTCGGGAGGCACGTCCTTCTCCAGCAGTTACGGCAACGCGACGCCAATTCTCGATGCAGCCTTCGGCGGACAAAATGCCTCCGATTACACCAACACTCAGTACATCAATTATCTGAACACGGGCCAGGTGGGAGCGATGGCCAGCGTTCTTTCCGGCATCAACGGCACCGTACCGTACTTCTGTAATCTGGTGGGCGCCGGCTTCTCGCCCTGCGCCTCGAACGCAGGCTATACGGGCGCAGGTGCGGGTTACCCGATTAACTTCTTCCAGGCCAATCCCTACGCCTCGGGCAATGGAGGAACCGGAGAGCTGGTTTCCGAAGGCTACTCCAATTACGACGGTTTGCAGGTCGATCTTCGCCAGGCATCCTGGCACGGTCTGCAGTACGACGCGAATTACACCTGGAGCCACACTCTCGGTGTTCAGTCCGGCAATCAGTGGACCGGCGCCTTCAACGCCTTCACCCTGCGCAATCTCAGGCAGAGCTACGGGCCCACGATATTCGACATCCACAATGTCTTCCACTCCAGCGGCACGTACGATATTCCGGTTGGTCATGGGCGGACATATCTGGACAACAACCGGGCGCTGGACGCTGTTCTGGGCGGATTCACGGTGGGAACGATCGTGACGTGGCAGAGCGGCGCACCGTCATACCTTGCCGGACAGTACAGCACCTTCAATGACTACGGCGACGGCGGCATCAATCTGCAAGGAGTGACTCCGTCTCAGTTGCAGAGTTCCATCGGTGTTCACGAGGTTGCGGGGCAGCCCTTCGCCGACCTGATCAGCTCCAAATATCTGTCCAGCGCGACCGGAGGCGGCGCTAACTCGCAATACATTGCTCCGAACATCACGCCTGGAACGTTCGGTAAGATGATCTACCTCCACGGGCCACGACAGTTCTATCAGGACATGGAGTTGACCAAGGTCATCCCCATTCACGAGGCGATGAACTTTGATCTCCAGGCCTCCTTCATCAATGTCTGGAATCATCCGGTCTTCGGCAATGCGGACGGCTTCGGGCCGTATGTGCCGGGGGCATTTAACGCGTCATTCGATACCGGCGTCCAGGATTATGGCTTCGGCCTGGGCAGTCCCACCAATGAGAATTCCGGCTTTGGACGACTTATCGAATTTCGCGGAACCTTCCGGTTTTAGCTCACCCTTGCCGGACGGCTTCAAGCCGTCCGGTGCCTTTCTTTGCGGCCGCGAATTCATCCATTCGCGGCCTGCTTTACGTTGTATGCAGTGAGGCGTGATTGCGAGTATTGACGGGTATGAGGGAGCTGTTTGTGGCAGGGACAATGCAGCAGGGAATGCTGGATGGTCGCGGAGGCGGCCGCGCCCGTTGTGATTTCTTCGTGTTTGTGCTGACCCTCGCCCTTGTGGGCACTCCGAGTGCCGCTTACGGACAGCAGAACAGGCCAAACAGGGCTCCCACGCCGGGACCGATGCTCGGCGCGGGCACCGAAACGCTGGAAACGCCGCAGTTCACACTTAAACTTGTTCGCTCCTCGCAAACGGTTGCAGCGTTGCTGCCCAAAGGAGCGGGCGGCTTTGACTTCACGCCCGGCGACCGGCTCACCGCGCGCTCCCACAATGGCTACTACCATCTCGGCGACATCGACCTGAGACTGCGGACGGGCTCTGCCGGCCCATGGGAGAACGTCTCCACCGCGCTCGATCGGCATCCCGTTCTCGCGCTGCCCGCTTATGGCGACAACCTGGCCGTGGCCGACCTCACGCCCACTCTTCCAGCCGATTCGCCGCTGCACATCGTGCGCGCATGGGCACTGGACCACGGGCAACTGATCCTGCGCTTCACGCTGACAGACCGGTCAAGCCAGCCGGTGGAGATCGGATCCCTCGGCATTCCGATGATCTTCAACAACATCCTCACGGATCGTACGCTGGCCGAGGCGCATGCCACCTGCAGCTTTTACGATCCGTACATTGGCGAAGACGCGGGCTATCTGCAGGTGACGCGGCTGAGCGGCCACGGGCCCGTGCTGCTGGTTGTGCCGGACGGACACACGCCCTTCGAGGCTTACAATCCCATCCTGAGCGAAAGGCCCGGCACGCGCGAGATGGCGCACGATCCCACGCCGCGCGGAATCACCTTCGAAGGGTTTTACGAATGGATGGTGCACAGCGCGGCCTACCAGGAGAACGAGTGGAAGAAGGCGCGGCCGTGGAACCTGCCCACCAGCGCCACGCTGCGGCCGGGGCAGTCGCGTGTCTATGCGCTTCGCTTTCTGCGTGCCAACTCCGTTCGCACCATCAACAAAACGCTCGCCGCCAACCACCATCCCGTTGCCGTGGGTGTGCCGGGCTACGTACTGCCGCAGGACATGGTGGGGCATCTCTTCCTTGATTACTCTGCGCCGGTTGCATCCATGAAGGAGGACCCTGCCGGAGCCATCGCGATTCGGAAGACACATGCGACGCCAGGCGGCTGGCGTGATTACATTGTGCGCGGCAAAACCTGGGGGCGCGTGCGGTTGACGATTACTTACCGCGACGGCATGCGGCAAACGGTCAGCTATCGCGTCATCAAACCCGAGGCCGATGCTGTTGCGGACCTGGGGCATTTCCTAACGACGCAACAGTGGTTCACTGACGCGCACGATCCCTTTCATCGCGCCCCTTCGGCCATCACTTACGACGACGAGCCCGGACGCCAGGTGACGCAGGAAGGCAGGGTGTGGATCGCTGGGCTCAGTGACGAGGCCGGTGCGGGCTCCTGGCTGGCGCTGGCGATGAAGGAGTTCGTCGAGCCCGACCAGCAGGAGGTCGACAAGCTCGAGAAGTTCGTCGACGGAGTCCTGTGGGGTGGAATTCAATACAAGGACGGGCCTGAGAAATATGGAGTGAGAAAGAGCCTTTTCTACTACCAGCCCGAAGCCTTCCCACTCGGATTCTATTCGAGCAGCGAAAACTGGAAGACCTGGGCGAGCTGGAATAAAAAGCAGTCGGAAGCGGTCGATCGTTCGTTCAACTATCCACACGTCGCATCCGCTTATTGGGTCTTGTATCGGCTTGCCAGGAACCATCCCGGCCTGGTGACGGATCACTCGTGGCAGTGGTACCTGGAGCACGCTTACGAAACCAGCATGGCCATGGTGCGGTTCGCGCCCTACTACGCGCAGTTCGGGCAAATGGAAGGAGACATCTTTCTCGACATCCTTGCCGACCTGCAGCGCGAAGGGATGAATACGCAGGCGGAGCAGCTTAAAGCGGTCATGCGTGCGCGTGCCGAGCACTGGCGCCAGGAGGAGTATCCCTTCGCAAGCGAAATGCCGTGGGATTCCACCGGCCAGGAAGAGGTGTACGCCTGGACGCGCTACTTCGGCTTCGAGAACAAGGCGCAGACCACCCTCTCCGCCATCCTCGGTTACGATCCAACGGTTCCAAGCTGGGGATACAACGGTAGCGCGCGACGCTACTGGGATTTTCTTTACGCGGGCAAGGTACGCCGGCTCGAGCGCCAGTTGCATCATTACGGTTCCGGCATCAACGCCATTCCGCTTCTTGCAGCGTACCGCAGCCATCCAGACGATCTTTACCTGTTGCGCGTGGGCTATGGCGGAACCATGGGCGAGCTGACTGACATCAACCAGAGCGGCTTTGCGTCGGCGGCCTTCCATGGATTTCCTGACATGCTTGCTCCCGATCCCTACTCCGGCGACTACGGCCCCGGCTTCTGGGGCTTTGCCATGAACACCGCAACCTATGTGGTGCACGATCCCACCCTGGGATGGCTCTGCTTCGGCGGCAATCTTCGCCGGCAGGAAGGCCGCATTCGCATTCAGCCGCTGGACGCAGCGCAGATGCGGCTTTACATCGCGCCCGCCGGCCTGTGGATCACGTTGGATGCGGGCCGCATTCGCGAAGCCGTTTACAATCCCAGTACGGGCGTGGTGAGCCTGAGCCTGGACTCGGCGAAGGAAGAGACACCGGTGGCCCGGCTTCGGATTGCACAGCCGGCAAGAATTCCGGGCGTCGGCCACTACAAGCCGTCCGGTTCGCTTCAAACAGAGCGCGGCGCGTGGCTGGTTCCACTAGGCTCCGGATCGACCGTGGTCGTGCTGCGTGCCGGCCGAACGAAGAGAGATTGACCGCGCGAAAGGAGTGAGAAAAGTCCATGACAGGCTGCCATTCAGCGAGGGGGCTTGCTCTGGCCGCCTGCGCCGCCCTGTTCTGGGTTGCGCCACTCCATCCGCAGTCGCATGCCGCTAGCTCTTCCCCCGCGGCAGCGGTGCGGCAAGGTGTTCAGCTTGTGGAAAGTGGCCATTGCGCGCAGGCGTTGCCGCTGCTCGAACGCAATCTCCCGCGCATCACAGAGAAATCGCTTCGCTATCAGGGCCGGATGGCCGCGGTGCGCTGCGCCATGGCCGTGGGCGACGAACGATCCGCCGCGGACAACCTGTTTCAGCTGCAGCAGGAGTCGCCTGGCGATCCTGAAATTCTCTTTGTGCAAACGCATCTCTTCTCTGAGATGGCGATGCGTGCCGCGCGCGAGCTGCAGGCGAAACATCCTGACTCTTATCAGGCGCAGCGGTTGCAGGCGGAGAGTCTGGAGTCGCAGGGCAAGAATGAGAAGGCTTCCGCGATCTATCGGTCGATCCTGAAAAATCATCCGAAGGTTCCCGGAATCCACTATCACCTTGGCCAAATCGCTCTGGCCGAAGCGGGAGACTCAGGGCCCACGGATGCGGCCCGCCAGGAATTCGCTGAGGAGCTCGCGGTAGACCCGACGAGCGCCTCGGCGGCGTTCATCCTGGGTGAGCTGGCACGGCGCAAGGGTGACTGGAGCGAGGCCGTCGAGTATTTTACGCGCGCATCGCATCTCGATGTCGGCTTCTCTGAGGCGTATCTGGCGCTGGGAATGTCGCTGGCGGCCGAGGGAAAATTTGCCGAGGCTAAACCGGCGCTGCAACATTACGTGAAGCTCGAGCCGGACGATCCGGCGGGTCACTATCAGCTCGCGGTGGCCTATGCGCGCACGGGCGACCAGGCCGCCGCGCAACGCGAGATGGCGCTGCAGGCGCAGGCGACCGCGCGCAACAAGGCCTCGGATACAACGCAGGGACACGCCGTTCAGCCATGAGATACATCGCCGAACACGGGCCGCTAGCCGCGTGGGGGTGGGCCTGATGGTTGCGAGTCGCCGCCGAATTTCGACGCCTTTCACCCGCAGAAGCTTCCTGGCCTCGGCCACGGCGGGCGCAATGGGCGTTGCCGCGCCGCGCATGGCCGGCGCGCTGGGTGCATCGACGCCTCAGCCCTACTTTCGTGCGATTCCCGCGACGGAAAGCGGAATCCGCTGGACTCACACCGCCGGTCTCTCGCCCAACATGTATCTGCCGGAGACCGTTGGCGCGGGTTGTGCCTTTCTCGATTACGACAATGACGGCTGGATGGACATTTATCTCGTCAACAGCGGGCCGTGCGATTTTTATCAGGCGGCGAAACCGCTCCGCAACGCACTCTACAAGAACAATCGCGACGGTACATTTACCGATGTAACGCTGAAGGCCGGCGTTCAGGGCAGTGCGTACGGAATGGGCGTTGCCGTTGGCGACTTCGACGGCGACGGCTTGCCGGATATCTATCTCACGCAATATCCGCGCAGCATTCTCTATCACAACAATGGTGACGGCACGTTCACTGACGTAACGGCAAAAGCAGGAGTGGAAGCCGCCGGATGGGCGACGAGCGCCGTCTGGTTTGACTATGACAACGACGGCCGGCTCGATCTCTTCGTCTGCCGCTTCGCGGACTTCAGCAAACAGAAGAATGTCCGTTGCGGAACACCGGGCGACTACTACTATTGCAAACCGAACGTTTACAAGCCCACGGCGAACTGGCTCTTCCACAACAATGGCAACGGCACCTTTACGGATGTGAGCCGCGAGTCGGGCATTACCGCTTCTCTCAGCAAGGCCTGGGGCGTTGTGGCGGCAGACCTGAACAACGACGGGCGCATGGACCTTTTCGTTGGAAGTGATACGGCGCCGAATCCGCTCTTCCTCAATCAGCCCGGCGGCCATTTTGTTGACAACGGTCTGCTGGCCGGAGTGGCCTACAATCCCTTTGGCGTGGCCCGCTCCGGCATGGGCGTGGATGCGGCGGATTATGACCAGGACGGCTGGATGGACCTCTTTGTCGCCAACGTGGATCACGAGGTCTATTCGCTTTACCGGAACGACCATCACGGCGCGTTTGTTGACGTGTCCATGCAGACTCCCATTGGGCCGAAGACGCGCATGATGAGCGGATGGGGTCTGAAATTTTTCGACTTCAACAACGATGGCGACCTTGACCTGATCATCGCCAACGGCCATCCGGATCTGGAGATCCACAGGAATCATCCTGATCTTGAGTACCTGCAGCCCATGCTGTTGTTTGAGCAAAGCGGGGGCCAATGGCGGAACGCCAGCAAGGATGCGGGCCTGCCCTTCTTGCAGCCCATTGCCGGTCGCGGCCTCGCGCTTGGCGACTTTGACAATGACGGCGCGGTGGACGTGCTGGTGACAACGAACAACGGCGCTCCGCTGCTGCTGAAGAACCTTGCCGGCCGCCGGAACCACTGGCTGGGTGTTCGGCTTATCGGCACAAAGTCGAACATCGATGCCGTGGGGGCCAAAGTGCGCTGGCAGAGCGGCGATCTGCTGCGCCACCGCACCAAGGTTGGAGGTGGAAGTTATCTTTCCTCGCACGACCCGCGGATCGTACTTGGCCTGGGTTCGCGAAAGACCATCGACTGGCTGGAAGTGGCGTGGCCGCAGCCCGGCGGCGCAACACAGCGGTTCAGGAATCTTCCCATCGATCGCTACATCACGATTAGGGAAGGACATCCCGACTGGAAATGACTCGCCTCGGCCGTTGCCGGGCTCGCAATCTTCAGGACGAATGAGCCGCGCTGCCCGGCCGGAGCCCGCGTCCACGCAGCCGAACACGAAGCACAGCGGCGGCAACGATCAGCAGCGCGCAGATCTCCACAAAGACCTTTCCCCCATCCAGCAGGTCCGGATGACCGTCCTTCAAAAGCGGGTCCGTGAGAATGCTGTGCAGGAAAAGAAGGATGGCGGAGGGATACACCAGGTAGTGCAGGCTTCGCCATATCCGCCGCGGCATATTCAGACGCAAAAGTGACGTGACGAAAACCAGAAGGAGCAGATAAAGAGCGCCGGCGCCGGCGAGATTGATCTTTGGTTGCAGCGGCGAATGCGTGGGCCAAAGCAGGTCGACGATGCGAAAGCGTGGAGTCCGCAGAAACAGCAGAACAGCGGGATGCGTCAGGATAAAGACCACGACGCCATAGGCAGTCCACTGGTGCAGCGCAAACAAGTTGATGTGTCGATGCGGCCAGTGGCGCGCGGGGCTGTAACGCAGGGAGATGAGCATGCCCACGAGCAGATTCAAGGTGACAAGTCCGGTTGCGGCGAGGCCGAGGTAGGAGCAAAGATCGAGTAAGCTCATTCGTCTCCTGGGCAACACCGGCAGCCTCAACCGCGCCGGGCAACGCTGGCCCGCGCAACGTCACGCTAAGACGGCTATCCGGACTGCTGGCCTTTGCCGGCGGCTGCACCGTTGCCCCGGCTTGCGCGAATGGCAAAGTACACCGGCACGCCGAGCGCAACAATCGCCAGTCCCGGCCAAGTGGTTGTTGGCTGGTACACAAACAGAACCACAAGAATGACTGCCGCGCCAACCATATACACGGCCGGCACAAACGGATAGCCCCAGGTGCGGTAAGGCCGATTCGCGTCCGGACGCTTCAGGCGCAGGCGAAACACCGCGCCCACGGTGAAGATGTAGAACAGCAGCGCGGCGGAGATTACATACACAAGCAGGTCGCTGTAGAGATTTCCGTATTGCCCGGTCGCTGGATCGAAGGTGCGCGGAATCACGAGGAGCACAGACCAGAACCCCTGCAGCAGAAGCGCCCATCCTGGCACATGCGCCTTGTTCAGCCGTTTTGCCACGGGAAAAAATAGACCATCCTCTGCCATGGCAAACGAGGCTCGCGCACCGGCCAGCGTAAGCGCATTGGTTGTACCCAAAGTTGAAATCATGATGGCCGCGGCCATGATGCCGGCGCCGAAGCTCGGAAAGACCACGCTGACCACCGCCGTCGCCACACGATCATCGGCAACATGCTGAATCCCTGACAGAGGCAGGGTGAGCAGGTATCCGACATTGGCAAGCAGATAAAGCACAATCACGGATACGGTTCCAATCATCAGAGACAGGGGAAGGTTGCGGCGCGGATTGCGCACCTCGGCGGCGACAAAGGCGACTTCATGCCATGCGTCAGCTGCAAACAGCGAGCCCGTCTGGGAGACGCAGATGGCCACAAACATCCCGGCCGCCGTGGCGGAGGTCAATCCTGCGGCGAGCGAAGTGACCGGATGCGCGGACCAGAGATGGTGAAAATTGGCGTGGATGGCCGCTGCATTCGCGCCCAAAGTGAGGCCGAGCAGAATCAGCGCAAGCAACGCTCCGATCTTGGCCACGGTAAAGACATTCTGGACCAGCTTGCCGTACTTCAATCCGCAGCTGTTGGTCACCGTCAGCGCCGCAATCAGCACAATTGCCAGAACCTGCGCGGTGGAGAGCGACAGCGCATAGTGGCTCGAGATGTGAATCGGCGCGATGATGTAATGCGATTCCGAGATGGACGGCGCCAGCACCGCGGTGAAGCGCGCAAAGGCAATCGCGACCGCTGCAATCGTGCCCGTCTGGATCACGGTCCACAGCGTCCAGCCATAAAGAAAGCCCATCATTGGAGAGAAGGCTTCGCGCAGATACACATACATGCCGCCGGCCTGCGGCATCATCGCGGCCAGTTCGCCGTAGCTCAGCGCGCCAAAAACGGTGAGCACGCCCGTGATCGCCCAGGCCACCAGCAGCCAGCCCGCGCTGCCGATTTCGCGCGACATTTCAGCCGAGACAATAAAGATGCCCGACCCGATCATGATGCCGGTGACGATCATGATCGAATCGAAAAGGCCCAGTCCCCGACGGAACTCGCCTTCCTGCGAATGTGCGCTATCGTTCATGGCCCGCTCCGTCATTGTGGATGGCTGCAACGGGCCATCGTGGCTCGGTTCTCGGACCATCATCGACCATGGCCGGCTGAATGGAAAAGGAGAAAATCGCGGCAACGCGCAGCGCGCATCGGGCAGACTCCACTGGCAGCCGTCTCGACCGCAAGGCTTTGCCCGGCAGTGCGCGTCGTCTCAAGAAAGAACTCCTGGATTGGAGTCGCAACAATGTATACAATCTAACATACAATTGGGAACGAACTGTGCGTGCTTTCTGTGAGATTTTCACCGAACCGCCGCCGCATGGGGTAAGCACGCGAAGCGATCCCGCAGTTGTGCGTTGTAGCGTGTCAACGGTGCGCCAGCCATTTCCAATTTTGCAGATGGGGAGCCAATCCAAAATGCCGACCAGATTCCTGTTTCTTCGCAACCTTGTCCTCTGTGCACTGTGCGTCGCTGTCTGTTGCACTCCAACCTTGGCGCAGCGCCGGCGAGGCGGCGGCTTCCCCAATACCTTCGCCTTCCGCTTTGTTGGCCCCGCGGCCGGAAATCGAGTCTCCGCAGTGGCTGGCATTCCGGGCGACCCCAGCACGTGGTACGCCGGCGCGGCCTCGGGCGGCGTGTGGAAGTCGACCGACGGCGGCAACGAATGGAGGCCGATTTTCGATCATGAGCCGGTGGCGGCCATCGGCGCGCTGGCCGTGGCTTCTTCCGATCACAACGTGGTGTGGGTGGGCACGGGTGAAGCCTGGGCGATTCGCGACATCGATGTGACTGGCGACGGAGTGTACAAATCGACTGACGCGGGCAAGACCTGGGAGCACGTGGGACTCGATCAGACGGGCCGCATCGGGCGCATCGTGATTGATCCCCGCGATCCCGAACGCGTGTTTGTGTGCGCGCTGGGACGCCTGGGCGGCCCGCAAAAGGAGCGCGGAGTCTACCGCACCAGCGACGGCGGCAAAACCTGGGAGCACGTGCTCTTCGTGGACGAGCATACCGGCTGCTCCGGCCTTGCCATGGATCCGGAAAACCCGCGCAACCTGTTCGCCGGCATGTGGCAGGTCTCCATGCACACATGGGCTGAGATCAGCGGCGGTCCGGGCAGCGGAGTCTTCGTTTCGCACGATGGTGGCGCCACCTGGAAGCGCATTGAAGGGCACGGCCTGCCCCACTCGCCGGTGGGCAAGGTGGATGTGGCCGTCGCGCCCACGGATTCCAACCGCGTCTATGCGTTGATTGAAACCGACAAGCAGGGATCGCTCTGGCGCAGCGACGATGGAGGCGCCAACTGGCACGTGATGAGCTGGGACCGGACGCTCATTGGCCGCGCCGGCTACTACATTCGCCTCGCCATCTCGCCCAACGATGAAAACAAGGTGATGGTGGCCAACAGCAGCTTTCTGGTTTCGCTGGACGGCGGCCGCACCTTTGAACCCAAGCACTGGGGCGGCGACAATCATGACATCTGGATCGACCCCACCAATGCGAACCGCTTTGCCATTTCTTTTGACGGCGGCCTCGCCATCACCACCGTGGATGGTCGTGGCTTCAACAACGTGACCCTGCCCATCGGGCAGATGTATCACGTCGCGGTCGATGACCAGATTCCCTACTACGTGTACGGAAACATGCAGGACAACAGCACCATGCGCGGGCCCAGTATTCCCATGGGCGAGGGCCCCGATGCCGGCTGGGATCATCGCATGGGCGGCTGCGAATCCGGATTCACGCTGCCCGATCCAACCGATCCGAACATCGTTTGGGCCTCCTGCTATGCCGACGAGGTGACGCGCTGGGATGCGCGCACGCATGAGGCCCGGTCCGTCGGCCCGTGGTTCCACACGCTGGACTCGGCGCCCAATCAGACCAAGTACCGTTGCCACTGGACGCCTCCGCTGGCCATCGATCCCTTCGACCACAACACGGTCTATTACGGCTGCCAGGTCATCTTCAAAACCAGCAACGGCGGGCAAAGCTGGTCCGTCATCAGTCCCGACCTCTCCACCAAGGATCCTTCGCGAATCGTCTCGTCGGGCGGACTCATTGCGGACAACCTCGGGCAATTCTATGGCGAGGTCGTCTTCGCCATCGCGCCTTCCACCGTGCAGAAAGGGCTGCTCTGGGCCGGCACCAACGACGGCAAGGTATGGTACACGGCCGATGGCGGCGCGCACTGGAACGATGTGACGAAGAACATTCCCAACCTGCCGCCCTGGGGGACCGTGACCAGCATTCAGCCGTCGTTTTTTGATGCGGGCTCGGCCTACGTCTCCATCGATTTCCATCTGGTGAACGATCGCGATCCTTACATTTACAAAACCACCGACTTCGGCAAAACATGGACGAAGATCTCCGGCGATTTGCCCAAGGGGCCGCTCGCCTATGTGCGCAACGTCTCCCAGGATCCGAACTGCAAGAACCTGCTCTTTGCCGGGACAGGAAACGCGCTCTACTACTCACTGGACGACGGCGGCACGTGGACACACTTCAATCAGGGATTGCCGCCTTCGCCCGTCACCTGGACCGTGGTGCAGAAGCGCTTCCATGATCTTGTGGTATCTACTTACGGCCGCGGATTCTACATTCTCGACGACATTACGCCGCTGGAGCAGAGGTCGCAGAAGAAGACCACTGAGGATGTTCGCTTCTTCGCGCCCCGGCCCACTTATCGCCTGCCGAGGCGCGAATTCGTCTTCCTCGACTTCGCGCTCAAGTCCGCGCCCTCCAAGCCGGCCGAACTGCAAATCTTCGACAGCAAGGGAAGCCTGGTCCGCAAGCTCACTCGACCGGCGCACGCGGGGCTCAACCGCATCGGCTGGAACATGCACTACGACCCGCCGCGCCAGGTGGCTCTGCGCACGCTGCCACCGGAGGACCCGCACATCTTCATCGAGGGGCGCTTCTTCGGCAAAGACGTTCGTCCGGTTACGCACTGGGGCATGGAAGTGATTCCCACGCCCATGGCCGCGCCGGGCAACTATGTCGCCAAGCTCACTGTGGACGGAAAGACGTACTCGCAGCCTGTCACGATTCTCATGGACCCGCACAGCCCCGGAAGCCAGGCTGATATTGAAGCTTCCGTCAACCTCCAGTTGCAAATTGCCGCCGACGTGAGCAAGACCGCGGACATGGTGAACAACTTTGAGTGGATGCGCAAGCAGCTCTCGGTTGTGGAAGCCATGCTGGACAGCGAAAAGGGCAACCCCGCGCTGGCCAAGGACGCGCACGCCATGGACAAGAAGATGCAGGACGTGGAGTACGAGCTGCTTGCCGAGCCCCTCGCCGCCAGCGACGACAAAACCTACATCTCCGCCTGGAAGGTCTACTACAACCTGCTCTGGCTCGAGGCGGAGATCGGTCCGGGCGCAGGCGACGTGGCCGGAGGAACTGAGTATCGACCCACCGATACGGACGTGGAACTCTTCCATCTGCTCGAGCAAAAGCTGGACAAGGCAGAGACGGACTACCACCATCTGATGACCGGCGAATTGCCCGCTTTCAATCGCGAGCTGCTGCAGCACAACGTGACGCCCATCCGCGGCAACGAACCATCTGAGCGGTAGGACCGGCCCGCCAAATCAGAGGCCCCGTACGCGCAAGCGGCGGGGTCTCATTTTTTGTGAGTTGAGACTACGGCTCGCGCGAATGCGCAATCGGGTCGCGCGTCAGCGTGCTGTTCACCATGCGCCAGATGCCGCGCGGGTTGGTGTTCTGCAACTCTTCCGGCAGCTCCTCCTCAGGAAATCCCTGGTAGCAGACCGGGCGCGCAAAGCGAAGAATGGCGCGTGTGCCCACCGCCGAAAAGCGGCTGTCTGAAGACGATGGATACGGGCCGCCGTGGACCATCGCATCGCACACTTCCACTCCGGTGGGGAAACCATTGAACAGCACCCGCCCGGCCTTGCGCTCCAGCACCGCAATCAGGTCGCGATTCTCCGCAAGATCGCTTGCGGTCCCCAGGATGGTCGCCGTCAGGTGACCCTCCAACTCTTCCGCGGCATGCATCATCGCCTCGCGTTTGCCATAGCGGACCACCAGAGTCGTGGGCCCAAAGACTTCCTCGCTCAGTGCCGGCTTGGCGAGGAATATTTCGATCTCTGTCTCCAGCAAAACCGCTCCGGCGCTGCACGGATCGCCCGTTGCGGTGGCCGCATGTGCCGATAGCCCTTTCGTCTTCTTTCGCGCTTCCAGCGACCGGCTATAGTTTGCGGCTATCGCAGGCGTCAGCAGCGAAGACGCACTGCTTTCGCCGGTCAGGCGGCGCAACTCGGCCAGGAAAGGCTCTGTTTCAAGCTGGTTGGGCAGGAAGACCATGCCCGGCTTTGTGCAGAACTGGCCTGCCCCAAGCGTGAATGAGCCAAAGAGCCCGCCAGCAATCGCGGCGCCGCGCTCCTTCAGCGCTCCGGGAAGAATGAAGACCGGATTTGTGCTGCCCATCTCCGCAAAGCAGGGAATCGGATGCGGTCTTTGCGCCGCGAGATCCATCAGCGCGCGTCCTCCCTTTTGCGATCCAGTGAAGCTTACGGCCTGAATCAGCGGATGCTTCACCAGCGCCTGGCCCACCTCAAAGCCCGCGTCAAACAGCAGAGAGAAAAGGCCCGCCGGCGCGCCGCAGTCTGCGATGGACGCCGCAATCACCCCACCAACAAGCTCGCTCGTCCCCGGATGCGCGGGGTGCGCCTTTACGAGGACAGGATTCCCGGCCGCAAGTGCTGAAGCTGTGTCCCCGCCCGCAACCGAGAAGGCCAGCGGAAAATTGCTCGCACCGAAAACTGCAACCGGGCCAAGCGGCCGAAGCATGGAGCGCAGGTCGGGCCGTGCAAGCGGCTTGCGATCAGGCAGCGCCGTGTCAATGCGCGCCTCCACCCACGATCCCTCTTCCACAACGCGCGCGAACATGCGCAACTGATTGCTGGTTCGCTGCACCTCTCCGCGCAGGCGCGCCTCAGGCAGTGCGGTCTCCTGTTGTGCCCGCACCGCAATTTCGTCGGCTGCCGCATCCAGCCCGTCGGCAATCGAATGCAGAAGTTGCGCTCGATGCGCCGCGCCGTTTTTGCGCCACACAAGGAAGGCCGACTGCGCTGCCTGCACCGCCCGGTCCACATCTTCCTCTGTGGCGGAGTGGAACGCGGGCTCAAAGGCTTCTCCCGTGGCGGGATTGACGGCGCGAAACTCTGTGCCGCTTTTCCCCGCGCGTTCTCCGGCAACCAAGGACACTCCTGCAAATTCCATCATTCTCCTCGCTGCGGAAAGGCCGTGCTCTTCGTCGGCGGCTGATTGGCAAGGGCCGGCTTTAAGGCCACGCGCACTGCTTCCAGTTCTGCGCCCACCACCTCCAGCCGCGGCGGACGTACGCGTGCATTGCCCGTCCCAGTCTCCTGCTGCACCTGCTTGATGAGCTGAATGAACTTCGGCACCGTGTCCATCCTCAGCAGCGGCAAAAACCAGCGATAAAGCGCGAATGCGTCTTCGGCACGGCCTTCAACCGCCGCATTGAACAGGGCTACCGACTCAGCCGGAAACGCATTCACCAGTCCCGCAACCCACCCCACCGCGCCGGCCGCCACTCCTTCCACAATCGCATCGTCTACCCCGACAAAGATCCGCAGCCGGTCGCCCACCAGCACTCGAATCGCGGTCACGCGGCGTACGTCGGTGCTGGACTCCTTCACCGCGGCAAAATTTGGGTGCTCCGCGGCAAGTTCTGCAATCTGCTCAGGAAGAAAATCCGTCCCGTAGGAGACTGGATTGTTATAAAGCATGCAGGAAAGCGGCGTGGCCGTAAAGACTGCGGCGATGTGCGCTTTCATCTCCCGCCAGTCGCCACGATACACATAAGGCGGCAGCACCATCAGCCCCACGCAGCCCGCCTGTTCGGCCATCTTTGCCAGAGCCACCGCCGCAACCGTGGAAAGCGCGGAGATGGCCGCAATCACAGGCGACTGCTTCGCGGCAGCCACCATGTTTTTCAGCAGCGTATCCTTCTCCTCGTTCGTGAGCGTTGCGGCCTCCCCCAGTGAGCCCAGTGCGATGATGCCCGTGCATCCGTTGGCAAGCAGCCACTGTGCGTGCCGCTGCATGAATGCGTAATCCACGCGCAGGTTCTGGTCAAAACAGGTTGTCATCGCAGGCATTACGCCGTACCACTTCATACTGTCTCCTTCAGGTTGTCGAAATAAGTGTCTGCCGCATCAGCCGGCTCTGCCAGCCCGGACACCCGTGCGGGAAAGATCGGAGAACGAACCGAGTCCGCCTGCCATCCGAAGAGAAATTCAGTGGCGCCCCCGCACACTCGTCCCTGGCAGGGGCCCATGCCGCAGCGCGTGTGCAGCTTGGCATCGCGCCAGTTCTCGCGCTCGCGCAGCAACCCGACGCAAACGTCTTCACAGCGGCAAACGATGGTGCTGTCGGCCGCCAGAGTGCGCAGTTGCGGATTCAGTCTGCATGCATCTTTCAGCGCGCGTACAAAGCGCAGCGCGGTCCGCCTTCGGGGAACGAGCCGTTGTACCTCCTGCGCTCGGCCGTCCGCGGCAAGCCCGGCCATCTCTCCTTCAAGCAGTGACAACTCCACGCCGCCGATGCCGGTCGGCTCTCCCGCGCACCACACTCCCGGCACCGAGGTTTGCAGCAGCTCGCCGGTGGCCACAAATCCATCTTCCATGCGGCAGCCCAGCAGCGCGGCAAGCTCCGTATTCGGAACCAGGTGGAAGCCGCACGCCAGATAGTCGCAATTCACCGTCCATCGTTTTTCGGCCCGTCTCAACTCAACGGAGCGCAGCCGGTCGTCTCCATGCGCAGCCACAGCATGGCAATTCGTGTGGTACCGGCTGCGCCGCGTGCCCCACCGATATTGGACGCCTTGCCGGAGCTTGCCCGGCTGCGCCAGCAGATGCAGCGCCAACGGCATCATTTGCCCGGCCCGCGCCTGCTCGCAGATGGCCGCAATCCTTGCTCCGCGCGCAGCCAGATGCGCCGCCACGGCCAGCAGCAGCGGGCCTGTTCCGGCAACCACAACGCGCTTGCCCGCAATCGGCAGCCCGCCGCGCACCATGGCGTCCAGCCCGCCCGCACCCATCACGTTGGGCAGCGTCCATCCGGGGAAGGGAAGAAAGCGCTCGCGCGCGCCCGTGGCCAGAATCAGGTTCCCGAATCGCAGCCTTATCGTGGTGTCTCCCGTGGCCGCGCCGGTGCGTTCCGCCTGCAGAAGGCCGGCCTCAGAACTGTCGAAGACCTTCCATCCATGCAGACGCTCGACAGTGGAAGCCTCGAGCCTGTGCAACCATCGCCGTGCCGTAGAGGGAAGGTGCGCGCCACCGCGCCAGATTTGCCCGCCCGCGGCAGGATTGTCGTCCACCAGGCCCACCAGCCTTCCGCGTTCCGCCGCCGTTACCGCCGCCGCAATGCCCGCGGGCCCCGCGCCAATCACCAGCGTGTCGAATGCCTTCATCATGGTGCGGAGAGACCTCCCTCCGTGGTCACCTGCATGCCTGCCGCGCACAGGATCTGACAGCTCTTCTGGTGATGCACGCCGTCAATCGTCACGCGGCACTCCATGCATATGCCCATTCCACACAGCGGCGCGCGCGGCTCGCCAATCACTGACCGCCGCGTATGCGAGCCGGAGACCAGAGCGGCGCATGCCACCGTGGTGCCCGGCGCAACCTCCACGGTCACACCATCGATGGTCAACGCGATCATGCGAGCCTGCTCACTCATGCGCGGCCTCCGTCTGGTGCGGCGCAGGGTTCCCACTTTGTCGGGCAAGAAAACGTGCCGGCAAATAAGGCTCCGCGGCAATCTTGCTCTGTTCGCCGGTAATGCTGGCCAGCAGCAGCTTTCCCGTGGCAAGCGAAGTCGTAATGCCCAGCCCCTCGTGTCCCGTGGCCAGCAGCACCGACTCATCCTCGGGCCATGGACCGATAAGCGGCAGTTTGTCCGGCGTTGCGGCTCGAAACCCGGTCCACACGCGGATCGCCTGCAGCCCGCCGATGGCCGGCATATACTCCTGCGCCCTCCTCACCATCCACGCCAGCAATAAATGGTTGATCTGCTTGTCTTCGGCGTCGTACTCGCGCGAGCTCCCAATCAGCAGTTGCCCCGTTTGCCGCGGCTGCACGTTGAAGGCAACCGAGTCCGTCGCAAGCGCGTGCGCACTCTTCAGGTAGCCGAGCTCCACAAGTTGGTGCTGCGCAAAGCCGGGGTAGCGCTCCGTAATCACAAGGTGTCCCCGGCGCTTCCTGATGGGCAGCGCCGGCGTCAGGCCTGGAGCATCGGCGCCGCACGCATTCACAATGTACCTTGCGCGGACCTCGGTCCCATCCACCAGCCGCACCCTTCCTTGCCCGGCCGCTACCACTCGCTTTCCCGTCGTTGTCCACGCACCCATCTCAGTGGCCCTCTGCAACAGATGTGCCGCGGCGCACGGCGGGTACAGGACCGCATCCGAAGGGACCAGCAGTCCGCCGGCCAGTCCGGGGCGCAATTGAGGCTCGGCCTCCGCCAGCGCCCGGCTGTACAGAATTTCCGTCTGTATCCCGGCCGAGGCATACAGCTCTTGTTTGCGCCGCACTTCAGCCATCTCTTCGTCGTCCGTGGCCACCCAGATTGTGCCTCGTGCCTCAAACTCGGCCTGCGGCGGAAGCTCGGACGCGAGTTGCCTCCACAACTCCACAGACCAGCGCGTCAAGTCCATCTGCGCCGGCGAGTCATCCATCACCACAATGTGTCCCATGCCCGCGGCGGTGGCGCCTCCGCCCACTCCCGCGGCATCAATCACGGCCGTCTTCAGGCCATGCATCGCGCACTCGCGCGCGCAGGCGGCGCCCACAATGCCCGCGCCCACAATCGCGACATCAAAGCTTTCCTTCATGGGCCAATGCCCGCTCGAAACGGGTCTCGGGGGTCCAGGATCAACCGACCCTCAGAGATGATGTACGCCATGCCCGTGATGCTCGGCAAGATGCGTTCGGGGGAATCATTCACAATCTCATAGGAGCCCTCGAAGACGGTGCCGAGAATGCCTTCCTGCCTCCACAACTCTCCGGGGGCCAGTTTTCCGTCTGCGCAGAGGCAGGCCATCTTGGCGCTCGTTCCTGTTCCGCACGGTGAGCGGTCATAGGCCTTGCCCGGACACAATACAAAATTGCGGCTGTCCGCCTCCGTTGTTTCCGCCGGCTCAGACAGCTCAATATGGTCAATCAGCCCGCCGCCTTCTCCCGTGATTCCCTCCGCCTCAAGCGCCCTGCGCACGGCCCAGGTGAACTCCGTCAGCTTCTCGCAATGCTCAAGAGTCAACGGGCAGGGCTTCGATTCCGTCAGAAAGAACCAGTTGCCGCCCCACGCAATGTCGCCCCTCACCACGCCGAATCCCGGGACTTTTACCGGAACGTCCCGGCGAAAGCGGTAGCTGGTCACATTCTCCACCGTCACTTTGCCGGACGGGTGCAGGGTGGCTCCCACAATGCCCACGGGGGTCTCAATTGTGTGCCTTCCCGGCTGGATGCGTCCCAGATGCGCCAGCGTGGTGACCACGCCAATGGTGCCATGGCCGCACATGCCCAGGTATCCCACATTATTGAAGAACAGGGCACCGGCCGCGCACTTGCGGTCGGTGGGTTCCACCAGCAGGGCTCCCACCAGCACGTCGGATCCGCGAGGCTCATTCACCACGGCTGAGCGAAAATGGTCGTGCTGCTCGGCAAAAAGGCGCAGCCGCTCCCGCAAAGGCCCGGTTCCCAATTCGGGACCGCCGGAGACAACAACCCGGGTTGGCTCGCCGGCCGTATGGGAGTCGATAATCTGAATCGAGGACATAGCTCTCAAATTGTCCACAAAACTGGATACTATCTTAATCCAGGTGTAGGCACGGTGTTGAATTTTCCAGCTTTAATACAAAATCGCAAGGTACAATCCCTTGGGAGAGACGGAGCAACTTAAAAGATGGCAGTTCATGCGGCAGGTGGCGGCAAATCAACCGGACGGGCCAAAGCTGTACACGGAAACAGCTTGCGCAAGGCCTTTCATGAAATTCGCGAATTGATTGTTCATGGCCGCCTCTCGCCCGGGTCTTGGATTGTGGAAGCGGACCTGGCGCGCCACCTCGCCATGAGCCGAACCCCGGTCCGCAGCGCCCTGCACCTGCTGCAGCGGGAAGGTTACGTGATCGAGCACACCAATGCGCGCAAATCGCGCATGGTGGTCGCCCCGCTCACCAAGGAGGATGCCGCCGAACTCTACCCCATCATCGGCCATGTGGAAGGGCTGGCCGGCAGGAGTACGGCCGCCCTGCCCAAAAACCGCAGAAATGAAATTGCCGAACAGTTGCGTGGGTTCAACGAGCAATTGCGCGACATACTCGGCGGAAAAGCCTCTCGCACCGCCGGAATCTTCGACATCGATCACGGTTTTCACCGCACCATCATTGAGACCGGAGCCGGTCCCCGGCTGACCACCCTGCACAAGTCCATTGAGCCCCAGGCCGAGCGGTACTGGCGTCTTTATGCGAGCTCGATTCTTCATGACCTCCACCTTTCGGTCGCAGAACATGAGGAGATTATCGCGGCGATTGCCGCCGGCGATCCAGACCGGACCGAGCGCGCCCTGCAGGTGAACTGGGAAAACGGCTGCGGACGCCTGGCCCGGGTCATCGACATTTTCGGCGAACGCGGCAGTTGGTAGCCCTCCCATCTGCCGGAAAGCAGTCTGATCCGGAAGACGGCAATCGCAACGTGGTCGTTTTGTGACTTGACGGACGGCATGCCATATTGTACACAATTATTTAAGCGAAGTTGAGTTCCAAGTCTCTGAAAATTTCCGCTGCGCCGCTTGTCCCGTTTTTTTAGTCAGGCAGGACAGGGCGTCGCATTGGGGAAACAATCCGCGCCCGCTCAATCGGCGCGGGTTCCGGCCGCCATCCGGCCGGATGATCGTTCTTGAGCGGCCTGAGCTCAGCCTCATCCGCAGTCTGACAGGAGGAGCATGAATCCCAAACGCGCGATCTACACTCTGGTGCTTGCCGGCGTAGGCGGGCTCATTTGCGGCGCATCCGGCCAGGTCACTCGGGCCGACTATCATCGCGCTCTCAACCTGCAAAAGGAGTATGACAAGCTGGTCGTGGACTTGCCCGATACTCCCGTATGGCTTCCCTCGGGGGACCGCTTCATCTATCGGAAGAGCGTCGAGGGCGGTCACCAGTTCGTGCTTTACGACGCCGCTACACAGGCCAGGCAGCCCGCTTTCGACCACGCAAAGCTCGCCGCGGCGCTCTCCGCCGCCAGCGGAGAACATTACACCGCGCTCACTCTTCCCTTTGCGCGCTTTCGCTTCCTCAAAGGTGGGTCCGCCATGGCCTTCGAAGCCGGCGACATGGCCTGGAAATGCGACCTGAAGAGCTGGACCTGCGAAGGCCATCCCACCTTCTCCGGAGATGACTACGGCTATGACGACACGCCCAAAGCGGAGAACAGCACGAAGAAGACGATGCCTTCGCCCGACGGCAAGTGGCTCGCCTACATCCTCAATTACAACGTGAACGTTCGCTCGAAGGACGGCAAGCAGCACTTCACGCTCAGCGAAGACGGCTCCGAGGGTAATTACTACGCCTTCCGCACCATGGCCTGGTCGCCGGACTCCGCGCATCTGGTGGCCTATCGCATCCGCCCCGGCTATCACCGCGTGATCCATTACGTGGAGTCGTCGCCCAAGGACCAGCTTCAGCCGGAGACCTTCACCATGGTCTACCCCAAGCCTGGCGACGTGCTCCCGCTTCCGCAGCCGGTGCTTTTTCAGGTTGCCGCGCACACGGAAGTTCACATCTCCAACGCGCTATTTCCCAATCCCTATGATCTTTCGCGCGCCGACTGGTGGAAAGACAGCCGCGGCTTCACCTTCGCGTACAACCAGCGCGGCCACCAGGTCTATCGCGTCATCGAGGTCAACGCACACACAGGCGTTGCGCGAACCCTGATTGACGAAGAAAGCAAAACCTTCGTCAACTACGAGCCTCTGGTCGTGAACCAGTACGACACAGGCAAGATCTATCGCCACGACGTCGACGACGGCAAGGAGATCATCTGGGCCTCTGAGCGTGATGGCTGGGAGCACCTTTATCTCTTCAACGGCCGCACCGGCGCGCTCGAGAACAAAATCACCTCGGGACCCTGGGTGGTGCGCGCGGTCGATTACGTGGACGACCAGAAGCGCCAGATATGGTTTGAAGCCAGCGGCATGAATCCCGGCGAAGACCCTTACTTTGTCCACGCCTATCGCATCAATTTTGACGGCACCGGTCTCACGCCGCTCACACCTGCGCCGGCCAATCACAACGCCGTTTTTTCGCCGGACGGCAAATACTACGTCGACACCTGGTCGCGCATTGACCTTGCGCCGACGATGGCCGTCTACCGCACCTCCGATAACAAGCAGTTGGCCGTTGTGGAGCACGCCGACATCAGCAAGCTTCTCGCCGCCGGATGGCATCCGCCCACGGTCTTCCACGCCAAGGGGCGCGACGGCGTCACGGACATCTGGGGTGTGATTTACAAACCGGCGCATTTCGATCCGCACAGGAAATACCGCGTGATTGAAGATATCTATGCCGGGCCGCAGGGCTCCTTTGTCCCCAAATCTTTCACCCCGCGCATCGAGCCGCTCACGCAGTTCGGCTTTGTCGTGGCGCAGATGGATGGCATGGGCACCAACAACCGTTCGCGCGCCTTCCACGACGTAACCTGGAAAGACCTGAAGGATGCCGGTTTCCCCGATCGCATCCTGTGGCACAAAGCCGCGGCCGCCCAGTTCCCCTGGTACGACATCTCGAAAGGAGTCGGCATCTTCGGCACCTCGTCCGGTGGCCAAAGCTCCATGGGCGCGCTGCTCTTTCATCCGGACTTTTACACCGTCGCGGTCTCCAACAGCGGCTGCCATGACAATCGCATGGACAAGATCTGGTGGAACGAGCAATGGATGGGCTGGCCCATCGGCCCGCAATACGCGGCTTCCTCCAATGTCGACAACGCCTGGCGGCTCAAGGGGAAGCTGCTGCTCATCTTCGGCGAAATGGATCACAATGTGGACCCATCCTCCACGCTCCAGGTGGTGGACCGGCTGATCCGTGCGCACAAATCCTTCGACCTGCTGGAGGTGCCCGGCGCGGACCACGGCACGCGCGGCCCGTACGCCTATTACACCCGGCGCAAGACTTATGACTTCTTTGTGCGCAACATGCTGGGCCAGCAGCCGCCGGACTGGAACGCGGATCCGGTTGAGGACAGCGAGAAGTAAACCCGAAGAGTTCATGCTCTGCCGAGTGCATCGCCCGGCCGGGAAACCCAGGCAGGGTGGTTGATTGAGTCTGCGCATTGGCGTGGGTCCGCCCGCTTGTGATTGCAATTGCTAAAGAATGGAATGCGTTGGGTCGTTTGTTTGCGCACCGGTTATCTCTTTACCGGCGGCAGGTAACTGCATGGGCGAAGAGAAGTGGCAGGATATTTGCGCGATCCACGCTATAATTGCGCCACAATTCCCCCCTCGACGAACATGTCTCTGATTCGATTCGCAGATTTCGAGCTTAACGAGCAAACGCTCGAACTCCATCAATCTGGAGCTCCGGTCCGCATTCAAAAGCAGCCTGCACGGGTCCTGGCGTTTCTGTTGAACCACCGTGGTTCTCTGGTCACGCGGGAGCAGATTCGGATGGCGATCTGGGGTGGGGATACGTTCGTCGATTTTGACCAGGGACTCAACTTCTGCATCCGGCAGATTCGCCGTGCGCTGCGGGACGATGCGGAGCGTCCGCTTTTCATTGAAACGTTGCCGCGCCTGGGCTATCGATTCGTCGGCCGCATTGAGACGATCGGCGGGCGCGAGGTCGCCCCGACAGAGAAGCGCATTCGCATTGGCGTGGTTCCGATGGACAATCTGTCCGGCATCGACGAGGACTACTTTGCCGCCGGCCTCACCGAAGACATGATCTCCGCACTCTCGCGCATCGACCCCGGCCATCTGCGCGTCAGTGCCGGTCCGCGCCTGGAAAGCGGTGACGGGCTTGCCGACCAAATCCAGCTTCTGCATCGCCAGTTCAACCTGGATTACCTGCTCCGGGGGTCTGTTCGGCGCTCGGCAGACACCTTTCGCATTACCGCACAGTTGCACGATCTGCGCGACCGAAGCGTGGTGTGGTCGGAGACCTATGATCGCAAGACGGGCGACCTCATGGCCGTGCAGGAGGAAGTCACGCGGCGTGTCAGCCAGTCCCTTGCCCTCGAACTGCTGCCGAGCGCCGCCGTGGGTTCGCGCCGCTACTCCCGCTCGTCGGCCGCCTATGACGCGTATCTGAAAGGCCGCTACTTCTGGCACAGGATGACGGCTGAATCGCTTCGGCGCAGTATGGCCTATTTCAACGAAGCATTATCGCTTGATCCCGGCTTTGCGCCGGCATACGCCGGACTGGCTGACTGTTACGCGCAGATGGGATCGTTTCGCGTTGGACAGATGAAGCCGCTGGAGGCGCTCGCGCAGGCACATTCGCATCTGCAGCGGGCTTTGGATCTGGATGAGACGCTTGCCGAGGCGCACTGCACGCTGGGTTTGATTAAGAGCTGGTACGACTGGGACTGGAACGGCGCCGGGCGCGAGTTTCAGGCAGCACTGGCACTGGATCCCAGCCAGATTACCGCGTTGATCTGGCAATCGTTGCTTTTCCAGGCGACAGGACGCCACAAGGAGTCTATCGCCTCAGTGCAGCTTGCGCGCGAAATCGAACCACTCTCCACCAGCGTCAATTTGTATCTCGGTGTTGCGCAAGCCAACGCCGGGCAACATGACCTGGCGGTACGGCAACTGCAACAATGCATCGAGCTGGACCCCGGCTTCTACCGGCCGTATCTGTTTTTGGGCAGAAGCCTGGCCTGGTTCGAACGTTACGATGAAGCGATCGCGGTCATCGAAAAGGGCCGCTCACTCTCGCCGGATGGCATCGAATCCCTGGCTTGGCTCGCCTCGGCTCTTGCCGGCAAAGGCGACCGCAAACGCGCATTGGAGTTGGTGAGCCAGATACAAGCGTCAGGGGAAAGAACCGAGCCTGCCGTCCTCATCGCCGCGGTTTATGCGCGGCTGGGCATGGCGACCAACATGTTCGAGTGGCTGGAGCGGGCCGTTGTGGTCAAATCGACTCCCATTTACGTCGGCATCATCTGTTATGAATTCATTCCATACTTCAAAGATCCCCGCTACCACAGCTTTCTCGACTCGATTGGCTTGTCCCACCTGAAGAGCATTTAAGATCCCGGCGGAATATTCTGGTTGAAGCAGAAGAAATTGTCGGGGTCGTACTGGCGCTTGATCCGGGCCAGTCGCTCGAAGTTGCTTCCATAGGAGGCCTTCACCGCCGAAGCGCCTTCTTCGCCGAGATAATTCACATAGGCGTCCCGGGTGCCGAAATCTTCCAGCAGCGAAGCCAGCCCTTTGGCCCACGCCATGCACTCGCTGTCCATCGCCGGGCTTGTCCATGCAGGAATGATGTTCACGCTGTACTGCACGCGCCGCAGGCCGAATGCAGCCTCACCGGCAGGCACGCGGCTGGCCGCGCCGTGCATGTGCTCCAGAATGATCTGCGTCTGTTCGGTGGGCATCTTCTCCGCGTAGTCCACGATGAGCCGGAGAACTTCGTCGCTCAGCTCGGTGACGAACGGACACTTGAAGTAGTATCGTGCTCCGGACGGCGCCGTGAAATCCAGCATGCTCTGGACTTCGGAGTACTTCTTTTCCCCGGTCATGTCGACCACGGGTGCATGGCTCAATTGAAACTGCTGGATCGCACGTGGACCTTCCTGCTGCGGCCCGCTGTAACAAAGGGCAATGGCTGCCATGGGATGTCCGTGCCCCACCAGCAGCGCCGCATAGGCAGTCAGCTCGTCGGGCGCCGATGCAGTAATGTCGCGGTAATGCCGCAGCAAGTCCATCGCATTGGCGCGCGGATAAAGCATCACGCCGCCATGCACACTTGAAAGCTCGTGCAATTGAAACTCCAGGGCCGTCACAATGCCAAAGTTGCCTCCGCCCCCGCGGATGGCCCAGAAAAGTTCTGGATTTTCCTCGGCGCTGGCGCGCATGTGACTTCCTTCCGCGCTTACCAGATCGGCGGAGAGCACGTTGTCGCAGCTCAGTCCGTGCTTGCCCATCAGCCAGCCCAGTCCCCCGCCCAGCGTCAGCCCGGTCACGCCGGTGGTGGAGATGACCCCGCCCGTGGTGGCCAGCTGGTAGGGTTCGCACGCGGCGTCGAAGACGCCCCACTTCGAGCCGCCCTGCACCAGCGCCGTCCGTTTGCGCGCATCCACCTGCACCCCATCCATGCGTGAGAGGTCAATCATCATCGCGCCGTCGGTTACCGCCTTGCCGGCCACGTTATGACCTCCTCCGCGCACCGTCACCGCAACCCCTTCGTCGCGCGCATAACGGACGGTCCGCATCACCTCGTCGATGCTTGCCGGCCGCACGATCGCCGACGGCCTTCGATCGATCATCCCGTTCCAAATCCTGCGGGTCTCGTCGTAGCCGGCATGGTTCGGGGCAAGAATCGGGCATGCGACCGCCTGGCGCAGCCGTGCAAATTGCGTTTCGGTAAGGGTCCCGGAGGCCACGTTCATAACCGGCAGCCTAACATTCGCTCGGCCTGGTGGGAATGAGTTCTTGATGAGTTGGGCGCATCGGCAACTCAGGGCCAACTCATCTCCGGCTCATTGAGTCCCGAGGCGATCTGCCGCAGACTCCATTCGCATCACCCTCCTGAGCAGGTGCGAGCCGGCAAGTCGTCTGGCATCTGGGGAGGTCCAATAAGGAGGAATCCCATGAATCTCTGTCTCAGGACTGCAACTGCAGTTCCGTCCTTCCACCCAAACCGCATGCGGTCCCTGCCGCTGCTTCGCGGGGCGGTCTCAATTGTTGCCGTCCTCTTCTCGCTTGCTCTGGCCGTCCCCGCACACGCGGCCTGCGGTCGCATCGGCATAACCGGCATCAACAGCGTCGTCAAACTGCCGGTACTCACTCAGCCGGAACTGAAGTCCAATGTCATGCTTCCCTTCAGGGCGTCCAATGCACCCATTGTCGGGCTCTGGCACGTGATTTACACCAACTCGGGCGACAACTCCACCTTCAACAACACCTTCGACACGTGGCACAGCGACGGCACTGAATTCGAAAGCGCCTTCTTGCCTCCACTGGGTGGCAATGTCTGTGTCGGCGTCTGGGCGCAAACCGGCGCACGCTCCGTTAAGCTGCACCACGTGGGCTGGATGTTCATGGGCGGCCCTACCGACACCGCAACCAACTACTTCACGCTCGACGAGCAGGTCGCCGTTTCCAACGACGGCCAATCCTACACCGGAACCTTCAAGTTCAGGATTTACAACCTGAATGACAGCTTTACGGGGATCGAGGTGGATGGCACCATCGCCGCCACGCGCATCACCGTAAGCTGACCACGAAGGCCGGCCTCCCCCAGGGGAGCCGTGATGGCAGCTTGTCCCCCGGTTTGCCCCGGCCCAACCTTCCGCTTCAGCAACTGCATCCAACCGCTCCGCTTGCGGTGCCTCCGGCGAGCGGCAGTTCACGGGGTTTGGAAACGGCGAGAGTGACGACCCTCTTCGCTCTTTCCAGGCCCCGCGGCTGCGTTGAGCGCGGTACGTTGATCCTCGCCCGCCGGATCCTCCGCACAAATCCCCACCGCCGCACCCGACGCCCATCTAAGCCTTAGATTTTGCATAATTTGGCGTCCCCGACGGGATTTGAACCCGTGTTATCGCCGTGAAAGGGCGGTGTCCTAGGCCGGGCTAGACGACGGGGACGCTGTTTGGGCGCGGAGGGGAGGCCTAAATGGCCACATGGGCCCGTATAAAGGCTATCAACTTGGGGATGGACTGTCAAAGCTGCCCGGTCCGGCGCGGCGCCCTCATCCGCTGGCTGTCCCATGCGACGCGGACCCCGTGATACCCCCGTTCGAAGGCCGCGCCGCAGCGGCTTGGACGAAGGAAACGCAGGCCGTGCGCACGCCCAACCCCTGAACCGCGTACGGTATGCTCGTAGGGTGCCTCGCCGCTTTCGCTACCTGGATCTGATGACGATTGGGTTCATCGTGGTCCTGCTCATCTCCAACCTGGTGGGTCCCAAGATCTGCCAGCTTGGCCCGCTGCGGCCCAGCGCTGCCGAGTTCCTTTTCCCCGTCACCTATATATGTGGTGACATCTTCACCGAGGTTTACGGCTACGGTTCCTCGCGGCGGGCCATTTGGCTGGGCTTTTTCGCCATGGCGTTGCTGGCCGCCACCGGCCAGTTCGCTGTGTGGCTGCCGCCGGCACCGGAGTGGCATGGCCAATCCGCCTTCGCCACTGTCTTCAGCCTCGTGCCGCGCTTTGCCGCGGCCAGCCTTGTGGCTTACTGGGCAGGCGAATTCACCAACAGCTACACCCTGGCCAAGCTCAAGCTCCTCACCGGCGGCCGCTGGCTGTGGACGCGCACCGTGGGGTCCACGGTTACCGGCCAGGCCGTGGATACCGCCGTCGTGGTGGCCGTTGCCTTTGGCGGCACGCTATCCCCGCTCATGCTGCTGCGCATCATGGGCTCGTCTTATCTCATCAAAGTGGCCGTCGAGGTGGTCGCCACGCCGGTCACTTACCTGGTCGTCGGCTGGCTCAAGCGCGTGGAAGGCGTCGACGCCTATGACGGCCAGACGAATTTCAATCCCTTCGCCTGGCGGAGCGAAAAGGCCTGAGCCCGATCCCGGACCCCGCCCTTCGCAATCATGAAAGTTTTTTGCGACAATGGAAGGGCCTTAGGCATCAGAGAGTTGAACGTACCGAAATCTGTTACCGGGGGCCGGCATCGTCCGCGGCTCCGCAAGTTTGACCCACACAGGAGCGAGACTCGGGAGACCCTTCCGGCCAGGCAGTGTTTACCGGCCGGGCAGGCCGTCGCCGGATGTCTGGACCTTGAGATCTCGCCGCTCCGGAACGGCAAGTGAGGATAACTGCGTTGAAGCGCAAGCTGAGTATATCCATGGCAATCTGGTTAGGTCTGGCGGTCGTCGGCTGCCAGAAGAAGCAGGCCGCGGCCCCGCACATGCAGGCGATGCCAGTGAAGACCACGATCATCGCGCTCACTCCGGTGGAGCAGAGCAATGAATACGTGGCGACCATCAAGTCCCGCAACTCAGCCACCCTCCAGCCGCAGGTCAGTGGCCGGCTCACCCAGATTCGCGTCCACTCCGGCGATCGCGTCCGCTCTGGACAGGTGCTCATGGAGATCGACGCCCAGCCGCAGATTGCCCAGGTGCAGGCGCAGCGTGCCACCGAGCAGCAGAAGAAAGCTCTCTACGACTACGACACCATTGAGTACGGCCGGCAGAAGAAGCTCTTTGATCAGGGCGTCACCAGCCGCGACTCCACGGACCAGGCCAAGCAGGCCTACGCCAACAGCAAGGCCGACTACGAGTCGGCCGTGGCCCTGGGAAAGACCCAGGAGAGCCAACTCGCCTACTACACCATTCGCGCGCCGTTTGACGGCGTCGTCGGCGACATCCCCGTGCACGTCGGCGATTACGTATCCACCAGCACTATGCTCACCACCGTGGACCAGAGCCGGGACCTGGAAGCCTACATCTACGTGCCCACCGAGCGCAGCAGCCAGGTTCGCATGGGCCTTCCCGTGGAACTTTATGACACCTCGGGCAAGCTGCTGGAAAAGACCGCGATCGATTTCGTTTCGCCGCAGGTCGATCCCACGCTGCAAGGCATTCTCGTCAAGGCTCCTGTGCATCTGGCTCCGGATGTGGTGCGCAACGCCCAGATCATCAACGCCCGCGTCATCTGGACCAGCAAACCCATGCCGGTCATCCCCGTGCTTTCCGTGGTTCGCCTCGGCGGGCAGACCTTCGTCTACGTCGTGCGCAAGCAGAACGGCATGATGGCTGCGGTAGAAGTCCCCGTCACGCTCGGTGAGGCGGTGGGGAACTCCTACGCCGTCACCTCCGGCCTCAGCGTCGGCGACCAGGTGGTCGTCTCCAGCACCCAGTTCCTGGTCAACGGCATGCCGGTGCATCCCCTCTGATCTTGACCGCACCCTGCCGGGAACCTGATTCCGGCGGGCGGTAAGCGGCGCGGCGCAGCGCGCCTCAACGGAAAGGAAAGAAGGCTACCCTTGTTTGTCGATTTCTTTATCCACCGGCCGGTCTTCGCAACCGTTTGCGCCTTGCTCATCATTCTGGCCGGGGCGGTCAGCATTCCCTCGCTCCCCATTTCCATGTACCCGCAACTGGCGCCGCCCCAGGTTAACGTCACCTGCAATTACGTGGGCGCAAATGCGGAAACCGTGGAGAAAGCCGTCACCATCCCCCTCGAGGAGGCCATCAACGGCGTCGAGGGCATGCGCTACATCCGCTCCACCAGCACCAACAGCGGCACCAGCACCATCACCGTCACCTTTGACACCGGGTACGACCTCGACATTGCCGCCGTCGATGTCCAGAACCGCGTGTCCAGCGTCACCGGCCGCTTGCCCGCCGCCGTCAACGCCACCGGCATCTCCATCAGCAAAGCCAACACCAACTTCGTCTTCGGCGCCGGCTTCTTCACCCGCGACGGCCGCTACTCGCACGAATTCATCTCCAACTATCTCGACGTCTATGTCAAGGACGCCCTCAAGCGCGTTCCCGGCGTGGGTGACGTGATGATCTTCGGCGAGCGCAAATATGCCATGCGCGTCTGGCTCGATCCCCTCAAGCTCGCCGCCAACGGCCTCACTGCCACGGACGTGGTCAGCGCGCTCCAGGAGCAGAACGTCGAAATTCCCGCCGGCCAGCTCGGCCAGCCGCCCGCCGATCCCAAGCAGGCATACCAGATTCCCGTGCGCGTCGTGGGAAGGCTCACCAGCCCGCAAGAGTTCGACAACGTCATCATCAAAAGCGCGCCCACCGGCGTCATTCATCTCAGGGATGTGGGCCACGCTGTCGTCGGCGCCGAGGATTACAGCTCGAATCTCGAATACAACGGCCTGCCCGCGCAGGGCGTCGGCGTCATTCAGCTCTCCAACGCCAACGCGCTCACGGTGGACGCGAACGCCAAAGCGGTGCTGCAGCGGCTCTCCAAAAACTTCCCGCCCGGCCTCGAATACGTCGTCGCATTCGACTCCACTACCTTCGTCAGCGACTCCATCCGCGAGGTTCTGTGGACGCTGGGCGAAGCCATTCTCATCGTTATCGGCGTCATCTTCCTCTTCCTGCTTGACTGGCGCGCGACCATCATCCCAGCCGTCACCATTCCGGTCTCGCTCATCGGCACTTTTGCATTCATCAAAGCCTTCGGCTTCTCTATCAATTCGCTCACTCTGTTCGGCATCACGCTGGCCACGGGTCTGGTGGTCGATGACGCCATCGTCGTCATCGAAAACGTCCAGCGCCACATCGCGATGGAGCACTCTGACCCGCATGAGGCCACCTCGCGCGCCATGGGCGAGGTCACCAGCGCCGTCATCGCCACCTCCCTCGTGCTCATCGCCGTTTTCGTTCCCGTTTCCTTCTTCCCCGGAACCACCGGCATTCTCTATCGCCAGTTCTCGCTCACCATCGCCTTCTCCATCGCCATCTCCGCCTTCAACGCGCTCACGCTTTCGCCCGCGCTTTCAGCGCTCTTTCTGCGCGGTGAGGAAGCCCGCCCCCACCAGATGGATTTCCTCCACATCCGTCCCGTTTCGCGCGCCTTCGCGGCCTTCATTCACGGCGCGGATGCCTTTATCAGCTGGCTGGGCCGCACTTACGCGCGCCTCATCCACGGCGCTCTCAAGCTTCGCTTCGTACTGCTGATCGTCTTCTTCGTGGGCCTTGGGGCCACGGCATGGATCTACAATTCCGTTCCCCGCGGCTTCATTCCCCAGGAAGATCAGGGCATCATTTACGGCATCGTGCAGGCGCCTCCCGGCTCATCTCTTGCCTACACGTCGGCCCTGGGCAACCGCGCGCTGGCCATCATCGAGACCAACAAGGACGTCTCCGGCGCCTTCTCCATCATGGGCTTCAGTTTCTCCGGCGGCGCTTCCAACCAGGGCATGATGTTCATTCGCACCAAACCCTCCGACCAGCGCCGCGGCAAGGGCCACTCCACCGCGGACATCGTCGCCGACCTCAGTCCCAAGCTGCAAAGCCTGCTTTTCGCCCCCAACGGCGGCCTGGTCGCGGTGGTTCAGCCGCCCGCCGTCAGCGGCGTCGGCACCTTCGGCGGCTTCCAGTTCATGCTGCAGGACACCGGCAGCAACACGCTGTCTGACCTCGACCGCATCGCTCATCAGATCGTCAGCCGCGGCCGCTCGCGCAAAGACCTCATCAACTTGCTCACCACATTCTCCGCCAACGACCCGCAGGTTCTGGTCACCATCAATCGGGAAAAAGCCAAGGCCATGGGCATTCCGCTTTCCCAGATCACCACCACGCTCGGCGTCTTCCTCGGTTCGCAGTATGTCAACGACTTTGACTTCAACAACCGCACCTACCGCGTCTACGTCCAGGCCGACGAGCCCTTCCGCATGCATGCTTCAGACCTGCATGATTACTATGTCCGCTCCGACAGCGGACAGATGGTTCCCCTCGACAACGTTGTCACCGTCGCGCAGAGTTCCGGTCCGCCGGTCATCACCCATTACAACCTCTTCCGCGCTGTTGAAATCGATGGCTCTGAGGCTCCCGGCTACAGCTCCGGCCAGGCCATCACCGGCATGGAGGATCTGGCAAAAAGCGTGATGATGCCCGGAATGCAGTACGAGTGGACCGGCCTCACCCTCGACGAAATCGAATCCAGCGGCAAGGCCATCATCATCTTCGGCCTTGGCCTGCTCGTCGTCTATCTCACCCTCTCCGCGCAGTACGAGAGCTTTGCGTTGCCCTTCATCATCCTGCTCGCCGTGCCCATGGCCGTGCTCGGCGCGCTCGGCCTGGTCGCGCTGCGCGGCCTGTCGAACAACGTCTACTGCCAGATCGGCCTGGTCATGCTCATTGGCCTCTCGGCCAAGAACTCCATTCTCATCGTCGAGTTTGCGGAGCAGCTTCGCCGCAAGGGCCGTTCCATTGCAGAAGCCGCCATTGAAGCGGCGGAGCTGCGTCTTCGCCCCATTCTCATGACCTCCTTCGCCTTCATCCTGGGTGTTCTGCCGCTGGCCTTCGCCTCGGGCGCCGGCGCGCTCGGCCGCCAGTCGGTGGGCACCACCATCGTCGGCGGCATGCTTCTGTCCACCGTGCTCAACCTGGTCTTCATCCCTGTGCTCTACGTGCTGCTCAGCCGGCTTCTGCGGCGTGACCGCCGCGAGGAAGCAGAGGCCTAGCGCACGCCGGGTTGGCGCTCCCGGTGCGCCACAATGGAATCCTTGATGCGCTCATAGACATCGCCGGAAACAACGCCGCGCTTCACCAGGTCGTTCTTTGCGTGGTAGGGCCGGAACCGGATAATCCGTTTAGCCCAGCTCCGGGTCATGCCGGGCACCGCCAGCAGTTGCTCCAGCGAGGCGTGGTTGATGTCCACGCGGTCTTCGGCTGAAGGCCTTTCTGTCCGGGCAATCCCGTGCGGACGCCCCTCGGCATAGCCGACCCTGGCCACGCCAATCCCCGCCAGAAATGCGGCCAGTACCGCGGCTGCCAGGATAAGATGCGCTATCCGTCGTTGCACGGCACGATTATCTGCCGCGCGCAGGTAGCAGCGCAAACCCGAAGCCGCGTTGCCTCCCGTTTGCCCGCTCGGCGTCCATCAAATTCCCTCCCGCGCGCTTGCGATTCCTGTAAAAATGGTTGATATGGCAATGCCCCCGATTGCATCCCCGCAGGGCGGCTCCAGTCCTCCCCCCGTTGGCAGAACACGTTTGTTTTTGCTCGCGGCTCTGGGCGTGCTTCTCGCTCTCTGCCTCGCTTTTCTGTGGAGTACCCGCGACTCCATGGCCCACCTGCCTTTCCTTGGGCGTCAGGGCGCCGGGCAGGCTGGCCACGCCAGCCTCGTCGACACCAGCCCATGGGACACGGCTCAAGCCCTGAGTCCGCTCGCCGTCACCGCTGAAGAGATGCGCTACGCGCGCGAAGCCGAGCGCGTTGCCGATCACGAAGTCGATCAGGCCTTCGCCGCCGCCTTGCGCTCTGCCACACTCGAGGCGCAGCGCCGCACTGTCACCGGCGAAGCTCTCCAGCTTTCACAGAAGGTCCAGCAGCTCAAGCAGCTCATCCAGCAGGATCGGGCGCAGGTTGATGCGCTGTCTCGCAAGGCGCCTCCGCCTTCTTCTTCGTCTGCCTCTGCGTCAGATGCGTCGGCCACTGGCGGCGATCCGCTCGATGTTGCCAAAGCGCAGCTCGGTCTCGACACCGACGAGCTCACAGACGCGCAGCGCGACCTCGAACGCGCCTCCGGCGACCTGAGCGTTCGCATTCAGGAGGAACTCACCGCGCATGAGGCCTCCATGCGCCAGTATGACTCCGAGGCGAAGGGCCAAGGCCAGATCGCCCTCATCTCGGAAAAGCGGCACGGCACGCTTGCCAGCCGCATCGGGGCCTGGTTCAACCAGCGCAGCCGCTACCAGCTCATCGTGCAGGCGCATCAGAAGGCGCAGGCCAACGCAACCGCGCTCATCGCCGAACATAACGCCCTGGAAGCCAGGGCCAATGCCGCGGGGGCCTCTGCCAGCCGGCCCTCCGCCACGTTTTCGCCTCTCCAGTTGCTGCGGCAAAGGCGCGCCAATCGTCAGATTCTCAGCATCTACGACGACCGCATCCAGACTGAGCAGCAACTCGCCTCGGTCTATGGCAAATGGGCGGTGCAGGTGCTCCTGCAGCATCGCATCGTGCTTCACCTCATGCTCCAGTCCTTCGCCCTCATTCTTTGCATCGCGCTGGCAATGGTCCTGGCGGACGCGATGGTGCGCAGGCTCATGGTGCGCGCCTCGCGCGATCATCGTCAGACTGAAACTCTGCGCAGCATCCTTGAGGTTGCCGTTCAGGTGGTCGGCTTCGTCCTTATCCTGCTGGTCGTCTTTGGTGCGCCGCAGCAAACGCCCACCATCCTCGGTCTCGCCACGGCAGCGCTCACCATCGCGCTGCAGGACTTCATTCTCGCCTTCCTCGGCTGGTTTGTGCTCGTCGGCAAGCACGGTATTCGCGTCGGCAACTGGGTGGAAATCAACGGCGTCGGAGGTGAAGTTACTGAGGTTGGCCTCTTCCGCACCACGCTGCTTGAGACCGGAACGCTTGCCGAAAAAGGTCATCCCACCGGCCGCCGCATCACCTTCATCAACAGCTTTGCCATCCGGGGCCAGTTCTTCAACTTCTCCACCGCGGGCCAGTGGATGTGGGATGAAATCAGAATGGAGATGCCTGCAACAGCTGATCTGCAGACAATGGTAGAGGGGATTCACCAGCTCGCTTTGGAAGAAACCGAGCAGAACGCCCGAGAAGCGGAGCAGGAGTGGAAGACCGGGTCGCGCGCCAGTGGTCTCGCCCGCTTCCGGGCGACGCCGGCTGTCGATCTTCGCCCCTCCGGACCCGGAATGGAGGTTGAAATCCGCTACGTAACACGCGCGTCGGAACGCTTCGAAATGCGGAATCGCCTTTACCAGCGCCTTGTCGATCTGCTGCAACATCCGCCGGCCAAACCTGCGCCGGAAGCGGTACCCTCGCCACAAGGCTGAATTAGGGCCTGTTCACACTACTGGGATGGATGGCGTTGCGCGCGAAAATCCGGGCAGACGAGGCGAAGTCCGAAGGCTGTGGCGGCCCACTGCCGAGGACGACAACGAAGTCTGGCCGCAACCCGGAGGGACGGGGCCGGTTTTCCCCATTTCTTCGTCGCTCGCCGCTAAGATACACCCGGTATCTGTCGCTCCTCGCTCCTTAGAATTGAGAAAAGGAACTGAGAAAAGGAACTGAGAAAAACCGGCTCCCGGCGCCGCCATTCCAGTAGTGTGAACAGGCCCTAATCCACCGGCTGCGCCTGAACGCGAATTTGCCGGTTGACACGGCGCAGCCTTTGCCCTTAACGTCATACACAGATGCAGAGCAGCCGCCATCACGGTCACCACCATCACCATGGGACATCCATGCCGGCGGACCGCTGCGGCCTGAGTTAAAGGCCAAACGAGATTCAAGCACCACGAGCCCGCCGGCAACCCAGCCGGCGGGCTTTTTCGTGCCGCCGCGCAGGGTGCCGCCCCCCATTAACCGAACGTGCAGCCAGAAAAAGAGTCCATCGCAATGAGTGAACTGAAAACAACCATCGACTTTGAAAAAATGGACGGCCTGGTGCCCGGCATCGTGCAGGACGCCCGCACCGGCCAGGTCCTTATGCTCGGCTTTCTCAATCAGGCCAGCTATGCCCGAACCCTCGAATCCGGCTTCGTCACCTTCTGGAGCCGTACTCGCCAAAAGCTGTGGATGAAGGGCGAAACCAGCGGCAATCGCCTGCGCGTCGTCTCCGCCTCCACGGACTGCGACAACGACACGCTGCTCTTTCGTGTGGAGGTTGAAGGCGACGGGCTCGTCTGCCACGAAGGAACGGTAAGCTGCTTCACGCGGCCACTCGCCCTGCCCGCCGCCCAGCTCGCAAAGGAGGCTGCCCGTGGCTAACAAGCTCCGCCTCGGCCTTCCCAAAGGCAGCCTGCAGGATGCAACCCTCGCGCTTTTCCGCCGCGCCGGCTGGAACATCTACGCCGACGGCCGCTCCTACTTTCCCTCCATCGACGACAACGAAATCGACTGCATGCTCATCCGCGCGCAGGAGATGGCTCGCTACGTCGACCATGGCGTGCTCGATGCCGGCCTCACCGGCATTGACTGGGTCGTCGAAAGCGGCCTCGACGTCACCAGCGTCACCTCGCTCGTCTATGCCAAGCAGAGCCGCCGCAAGGTGCGCTGGGTGCTCGCCGTGCCTGAGAACAGCGGCTTTGAGCGCGCCGAGGATCTCGAAGGAAAAATCATCGCAACGGAGCTCGTCGAAGTCAGCAGGCGCTACTTCGCCCAGCGCGGCGTAAACGTCAAGGTCGAATTCAGTTGGGGCGCAACGGAAGTCAAGCCGCCCATGCTTGCCGATGCCATCGTTGAAGTCACTGAAACCGGCAGTTCGCTTAAGGCCAACCACCTCAAAATCATTGACACTGTGATGGAGAGCGAAACCCACCTCATCGCCGGCAAGCCCGCACTCGCTGACCCGTGGAAGCGCGCGAAGATCGACCAGATCGCGCTCATGCTGCGTGGCGCAATTGACGCCCAATCGCAGGTAGGGCTCATGCTCAACGTCAAGCGCGAAGACCTTGAGGCCGTCCTCGCCGTCCTTCCCGCGCTCAATTCGCCCACCATCTCCCAGCTCAGCAACTCCCAGTGGGTCGCCGTCAACACCATCGTCGAGGAAGGTGTCGCGCGCGACGTCATTCCCCGGCTCAAAGCGGCCAACGCCACCGGCATCGTCGAATACCCGCTCAACAAGGTCGTTCTCTAGTCTGCGCGGAGGAACAACGTTATGAAGCTCATCCGAACCAAGGGCAGAGGAGCCCGGGAAACCGCAGAACTCCTTGCTGCGCTTGAGCAGCGTGGTGGCGCGGCGCTCGACTCGGTCCTGCCCGCCGTCAGGCGCATCGTGAAGGATGTACGCCGGCAGGGCGATCGAGCTGTGCTGCGCTACGCGAAGCGCTTCGACGGTCTCGCCGGCAAAGCCGCGCTCCGCGTCACCTCAGAGGAGATGGCCGCCGCATGGGACGCCACCTCCCCGGTGTTGCGCAAAGCATGGAGCACTGCCGCCGCGCAGATTCGCAGCTTCGCTCAGAACCAAATGCCGTCTTCCTGGAGCCGATCCGCACTTCCCGGTCTGCGCACCGGCCAGCTTGTGCGGCCGTTGGACGCGGTCGGCTGTTACGTGCCCAGCGGTCGCCATCCGCTGCCCTCCACGCTGCTCATGACGGTCATCCCCGCGCAGGTCGCCGGCGTTCGGCGCATCGCGGTCGTCTCGCCAAAGCCCGCGCCGCAGACGCTTGCCGCCGCGCATCTCCTCGGCGTCACGGAGTTCTATCGCCTCGGCGGCGCGCACGCCGTGGCTGCCCTCGCTTACGGCACGCAGTCGCTCCCGCACGTCGACAAAATCCTCGGCCCGGGCAATCTTTACGTCACAGCCGCCAAGCGCCTCGTCGCCTTCGATTGCGCCATCGACATGCTCGCCGGACCCACGGAAATCGTCGTCACCAGCGAGCGCGGCAATCCCGCCCACATCGCCGCCGACCTGATTGCACAGGCCGAGCACGATCCGGAAGCCCTCGCCATCTTTGTTACCACCCGGGAGCCGCTCGCCAAGGCGGTCGATGCAGCACTGAAAGTCCGCACCCGCAGCAATCCCATTGCCCGCCGGGCCCTCGCGCGCAGCGGCATCATTGTTGTTGCCGCAACGCTCGATGAAGCGCATGACCTCACCAATCGTCTCGCCCCCGAGCATCTCACCGTCGATTCCGCCGCGGATATCGATTGGGTGCGCAGCGCCGGCTCCGTCTTCGTCGGCCCCTGGTCGCCGCAGCCCATGGGCGATTACATCTCCGGCCCCAATCACACGCTGCCCACCGGCGGCATGGCGCGCGTGCGCGGCGGACTCAGCGTCAACGACTTCGTCAAGCTCATCACCGTGCAGGAATACAGTTCGCGCGGGCTTCGCACCCTCGGTCGCGATGCCGCTTTGCTGGCGGACGCCGAAGGCCTCGCTGGCCACGCAATCGCCATTCGCGAGCGACTGCATACAGGGAGGTCCAGTGACTAAAACCGCACCGCAACTGCAACCAGCGCCCCGCGCCCGCGTCCGAGCCATGAAGGAATATCATCCGCCGCTCGGGTCGCGCGAGGCGCTGCGTCTGGACTTCAATGAGAACACCCTCGCCTGTTCACCCAGGGTCACGGACGCACTGCGCCGCATCTCCGCCGGTGATCTCACGCGCTATCCCGAGCGCCAGCCCGTTGAGGCGTTGGTCGCCGAGTACCTGGCCCTGCAGCCCGCGCAGGTCGCGCTCACCAACGGCGTCGATGAAGCCATCCACGTGCTCTTTGAAGCCTTCCTCGAAGCGGGCGACGAAGTGCTCTTGCCCGTACCCACCTACACCATGTACGAGGTCTACGCCTCGGCTACCGACGCGCGCGTAATCACAGTGCAATCCGCAGACGATCTCCAGTTTCCGCTTGAGCGCCTCCTTGCCGCAATCTCTCCGCGCACCAAGGTCATCGCCATCGCCAACCCCAACAGCCCATCGGGCTCCGCGCTCGCCCGCGCGCAAATTCTCGAAATCGCGCGCCGCGCACCGCATGCCATCGTCCTCATCGACGAGGCCTACTTCCATTTCCACGGCGAAACCGTTATCGATCTCATTGGCGTCGTCCCAAACCTCATGGTCGCCCGCACTTTCTCCAAGGCCTACGGCCTCGCCGGCCTGCGCCTCGGCGCGCTCGCCGGACCGCAGGATCTGATGCGCTGGGTTCGTCGTGTCCTCTCGCCCTACAGCGTCAACGCACTCGCGCTTGCCTGCCTACCGCCCGCGCTCGAAGACGCCGCATACCTCGACTGGTATGTGGCCGAAGTGCTCGCCGCGCGCGCGGAGCTCGAATCCGCGCTCGACGATGCCGGAATCCGCCGCTGGCCAAGCCATGCCAACTTCGTCCTCGTCGAAATTGGCCCGCAGCACAAGGAATTCGGTCGCAAGATGAATGTCGCCGGCGTACTCGTGCGCGACCGTTCCAGCGATCCCGGCTGCGACGGCTGCGTGCGCATCACCATCGGCACGCGCCCGCAGATGCGCCAGGCCATCCCTGCGCTCCGCCAGGCGCTGTCTGATCTCAACCTTCCAGGTCGCAATCTTCCAGGTCTCAACCTTTCAGGAGGCGCGCGATGACCGCCCGAACCTCGTCCAGACGCACAACCGCATTCGCACGCAACACCACGGAGACGCGCATCTCCATCCGCCTCACCCTCGAAGGGCACGGCCGCTACAAAATCTCCACCGGCATTCGCTTCTTTGATCACATGCTGGAGCTCTTCACGCGCCACGGCGCCTTCGATCTCGATCTCGCGTGCGACGGCGACCTCGACGTCGACCAACACCATACCGTGGAGGACGTGGGCATCGCGCTCGGCGAGGCCTTCGATCGCGCACTCGGCGACAAGCGCGGCATTCTGCGTGCCGGTTACTTCCTCATGCCCATGGATGAAACCCTCGCCATCGCCGCCGTCGACCTCAGCGGCCGCGCGGCCTTCGCCGTCGATACCAAAGTGCGAACCCGCCTCGTCGGCGACCTGCAATCGGAACTCGTCACGGATTTCTTTGAAGGCTTTGCCCGCGGCGCACGCGCCAACGTGCACGTCAAAACCATGTACGGCCGCTCCAATCACCACAAAATCGAGGCCATCTTCAAGGCCTTCGCGCGCGCGCTTCGCGCAGCCTGCTCGCGCGACAAACAACTCGGCAAAATGCTTCCTTCTACCAAAGGGCTTCTCTAGTGCGCGTCGTCGTCATCGATTACAAGGCCGGCAATCTCACCTCGGTGCTCAAGGCTCTGCGTCATCTTGGCGCGGAGACCCTCGTCACCGATATGTCCGGCCCACTCGAAAGCGCAGAGAGCATCGTGCTTCCCGGTGTCGGTCATTTTGCGGCCACCTCGCGGCTGGACGCGACCGGCCTCACGCCTGCCATCCGCGCTGCCATCGCGCGCGGCATCCCATTCCTCGGCATCTGCGTAGGCATGCAGTGGCTCTTCGCGGGCTCCACTGAGGCTCCGGCCCAGCCCGGCATCGGCCAGTTCCGCGAGTCCTGCGCACGTTTTCCTGAGGCGGGCGAAAAGGTTCCGCACGTCGGCTGGAACTCGCTCGACCCTGAGCCGGGCTCACGGCTTCTCGCCGGTGTCGCGCCCGGAGAGTTCGTCTACTTCACGCACTCTTACAAAGCTCCCGTCACCGCCGATACCGCGGCAACCGCCGCCTACATCGAGCCCTTCGCCGCCGCCGTCGAGCGCGGCAACGTCATGGGCGTGCAGTTCCATCCGGAGAAGTCCGCCGAAACCGGCTTGAAGATTCTGCGCAACTTCCTCGCTTGGCGGCCAGAGGGCGCGCCATGCTGACCAAGCGCATCATCGCCTGCCTCGATGTGCATGCCGGTCGAGTCGTCAAAGGCGTACAGTTCGTCGACATCGTGGACGCGGGCGACCCGGCGGAGCTTGCCGCGCGCCATGCTCGCGAAGGCGCGGACGAAATTGTGATGCTGGACATTACCGCCACCCACGAAGGGCGTCAGACCTTGCTCGACACTGTGCGCCGCACCGCGCGCGAGCTTTTCATCCCCTTCACCGTCGGCGGAGGAATCCGTACCGCGCACGACGCCGAACAGGTCTTTGAGGCGGGCGCGGACAAGGTCAGCATCAACTCCGCCGCGCTCGCCGATCCCGCCCTCATCGAGAGCATCGGCCGCAGCTTTGGCGCGCAGGCTGTGGTTGTCGCCATCGACGCGCGGCGAAACCCCGGCGCAGAAAACCCCGTGCGCGACGCCGAGGTTTTCGTCCATGGAGGCCGCAAGTCCGCCGGCCGTCGCGTGGTGGAGTGGGCGCGCGAAGCCGAAGCGCGGGGCGCGGGAGAAATCCTTCTAACCTCCATGGATGCCGACGGCACGCGCGCCGGTTTTGACTGCGAACTGACGGCCGCGGTAAGCCAGTCCGTGCGCATACCCGTCATCGCTTCCGGCGGCGCCGGCACGGTCGCGCATTTTGCGGATGTTTTTGCGCGCGGCAGGGCCGATGCCGCGCTGGCCGCGAGCATCTTTCATTTCGGAGTTTCGAGTTCCCGCTCGCTCAAACAGGGGCTCGCGGAAAGAGGCGTCTCCGTGAGGCTGCCATGCTGATTCCTTCCATCGATCTTCTCGGCGGCCGCATCGTGCAGCTCGTACAGGGCGAAAAGCTCCGCCTCGCCTTCGACGACTTCGAATACTGGATAGAAAAGTTCGCGCGCTTTCCCCTCGTGCAACTCATCGATCTGGACGCAGCCATGCGCACCGGCGACAACTCCGCCATCGTCGCGCAAATCGCAAAGCGCCTGCCCTGCCAGGCCGGCGGCGGTATCCATTCCATTGAGCGTGCGCGCCAGGTTCTCGATGCCGGCGCACAGCGTGTCATCATCGGCTCCGCGTTGTTCTCGGCGGAAGGCGAAGTGAACACGGATTTTGCATCCGCTCTTGCATCCGCAGTAGGTACAGAGAAAGTTGTCGCCGGCATCGACACGAAAAACGGCCGTATCGCCGTCAAAGGATGGAAGGCGCAAGTGGAGCTCACGCCGGACGAAGCCATTCCGCTGCTTGAGCCCCACGTCGCCGCATTTCTTTACACCCACGTGGATGGCGAAGGCCTGATGCAGGGTTTCCCCATGCAGATTGCGTCCCGTCTCCGCGCGCTCACCCGGCGCCAGCTTATCGTTGCCGGCGGCATTCGCAGCCAGCAGGAGGTGGATGCGCTGGACGCGCTGGGTGCCGACGCCGTGGTGGGCATGGCGGTTTACACGGAGCTGTTTTCCATCTGACCGCTGCACCGTTCCTCCCGTTTACGCACCGTCGACGTGATTCGTTATGCTGGAGAGGGCGCACCTCGTTGCGTTTTTCGAAAGGAACCCGAACCATGAGGACGAAGCCTAGCCGAATTCGGCTAGCCAGACGGCTCGATGAAGTCGGATTCTCCGACATTGTGCAGGTCCGCAACAAGGTCATGCAGATGCGCGCCGAGGGACTGCAGGTGCACGCACTCCACGGCGGCGAGCCGTTTTTTGAGACGCCGGAGCCCATCAAATTCGCGGCCATCCGCGCGTTGGTGGAAAACCAGACGCATTACGCGCCCTCCTCCGGACTTCCCGCGCTGCGCATGGCGCTCGTCGAGAAGCTCGCCCGCAAAAATCGCATCCAGGTTGAGCCCGATCACGTCCTCGCAACCGTCGGCGGCTCGCAGGCGCTCTATGCGGCCTTCCAATGCGTCCTCGATCCCGGCGACGATGCGCTCGTCTTCTCGCCTTACTGGACGCCCATCGGCGACCTCGTCACCGGCGCGCAGGCGCAACCGCTGCTCGTGCCCACAACCACGGCGCGGCGCAACGGTGTCCGCCGAACCCTCGAGCAATTCTCCACGCCGAAGACCCGCGCCATTTATTACAACACTCCGCAGAATCCCTCCGGCCTCGTTTTCACCCGGGCTGAGGCCGAAGAGGTCGCCGCCTTCGCCATCGAGCGCGACCTCATTGTCATCGCCGACGAGGCCTACGAAGACCTGGTCTACGACGGCGAGCACGTCTCTATCGCGTCGCTGCCCGGCATGGCGGAGCGCACCATCACCGCATTCACATTTTCCAAGACCTATGCCATGACCGGCTGGCGCGCGGGCTATGCGGTGGCGCGCGAGCCATTCATGACGGCTCTCCGCAAGATCGTCCTCTACTCCACCAACGGCGTCCCCACTCCCGTGCAGCATGCCATGCTCTGCGCGCTCCAAACTCCAGAGGAAGAAATCGCCGCCCGCCGCGCGGACTATCGCCGCCGCCGCGACCTGCTTGTCTCCGCGCTGAATGAAGTAGGTCTGCCGTGCGACCAGCCGGCCGGCGCGTTTTACGCCTTTCCCAATGTCGAGCGCATTCACAAGAACAGCCGTGCCGCCGCCCAGATCCTTCTCGAAAAGGCGCACATCGCCACCATTCCCGGCTCCGTCTTCGGTGCGCAGGGGGAAGGGCACTTGCGCTTTGGATATGCAATCTCTGTCCCCGAAATCGAAGACTGCGCCGAAGCCTTGAGGAAGTTCCTCGCCTAGCTTCTTCGTCTCGCCACCCGGCCCGGCCACAGCATCTCCATGCCATCCCGTCCGCCCGTGTAGCATGAACGCAGGGCGGCCCCTCATGCGCGCCGCAAAGTATTTATGCTGCGAGTTGGTTATCCATCCACGCTTTCCGCTGAACTCCTCTCCGGCTTTCCCGAGGAGATCGAACTCGTGTCGCTTCCCGATCACCTGGACCACAATGTCGAAATCGACGTATGGATTCCCGATCCCTACCCCGCCCGCGCCATGCGCATCGCGCCGCATCTGCGCGGCGCAAAGCTGGTCCTTTCGCTCATGGCGGGCACCGAGTGGATCCCCGGCGCGATGGGGCCGCACGTCACCATCTGCAACGCACGCGGAGCTCACAACATCGCAACCGCTGAGTGGACGCTTGCCGCCATCCTGGCCACATTCAAGTACCTTCCGCTCTTTCTTGACGTGCAGCAATCGGGCCTGTGGAAGCGCCGCTTTGAGGCCAGCGCGCACTATGTGCGCATCTCCGGAAACCCGCATGAAATCTATCCGCCAGTCATGCAGGAAGAGCTCACCGGCAAGTCCGTTCTCCTCGTCGGCTACGGCTCCATCGGCAAGGAAATCGAGCGCATGCTCGCGCCTTTTCGAGTAGCCCTCACACGCGTGGCCCGCACCGCGCGCACTGAGCCGCCAGTTCATGCGGTCATGGAGCTGGACGCGCTTTTGCCCGGTGCGGAAGTCGTCATTCTTATCCTTCCCGCCACGGCGGAGTCGCACAAACTCATAGGCGCTCGCCAGCTTGCGCTCATGCGCCAGGGCGCGCTCCTCGTGAATGCCGCGCGCGGGCCTGTCGTGGACACAGATGCTCTCGTAGAAGCCCTGCAATCAGGCCGGATTCGCGCAGCCCTCGACGTTACCGATCCCGAGCCGCTGCCCGAAGGGCATCCGCTCTGGAGCTGCCCCAACCTCATCCTCACGCCCCATGTCGGCGGCTCCAGCCCGCGCTTTGCCGAGCGCGCTCTTCACATCGCTGCGGATGAACTGCGGCGCTATCTTGCCGGCGAGCCGCTGCACAATGTCGTGCAGGCTGCCGTTTAAGCCGCGGCCTCCGCGCGCCGCCAGTCGCGCAGGCCAATCACCGCAAGTCCAATCAGAATCGCATACAGCACGGCGGTCGGCCACAAGTCCTTGTAGAGATACTCGCCGATGTACGCCACGTCGACCACGATCCACAGCCACCAGTTCGCTGTGTGTTTGCGCGCCTGCCACCAGCTCGCCACCAGGCTAAAGCTCGCCAGCGTTGCATCCAGATAAGGCAGCGCCGCGTGCACCAGAATCGCCAGCCTTGCCAGCGCTACGCTTCCCGCCGCCCCCACCGCCAGTGCCGCCATCAGCGCGGGAATCCGCAACGGAACCACGCGCACCTCGCCCTCTTCGCGCACCCCGCGCCACCAGTGCCACCATCCGTACAGCGTGAAGGCGATAAAAAACACTTGCAACAGGGTGTCGGAATAGAGCCGAGCCCGATAGAAGACGATCAAGTACAAAATGTCCGCGGACAGCACCACCGGCCAGCACCACAGCGTCCGCCGCGTCGTCAGCCAGATGCCCAGCACCGTCGTCGCAAATCCGACCAACTCCACCCAGTGCTCTGCGAAATAGTGAGCCACAATCTCCGCCGTCACTTTCGTCCATCTCCCATCGGCTTGAAGCTGCGGCCCTCCGACCATCTTCTGATCTCGTCCAGAAGAACCTGGTCCGCTCTGCAGAACCAACGCGCATGGCCCAGCAAATATCCGTCGCTGGCCATTGCCGCTTTCTCCGGCGCGCGCAGCACTCCCAGAAAATAATCCGCTTCGGTCAGCGCAAACTCAGCGTGGCATAGCGCCGTCATCGGAGCCAGCGCCGCCGATTCCTCCTTCGTCAATGCCCGCACGGATTCGTATCCCTCCAGCAGCGAATGCAGGTGATTCACATGCACCCGCACCCTTTCCGGATTCTCCGGATTGTTCACCAGGTCCAGCCACTCCACGATGTTTCGCTCGATCGCCTGCGCAAGGTCGTGCACCGCGTTTGTCCTGTCCGCCAAGCCAAAATCAATCACCGCCGTCGCGTGCGCATCCTCGCTCCAGTCGCTCCAGAATAGGTTTGAAGCATGCAGGTCGTTATGTGTCCACAGCGGCTGCAGCGCCGGCAGCATCGGCCGAAGCTCCGCGTGAAAGGGCCGCAACAAATCAAGCGCTTCATCGCAGCGCTGGCGCGTCGCGGCATCTGCAAGCAGCGCCGGCCGCGCCTCCAGATATACCTGCATGGACGATTCTGGGTCGTTCCCCGCAAAAATCGAAAAGCTCGCCACCAGCGGCTGTGGCCGGCGCGCGGACGCCGCGTAATCCTGCGCCGCAATGTGCAGCCGCGCCAGCGCCGCGCCGGCCTCCCACGCATGTCGCGTCCAGCGGAACGGCGTCCACGAGATTGCATCCTCATACGCATCCACACCCGCGGGAACCTCGTGCACCTCATAGGTCCACTCGCCGAGCTCCACAACGGTGGAACCCGATTCCCCAGCCAGCACGCGCGGAACCCGCGCGCCATGCTCATGCAGATGCGCCAGAAACCCGTGCTCCTCGAGCAATCTCTCTGCATCGCGAACAGACTTGTGATGTCGCTTCACGAATACGCGGCCGCCGCCGGTCGAAACCACGCTCGCCGCGGAAAACGGCCGAGGGCTCACCGAATCAATCTGTATCGGCTCAACGCATCCGGCAAATCCATCCAGCAATACCCGCACTTCATCAAGCGTCAGCGCCGGCCAGTCCGGCTCCACCAGCCTGCCGTCCATCCCGTGCGCTTTGGTCTGCGTGTTCATCCGCGCCGTCTCCCGCCCTGCCTTGTGCCCCTCAAAAACTGTACTGCGCGGAGAGCCTCACGGTCGTCGGCGCCCCCAGGTGCAGAAACGTGTCGCCGTAGCTTGCGCCCGTGTCCTTCCAGTATCGCTTGTTAAAGATGTTGTCGGCGTAGAGCCGCAGCGTCATGTGTCCGCCTTCGCCGCCTGGCGTGTAGCGCGCGCCCAGGTTGAACAGGTTGTATCCCGGCACGCTCACCGCATCGTCGCGCGTCGCTTCCTTGCTGCTGGTATAGCTCCAGCCCGGCAGCAGGTGCAGTCCCGCAACGCGCGGCATCAGCACGTCGGCAAACACCGTCGTATGCACCTTCGGCACATTGATCACCTGCTTGTGGTCGAACTCCGCAGTTCCCGTATCACTTGACTCCGCGCGAATCGTCATCGCCGACGCGGTCAGTTGCATCCAGCGCGTCGCCTTGCCCTGCGCGTTCAGCTCCACTCCGTCGTGGGTCTCGTGCCCCGCAGATTCAAAGCACAAATCGCCGGGATTCACGTTGCCCGTGCAAAAGCCGTCCGCGGCCTGAATCACGCGCGGATAAAAAAATGGCTGCCGCATCCGGAAATAATCCGCCGTAAGAAGAATCGAGCTCACGTACTTCACGCCCACCTCCGATTGCCGCGTGAAATACGGATCGAGAAAGACGCTTGAGTTGTCCACCCACCACGGCGCTTGCGGCCCCAGTGAAAGCAGCACGCCGTAACTGGCATAAAACGTCAGTGGCTTCACCGGCGTGTAAGTGGCCGCGTACTGCGGCAGCCACAGCGTGCGCGGATTCGCATAGTTGAAGTCGCCCACGCGCACGTAGCGCCCCGCCGCCAGCAGCGTCACTCCCGCGGGCAAATGCATGCGGTCCTGCACAATGCCTGAAGCCTGGCGGTTCGAGTCTGCCAGCATCGCCGGGCCCGCCTGCTGATACGGACTCTCCGGCGCGTACGCGATATTCTGCTGGAAAATGTTCTCCGTGCCCAGCGCGGTATACACAACCGTCGGCGACAGCGCCACCGACCTGTGAAACAGCGAACCTCCGCCGACCAGATCATGCGTAATCGGGCCCGTTTTCACGCGTCCCTGCACCAGCGCCTGGCCCACCGTGTTGATGCGCAGCTCGCCTGGGCTGCGATAGTCATAAATCTCATAGCTGCCATCGGGGCAGAAGAAGTAATACGGCGCATCCGGGCAAAGCGAATTGCCATCCGCGTCCAGTGCTGCGCCATACGGCCAGATCACGTTGTCGTCGATGAGCGAATGGCTGTACGACCCCGAAACATGCAACGCCCAACCACGGCCCAATGCATGCGTCAGCCGTGAGCCGGCGTTGAAGGTGTCGAAGGTATTAGGCTTGGACCACGGCTGATATCCCAGCATCACCGAGGGGTACACGACCGTCGGCACCGTCGTTCCACCCAGCAACTGGTAGCCCGCTTCAGACCGCTGCACCTTGTGCTGATATTCAAAATCCGTATAAAGCTCGGTGTTCTTCGCCAGCCGGAATGAGCTGTCAAGCGCGCCCATGCCGCGCCATCCATCGGCGTGCTGCACATATGGGTGCATGTCCTCGCCCGCAATGTTCAGCCGCAATCCCGGCTCGAACCGCCCGCCAAACACATACCCCGTGTCCAGCGCGCCGTATGATCCTCCGCGATGATCCGTCGACAGCGTGAAGGTCGTGTGCTCGTCGCGCCCCGGCTCCTTCGTCACAAAATCAATCAGGCCACCCGCCGAGGCCACGCCACTGTCCACGCCCGCCAGCCCCTTCACAAACTCCACCTGCTGCTTGTTCTCGAGCGGCACGTCCTGCTCGCCCGCAATCGTCATGCCGTTAATCTCGAGCCCAGTCGCAAGATCAATCGGAAATCCGCGAATCTCGAAGTCGCCATAGTAGCCCACCGGCGCATAATCCTCGCCGATCGACGCGTCATTCTTCACCACGTCCGACAGCAGCGTCGAAACCTGATCGCTCATCACCGCGCGGCTCACCGCCGTCACAGCCGCAGGCGTCTCCTTCAGGCCCACGCCGTCCAGGCTGCCCGCCGTCACCTTCTGCGGCAGGTAGTCGTCGTTCACCTTGCCCTGCACCACCACCGTCGTCGTTACGCGCGGCACTGCGGCCTGCGGCTTCTCTGGTTTGCGTGTTTGCGTTGTCAAAGGATTTTGCGGGTTCTGCGCCGCAGCGGGCAGCGCAATTCCCGCGCTGGTCAGCAGGGCAAGCGCCAACGCCGGCGTGCGGCGCATGTGCAGCGTCCACGATCGCAACTTCGATCGTGCGGGAATGACTGAAGCAGCGCGCCTGATCAAAGAGTTGTGCATACATCCTCTCGTTTCCACTCTGAGAAACAGGAGAACGTGCACTGCCCTGAAGTTCTGAAGGCCAACACGCTTCGGAAACTTCCCACGCCGGTATTATCCGGATCGGGTTCGAGGGTATTTCTCAGCCCCACCCAGTGGAGCACCCCTGTTTCAATAAGCAAATTGAAACATTCCCCGTCCCGGAAAGCAAATTCTCGTCTTGCATCGCAGGAAGTCCCACCCGCACCGACCCGCAATTCCTAGCGTCACAGCGCGCTTCGCAGCCAACAGAAAGGGCCGCGGAGTTTGCCCCGCGGCCCTCGCGCCCTGCGTGCAGCGGTCTACTGCGCGGCCTTCACCGTGTCCGTCTTCGGCGCTTCCATCCTGCCCGTGCCTTCCTTGAGGTTCACAATCCGGTCCACGCCCGGCACGGTGAAGTGCTCCACGTTGCCGCTGGGCCAACGCACTTCAATGTCGTCCACCTTGGTGGCCTGCCCCAGCCCGAAGTGCGGCCTTGGGTCGTTTGAAGAAAGATAGCTCCCGCCGCTCAGCACATCGTCGCGCTGCCGCATCCCGTTCGCCGTCAGGTAAACGGTCGCGCCCACCGCGTCGCGCGGGCTCCCCTTGCTTGTCGCCGTTCCGGCCCCGCCAATCAGCTTCAGTTCCAGCCAGTGATTGTGATCCGGACTCACGTTCTTTAAGAGCACCGGATGCCCATCCATCACGTTGATCACCGCGTCCAGCTTGCCATTGTTGAACAGGTCGCCCACCGCCATGCCGCGCCCCGCAATCACGTCCGCCAGCCCCGTTCCTTCCACCGCCGGCACATTCTCAAACTTCTTGCCGTCCATGTTGTGGAACAGCATTGGCCGTTCCTTCCAGCTCGTGCCCCAGTTGTATTTGTCCGCCTGCGGATACACGTGCCCGTCGGCCATCAGCAGGTCCTTCCAGCCGTCGTTGTCGTAGTCGAGGAACGCGTCGCCGAAGCCCAGAAAAGGAACCGTAATCTCACCCAGCCCCGCCTGGTAGCTGACGTCCGTCATGTTCGCGTCGCCTTCGTTGTGATAGAGCGGCTTGTAGCTGTCGCTGAACGCCGTATCAAAGACGTCATCCATCCCGTTGTTCTGGTAGTCGCCCACGGCCAGACCCATGGACGCCGACTCCTGCCCCGCGGAGTTCACCGCAAAGCCTGACGCGTAGCTGTCGTCCTCGAAGGTTCCATCGCCATTGTTGATGTAGAGATAATTCGGCGTTGAGTCGTCGCCCACCAGCAGGTCCGGCTTGCCGTCGTTGTTGATGTCGGCAAACACCGCGCCCAGCCCGTAGTAGCCCGGCTTGTCGGCCACGCCAGCCTGCTCGCTCACATCGGTAAACGTCCCGTCCCCGTTGTTGCGGAAAAGGTGGTCGGGCAAGCCCTTCAGCCCGCGCGGTCCGCATGCCACCGGCTCGCCGCGGAAGGTGCAGTACATGTTCACTGAGCCGCCTTCGGTGCTCTGCGGCAGGTGGTCCTTGTCAAAGTGCACATACCCGGCCACGAACAAATCCAGCTTGCCGTCGCCGTTGTAGTCGCCCCACGTCACGCCGGTCGACCAGTCGCCCACCTGCACGCCCGCCTTCTCCGCAACGTCGGTAAACGTGCCGTCGTGATTGTTGTGGTAGAGCCGGTTTTTGCCCCAGTTGGACACATAAATATCCGGCCATCCGTCGTTGTCATAGTCCGCAACCGCCGCGCCGAAGCCCCAGCGGTCGTTCGTCACGCCGGCCTGCTTGCTCACGTCGCTAAACGTGCCGTCGTGGTTGTTGTGGTAGAGCGCCGCATGCGGCGGCGTCGCCTTGCCGTCCAGCGCGTCGAAGGTCGACCCGTTCACCACGTAGATGTCCAGCCAGCCGTCGTTGTCGTAGTCGATCAGCGCAACGCCCGAGCCCTTCGTCTCCACCAGGTAGCGCTTCTCCGGCGTGCCCGTCGTGTTCGTCCAGTGCGTCAGACCCGCTTTCTCTGAGTCGTCCATGAAGATCACAGGCCCGCTCTTCACAAAGCCGCCTTCGGTAATCGGCCTGTGCTGTGCATCAAGCTGGATTGGGTGCGGAGAACTGGTTGTCTGTCCGCCCGCCATCGGCGCCTGGCCGCTCTCGCCCGGAGGTGCTGATTGTGCCTCCTGGGGAAGGGAACCGGATTCCGCATCCTGAGCAAAAACAAGCCAGGGAACCGCCCCGGCCAGCATCCCCAGGACGATGGTCGCACGCACTGCGTTTCGCATGGCTGCCAGTATACGAACCGCGCCCCACACCAGTATCGACCGAAAGGTGGAGCAACGCCCCGGCAGCGTGCCTGCCGATTCGCCCGCAGTCCGCGTCAGTTCCCCTCCACCACGTAGGAAATGCCGAATCGCCCGATCTGGATCAGGCTCTTGTCGCCCGGCGGCCAAATCTTCAGGCTCTCCACGCGCGTGTGCGGCGCCAGCCGGCGCGCCACCGCATTGCCCACAAGCTCGCCCGTCGTTGCCACGTTGAAGTGGATCTTGATCGTCTCGCCGTCACGCAGCCAGCCCAGAATGTAATCGCCCGGCTTCAGCTCCACCCCGCCCACGCGAATCGGCGCCTGCACCATCAGGTAGTGCGAGTACTTTCCGTCAGCCGAGTAGCCCGCCGTAATCAGCACCACCCCGGCAATGTACTGCCCGTGGTTGTTTACCACGCCGCTCGCGGTGCGCATCTCAGTTTCGATGTGCTCCTTCACCACCTGCGCGCGCGCCGGCAGCAGCGCCGCCAGCTCCGCCTCGGTCGCCTGCCGCCAGGTCGTCTTCTCCGCCCGCAGCGCGGGCACGCTCATCAGTAAAAAGAGCGCCGGAATCAGTATCTTTTTCATGGTTTCGGTTTCCTCAGGGATTCAAGCGGAACAATGCCCCGCTGGATTGCCGCCGTGGCGGCCTGCGTGCGGTCCGTTACGCCCAGCTTGCCCAGCAGGCTGTTGATGTGCGTCTTCACCGTCGCCTCGGAGATTTCCAGCTCCGTGGCGATTTCCTTGTTGCTCTTGCCGTGCACAATCTGCTCCAGCACGTCGAACTCCCGCGGAGTCAGTTCCTCGGTCCCGATCCGCTCCGCCAGCCGCTGCGCAATCGCCGGCGGAATATGCTGCTTGCCCAAGTGCACCTTGCGAATCGTCGCGATCAGCTCCTCGGTCGTCATGCCCTTCAGTAGATACGCCCGCGCCCCGGCCTGCAAAGCGCGATAAATGTCCTCATCGCCGTCGTAGGTCGTCAGAACAATAAAGCGCGCATTCGGCGTCTCCATGCGCACCCGCTGGATCACGTCCACGCCGCCCATCCGCGGCAGCCGCAGGTCAATCAGCGTCACGTCCGGCATCGTCTTGCGAAACTGCGCCACCGCTTCCGCCCCGTCGGCGGCCTCGCCCACCACCTCGATGCCGTCCACCACGTTCAGCAGCGCCACCAGCCCCTGCCGCACCACATGATGGTCTTCCACCACCAGGACGCGAATCATTTCCTCTCCCACGTTCACTCCTTTGCCTGCTTCGGGGCGGGCGCCCGCAGCCGCACCGCCGTTCCCGCGCCCGTTCCCGTTCCCGGCTCGCTCTCAATCTCCAGCGTCCCGCCAATCGCCGCCGCGCGCTCGCGCATTCCCGTCAGCCCAAAGTGCCCCGGCGGAGAGCCCGCGCCGCTTCCCGCGGCAAATCCACGCCCATCGTCGCGCACTTCCAGCGCCGCTTCCGTCGGGCCATACTCCATCTGCACCCACAGGTGTTTCGCGCCCGCGTGCCTCTTCACATTATGGATGGCCTCCTGCGCAATGCGCAGAATTTCCCGCTCCGCGTCGGCCGGCAGCGGCCGGTACGCGCCGAAAAGGTTGAAGGTCGCCTCCAATCCGTGCCCGCCCGCCTGCTCCGTCAGCCGCCGCAAATGCACCGGCAGCGTCTTCTCGCCAGAGTCCTGCGAGCGCAGCGCCCAAATCGACTGCCGCGCGTCCGCCAGCCCGTCCCGCACGTGCGTCTGCGTCGCGTCCAGTTGCTTCGCCGCGGCGTCCAGCTTCTGGTGCCGCAACAGCTCGGCCAGCACTTCCAGTTGCACGCTGATGCCCACATATCCCTGCGCCAGCGTGTCGTGAATCTCGCGCGCAATCCGGTTCCGCTCGCCCAGCACCGCCGCAAACTCCCGTTCGGCCAGCATCAGCCGCCGCCGCAGCACCAGCAGCACCAGCCCGCCCAGCGCCGCCGCCAGCAAAAGATAAAACCAGATCGTCTGATAGAAGTGCGGCTCCAGCACAAATGGCAGCGCCGCGCCTTTCGTGTTCCAAAGCCCGTCGTTGTTCGCCGCCTGCACCCGGAACGTGTACCGCCCCGGCGGAATATTCGTGTAATACGCCGTCCGCCGCGTGCCCGCCTTTGTCCAGTGGTGGTCGAACCCCTCCAGCATGTAGCGGTAACGCACCTTCTGGGGCGCCACAAAGCTCAGCCCCGCGTATTCGAACTGGAAATGCACATGCCCCGCCGGAATCTTCAGCCGTGCCGCCTCTCCGTGCAGCGGCTGGTCCACGTCGTCCAGCGTGAATCGCTCCAGCTCCACCGGCGGTGGAACTCTGTTGAAGGGAAAGTGCGCCGGATTCACCTCCGCCAGTCCCTTCGGCGTCGCGAACCACAGTCTGCCGTCCCGCCCGCGCCACGCGGATGGATGGCTGTTGGTTGCCGTCTCGCGGCTGCGCAACCCGTCCGCCGGTCCAAACTCCACCCAGTTGGTGCAATCAGCCGTCATGGTGCAGTCGCAGCGCGCAATTCCTTCGTCCGTCGCGAACCACAAATGGTTGCTCGCATCCGCCAGAATCGCGTGAATGCTCGTCTCCGTCAGCCGGTTGTCCTTGGGCGCGGAAAATCTTGCCCCGTCCCACAAGTTCCATCCATGGTCCTGCGTGCCGATCAGCAGCGTTCCGTTCCTCCGCGCCAGCAGCGACGTCACCACGTTGCTCGACAGCCCGTCCGCGGTCGTGTAATTCACAATCTTCCCGCTCGCCAGCCGCGAAAGTCCCGCCAGCGTGGCCACCCAAAGGTTCCCGCGCCCATCGCGCGCCATCGCACCCACCAGGTCGCTGCCCAGCCCAGTCGCCTGCGTATACGTCACCATCTGCCGGCCTGTCGGCGCGTCCGTCCAGTGCGTCAGCCCGTGCCGCGTGCCCACCCAAAGCGTTCCATCTTTATCCACCAGCAGCGACCGCACAAAATCATCCGCCAGCCCGTCCGCCGAGGTAAACGACTGCACCCGCCCGTTCCGAATCAGGCTCAGCCCATCCGGCGTGCCCACCCACACGTCGCCGTTCGGCGCCGGAGCCAGCGCCAGAATCACGTTGCTCAGCAGCCCATCCTTCACCGTGTACACCCGGTCTTTGCCCGGTCCCTTCGCCGACCAGGGCAGCGCATTCAGCCCGCTGTCGCCCGTGCCCACCCACAGCGTGCCCCGGCTGTCCTCCACCACCGTCGTTGTGTTGTCGCTGGACAAGCCTTCCCTTACGCCGAGCACGCGAAACCGCTCGTTCCGCAGAATGTCCAGCCCGCTGGTCTCCGTGCCCACCCACAGGTCGCCTTCGCGGTCCTCCATCATCGACAGAATCGAAGCAGTCGCCAGCGGATCGGTCACCGGAAGCCGCTGCACCGTGCCGTCCACCCAGCGCACCAGCCCGCCGTTGGTCCCAATCCACAAACTCCCTTCGCGGTCCGCATAAAGCGCCTGAATGCGGCTGCCCGGCAACTCTTTGCCCACCACCATCCGCGCCGTCACCGTGGCTCCGCGCACCACCGCCAGCCGATTGTTTGTCGCCACGGCCAGCGCTCCGCCCGGCAGCACCGCCACAAAACCAATCCCGTCCTGCGCCATCCCCGCCGCCGCCGCAGCCTTCTTCCACGCCTCGCCCGCCGGCCCTGTTGCTTGTCCGGGCCCCTGCACCCACGCGCCGCTGGTCCCGTCCGCGGACCCCTGCCGAATCACCGCTCCCGGCTGCCGGCTGCCGGCCGTCACAAAGCGGTCTCCCGCCTGCCGCGCCACGCCTGAGTCCGTCACCACCCACAGCCCGCCGTCCGCATTCTCACCCAGCGCCCGAATCGACTCGCCCGGCAGCCCCTCCGCCGTGCCGAACACCTTTCCCTTGCCGTTCTTCCAACGCACCAGCCCGTCCGCGGTCCCCACCCACAGCGCGCCGTCCCCGCTCACCCACAGGCAACGTATATCCCCGCTCGGCAGCGCCGGCGTCGAGTTCCGGTCGAACACCGCAAAGGAGTGCCCGTCGAACCGCACCAGGCCCACCTCGGTCCCCAGCCACACAAATCCATCCGGTGTCTGCGCCAGCGCGTGAATCGTATTCTGCGGCAGCCCGTTCTCCATCACCCACGACTGCCGCCCGTACTGGGCCAGCGGCGTCGTCGGCTCCAGTGCCCACCCCACGGCAGATCCCGTCGCGCACGCCGCTGCCAGCAGCACCACCGCGCAAAACCTGGCCGCGCATCCCTTCGCCGCGCAAAGCCCCGCGCGCCGCCCGGGTCGGCGCGGCTTGCTCTCCTCCGGATTGGTCGCTGGAAATGCCAAAATCGTGCGCAGAGCGCGGCCCCGCCCGTGGCTGCTGCCCGGGCCGCGCACTTCCACAGTAATCTCTGCCGCCTGAATTTGCACCCAAGTCCTTTGCTTCCACTTGCCTATAGGTGTGCTTTTCTCTCCACCCTTTGGTGGAACCCAGCCTCACTCCAATGACTCAAGACATCCAGCCCGTCCCACGCTACTCTCTACTTGTCTCCTGAATTTATGCCTGTACATCACTGGCTTATGAAGAACTTCGGGCGGCTGCCAACGGCAGTCGCCCATTCCTTTTGCGCGGTCCTCCCCCATCCTCCGCCGCATCGTGTGCGCTTCACACCACTGCGTGCGCTGCGGGCCCCAACCTGCTACGCTTTCCTCCGCATGGAAACCGAAAACCTCCAGGTCGAACTCCGTCCTCCCCTCGCCGTGGTTACGCTCAACCGGCCGAAAGTCCTTAACGCCCTCAACGCCGCCACCCTCGCCGAGCTCGAATCCGCATTCCGCGCCCTCGCCGCCGACGCCTCCATCCGCGTCGTACTGCTCGCTGGCGCGGGCGGCCGCGCCTTTGCCGCTGGGGCCGACATTCGCGAGCTCGCCATCCTCTCCGCCGAGGAGGGCAAAGCCTTCTCCCAGCGCGGCCAGGCCATCTTCCGCGCGATTGAAACCCTCGGCAAGCCTGTCCTCGCCTGCATCCAGGGCTTTGCTCTCGGCGGCGGCTGCGAGCTGGCCGTGGCCTGCACGCTGCGCCTCGCCGCGGACGACGCTCGCCTCGGCCAGCCTGAAGTCAAGCTCGGCGTCCTGGCCGGCTACGGCGGAACCCAGCGTCTTCCGCGACTCGTCGGCCGCGGCGCAGCCCTCAAAATCCTCCTCACCGGCGAAATCCTCACCGCCGAGCAGGCTTACCGCATCGGTCTCGTGGACGAAGTGGTTCCCGCAGCCGAGCTCATCTCCCGCGCCGAGGCCCTCGCGCTCCAAATCGCAGCCAACGCGCCCCTCGCTGTGCGGGAAACTCTGCGCGCCGTTGACGAAGGCCTCGATCTTCCCCTCGACCTTGCGCTCTCGCGCGAAGCCGCGCTCTTCGGCGCGCTCTGCGGAACCGCCGACAAGGCCGAGGGCACGCGCGCGTTCCTTGAGAAGCGCGCCGCGGTTTGGAAAGGCGAATAAGCCCGTCGCTTTCGTCTGTGCGTCAGTGCCCGCCGGTCAATTTCCGCTGCTCTTGGCCGCGGCCTCCGGCGGAACCGGCTTCAGCGGCAGCGGAATCTCCAGCGTTCCCGTGCGGTCGTTCACCTCATCGCGCACCGCCACGCGCAGCCACGCCGCCCCCGGCGGAACCTCCAGCTCCTGCTCGGCGTGGAAGAGCACGCCGAATTTGCCGTTCGCGTCCGGCTCAGGAGAAGCCAGCCCGTCGTTCAGCATGCTGTTCAGCAGCTCCCCGTCCGCATCGTAGGCAGCCGCCGCAAACTCCAGTTTCGGCACCTTCTTCTCGTCCCGCGCCCGCGCCTTCAGGTCCGTGTCCAGCACGCCATACTGGATCTTGTACTTCTCCAGCTTCACCGGCTTCAGCGCCTTGGCTGACTTTTTCCGCTTCCGCGTCTTGAAGTAGATCGGCGAGTCCTCCAACTGGTCCATCTGTCCGGCCGTCGCCATCTCCGCCTGCCCCACCGCCTCCAGGTGTACGCTGAACAGCACATCGTGCAGCATCGGCGCGCCATGCTCAATGTTCGCGTAGAGCGTATCGGCGTCTTTGGCCGCCACAAACCGCGCCTGCAGAATCTCCTCGCGCCCCGCCACCTTCGCCGCGCTCTCCGGCCGCGCAAAGTAGAACCGCCGGTAGCTTAGCGTGTAATGGCCTTTCTTCTTCAGAGCCACTTCAATCCGCCGCTCTGAGCCGTCGAATTTCAGGTCAGAGGGCTCGTAGCTCAGCGCGTAGTAGCTCTCCCCGTGCGTTACGGCCTTCTCAATCAGGTCCTCGGCGTTGTTTGAGCTGAAGTACGCATGCCCGCCCGTCGCTGTCCCAATCGCCGACTCGTTCTGGTACTTCGCCATGTGCGCGATGCCGCCTTCCACGCCCGCCAGGTCCACCGGATACAGCGAAATCTGGCTGCTCATCAGGCTCGCATAGGTTTTTTCAATCTCCCCGCTCTCTTCCACGTTCCGATCGTTGTCGAAGGCCCCGTCCGGCCCGGGCCCAATCGCAATCGGAAACATATCCGCCAGCCAGATCACGTTTTTCCGCCCCGCAATTCCGCCCAGGTACTCAGCCAGGAAGTTCAGGTTCGACAGCGCCGCTCCCGTGTTCCCCGCGCCATACTCGCCCGGCCCGAACTCCGTTGCTCCGCCCAGAAAAACCTTCGGCACATGCGGCCCCGGCCCGTCGCGCAGGATGGCCTCCCGCAGCGCCTCATGATCGCTCGTGAATCCCATCACCATGTGCAGCCCCGCCGCGTTCACAAACAGCGCAAACCGCGTCCCCGCCGGCGCGTGGTCCACAAAGCTCAGCAACTGCTGGCGGAAGGCCATCTGGTGCTCCCGCAGCGTGTTCACCATGTCGTAATAGAGCACGTAGAGCGGCCCGGCCTCCGGTCCCTTTGGCAGGTTCACAAAGGTATTCGGCGGCATCCTGGGCAGCTTGGGCGGCACAAAGCTCGGCGTCTCTCCGTTCTCATAGTCAAAGGTCAGGACCTTCTGCTTCTTCCCGTCCTCCTTCACCTCGAAATCGCCCTTCTTCAGTCCCGTCACCGGCTTGCCGTCCTTGTCCAGCACCACCACGTCCACCGGAACCCGCCGCACCTCCACGTGAAACACCGTGCGCTTGTCCTGCTGCACACGGTTTGCCTCGCGCTGCTCCTCGGCCTCATGGGAAGGGAACTGCAGCGGCCGCCCCGACACCTGCGCGCGCGCCGTCCATGCCCCCGCCGGCGCCAGCAGCAGAGCCAAAGCACAACTCATCTTTGTGCGATTCCTCATTCCCACCCCAGTGGTCCGCGGTGTCGCCTCACCGTGCGTGCGTCCGCAGCCGGATGCAGAGGCGGCAGGCTTATCAAACTGCGGGGCGGGGCGCAAATGCAAGACAAAATTTTCGTTTCCCGGAAAAGTCGCTTGCACCGGAACAAAACCGGCCCTAGTGTGCCCGGTCGGCCGTCTGCGTCGCGCCGTCCAGCGGCAGACGGATCTCCATCGTCCCAGTACGGTTGCTCATCCGGTCCCGCACCGCCAGCCGCAGCCATGCCGCGCCCGGCGGCACGTCCAGCTCCTGGTCGCCATGGAAGAGCCCTCCCGCCTTGCCCTTTATCCCGATTCCCGGCGCGGCCACGCCCTCGTTCAGCAGGCTGTTCAGCATCTTGCCGTCCGCGTCGTAGGCCGCCGCCGCAAACTCCAGCATCGCCGGCCTTCCGCGCTCGCCGGCCAGCTTCTTCAGCAGGGGGTCAAACACGCCATAGGCAATCCGATACGTTTGCAGCTTCACCGGCTTCGGGGTCTTCTGCGGCTTGTTCCGCCGCCGCGTCTTGAAGTACGCGGGCGAGTCCTCCAGTGCCGCCATCTGCCCCTCGGTCGCCATCGCCGGCTCGCCCATCGCCGTCACCTTCGCGCTGAACAGCAGATTGTGCAGCATCGGCGCGCCGTGCTCCATGTTGGCATAGAGCGTGTCAGCCGCCTTCGCCGCCATAAACCGCGATTGCAGCGTCACCCTCCCTTTGGCCGGCTGAGCCGGGCCCTCCGGAAGCGCGTAATACAGCGTTCGGTAGGTGAGCGTGTACTCGTGCTTCTTCCCGAGCGTCACTTCGATGTGCCGTTCTCTTCCGTCGTAGAGCGTGTTTGTGGGTTCATAGCTCAGCGAGTAGTAGCTCATGCCGCTTTCCACGGCCTTGTCCAGCAGTTCGGTGAGTCTGTTGTTGGCGTAGTAGGCATGGCCACCGGTCGCTGCGGCAATGTCGTCCTCGTGGCGGTAGTTGGCAATCACGTCTCCTCCGGCCGAATTGAATCCTGACGCCGTCACTCCGTTCAGATCCACCGGACAAAGGGCCACCTCGCTCTCCTCCAGGGCTGTGTACATTTCCTTGATCGCCTGGCTTTCCAGATAGGTCAGGTCGTTAATCTGCATCGTCGAACTGGAAAAGCCTCCACCTACCCCGGTGTCCGAGTTATGGCCCGTCATCGTGGGGCCCACAGGGATGGGGAATTCACCCGCCAGCCACAGCAGGCTCTTTCTGCCGGGTATCCCATTCATGTATTCGGCAATAAACTTCAGATTGGAAAGCGCGGCTCCGGCGTCTTCATATCCGTAGTTCTCTCCATAGATAAAAACATTGGGTACGTGCGGACCTGGCCCTTTTGACAGAATCGCCGCCCGCAGCAGCGCATGGTCGCTCGTGAATCCCTGGATCAGATGCAATCCGGCCATATTCACGAACAGTGCAAAGCGGGTCCCAGGCTGCGCATGGTCCACAAAATCCAGCAACTGCTTGTGAGCTTCCATCTGCTGGGTAAGCGGTGTGTTCACCATGTCGTAGTAGAGGATGTAGAGCGGTCCCCGCTCCGGCTGCCGTGGCAGATTCACGAACGTGTTCGCCGGCAGGGGCGGCATCTTGCCCGGCGCATAGCGCATCACCCGCCCGTCAAAGTAGTCAAAGGAAAGAATCCTCTGGGGCTTCCCGTCCTCCCTCACGTGGAAATCCCTTTCCTTCAGCCCCGTCACAGGGTTGCCGTGCTTGTCCGTCACCACCACGTCCACCGGAACCCGCCGCACCTCCACCCGGAAGGTCGTCATCGGCGTCTCCGCGTTCGTAGTCTTGCTCTGCTGCGCCTGAGTCCCGGGAGCGGCCGCCAGGCCCAACAGCATCGCCATCACTGCCCATCGTCTGTCCATCCCTCGCTCCTTGCGCCTGTCGCAACATCGCAGGCAAAATCCCATGCACCGGCATTCTACAGCGTTATCCGCTGTCCCATACGCAAACCTTGTCCGGTTACCTGAAAATTACGCCCCTTTGTAACTCAAGTCAAAGCGTGGAATAACTCCCATCTGTATCCGAGTTACCCACCCATACTCTCTCTCCGCAAGCGCATCCTCCCGCTGGGAATCCGGCCTGGCCCGCGCCTTCGTCCTGTCCGCAGCCATGCCCCGGCTCCCGCAACCCCCTGCTATCCTTATAGGGTGATGCACCGCCGCCCATCGAGGTTTCTGGTTTTTCTCGCCCTGCTTTCCTCCTTCTCGCTCACTGCCTGCCACAAGCAGGAGCAGGAAGTCGCCGGCGTCGCCCACAAAGCAGCCGCCGCTGGGCGCCGCGTCCAGGCCGCCAACACCCTCAGCGACCAGCAGCGCGCCGAACTCGAAAAAATCCCCCTGCCGACCAAGAGCCTCTACGTCGATATCCACGATCCCAGCGAGTGGAACAATCCCTTCCTCACCGTGGAAGCCGACCGCATCGACCTCCGCATCATCCTCACGGACGCCAACACCAGCACCTTTGCCCAGGACACCATGCTTCGTCCCGCTGCCGCCCGCCGCCAGGAAATGCAGATTCGCCTCGCCGATCTCGCCCGCGCCATCGCCGCCCTGCCGCCCGATGCCTGGCGCTACGGCCGCGTCGTCGCCGTTGCCGAGGCGCCCAACGCCAGCCCAAAGGACAGCCCCGCCATCCGCCGCAACATGGAAGCCGCCATCCAGCAGCTCAACGACCTCGGCGTCGTCGTCGACGAGTGGCCCGGGCGCTGATCCCCAATCCGCCTGTCCCATCTCTTTGCTCTGTGCCCAAATCCATCAAGTACACTCTTCTTCGCGAGGGGGAGGACGATGTACGCTCAAACTGCTCACCGCAGCCCGCAATCGCCAGGGTGTCTTCGTCGAGTGGCCGGGATGTAAGCGTCCCGAGGCCGCGGCATACAGAACTCGCTGCGGGTTTCTGCTTATCGCTCTTTCGCCCGGATCGCCGCCGTGAGTCGCACCTGCAGCCCTACGATGCACCCGAGCGCACCGTACAGGACAAACGTTCCCCCGAACAGAACCGCGCCTTCTACGATCATTCCCACAGCGCTTGGAGTTGAAGGGTCGAAGGGCATAAGCAGCAACGTTGGCAAGAGCACGAGCAGAACTGAGCGCGGGGCATGAAAGACATATGCGGCCAGCAGCGCAACCACTAACTCGATCAGGCCGAAAACAAGGAACCACGCAATTAAAGCTATCTGGCGCCATTCGGCCATCGGGCTCTCGTTGGACATCGCATATGCTCCTTGAGCCAGGACACTTCGTATACTCATGGGGATTGGCACCGCAGTCAAATCAGGACTTAACGTATCGGGATCGTCCCCATCTCCCCTCGGCGCGCTACCATTCCCACGTGAGCTCTTCCGCTTTTCCCATCCTCGCGCAGTTCACGCCCCTTGACCACGAGCGTTTTGCCGCCCATCGCGAGCTCGAAGCCCGCCTCAAGTCCACCCTCGAAGGCGAAGTCCACTTCGACCTCGCCTCCCGCGCCATGTACGCCGCCGACGCCTCCAATTACCGCCAGCTTCCCGTCGGCGTTGTTTACCCGGTTGATGCAGCAGACGTGGAGAGAGCCCTGGAAGGGTGCCGCGCCGTCGGAGCCGCCGTCCTGCCCCGAGGCGCAGGAACCTCGCTCTCCGGCCAGTGCGCCAACGTCGCCGTGGTCTTCGATTTCTCCCGCTTCATGCATCAGCTCGTTTCGCTCAACCCCACGGAGCGCCTCGCCGTCGTCCAGCCCGGCCTCGTACTCGACCGCCTCCGCGACGCCGCCGAGCTCCACCACCTCACCTACGCGCCCGACCCCGCCACCCACTCCCGCTGCACCCTCGGTGGCATGATCGGCAACAATAGCTGCGGCGTGCACGGACTGCTGGGCGGAAAGACCGTCGACAACGTCCACTCCCTCGACATCGTCCTCTACGACGGCACGCGCATGACGGTGGGTCGTACCCCGGAAGCCGAACTCCAGGAAAAGATCCGCTCCGGCGGCCGCATCGGCCAAATCTACGCAGCCCTCGCCGAGCTCCGCGACCGCTACGGCGATCTCGTCCGCCAGAAATTCCCGCGCATTCCCCGCCGCGTCTCCGGCTACAACCTTGACGAGCTGCTGCCGGAAAACGGCTTCCACGTCGCCCGAGCCCTCGTCGGCAGCGAGGGCACATGCGCCACCGTCGTCTCCGCCACGCTCAACCTCACCGCCAGCCCGCCCTTTCGCGTCCTCACCGTCCTCGGCTTCAACGATCCCTTCGTCGCCGCCGACTCCGTCCCCCTCGCGCTCGCGCACAAGCCCATCGGCCTCGAGGGCTTCGATCATCTCCTCGTTCAGTTCATGCGCCGCAAGGGCCTCGCCCTCGGCGACCTTGAAACCCTGCCTCCCGGCGTCGGCTTTCTCCTCGTTGAAATGGGCGCATGGACCGCCGAAGAAGCGCAGGCCGCAGCTGAAAACGTCGCGCGCGATTCGCAAACTTGGCCCCATCCGCCCAACGCCCACATCTGCACCCCGGCTGAGGCTGCCGCCGTCTGGCACGTGCGCGAATCCGCCCTCGGCGCAGTAGTCTGCGTCCCCGGAGAGCCGGGACGCTGGGAAGGCTGGGAAGATGCCGCCGTACCCCCCGAGCGCCTAGGCGAATATCTGCGCCGCATCACCGCGCTCATGGCCCAGTACGGCTACACCAGTCCGCTCTACGGCCACTACGGCCAGGGCTGCGTCCACATGCGCATCAATTTTGACTTCGACACCGACCAGGGTCTCCGCGACTTCCGCGAATTTCTTGATCGCGCCACCGACGTCGTCATCGAGTGCGGCGGCTCGCTCTCCGGCGAGCACGGCGACGGCCAGGCCCGCGCCGCCCTGCTGCCCAAAATGTTCGGCCCCGAACTCATGCAGGCCTTTCGCGCCTTCAAGGCCATCTGGGACCCCGACAACCGTATGAATCCCGGCAAGCTCATCGATGCTGTCCGCGTCTACGACCCCGTCGAAAACCTTCGCCACCATCCCCCCGCGCCCGCAGCTCTTCAAGGGCGCGGAGCGCAGTCAAACGCACCGAACGTGCCCGAAACTCACTTCGCATTTGCCGCTGACTCTGGTTCCTTCCAGCACGCCACGGAGCGCTGCGTCGGCGTCGGCGCGTGCCGCCAGGCCTCCGGCGGCGTCATGTGCCCCAGCTATCGCGCCACCGGCCAGGAGCAGCACTCCACCCGCGGCCGCGCCCGCCTGCTGTGGGAAATGCTCGCCGGCGACCTCCGCGTGGAAGGCCTCCGCAACCCCGCCATCCATGAGGCCCTCGACCTCTGTCTCAGTTGCAAGGCCTGCAAAACCGAGTGCCCCGTGCAGGTCGACATGGCCGCCTGCAAATCCGAGTTCCTCGCCCAGAGTTACAAAGGCCGCCTTCATCCGCTCCAGCATTACGTCTTCGGCTATGCGGACAAGCTCGCCCGCCTCGGCTCACTCGCGCCCGCGCTCACCAACGCCCTGCTCACCGGCCCCGCCACCGGCCCGCTCGTCAAGCGAATCGCCGGCATCGCCAGCCAGCGCACGCTCCCGCGTCTCGCGCCGAAGACTTACCAGCGTTCCCGGGTTGTACCGGAAACCAACTCGTCAATGCGCGAAGCGCGGTCGGCCCCACCGCAGGTGGCCGCGCCGCAGGTGCTGCTCTGGCCGGACACGTGGAACAACTACTACCATCCCCAAACCCTCGCCGCTGCGGAAACCGTCCTCACCGCCGCCGGCTTCCGTGTCGTCGTCCCACGCGGCCATCTCTGCTGCGGCCGCCCGCTTTACGACTTCGGCATGCTCGCGTCCGCCCGCGCCTATCTCGCCCGCGTCCTCAGCCGCATGGCCCCCTACCTCGACGCCGGCCTGCCCATCCTCTTCCTCGAACCCAGTTGCGCCAGCGTCTTCCGCGATGAACTCCCCGAGCTCTTTCCAAAAGATCAAAGAGCGGAGCGCCTGCGCGAACAAATCTGGCTCCTCGCCGACTGGCTCGCCGCCCACGCTCCGAACTTCGCGGTTGACACGCTCCATGGCGCGCACATTCTTGTCCACGGCCACTGCCACCACAAAGCCGTCTTCGGCGGCCCGCAAAGCGAAATCGAAATCCTCCGCCGAGCCGGCGCCACCGTCGAGCCCATCCAGTCCGGCTGCTGCGGCATGGCCGGTCCCTTTGGCTTCGAGGCCGGCAAATTCGAAATCTCCAAAACCATCGCCGAAGACGGGCTGCTCCCCGCCGTCCGCGCCGCCGGCCCCACCACCATCCTCGTCGCAGACGGCTTCAGTTGCCGCGAGCAGATCCAGCAGCTCGGCCACGCGCACGCCCTCCACTTCGCTGAGGTTCTCGCCCGCACCTGCGGCTGCGGCGGTTGAACGGCTTTGGCTCTTTATCGCACAATCTTCACAGCGCTTGACACATACCTGGTCATTGCCGCGTCGCTGGTCACCAGCGCAAGTCCCTCGACCTTCGCCTGTGCAATCAGCACCCGGTCAAATGGGTCTTTGTGATGCATCGGCAGTGCATAGACAGCGGCAATATGCTCCGGACGTAACAGCAGCGGCGCGGCCGCCAACTCGTCCAGCGCATCCTTCCACCAGCCTCGCGGGTCCCCCACATCCAGCGTGCCCTTCATGCTTTTCAGCAGCACCTCCCAGTAGGAGACCACGCTCAGCACGTTCGGGCCTTTCAGAATCGCTCGACGGGCCGCGGCCGATAGACGCTCCGGAGCCACCAACGCAAAGAGGACGGCATTTGTGTCCAGCAGGTTGCCGCTCACACGTCGCCTTTCAGGAATCGATCCAGATCAATCGGCTTATCCCATCCAGGGAGCAAGCGAACCCGGTCTTTCATCCCGCCCAGTCGCGCCCGCCGCGTCTCCTGCGGAGCCGGCGCAATCTGTGCCACAGGCTTGCCATGGCGCGTGATCACCACGCTCTTTCCGGCTTCCACGGCGCGGATCAATTCCGTAAGGCGATTCTTTGCATCTGCGGTGCTCACCTTCATGAAATAATTATAGCCATAATCTATGGCCATAATCAATCCTTTGCCGAAATCAATCATCGGATTCCGGCGCCAGAACGTCAGCGCCCCGCCCGCCAACGTCCGAGCCCGTGCGCTACCATGGTTCCATCCCCGGGGGCACGCATGTTCGTCGTCGTCTGGCAGTTTGAAGTCGCTGAAGGAAACGTCGCCGCATTTGAGGCCGCCTATGGCCCCGACGGTTCCTGGGCCCGGCTCTTCCGCACCTCGCCCGAGTACCGCGGCACCGAGCTCCTCCACGACGCCTACATCCCCGGCGCCTACCTCACCATCGACCGCTGGTCCAGCGAGGAGGCCTTCCGCGCCTTCCGCCGCGACCACGACGCCGACTACGAGGTCCTCGACCGCTCCTGCGACGCCCTCACCAGCCGCGAAACCCGCGTCGGCGCCTACTCCGTCTAGTTTTGTTGCTATCGTGAATCGTTCACCCTACGGCTCTATCGCAGAATGTGAACGTTCCCGCGGAACTCAGGACCCGCCAACATTTCGACTCCGCTATCGAAGGTAACGAATACGCCATTCCGTCTGATTGCCATTCCAAGCAAATAAGCGTCCGTCACCTGCTGATGGCCTGAAATGCGCGCCGCGAAAAGATCCGTCAGCATCTCCCAACTCTCATCCATCTCCCAGTACGAATAGCCGGGATACTCTTTCAGCATTTGAAGCATCGCCCTCGCCTGGGCCATGGATCGTGGACGTGGACGATATTGAGGGTTGGTTGTTACGCGGACAAATCCTGACTCTGTGAGCGGGCATAGTCCCCAATCGCGCTTGCCTGAGGAGTCAAACCATTCCTGCGCCTTCCGGTAGTGCCTGTGTTCTGACTCCATCAGCGCGATCAGAACATTCAGGTCAAGCAAATGCTTCCGGATCAAATTCCTCCTCCTCCAGCTTCTTCACCATCTCAGTGGTCAGCACTCCGCCAGTTCCAGAGGGAGGAAACATCGGAAATCCATTCGGGCTTCGCCGGATATCAGGTGTTGGCGCAGGCGCATTCTGCGCTTTGCGCACCAGCTCGCTAATGGCCGCGCCCAGGGTGAGCCCTCTCGCCCGGGCATAATAGGCCGCATACTCGTGAACTTCATCGTCCATCGTCACCGTGGTTCTCATAAGGCAATTCTACATCATTTCTGAACTTGATGCGATTATTGAAGATTGATGCGAATCATCTATTTTGATGCTCTTCGAGAATATTCTCCTTTTCTTCGCTTTTTCCCTGTCTTTGCCTGTTCCGTCCTGCTACAATCCCCTCGAATCCAATCCCCGCCGTGGCGTGTTTTCCGTCATTTTTCCGCTGGGCCGCGCCGACGGTCAGGCTTTTTTCAGGAGTTCCCTCATGGCAATCGCCGATGACCGTGCAAAAGCGGTCGAACTGGCTCTCTCGCAGATCGAAAAGCAATTTGGCAAAGGTTCCATCGTCCGCCTCGGCTCCAAAGAGGCCCTGCTGCCCATCGCCGTCATCTCCACCGGCTCCATCAGCTTCGACGCAGCCCTCGGCGTCGGCGGCATCCCCCGCGGCCGCGTGACAGAGGTCTTCGGCCCTGAGTCCTCCGGAAAAACAACCATCACCCTCCAAATCATCGCCGAGGCTCAGCGCTTGGGCGGCCTGGCCGCCTTCGTCGATGCCGAGCACGCCCTCGACCCCGGCTACGCCAAAAAGCTCGGCGTCGATGTCGACAATCTCCTCGTCTCGCAGCCGGACTCCGGCGAGCAGGCCCTGGAAATCACTGAGGCCCTGGTCCGCTCCGGCGCCATTGACATCCTCGTCGTCGACTCCGTGGCCGCCCTCGTCCCCAAGGCCGAGCTGGACGGCGAGATGGGCGACTCCCACATGGGCCTCCAGGCCCGCCTCATGTCCCAGGCCCTGCGCAAGCTCACCGGAACCATCTCAAAATCCCGCACCGCGCTGATTTTCATCAACCAGATTCGCGAGAAGATCGGCGTCATGTTCGGCAATCCCGAAACCACCACCGGCGGCCGGGCGCTCAAGTTTTATTCCTCCGTGAGGGTAGATATTCGCCGCATCGCCGCCATCAAGGAAGGCGACGTGGTCACCGGCAACCGGACCAAGGTCAAGATCGTCAAGAACAAGGTGGCCGCGCCCTTCCGCGAAGCCGAGTTCGACATCCTCTATGGCGAGGGCATCAGCCGCGAGGGCGACGTGCTCGACCTCGCCGTGGCCAACAATATCGTGGAAAAATCCGGCGCATGGTACAGCTACGCCGGCGAGCGCATCGGCCAGGGTCGCGAAAACACCCGCAACTTCCTCAAGGAAAACAAGGACACCTTCACCAAAATGGATGTCGAGGTGCGCCGAAAGCTGGGCATCGGCGCGGTCAAGGCCGACGTGCCCGAAGTCCCCGCCGCCGGCCCCGCCGAAGCCAAGGAAGCCGTCCGCTCCCGCAAAGCATAACCGCCTCAACCCCACTCATCCACTACAATCGGCTGCCCTCGCGCAGCCGATTTGCTTTTGCGCCACCATCCCATCTCCGCAGCATCGACGAAAATGCCGTAGAATCGCCATGGAGCCCGCAGTCATGTCCGTCAAAGTCCTCTATCCCGGCACCTTTGACCCGCCCACCAACGGCCACATCGACCTCATCCAGCGCGGCTCCCGGCTCTTTGAGCACCTCATCGTCGCCATCCTCATCAACCCCGTCAAAAACCCCCTCTTCACCGTCGAGGAGCGCGTGGATATGCTCCGCGAGGCCACCGCCAGCCTCGGCAACGTCTCCGTCGCCACCTTTGACGGCCTCATGGTCGACTTCGCCCGCACCCTCGGCTGCACCGCCGTCCTGCGCGGCATCCGCGCCATCTCGGACTACGAGCACGAGTTCCAGATGGCCCTCATGAACCGCCGCCTCGCCCCGGAAATCGAAACCGTCTTTCTCCAGCCCGCGGGCCGCTACTCCTTCATCAGCTCCCGCATGCTCAAGGAGGTCTTCAGCTTCGGCGGCGACGTCACCGGCCTCGTCCCACCCAACGTCCTCAAGCGCCTCCGCTCCCGCATGAAGGGAAAGTGAAGCGCCGCAATTCTTTTTCTCAGGAGCGAGATCCGAACAGGCCCTTACGCCACCATCACACGCGCCCGTGACCGCGTGCTCGGGCTCGCCTGCACCGTGATCCGGATATCCTGCCCCAGCCGCAGAAGAAAGCGCATCAGTCGCTCCAGCGAGAACCCGGCGAGCCGCCCGCGAATCAGCGCCGAGACCTTCGGCTGGTCCACTCCCAGCAGCTTGGCCGCCTGGGCTTGCGTCAGACCCCGCGCCCGAATCAGCACGGCAATCTTGTGGGCCAGCTCGGCCTTGGCAAGCGCCTCTTCCGGGTTCGGCACTCCAAGGTCGGCAAAAACATTTCCACTGCTCACCGTGTAGTCACGCTCGCTCTTTGCCATCGCTATCCCTCCAGTTCCGCGTCGATTTCCATGGCCCGCTGCAATCGCTGCTTCACCAGTTCCATCACTCCCCGCGGTGTCGATATCCCGTGTTTTAACTTCTTCTGGAAGGCGTGCAGCACATACACCGCCTTCTCCAGCCGCACGGTATAGACGGTCCGGAACGTCTCGCCTCTGTGATCCGTAACCACCTCCAGCACGCCCGTGCTCATCGCCCTCAGCGGCTTCGCGTCGATGTGCTTGCCGCCCATCTGCGCCTGGTAGAGCGCAAACCCCACCTGACGCTGGACCGCGGGCGGAAACCCGCTCAGCACCTTGCGCGAGTCGGCAACGAAGATCAACGGCCTGATTGGAGTGTCTGCCATCGTCGATTATGCCAAATATAGCATATCTCCCGCGCGGGGGTAGATCGCAATTTTCAGGAAAAGACTCCCGGCAACCCGCCCTCGCCCATTCCTCCACGCCCCAAAATCTGTAAAGATAGAGGCAGCCATGAGCACCTCCACAGTTCCTCAAATCTTTGCCGAGCGCATCGGCCGCATTCAAGTCTCCGCCACCATGGCCGTCGCTGCGGAGGCCTCCAAGCTCCGCGCCGCCGGCGCAAACCTTGTCGACTTCGGCGCGGGCGAGCCCCATTTCCCCACGCCGCGCCACATCAAGGACGCCGCCATCCAGGCCATCGACGCCAACTTCACCCGTTACACCGTCGTTCCCGGCATCCCTGACCTGCGCAAGGCCATCGTCGAGCGCCACGCCGCCGACTTCGGCTCTGACTACTCCGTCGACGAGGCCATCTTCACCTCCGGCGGCAAGCACGCCCTCTTCAACACCATCCAGGTCCTCATTGACCACGGCGACGAGGTCATCCTTCCCGTGCCTTATTGGGTCAGCTTCAAAGACATCATTCAGTACGCCGGCGGCAAGGTCATCTTCCTTGAGACCAGCGAGAGCGAAAACTTCCGAATCACCGCCGACGCCATCGAGCGCGCCATCACGCCGCGCACCAAGGCCATCATCCTCAACTCGCCCTCCAATCCCGCCGGCGCGGTCGTCTCCGCCGAAGATTTGGAGCGCATCGTCCACCTCGCCCACAAGCGCGGCATTTACCTCCTGCTCGACGAGTGCTACGTCTATCTCAATTACGCCGGCACGCCCGTCTCCGGCGGCTCCTTCACCTGGGCCAAGGAGCACCTCGTCATCCTCGGCTCGCTCTCCAAGACTTACTCCATGACCGGCTGGCGCGCCGGCTACGCACTGGCCCCCAAGCCCATCGTCGCCAACTTGAGCAAGCTCCAGTCGCAGTCCACCTCCAACGCCACCAGCTTCGTCCAGAAGGCCGCCATCGCCGCCCTCGCCGGCCCGCAGGAGTGCGTCGCCGAGTTCCGCGCCGAGTTCATCGGCCTGCGCGACCACATGCTCGCGCGCCTCGCCGAAATCCCCGGCGTCACCTGCACAAAGCCCGAGGGCGCATTCTATGTGTATCCGAACTTGTCGGCATTCATCGGCAAGGGCGGCATCCAGTCGGCCACGGAGCTCGCAACCCGCCTGCTCCATGAGGCTCACGTCGTCACCGTGCCCGGCGAGGCCTTCGGCACCCCGCACCACATCCGCATCTCTTACCCCGTCACCCGCCAAAACATCGACGAAGGCGTCAAGCGCATCGGCGCATTCCTCACCAGCCTCGCCTGAGCATCGTTGCCCGCTGCGGATAGCGCGGGCGTCGGAGGGAGCCGGGGGCTTCCGCTGCGGATAGAGCGGGCGTCGGAGGGAGCCGGGGGCTTCAGCCCCCGGGAAAGTGCCGGCCTCTCGGCCAATGGGGAGAGCCGCGCCTGTTGAAGGGTACGGGCTTTAGCCCGTACATCAGCAGCATCCACATCCTCAGAGGCTCCAACCCCTGAGGGTGCCGTGTGCCCCATTCATGCGCGCCTTTTGCGCATGAGTGGGCGTCCGCATCCATCCGCACAACCACGGGCGCCCCATCCTTTGCGTTCTTCGCGAAGGGTGGGAAAGCACAAATCTCCGCATCGGCCGCCTTGTAACAGGGCACGGCTTCAGCCGTGTCGAAAAATCGCCCCAAAAACCGAAAGGGCTTCAGCCCCTGAAGGATGATTCTTCGGTCGTTTCGCCTGCCCATCGCCCTTTTGCCGCAGCCTGTTCAGCCCATACATCAGCGGCATCCTCGTCATGAATCGACTTGGCAATTCTGCACGCCGTGTGTAAGGTGTCATTGATTCAATGACGAATCCATTTGAAACAATCATTGCCCCTAAACCAGTGGCACATGGGCGAATGGAGGAGTGTGAGGGGAACGCGATGCGACAAATCATAAAGGGATTCGCACTGTTAGCACTGGCGATATGCAGGCAGGTGTACTGCTGGACATTCCTTATTGGTTCATATTTCGGATTCCGTTATGTCTACAGGAGCATTCGAGGTCTGATGCAAAGCCCCTTGGTCGATACAGGTCACATTGTAAGTATTACGAGTAATGCGATTTATTCCGTCGTCTGGGTCATCGCATGGTGGATGATCCTGAGAAAGAAACCTGCGGCGAAACGATGGGCCATCGCTGCAAACCTCATTCTTATCTTTACCTATCTTCCGGTACTTATGTTTGGAAATTGGCGAGGCTTTCTGAAGCTGGAACTCGACTGGTGGCAGTTTATCTTGATCGGAATCTTTGGGATCATCATCTTCAGCGTCCCGTATCACGGTTGGCGACTTAGGGAACCTCTGAAGGGCGCTCAAGCTGAGCATTGATGCGACCGCCGTCGAAGCAAGAAAAGAGCATCGGCGGAGCAGCTTAATCCTCAGAGGCTCCAACCCCGAACAAATCGTTCTCTCCGCCGCGTCTCACCCCCGCGGAACTTCCCCTTCAATCACCGTCGGCTTGGTCCACGCCGGCTGTACGCCCCACTCCGCCATCTGGGCCACGTGCCTGCAGTCCGGGCACATCGTCTCCGGGTGCCGCGCGTTGCAGTGCGGGCACACCGCGCCGCTTGCAAAGGTGTCGAATCGCCCTCCGCACAGGTCGCACCGCCAAAGCGGGCCAATCGGTGGCGCCATTCCGCAGCTCGGGCATTTGAATCCCGCATGCCGCGGCATCTGTTCCAGCTTCACCATCTCCCGCGCCACCTTGATGCTCTGCCAGCAGCTCATCAGCAGATAAGCGGCAATCAGAATCGTCCATATCGACCCCCACCAGAGCCCCAGCAGCAGCAATCCCACCGTGCCCGCAACCCCAATCCACGCGGAAACCAGCAGGCTCCTGCCCTTGCCCAGCCAGAACCACAGCAGCGCCCAAAGAATCTTGCCGCCATCCAGCGGATACACCGGAAGGATGTTGAACGCCAGCAGAATCACATTGATCCACGCCACGTTCACCAGGAAGGTGTAGAAGTCCGGCTGCGTCTGCGCCAGGCCCATGCTCCGGGCCGCGAACCACGCCCCGCCCAGCACCGGCATCAGCGCCACATTCACCAGCGGCCCCGCCGCAATGCTCCACAGCACCGGCCCCGGCCTCGGCGGCGGATCCACATAGGCCACGCCGCCCAGCGGCCACAGCATAATTGTGTCCGCACGTCCGCCCACCTGCCGGCAGGCCAGCGCATGCCCAAACTCGTGCACCACCACAATCCCGAACAGCGCCAGGTACTCCAGCACGTTCCAAATCACCGAGCGGTAATCCCCGCGGCGCATCTCCACTTCGATAATCGCCACCACAAACCACGACCAGTGCAGGTAGAGGTCAATCCCCGCCACGCGCGTCAGGTGCAGTGAGCCATTCTTCAGGGTGGGCATAGCCGGTAGCTTACCCCATCGCCCCCTCCCGGCATCGTGCCGGACGGCTGCGGCCCCTATCCGGGCCGCCTATTCCGCATCCTGAGAAGCCAACCGCCAAAAAGTGCGCGTCTTCACTGGGCAAACCTGTTCCCGGTCAGGTAGGATTGCCTTTCCATGCCGACCCCGATCGATTTCCGACCCGTGATTCTTGCCGGTGGAAGCGGAACCCGCTTCTGGCCGCGCTCCCGCCGGGCCCATGCCAAGCAGGTCCTCGCCCTCGATGGCGAGCGCTCCATGATCCAGCAGACCGTCGAGCGCCTCAAGCCCCTCGGCGCGCCGGACAAGACCTGGGTCATCACCAACGACTACCTCGCCGCCGAAATCGCTGACCAGCTTTCGGACGTGCCCCGCTCCCAAATCATCAGCGAGCCCGTCGCCCGCAACACCGCGCCTGCCTGCGGCCTGGCCGCCTTCCTCATTGAGCGCCAGAATCCTGACGCCATCCTCGGCGTCTTCCCTTCCGACCACGTCATCGCCGACGAGCCGCGCTTCCTCAAGGCCCTCCACAAAGGCATCGCCCTGGCCGCCGCCGGCGAAAACATGGTCGTCCTCGGCATTGAGCCCACCCGCCCTGAAACCGGCTACGGCTACATCGAAACCGGCGACCTCACCGCCGACGACTCCGCCCACCACGTCCGCAGATTTACTGAGAAGCCCAACCTCAACCGCGCCCAGGAGTTCGTCGCCGCCGGAAATTATTTCTGGAACTCCGGCATGTTCCTCTGGTCCGCACGCACCCTCGCCAACGCCGTCCGCGAGCACCTGCCGGAGACCGCCCCGCTGCTTGAAAGCATCGCCGCCGCCTACGGCAAGCCGGACTTCGAGGCCGTCTTCCAGAAGCTCTACGCGAAGTGTGAAAACATCTCCGTCGACTACGCCGTCCTTGAGCCACGCTCCGCCAAAGGCGAGCATCTCTCACGCCTCTTCTGCCTCCCCGCCGAGTTCAGCTGGAACGACCTCGGCTCCTGGGCCTCGCTCTACGAGTACCAGATCGAAAACCGCCTCCGCGGCGACGGCGATGGAAACGTCTCCGACACCGACGGCCACCTCGCTCTCGACGCCGGCAACAATTACATCTACAGCCCCCGCAAATTCGTCGCCCTCGTCGGCGTTGAAAACCTCGTCATCGTCGACACCGAAGACGCTCTGCTCATCGCCAATCGCGAAAACTCCCAGGACGTGGGAAAAATCGTCAAGGAGCTCGGCCTCTCCGGCCGCAACGACCTCCTCTGAGCGCGGCCTGAGTCGCAACCATGCAATTCACCAGGCGCCTTCGCGACGGAGTCCGCAACGGCCAAATCACCTGCACAGTGCGCATCTGGAAGCGCCTGCAGGTGCGCGTCGGCGGCCGTTACCGCATGGAGGAAGGCGAAATCGAAGTGGACTCGATCGAGCCAATCGACTTCCCTGACATTACGCCCCAGCTCGCGCGCGTGTCTGGATTCGCCGGCCTCCTCGACCTGCTCAAGATTGCCAAACACGGCAGCGGCGACAAAATCTATCTCATTCGCTTTCATTACATCCCTCCGCGCCAGCCGCCAGCCCCGCGATAGATCCCATTCCGCGTTACAATCTCCCCATGGCACGCACCGCCAAGGAAATTTTCGATGAAGCCAGCAAGCTGCCGCACGCGGAGATCGACTGGCTCATCGAATCCCTGCTCCTCAACGACGGCGATGCGTCGCAGGACGCGGCCGATGCCGCATGGGACGCGGAGATCAAGCGTCGTCTCGATGCAATCGACTCCGGCGCCATTGAAATGCGCCCTCTCGATGAGGTGCTCAGCCGCTTGGACGCACGCGTTGCCGCAAAGCTGCAAAAGTGAAATCCGTCAGCGTTCACCCCCAGGCCGAAGCCGACGCGGAAGGTGCGTTCGACTGGTATTGGACGCAGAGCCCATTGGCGGCCCTGCGGTTCCATTCTGAGCTCATGTCAAAGTTACGCACGGTGCCCCACGCATCCAGCTCTTCGCCACCTCATGTCCACGGCACACGCCGCATCCTGCTGCATCGTTTCCCTTATTCCATTGTCTTCCGCGAGCTCCTGCATGAAATTCAAATCATCGCCGTCGCTCACGCAAAGCGGCGTCCCGGCTACTGGGCTGCCCGTCTTTAAATCGCATCGTTACAATGGAGAAGCCTGAGCCAGCGGGCTCGTGCGCCGCCTCATCCACAAGGAGAAATCAAAGTTCCACCATGCCCCATCCTCAAATCAAGTTCGGCACTGACGGCTGGCGCGGCGTCATCGCCGACGACTTCACCTTCTCGAACGTCCGCATCGCCGCCCAGGCCATCGCCGCTTACGTCCACGCCCACCACGACCCCTCCCGCGGCCTCTGCATCGGCTATGACACCCGCTTCGGCTCCCGCGCCTTCGCCCAGGCCTGCGCCCAGGCCGCCGCCGCCACCGGCATCCCCGTCTTCCTCGCCAACGGCATCACGCCCACGCCCGCCCTGTCTTACGGGGTAAGAGCGCGGAGCGCCGCAGGCGGCATCATGATCACTTCCTCGCACAATCCCGCGCAGTGGAACGGCGTCAAATACAAAGCCTGGTACGGCGGCTCCGGCAAGCCCTCCATCATCGCGGAAATCGAATCCTTCCTCGGCCAGCCCGTCCCGCGCGCCGCTCAGCCAGCGCCCATCGTCTGCGTCAATTTCCTCCCCGATTACCTCGCCGCCATCCAAGGCTTCGCTGACCTCGACCTCATCGCCCGCTCCGGCATGAACTTCGCCATTGACTCCATGTACGGCGCCGGCGGCACGATACTTTCTGACATATTCACCCGCATCGGCGTCCGTCACGTTCAAATCCGCGGCAATGTGGACCCGCTCTTTCCCGGCATCAACCCTGAGCCCATTGAGCCGCACATCCGCGCCCTTGGGGAAGCCGTCGTCGCCCACCACTGCCACGCCGGACTCTGCACCGACGGCGATGCCGACCGCATCGGCGCGACCGACGAAAACGGCAACTTCGTCGACCCCCACAAAATCTTCTCCGTCCTCTTGAGCTGGGTTCTCCGCCGCAAAGGCTGGCCCGGCGCAGTCACCCGCGCCTTCAACACCACCAAAATGCTCGACCGCATCTGCGCCAAACATGGCCGCGAACTCATCGAGCACGGCATCGGCTTCAAGTTCGTCTGCGACCTCATGCTCGAGCGCGAAATCGTTATGGGCGGCGAGGAATCCGGCGGCATCGGTTTCCAGCGCCACCTGCCGGAGCGCGACGGCCTGCTCAACGCGCTGCTGCTCGCCAACGTCATGGCTGAAGAAGGCAAAACCCTCGGCCAGCTCGTCGCCGACCTCCAGGCCGAGTACGGCGAGCACCAGTACGGCCGCATCGACCTAAACCTCCCCGACGCGCAAAAGAACGCCGCCATCGCCCGCGCCCGCGCGCTCCCCGTCGGCAGCCCCGCCTTCGCCGGCATGCCTGTCCTCCGCCAGGAAACCATGGACGGCATCAAGTTTTTCCTCGATAATCCCGAGGCCCGCACCAAACCCAACGCCGCCGAAACCTGGATCCTCCTCCGCGCCAGCGGCACTGAACCCCTCCTGCGCGTCTACACCGAATCCTGCTCAAAGGAATCCGTCGCAAAGCTGCTCGAAGCCGGCCGCACCTTCGCGATGAATGCTTGAATGATCCTTTAGTCTGATTGCTCAGGGGACGATGCTGATTTCCGTCTCGTTCAGATTCCTCAACTTCGAAAGAAAATCCTGAAAGAAATCATCCACTGCAAACTTCTGATCGATTCGGAATTCGCCTGAATTATCTCTGAGCTGCAAGACCCAATCAGGGCCGCCTCTCCCTCCAGGCTCCGTGCGCCAGCCTTCGACTTCGCTTAGTTGAACTGAACTATCTCCGAACGCGTAGCCGACTGAAATTTCGGTATTCGTGAGCATTAGGCGGGACCGAAGTGCCCAGCAGCAACAGTAGATTCCAGGCAGACTAATCGGGACTGCGACAATAACAGCTCCGGGTCCGAACATATAGAGGAAGAACACACCCGCACCGATGAAAGCGAGTCCCATTGCGCAGTACACGATTTGCACGAATCGGCCCATGTGGTAGACATGAGGTTCCATCAGCGCGTTCATCCCTTCGACCACGAAGAATAGCAGTCCCGCGTGAGAGAGGCTATATGCCCCTGCGGACCGCCGCGATCCACGCCGGCAGAGAACCACGCGCTACACTGGCCTCGGAGAAATAGCCATGTTCATCCACATCTTCGGATTCCGCTGGAAGCCCCACGCCACCGCCGCCGACCAGGCCCGCGCCACCGACGCCATCCTCGCCTTCCAGGGCAGCATCCCCGGCCTCATCCGCGTCCACGTCGGCCCCAATCTCTCGCCGCGCGGTCAGGGCTACACCTTCGCCGGCCTCATGCTCTTCGCCACCCGCGCCCACTGTGACGCCTACTCCACACACCCCGACCATCTCGCCCTGCTCGACTGGCTCGTCCCCCTCATCGACCCCGTCGAACTCGACTTCGAAGCCTAGCGCCTACAAGAACCTCTGGGTGCCCCATTCATGCGCGCACCGGGGTCCCCGGCGATAGGTCTTCGTCGCCGGGGTGGCTGGGCGCATGAGTGGGAAACCAAAAACCTCAACCTGCCTTGTAACAGGGCACGGCTTCAGCCGTGCCGAAATATCCGCATACCCTGTGTGGCTTTAGCCCCTGCCGGGTGCCCCACGTCTCGATTCTGCGACGTGGGAAAGCACGGTCCTTGGTCTGCGACCGGTACGCGCCTACTGAATCACCGCCACCTTCGCCCGCTTGCCCAGCCGCACCACAATGCTCATTGGCAGCTTATTTTCGATAACGAATATTGGGCTGCTATGGACCTTCCCATCTAGCCTTACGGCTCCTTCAATGATCTTTCGGCTGGCCTCGGTACCGGATGCCGCTAATCCCAACCGAGATAACAGCTTTGGCAGCCGAATTTCTAATTCGCTGGAGGGGCCTGCCTCTGCCCCAGCCACGTCAGCATAAGGAACCAAAACCTCTTCGAGGTCTTCCGCCGTTTCCTTCTGCTGAAACATCCGCGCCCAGTTCTCATCTGAGCTCTGTGCAGCGGACTCACCGTGAAATCCCGCCACAATCGTGCGCGCCAGCCGCTTCTTCGCCTCCATCGGATGCAGCCTGCCCGCGGCCACCTCCGCCTTCAGCGCCTCCACCTCTGATCCGCGAAGGTCCGTCAGAAAAAGAAAATACTTCCACATCAACTCATCGTTGATGCTCATCAGCTTGCCGTACATCTCGCCCGCCGGCTCATTGATGCCGATCGCGTTGTTGAGAGACTTGCTCATTTTCTGCACGCCGTCCAGCCCCTCAAGAATCGGCGTCATCAGCACAATCTGCGGCTTCTGTCCGTAGTGCCTCTGCAGCTCGCGCCCGCACAGCAGGTTGAACTTCTGGTCCGTCCCGCCCAGCTCCACGTCGCACTCCAGCATCACGCTGTCATACCCCTGCATCACCGGATACAGCAGCTCGTGCAGACTGATCGGCTGTTCGTCCTGGAAGCGCTTGTGAAACTCGTCGCGCTCTAACATTTGAGAAACGGTAAAGTGCGCCGTCAGCCTTATCGTCTCCTCATAGCCCAGCTTGCCCAGCCACTCGCTGTTGTAGCGCACCTCGGTCATCTTCTCATCCAGAATCTTGAAGACCTGCTGCTTGTAGGTCTCGGCGTTGCGGTCAATCTCTGCGCGCGTCAGCGGCTTCCTTGTCACGTTGCGCCCGGTCGGGTCGCCGATCAGCGAAGTGAAATCGCCCACCAGGAAAATCACCGTGTGCCCCAGCTGCTGAAAGTGCCGCAGCTTCCTCATCAGCACCGTGTGCCCCAGGTGCAGGTCCGGCGCAGTCGGGTCAAATCCGGCCTTCACGCGCAAGGGCCGCCCGGTCTTGCGGCTTTCTTCCAGCCGTTCGCGCAGGTCGCTCACGCGGAGTATCTCCGCCGCGCCCTTCTCAAGCAAATCCATCTGTTCATCTACTGGCTTAAACGTGCTCATATCGTCCTTCAGTATACGGGGCCGCCGCGCGCGCCTTTCCTCGCAATCCGCCCCGCACCGCCGCCCTTCGCCCGCCCTCCAACCGCACTTCTCATCGAACGTTCATCATCCTTCTGCAACGCCCGCCCGCCCCGCTTCATCCAACCAGCTACAAGGAGATCCCCGCCCCATGCCCACAGTCACCGGTCGTGCCATGCAGGTTCCCGCCGCCGGCGGAGCCTTCGAACTCATCCAGAAAGAATTCCCCGAGCCCGGCCCCGGCCAGGTCCGCATCCGCGTCCAGGCCTGCGGCGTCTGCCACAGTGACTCGCTCACCAAACTCGGCCTCTGGCCCGGCCTCCAATATCCGCGCGTCCCCGGCCATGAGGTCGCCGGCATCCTTGACGCCATCGCGCCCGACGTCTTCCGCTTCCAGGTCGGCCAGCGCGTCGGCCTCGGTTGGCACGGCGGCCACTGCAACTTCTGCAACGCCTGCCGCCGCGGCGACTTCGTCCTCTGCGAAAACGGCCCGGTCTCCGGCATCAGTTTTGACGGCGGCTATGCTGACTACGTCCTCGCCCCCGCCAACGCCCTCGCCCTCATCCCAGGCGAAATCGCCCCCGCAGACGCCGCCCCGCTGCTCTGCGCCGGCATCACCACCTTCAACAGCCTGCGCAACTCCGGCGCGCGCACCGGAGACACCGTCGCCATCCTCGGCATCGGCGGCCTCGGCCATCTCGCCGTGCAGTACGCCGCCAAAAGCGGCTACCGCACCATCGCCATCGCCCGCGGCCAGGACAAAGGCCCCCTCGCCCATCAGCTCGGCGCGCATCAATATATCGACACCACCATCCAGAACCCCGCCCAGGAACTGCAAAAGCTCGGCGGAGCCAACATCATCCTCTCCACCATCACCAGCGCCAAAGCCCTCGGCTGGGTCCTCGACGGCCTCGCCCCCGCCGGAAAATTCATCCTCCTCGGCGCGCCAGACGGCCCCTTCGCCGTCAACCCCCTCCCCATGCTCCTCGGCCGCCGCACCGTCGCAGGCTGGCCCTCCGGCACCGGCATGGATTCTGAAGACACGCTCAACTTCAGCGCCCTCGCCGGCGTCCGCCCCATGAACGAGGTCTACCCGCTGGAAAAAGCCGAAGAGGCCTACGAGCGCATGATGAGCGGCAAAGCACGCTTCCGCGTCGTCCTCACCACCGGCAACTAGGGGTTGTCTCAACTCACCGGGCGGCGCATCTTCTCACCGCCGCCCCTTCACCTGCTAGCCGCTAGCAGCTAGAAGCTGTTCTTGTATACTGACCCCATGCACCAGCCCACCGCACACCCCGCGCTTGCCCGCGCCCTCCGCGCGGCCACGTCTGCGGCTCGTGCTGCGGCGGCTCCCGCCGCCTAGATTCCGCCCCACCTCATCCCACAATTCCATCGCAGCGACCCGGACTCAACTCCCTGATGTCTAAGTTTCTGGTCCAGCGTCCCCGCGTCCCTCGCCGCTGTCCGCTGTTCGCTCACATTACACTGGAATCACCATGGACGAGTTCTCCCGCATTCAGCGTCTTCCGCCTTACGTCTTCAACATCACCGGCGAAATGAAAGTCGCCGCCCGCCGCCGCGGAGAGGACATCATCGACTTCGGCATGGGCAACCCTGACGGCGCAACCCCCAAACACATCGTCGACAAGCTCGTCGAGGCCGCGCAAAAGCCCGACACCCATCGCTACTCCGTCTCCCGCGGCATCCCGCGCCTCCGCCGCGCCATCTGCAACTGGTACAAGACCCGCTACGACGTTGATCTCGACCCCGACTCCGAAGCCATCGTCACCATCGGCTCCAAGGAGGGCATCGCCCACCTCTGCCTCGCCATCCTCGGCTCGCGAGACACAGTCCTCGTCCCCAACCCCAGCTACCCCATCCATATTTACGGCCCCGTCATCGCCGGTGCCCACGTCGTCTCCGTGCCCATCCACGACCAGGAAAACTTCCTCGCCCAGCTTGAAGACCTCATCCCCCGCATGGTCCCGCGCCCCAAGGCCCTCATCGTCAACTTCCCCTCCAACCCCACCACCGAGTGCGTGGAGCTGCCCTTCCTCGCCCGCCTCGTCCAGCTCGCCCGCCAATACGGCTTCCACCTCATCCACGACCTCGCCTATGCCGACATCGCCTTTGACGGCTACAAGCCACCCAGCGTCCTCCAGGTCCCCGGCGCAAAAGACGTCGCCGTCGAGTTCTTCACCCTCTCCAAGAGTTACAACATGCCCGGCTGGCGCGTCGGCTTCATGGTCGGCAACCCACGCCTGGTCTCCGCCCTCGCACGCCTCAAAAGCTACTTTGACTACGGCACCTTCACCCCCATCCAGGTCGCTTCCATCCTCGCGCTTGAGGGGCCCCAGGACTGCGTCGCCGACATCTGCGAAACCTACCGCCTCCGCCGCAACGTCCTCGTGGAAGGGCTCAACAAGGCTGGCTGGCCCGTCGCGTCGCCGAAGGCGACAATGTTCGTCTGGGCAAGCATCCCCCCGGCCTACCGCAAACTCGGCTCGCTTGAGTTTTCCAAGCTGTTACTCACCGAAGCCAAAGTCGCCGTCAGCCCCGGCATCGGCTTCGGCGACTACGGCGACAACCACGTCCGCTTCTCCCTCATCGAGAACGAAGAACGCACCCGCCAAGCCCTCCGCGGCATCAAAGCCATGCTCGCCAAAGGCGCCGTGCCCGTGGGATAAGGAAAGAGCGGGTGCCCCATTCATGCGCGCCTTTTGCGCATGAGTGGGATCCGGCTCACTCCCGCGTTACGATGAATCCATGCCGAGCCGCCTGAAGCGGTACCAGACTGAAGGCAACTACCACTTCCTCACCTTCAGCTGTTACCGCCGCCTACCATTCCTCACGGACAATCACTCGCGAAAGGTCTTCCTGGACACACTTGAAGCCGTGCGTCGGCGCCACCAGTTTTTTCTTTTCGGCTACGTCCTCATGCCAGAACACGTGCACCTCCTGCTTGGCGAACCGATGGCGGAACGCCTGGACAACACTCTGCGCGTGTTGAAGGGCCAAACCTCCCGGCAGCTCAGAGGTTCGCGGGACCGTTTCTGGCAGATACGCTACTATGACTTCAATGTCCTCACACAGCGAAAGTTCGTGGAGAAGCTCCGCTACATCCACCGCAATCCTGTTGCCCGGGGATTAGTCTCCAAACCCGAGGATTGGCCGTGGTCCAGCTTTCGGCACTGGGCTACCGGTGAGATTGGGCAGGTTGAGATTGAATCCCGCTGGACCTGGAGCCGCCGCGAACAGACACAGACCCCACTCATCGCGATACCGCTGCGATGAATGGGGCACCCGGCACCAAGGTAGACTTATTCTCTGGAGAATCTGGAATGGAGCAAACAATAATCGGAGCTGGGGGCGCTCTTCTTTGTGTTCTCGTCGGCCATTTCCTAACAAGACTTTGGGAGGAAAAGCGTTGGAAGCGCGATCAAAAGCTGCTTGAGTTTCGCGAATTGGTGACAGCCATAACGGCGGCGATAGCAGACCAACAACATTACGAGTTGGCTGGAGGGATAAAGATCGACCTATTTGAAAAACAGATGAAATCCTTTAAGAAAGCGGTGAGGACAATCGAAGATCGAATCTTCATTCTCGAAGATGTGAAGCGCCTCCGGATTGGGGAAAGATTCTTTGACGGGAGGAACCAATTCGCAGAAGACCAGAATGGCGATGCATTTGCTAAGAATATGGGAAGCATTCTTCGCGATATTGTGTCTGAGGCCCAAAAGATATAGCCGGGTGCCGGGTGCCCCATTCATGCGCGCCCTTTGCGCATGAGTGGGAATCGCGACTCGTCCGCCGTGCCGCAGGTCCGGATTCTCGGACCTGGTACCCATCTTTTATGATTAGGATGAGATATTGGGACCCGGGCCACCCGTCTGATGTAGTGAGGGGCGCGCATAAAAGCAATATGATGGTGGGATAAATTAAGGGTACAATTCTGGCGACAAGCGTCAATGAGGGGGGCCGTGTTGAAGCGAACAGACTTCAAAAGACGGGGGCGCGTTCAACGTTGGTGTGTGAGGCATCGAAGTCTTATCACGGTTTTTGGCGGAGTGATTATGCTCCTCACCCTCTTCGTGAAAGATGTCCTGCGCGACCAGGCAAAAGACCTCTCCGACGCGATCAATTCCGCTGAAAGCATTTACCTGATGCGATCTGCCAACCTTGAACTCCGCAGGGAAATAGACGAGGTTGATATGAACGTCAACATTAGCAGGCGAGAGATTCTTCAATCGTTGCCACGCGGCTCAAAAGTGAAGAAACTACCGTATTTGATGACGGGGCTTGACGGTCACGAGGGTCGTCTGGCGCGAATCCTGAGCGAAACCGATGGGGAAGTAGACAACCTCCAGAGGCTTGTAGCGATAGCTCCCCCAACATTTGAGCATCTAAAGGAATTTGGCAAGCTTTATTGGCAGTGGGACAAGCTGAGATTGGAGATCATTGCGGGGCCTATAACGCCTATCGGCGAGAAGACTACAGGCGGTTCCAAAGTCATCTCTGAACCCAACCGGAACTACTACTCCGAAGCACGGCTAATCAACTCAAACATCAGTATGGTCGGCGCAGAGATACTTGATGACGCCCATTACACGAAAGAGAAACGGGAGCGTCTGGTCAAAATATTTACGCCGATCAGCTATGTCTTAATTGGCTTCGGTGCCGTCGTGACAGTCATGAGCAGACTGTTCGGCATTGAGTGCGAAGGCGCGGCGGAGTAGAAGTTCAAAGTGAATCGATCGGGCGGGTGGCCCAGGTCCAGAGATGATGCCTGACCAATAGGCGATGGGTGCCCCAGAGCCTGCCCTGAGCGGAGTCGAAGGGTCCGGATTCTCGGACCTGGGAAACCACGAACCCAACCCCGCCGCCAGTCCCTACGTCCCTGGTCCCTACGAAAGCTGTCAACCCCTTCATCCCCGCTCCCGCCCGCAACTCCTTCATTTCCACCCGCAGAACTCCCCGCCCGTTTTGCCGATGAATTCCCCCAAACGCGCATACTCAAGATACGGAGGAAAGCAGCGCCGGGGCGCACCCTCATCCCGGCAACCCCGCGTGCACGCGGGGTTGCCCGCCGCCGCCAAAACCCATTTCCCGGCTGTGATCCTGTGATCCTGTGCAGCACAGTCCAAAACTCATTTCCCGGCTGTAATCCTGTGACCCTGTGCAGCACAGTCCAAAACCCCTTTCCCGGCTGTGAAGCTGTGAAGCTGTGACCCTGTGCAGCACAGTCCAAAACCCTTGTTTCCGGCTGTGAAGCTGTGAGGCTGTGATCCTGTGCAGCACAGTCCAAAACCCCTTTCCCGGCTGTGAAGCTGTGAAGCTGTGACCCTGTGCAGCACAGTCCAAAACCCTCGTTTCCGGCTGTGAAGCTGTGACCCTGTGCAGCACAGTCCAAAACTCATTTCCCGGCTGTGAAGCTGTGAAGCTGTGGCCTGTGCAGCACAGTCCAAAACCCTCATTCCCGGCTGTGAAACTGTGAGGCTGTGATCCTGTGCAGCACAGTCCAGAACTCGTTTCCCGGCTGTGAAGCTGTGACCCTGTGCAGCGCTGTTAGCTGTTCACTGTCTCTCGTGATTTATCCTGTCCCTTACGCATGACTCAGGACGCAATTCCCAATCTGACGGCCCCCAATCTGACGGCCTTTGACGATGCCGCCCTCGCCCACGCCTTCGCCGCCCTCGAGCGCCAGGCCCGCGCCAGTGCCGCCGCGCTCTCCTCGCCCGACGCCGTCGAAGCCTTCCGCCTCCAGTGGCTCGGCCGCAAGCAGGGCCTGCTCAAAGACGTTTCCGACCGCTGGCTCAAAGCCGCGCCGCCGCTGGCCAAAAAGCCGGTCGGCGAACGCTTCAAACTCCTCAAGGAACTCGTCGAGTCTCTTCTCGCCGAGGCGTCGAGCTCCGGTCCAAGCGACGCCGCTCTCCGCGCCGAAGCCATTGACATCACGCTTCCCGGCACGCGCCGCCTGCTCGGCGCAGAGCATCCCATCACCCGCACCCTCAACGAAATCACCAGTGTTTTCGCGGCTCTCGGTTACTCGGTCGGCGTGGGCCCCGAGGTCGAAACCGACTTCTACAACTTCGAATGCATGAACTTTCCTCCCGGCCATCCCGCGCGCGACACCCAGGACACGCTCGTCGTCGCCAACCAGGAGCGCCGCCCCCTGCGCGACCGCCTGCTGCTGCGCACCCACACTTCGCCCGTGCAAATGCGCACCATGGAGCAGCAGCCGCCGCCCGTCCGCATCGTCATTCCCGGCAAGGTCCACCGCAATGACGCGCAGGACGCCACCCACTCGCCGATTTTTCACCAGGTGGAAGGCCTCTGCGTCGACTCCAACATCACCTTCAGCGACCTCAAAGGCACGCTCGACCACGCCATGAAGGCGCTCTTCGGCTCTTCGGTCAAGACGCGCTTCTTCCCGTCGTTTTTTCCGTTCACTGAGCCCAGCGCCGACGTGCAGATCAGCTGTATCTTTTGCGGCGGCAAAGGCTGCCGCAAGTGCAAGCACTCCGGCTGGATTGAGCTGCTCGGCTGCGGCATGGTTGACCCCGCCGTCTTCGCCTTCGCCCAGGAAAAGCAGCCCGCCTACGACCCGAAAAAGATCTCCGGCTTTGCCTTCGGCATGGGCGTCGAGCGCATCGCCATGATGAAGTACGGCATCAGCGAAATCGGCCAGTTCTACGCAGGCGACATGCGCTTCCTGGGGCAGTTCGCATGAAAATTCTCACTCGCTGGCTCCGTTCTTACATGCCCGAGCTTCCCGCCGACGACGCCCAACTCGCCGAGGACGTCACCCTGCGCGGCATCGCCGTCGAAGGCATCTTCGCGCTCGGCCCCGGCAACGGCTCGCTGTTTGAAATGGACATCACCACCAACCGCGTCGACGCCATGAACCACTACGGCGTGGCGCGTGAGGCCGCCGCCATCTACGGCGTCGCGCTCAAGCCGCTCGACACGGCTCTGCCAGCGCATTCGCCCTCCGCGAAGCCGTTCTCCGTCCGGATCGAGGCCGAAGACGCCTGCGGCCGCTTCACCGCGCGCGTCCTGCGCAACATCTCCGTCGGCGACTCACGCGACTGGTTCCCCGGCGCGGAAGTCGCGACCTATTTCAATCTCCTCGAGCAGAAAAAGATCTCCAGCGCCGTCGACGCCACCAACTTCTGCTGGCTCGCCATGGGCCATCCCACGCATGCCTTTGACCTGGACAAACTCGAAGGCGGCATCGTTGTCCGCCGCGCCCGCAAAGGCGAGAAACTCAAGACCCTCGACGGCATCGACCGCACGCTTGACCCCGAAGACCTCGTCGTCGCGGACCACGCAAAGTCCCTCGCGCTCGCCGGCGTCATGGGCGGCTGGGACACGATGATTACGCCCGCGACAAAGAACGTGCTGGTTGAAGCCGCCTGGTTTGAGCCCATGGCCGTGCGCCGCACCGCGCGCCGCCACAGTCTGCATACCGATGCCAGCCACCGCTTTGAGCGCGGCGCAGACTTCAATGCCGCTCCCGTCGCCTCGGCCCTCGTCAGCCGGATTCTGCTGGCCAACGGCGGCACCCTCGAGGGCGATCTGGTCGATGCGCGCGTTGCCGCCCTCGAACAGCGCACCGCAAACCGCGCGCCCATCACGCTTGCACTCAGTGAAGTCCATCGCATCCTCGGCGTCACCGTCGACCCCGCTGGCATCACCGCCGCCGCCGTAGAAAACCTCCTCGCCGCGCTCGGCTGCGGCCTGTCGAGCTCCGGCAACAGCGCCTGGCAGGTCACGCTGCCCAGTTGGCGGTTCGATCTCGAGCGCGACATCGACCTCATTGAAGAAATCGCGCGCGTCTACGGCTACAACCGCTTCGCCAACACGCTTCCCGCCTACGGCGCGGGCGTCACCGCGCTGCCCTGGGCCCAGAGTGAAGCTGCAGTCCGCGAATCCCTGCGCTCCGCCGGCTTCCATGAGGCCATCGCCGGTACCTTCTGCTCCGCCGCCGATGCCGCGCTCACCGCGCCGCATCCCTGCCTCGCGGTTCCGCTCGGCAACCCGCTCAGTGAGGAAGCCGGCGTCCTTCGCCCTTCGCTCATTCCCGGCATGCTCGCTTCGGTCGCCGGCAATCTTCATCGCGACGTCAGCGACGTCCGCCTCTTCGAGCTCGGCACCGTCTTCAGCGGCTCCACGGAAAAGGTCGACGAGCGCCCCGCGCTTGCCTTCGCCGCCGCCGGCAGCCTGCCGCAGCAAAGCGCGCTCCATCCCGCCCGCCGCGTCGATTTCCACGACCTCAAGGGCGCGGTCGAGCAGCTCCTCGCGCGCTTCCAGTCCCGCGCCGTCTACTTTGACCGCTTTCCGCCCGAGGCCGGTATCACGCCCGCCTGGCTCCATCCTTACCGCTCCGCCCGCGCCGTTCTCGACGGCATCACCGTCGGCTGGTTCGGCCAGCTCCATCCGGCCGAGGCCGCCGCGCGCAAGCTCAAGGACGCGGTCCTCCTCGGCGAACTCTATCTCGACCGGCTCTATAAGCTGCCCCTGCACCGCCCCGCCGCGCGCGAGCTCTCCCGCTTCCAGCCCGTCCGCCGCGACTTTTCGCTCATCCTCAGCGACGCCACGGCCTGGGAAACCATCGATCAGGCCCTCGCCGCGCTCGACCTCCCTGAGCTCGTCGAGTGGTGCCTCCGCGAGGTCTTTCGCGACGCGCGCCTCGGCCAAAAGGAATACTCGCTGCTGCTCGGCGTCACCTTCCAGGCCGCTGACCGCACCCTCCGCGAGGAGGAGCTGCAGGCCTTCCAGGATCAGGTCGTCCAGGCTGTTGGCAACGCGGGCGCTCGCCTGCGCGTCTAACCGGTTTTGCACAGCGCGTGGCGCTATACTTGCACGGACGGAAGCACGCCCGGAGGTCAAAGAAACCATGCCGCAAACATTCTGGGAATCGGAAGTCGCCGAGGGGTCCGGGCGGCAGCGGCTCTCCCGCATCTCGGCCGATGAGCCTGAATCACTGGCCCTCAGCGCCGACGATTTTTCCGCCCTCGAGGAACGCGTCGTTCGCGCCATTGAGCTAGTCAAGCGCGAGCGTCAGGGCCGCCTCGCCGCCGAGGAGCGCGCCGCAAAGGCCGAAGGGCAGCTCGCCGAGCATGCTCCCGCCCTTGCCCGTATGAAAGACGAAATCCACTCCCTGCGCCGCGAACGCGACCAGGTGCGCCAGCGCATTGAGCGTCTGCTCTCCCAACTCGATTCGCTTGAACTGTGAGGTCGCCTATGGCGAAAAAGAAGGCGGAAGATCTCGCCGGTTACACCACCGTTTCCATCTACGACCAGACCTATCACCTCACTGGCCAGGACCCGAAACACATCCGCCGCCTGGCAGACCTGGTCGATGCCAAGATGCGTGCCGTGGCCGCGCAAAGCAGCACCGTCGATTCGCTGCGTGTGGCCGTGCTGGCCGCGCTCAACCTGGCCGATGAGCTCGCCCAGTCCGGCGCCGCCGATGCGCGCAAGGGCCACGCCCGCGCCGTCACCCTCCGCGGCCTGCTCGACGAAGTCCTCGAGGACGACCGCAAAACCGGCTCTTGAATCGAGCTCTTCCGCGGCTGCTGCAGTTGCGCGCAAAGTGAATTCTCCCGCTTGCAGGCCGACCCCATTCGGATCGGTGCAGGTTACTAGCACACCTCACCTGCGCTCCGCAAGACTTGCAATTCCCGGCGGGTCCACCTACTATCCGCATTAGAAACCGGCCTGCAAAGCAGGTGGGTGGTCAACGCTGGTTGAACCAACATTCATTGAACAGGGGCTCGACTCGTCTATTTCGGTTCCGTGTGCCGTGTCCGCCAGTCCGGAATGCCTAACGAACCGCGGGGAGCTCCGCCGTCTTAGGACGGGTTCACCAGCGCATCACCCACGGCCCAGTGGGCCGGATTCTACCTTTCAGGCCGCCTCAGAAGTTATTCTTGGCTCGGTGCGCCACCTCCTTCGTCATCTCGCCCCAATGCCTGCGCCGCCCTTCGGCGCAAGGTTCGCCCTTGGGTTTGCGCAGAATCGCGGTATGGACTCGCGCAGAGGCAGGTACACAAAGAATGCGGCCGCGCATGGATAGTCCCCGCACCATCCTCGCTCCCGTTGACGCCGCCGGCCAGCGCCTCGACCATTTCCTCGCCGGCCAGCTCGGGGGCGTCAGCCGCTCGCGCGTGCAATTGCTGCTCGAACAGGGCGACGTGCTCGTCAACGGCGCGCGGCTCAAGTCTTCCTTCAAACTGCGCGGCGGCGAGGAAATTCTCGTCACCGTCGAGCCGCATCCGGCACCGCTGCGCGCCATTGCTGAAGAAATTCCCCTCGACGTCATCTATGAAGACGGCGATCTGGCCGTCATCAACAAGCCTGCCGGCATGATGGTCCACGCCGGCGCGGGCCAAACCGACGACGCGCGCAACCGCGGCACCCTCGTCAACGCGCTCCTGCATCGCTTTCGCGGGCTCTCGTCCACCGGAGGAGACCTGCGGCCCGGCATCGTACATCGTCTCGACAAGGACACCAGCGGCCTCATCGTGGTCGCGAAAAATGATGCCGCCCACGCCGCCCTGGCCCAGCAGTTTTCCTCGCGCTGCATCCGCAAAACATACCTCGCGCTCGTCCACGGCCACCTTGAGAAACCGAAAGGAAGCATCACGGCCGCCATCGCCCGGGATCCGGTGCGCCGCACCCGCATGACCACCCGACCTACCGAAAACGCCCGCTCCGCCGTCTCTCACTATGAAGTGGTGCGGCAGCTCACAACCGGCTACGGCAAGTTCGCGCTGGTCCGCGTGCGCATTGAAACCGGTCGCACGCATCAGATTCGCGTCCACATGGCCTCCATCGGCCACCCGGTCGTCGGTGACACGCTCTACGGCGCGGCGGGTCGGCTCACGAAAAACGCGGGCAAGGCGGCGCATCCCCGGCCGCGAGCCAACGATGACGCGGCCCCGCTCCGGCTCGGCAGAAACTTTCTCCACGCCTCAAGCCTGGAGTTTGCGCATCCCATCACGAAAGAGGAGTTGCGGCTGGAAGCGCCGCTCCCCGCGGAATTGTCTACGTTTCTGGATCGCATCGAGAGCCCGGCGGGTAACCAGAAGGCCAATGCCCCAATGGGTCCACGCACAGGCAAACTGGTTGATAGAATGAAGGAGATATGAAGCCTATGTTGTTTGGCCCAGTCCTTGCGGCCCTCTCCGTCTTCACTCTGCAAGCACAGCAGCCAGCCACCCGGGCCAGCAAACCGGCCCAAACCGCCGCCGCGCCCGCCGCTGCCAGCCAGACCGGCCAGCAAGCGCAGCCGCCCGCAGTGACAGCTGGCGACCAGGAGACAGAGCCCGGAGTGCCGCTCATCAAGACGAACGTGAACGAGGTCAGCCTCATCTTCACCGTCACTGACAAGCACGGGCACTACATTCCCAACCTCAAGCTCAGCGACTTTGCTCTTCTCGACAATCAGCGCGCGCCGCAGAAGGTCACCTCCTTCCGCCAGCAGATCAACCTCCCGCTGCGCGTCGGCATCCTCATTGACACCAGCACCTCCATCCGCAGCCGCTTCAAGTTTGAGCAGCAGGCGGCCAACGAATTTCTGCTCGACGTGCTCAAGTCAACAGACGATCGCGCCTTCGTCATGGGTTTCGATGTCACGCCCGACGTGACGCAGGACTGGACCAACAACCTTGACGGCCTCGCCGCCGGCGTCAACCGGCTGCGCCCCGGCGGCGGCACCGCGCTCTTTGATGCGGTCTACACCGCCTGCCGCGACAAGCAGCTTTCGTCACGCAACCCGGAGCCTGTGCGCAAAGCCATCATCCTCATCACTGATGGCGACGACGACCAGAGTCGCGTCCATCTCGACGAGGCCATCAAGGAGTGCCAGCGCGCCGAAACCATCATCTACGCCATCAGCACCAACTGGATGCCCACCCGCGGACGCGGCGACAAGGTTCTTGCGCAGATGACCGAGGCCACCGGCGGCCTTCTCCTCTATCCTCCATCGGCCGAGGAAATGTACCAGAGCTTCAAAAACATTGAGCAGGAGCTGCGCAGCCAGTACGCGCTCACCTACGTGCCGGCCGACTTCAAGTACAACGGCGAATTCCGCACCATCTACCTCTACTGCCTCAACCGCCACTACCAGGTCCGCGCCAAGAAGGGCTATTTCGCGCCAAAACAATGAGGGGCCGCGCCTGATCGGCCGTCACTGTTCCTCCGCAAGCAGGCGCAGCAGCCCATCCTCATCCAGAATGGGCACGTTGAGCTGCCGCGCCTTGTCGAGCTTTGACCCCGCTTCCTCGCCCGCCACCACGTAGCTCGTCTTCTTGCTCACTGAGCCTGCGGTCTTTCCGCCCGCGGCCTCAATCTTCGCTTTGGCCTCGTCGCGGGTCAGCGTCGGCAGCGTACCCGTCAGCACGAACGTGAGTCCAGCCAGTTGCGAGGACCGCTGCTTCTTCTCCGCCGTCATGTCCACGCCGGCCTCGCGCAAATGCTCCACCAGTTCGCGATTCTCGCCCTGCGCAAAAAACTCGAGAATTGCCTGCGAAATGCGCGGACCCACCTCTTCCACGCGCTCCAGTTCTTCGGCGCCGGCCGCCATCAGGGCATCCATCGAACCAAACTCCTGCGCCAGCAGCTCCGCAGTCCGCTCGCCCACAAAGCGAATGCCCAGCCCCATCAGCACGCGCGCCAGGCGGGCCTGTTTCGACTGCACAATCTCCTCTACCAGCGCCGAGGCCGATTTCTCCGCGAAGCGATCCAGATCCGCAAGCTGCTCCACCGTGAGCGAATAAAGGTCGGCAACGCCATGTACCATGCCGCGCTCCAGCAACTGCTGCAGCACCGCTTCGCCCAGCCCCTCGATGTTCATCACCTCGCGCCGCCCAAAGTGCAGCAGGCTCTCGCGCAGCTTCGCCGGGCAGTCGGCATTCACGCAGCGGAAGTCCACCTCGCCCTCCGCGCGCACCACCGCGCTGCCGCACTCCGGGCACACGGTGGGAAACGCGAAGGCCTGCTGTCCGCGCGCGTGCTCCGCGTCCTCCACCACCTCCACAACCTTCGGAATCACGTCGCCGCCGCGCTCCACGCGCACCCAGTCGCCCAGCTTCAGCCCCAGCCGCTCAATGAAGTCGGCGTTGTGCAGCGTCGCGCGGCTCACCGTCGTTCCGCCAATAAATATCGGCTCCAGCTCGGCCACCGGCGTCAGCTTTCCCGTGCGGCCCACCTGCACAGTAATCGTGCGCACGCGCGTCACGCCTGCCTTCGCGGTGAATTTGTACGCAATCGCCCAGCGCGGCGCGCGGCCCGTGTAGCCCAGACGCTGCTGCGTCGGGTGCCCGTCCACCTTCAGCACCACGCCGTCGATTTCGTACCCCAGCTTTTCGCGCCTGGTCTCCGCGTCGTTGATAAACGCGAGCATCTCATCCACACTCGCCACCAGCTTGCGATGCGGATTCACGCGAAAGCCCAGCGCGGCCAGAGCCTCCAGCGTTGCCTGCTGCCCGGCCGCCATATACGCGCCGTCTATCAGCAAAAAATACGCGTAGAAATCCAGCCTGCGCTGCGCCACGATGCTCGGCTCCAGCGTGCGCAGCGTGCCGGCAGCTGCGTTGCGCGGATTCACAAACGCAGGCTGGCCCTCCCGCTCGCGCTCCTCATTCGTACGCGCAAACGCGGCCTGCGGCATCACGCATTCCCCGCGCACTTCAAAGGTCTGCGGCACTCCTGCCTTCTTCAGCCGCTCGGCGGAAATGCTCAACGGAATGCTTCGGATGGTGCGGATGTTGGTGGTCACGTCCTCGCCCGTCTGCCCGTCCCCGCGCGTAATCCCGATTGCCAGCCGCGCGCTGCCGCCGTCAGCAGCCACATAGCGCAGCGCAATGCTCAGCCCGTCCAGCTTCAGCTCGGTCACGTACTCGACCGGCAGCCCTCCGGCCAGCTCGCGCACCCTCCGGTCCCACTCCGCCAGTTCCTCGGCGGAGTACGCATTGTCCAGGCTCAGCATCGGCCGCGAATGCGGCGCCTTCTGAAAGCCCTCCGCAGGCTTGCCGCCCACGCGCTGCGTCGGCGAATCCGGTGTCACCAGCTCCGGATGCTCGCCCTCCAGCCGCTTCAGTTCGTTCATCCGCTTGTCGTACTCGGCATCGGAGATCTCCGGCGCGTCCAGCACGTAATAGAGGTGCTCATGGCGGGTCAGTTCGGCGCGAAGCCGGGCAATGCGGCCTGCCGGTCCCGATGAGTTACGTGCGTCCATGGGGTGGATTATAGGGCTCGCCCTCAGGGGGTTAGTATGGGGTGCAGAGCGCGATGGAGCCGATTACACATTTTTTGACCGGGGCCTGCATCGGCCGCGCGGGCCTCAACCGCAAAACCGTCTATGCCACCTTGGCCGCGGTGCTGGCCGCCGAGGCTGCGGACCTGGACATACTCTGGGGCTTTGCCGGGCCCGTCGAAGAGCTCAAGCATCATCGCGGCATCACCCACACAATCGTGTTTGCGCCCGTGGTGGCTGCCGCAGCCGTGGGTGCGGTGGCTCTGTGGCATTGGTTCCGCATGCGGCAGTACGCGCGAAAAGCCGCAACCGACCCGCCGCCCGACACTCGAACATGGGAGCCCGGCGCTCCCGAACGCCGTCCGCCGCAGCCGGTCCACTGGGGATGGCTCTACCTGACCGCGCTCATCGCCGCGCTCAGCCACATCCTGCTCGACTGGACCAACAACTACGGCGTGCGGCCGTTCTTCCCCTTCAATCCTCACTGGTACGCCGGCAGCTTCGTCTTCATCGCCGACCCCGTGTTGTGGGCGCTGCTCGGCTCGGCGCTCCTCTTTCCCTGGCTCTTCGGCCTCACGGACCGCGAAATCGGTGCGCGCCGCCAGCCTTTCCGCGGACGCGGCTGGGCCATCTTCGCGCTCTCGGGCATGGTGCTCTGGTGGGGTCTGCGCTGGACCGAGCACGGCCAGGCCGAGGACCTGCTCAGGAACAACCCCGTTGCCAACCGGCCCGTCGACCGCCTGGCGATGGAGCCATATCCATGGAGCCCCTTTCACTGGCACGCCATCATGGAGACCGCCGCCTATTACCAGACCGCCGAGGTCAACACCTGGACCGGAGAAATCAGCAGCGACCCCCAGGAAGACGTCCTCTACAAGCCCCGCGATACGGAGGCAGTGGAAGCTGCAAAGAAGACCTTCCTTGGACGGGTCTACCTCGACTGGGGGCGCTGGGCCGTCGTCAGCGACGTGGGCCAGGATCCCATCGCGGGTCTGCCGCCTCCCGAACTGCCGCCCGGCCGCACTTGGACCACCGTCGAGTTCCAGGACCTGCGCTTCGGCTATCGCTTCCCCGGAGCCAAACACTCCTCCGCGCCGCCGCTCAGCGGCTGGGTTTACATCGTTGACGGCCGCGAAGACGGCGGCGAGGCCATGGGCGGCCGCGAGCAGAAGTAAATCATCCGGACCGGTATCCCGGCGACAGTTCATTGATTCCGAGGTGCGATTCCAGTCGGCAAACTCTCTCTGGCTGTGGCTTCGCACCTTGACCGCAGCGCGTGGATTCCGTCAGGGCGGAAAAAATTGTTGATGGGGCGCACGGGAATGGGCGCTTTCGTTGGATTTCTCCAGTCGACGCAACGCGCGGGTTGACCGCCGCGCTGCCGGACCGCAGAATGAGAGAAGTGTCTCTCCGCCGGCGGGTCTGCCGGACGGAAAATCTTGCGACAGAGGTGTGCATGGGTGCCTATCTGCTGCTGTTGGTAGCCGTGGTGAGCCGTTTTGTGATGGTTCCGCATTTGGACTGGCTGAACTTTACGGCCGTGGGCGGGGCGCTGCTCTACTTCGGCGCGCGTCGCCGCTGGTGGGAGATGGCGCTGCCGCTCGGCGTGCTGGTGGCAGTCGACTACTACATGACCGTCAAGGTCTATAGCTATCCCTTCCACTGGACGGCCTACGGAACCACCTGGATCTGGTACGTCGCGGCCATGGTGCTGGGCTTCATCCTGCTGCGCTCGCGCACAACCTTCGCGCGCGTCGGGGCCGGCGTCCTGCTCGGGCCCACCTCGTTCTTCATCGTGTCGAACTATGCCGTCTGGGTCGGCGGCACCATGTACCCGCACACCCTCGGCGGACTGATGACCTGCTACGGGGCGGGAATTCCGTTCTATGGGAACGATCTGCTTTCGACCGCCATTGTGGCCGGTCTCGCCTTCGGAGTGCCCGTGCTCATCCGGCACATGCAGGCGCAGCAGCAGACGGCGCTGGCAGGCAAGTAGGCCTCGCATCAGCAGGGAAATCAGAGGCCGGGGCCGCGAGCCTCGGCCTTCTTGCGTCTCAGCCACCACACCAGGAATCCGATCAGCGCGAGGCCGAAGACGATGGCCAGCGCCGTCAGCGCGTGATGCGCCACAAGGTCCACCGCGCCGGGACCCAGCTTCAGCACCAGCAGCGAAAGCGTGATCCAGCGGATCATGCGGCCCACAAAAACGGCCAGCAGATAGGGCGCGACGCGCATCTCAAACACGCCGGCGGCAAAGACGAAAAGCTTCCATGGCGTGGGCGGCGGCAGCATGGAGGGGATGGCGACGGCCAGGAACTCCTGCCGCTCAAAGCGGTCGCGGAGCTGCTCAAGGCGCTGGCGGTTGATGTGCTTCAGGAGGAAGAGCTCGCCGCCTGCGCGGCCAATGCCATAGGGGACCAGCCCCCCCAGCGCCGACCCGGCAGCCGCCATGGCGCAGTAGAGCAGGAAATGCGGCTTGTTGTTCCACACAAAGACGGCCAGAATCGCGTCCATCGGGACCGGAATCGACGAGGCATCCAGCAGCGCGACCGCGAAAACGCCCCAGAAGCCGAGCTTGATGAGCGCGGGCAGGATGATGAGCTTCCACTTGGTCATCCATTGGAGGAAAAACTGCTTCAAGTGGGTCTCTTTCCTATGCGAAGTCCGTCCATATCAGTAATGAATCATTGTACTTTCCCGCGCGTGGCCCGGGACGGGTTGCGCGCAGGGCGAAGGGTGAGAGAATAAAAGGAAAGGGATTCGAAGAGGAGACGGCGGGGCTGACGGGGTTCCCGCGGGTCTTCAGCCAGAAGCATGTCCATCCTGGAACCAAAATCCAACTGGAACGAGCCGGAAGAGCCGAGCAGCGTTGCGGCGGTGGCCGACAGCGCCGAGGGCGAAGAGCCGCGCGCCGAGGCCGAAGCTCCGGCCCGGCCGCCGGTTTCCACCTCGCGCTGGGTGGATTACGACACCCACGAGTTGCTGACCATGATCAGCGAGCTGGAGGACGAGCGGCGCTGGGCCCGCCTCCGCGAAGGGATCTGGATTGCCATCCTCTTCCACCTGCTGGTGCTCTCGGCATTTACCTGGATTCCCAAATACGTCTTAAAAGAGCCCCGGGTCATCGATCCGTTTGACGCACTCAAGAATCGCAAGGACCTCAGCTATCTTGACCTTCCGTCCGACGCCCTGAAGCAACTGCACCCGAAGGTCACGGTCAAGCCGGTCAAGCCGCCCGAGCTTGACAAGAAAATGCTGGAGGAGCTGCGCAAGTCTGAGCAGCCGGTGACGACGCCGACTGCGCCAGCTCCCCAGGAACAGAAGCCGCCGCAGGTGGAAAACCCGGAAAAGCCGCAGCCGACGCCGATCCCGCCCAGCGAGAGCTCCAAATCGACCGTCCAGGCGCCCAAGCCGGAGGCCGTGCCCGCGCGGCCCAACTTTGCCATGAACAATGCCAATCCGGCCGAGCAACTGCAGCAGGCCATGCGGAACGCCGCGCGTGGCCCCAGTTACCAAACCAACAGCCTGCCCTCCGGCGGCGGCTTGTCCATGCATCCCGGCGCGGGCACAGGCGGCGTGGAGATTCTCTCCAACACGCAGGGTGTGGACTTCAGCGGCTGGCTGCAGAAGTGGTACCGCGAAACCGCGCGCACCTGGGACCCGCTGATTCCCGACGAGGTGAATCCGCCGATTTTGAAGTCCGGCGCCGTGCAGATTCTCTTCAAAGTCATGCCCAACGGCCGCGTGATGCCGGGCAGCATGGTGCTGGAAGGCCGCTCGGGTGACACGGCGCTGGACCGTGCGGCATGGGGTGCCATCGAGGGGTCGAATTATCCGCCCCTGCCGAGCGATTTCCACGGGCCCTACCTCGAACTCCGTGCCGTCTTCCTTTACAACATGAAGCCGCCGGGGCAGTAAGCCGCGCTGGTTTCGCGCCGGTGCCCGGTCGCGATAAAATGCAGGCGGAATCGATGCGAGTCCGCGCCGCACATTTCGCTCTGCCGTTTCTCAAGCGCTTTCGGCGCGGGCGACCCGACCGTGGCCGCCGCCACGCCGGCTAGCCTGGCCGATTCCTCTTGAGAGGTATCCGGTTTGCGCCGCGCAACCTGCGTTGCGGCGGGCTGAAGATGCGCCACCCGCGGGCCGGACTGCGAACAATGAAGCAGTGACCGCATCCGCGTGGTCGCGGAGAGAAAGGTTTGCGGAAATGAACAGCTTTTCAAGCCGTGCGAAGTTGACCGCCGGAAGCAAGACTTACACCATATTTCGCCTTCCGGCACTGGCCGAGCGGGGATTTGACTTGGCTCGGCTCCCCTTCAGCCTGAAGATTCTGCTGGAAAACCTGCTGCGCCGCGAAGACGGAAAGAACGTCACCGCCGCGGACATCGAGTTCCTGGCGAAATGGGACGCAAAGGCCGAGCCCAGCCGCGAAATTGCCTACATGCCGGCCCGCGTCCTCATGCAGGACTTCACCGGCGTGCCTGCCGTGGTGGACCTAGGCGCCATGCGCGACGCCATCAAGACGCTCGGCGGCGATCCGGAGCGCGTGAATCCCCTCGTCCCGGCCGAGCTGGTCATCGACCACTCCGTGCAGGTGGACGAGTTCGGCACGCCGCAGGCCTATGCCGTCAATTCGCTGCTCGAGTTCCAGCGCAACCGCGAGCGCTATGCGTTCCTCAAGTGGGGCCAGACGGCCTTCCGCAACTTCTCTGCCGTGCCGCCGGGGATGGGCATCTGCCACCAGGTGAATCTCGAATACCTGGCCCGCGTGGTCTTCACGGCGGAGCAGGACGGCGAAGTGGTCGCCTATCCTGACACGCTGGTCGGCACTGACTCGCACACCACCATGATCAACGGCCTGGGCGTGCTGGGCTGGGGCGTCGGCGGCATTGAGGCTGAGGCGGCCATGCTCGGCCAGCCCGTCTCCATGCTGGTGCCGCAGGTGGTGGGTTACAAGCTCACCGGCAAGCTGCGTGAAGGCGCAACGGCCACCGACCTTGTGCTCACCGTGACGCAGGCGCTGCGCAAGCTGGGTGTCGTTGGCAAATTCGTTGAATTCTATGGGCCCGGGATAGCGGAGCTACCGCTGGCCGATCGCGCGACGATTAGCAACATGGCGCCCGAGTATGGCGCGACCTGCGGCATCTTCCCCGTGGACGCCGAGACCTTGAAGTACCTGCGCCTCACCGGCCGCAGCGAAGAACAAATCGCGCTGGTCGAGGCCTATTACAAGGCGCAGGGGCTCTTCCACACCGCGGGCGCACCGGAGGCTGAGTACTCGCAAACACTCGAGCTGGATCTTGCCATCGTGGAGCCCAGCGTGGCCGGGCCCAAGCGGCCGCAGGACCGCGTGCTGCTGAAGGACGCGGCCACCAGCTTTGCCGAGCAGTTGCCCGCGCTGCTTGCGCCCACGGCCAAGCCGCTTGGGGCGCGCACCGCCGCTGCCTGGAAGCGCGAAGCGGTCACCGACACGGCCATCGCCGAGAACGCGCCGCTGCACGTCACCACGACGGTAAAGGAGCGCTTCGGCGTCGACCCGGACACCTATCTCGATCACGGCTCGGTAGTCATTGCGGCCATCACCAGCTGCACCAATACGTCAAACCCCAGCGTGATGGTGGCCGCGGGCCTGCTGGCCAAAAAGGCCGTCGAAAAGGGGCTGACGGTGCCGCCGTGGGTCAAGACGTCGCTTGCTCCGGGCTCGCGCGTGGTCACGGACTACTACCGGAAGTCGGGGCTGCTGCCTTATCTCGAAAAGCTGCGCTTCAACGTGGTGGGCTACGGCTGCACCACCTGCATCGGCAACTCCGGGCCGCTGCCTTCGGACGTCTCGAAGAGCATCGACGAGCATGGATTGGTTGCCGTGAGCGTTCTGAGTGGCAACCGCAACTTCGAGGGCCGCGTGAACGTGGACGTGCGCGCGAATTACCTCATGAGCCCGCCGCTGGTGGTCGCTTACGCGCTTGCCGGCAAAATCGGACACAACTTTGACACGGATTCGCTCGGCAAAGATCAGGCCGGCAATCCCGTCTACCTCAAGGACATCTGGCCCACGCAGCTGGAGGTGGCCGCGGCGATTGAAAAAGGTCTCAGCAGCGAAGCATTCCGCAAGGAGTACGCAACGGTCTCGCAAGGCGACGCAAGCTGGCAGGGGCTCAGCTTCCCCACCGGCGACGTCTACCGCTGGGAGCCGGACTCGACTTACATCCGCAAGGCGCCCTACTTCGACGGCATGACGAAGACTCCGCCGCCGGTGGAGGACATTGTGGGAGCCCGCGTGCTCGCGGTCCTGGGCGACTCCGTGACGACCGACCACATTTCGCCGGCCGGCTCCATCAAGGCCGACGGCCCGGCCGGGAAGTACCTCACCGGGCACGGCATCAAGCCGGCGGATTTCAACAGCTACGGCTCGCGCCGCGGCAATCATGAGGTCATGGTGCGCGGCACCTTCGCGAACGTGCGGCTCAAGAACAAACTTGCGCCGGGAACCGAAGGCGGCGTCACGCGCCTGCTGCCAGAGGGCGAGCAGATGTCCATTTTCGACGCGAGCGTGAAGTATGCCGAGCGCAAAGTGCCGCTGATTATTCTGGCCGGCAAGGAGTACGGCTCGGGCTCATCGCGCGACTGGGCGGCCAAGGGACCCAAACTGCTGGGCGTGCGCGCCGTCATCGCCGAAAGCTTCGAGCGCATTCACCGGTCGAACCTGGTGGGCATGGGCATTCTGCCGCTGCAGTTTGAGGAGGGCCAGAACCCGGCTTCGCTGGGACTTACCGGCGAAGAAGTCTACGACTTCCCCAGCCTCACGGCGATGCTGAAGGCGAAGTTCGCCAGCGAGCGCACACTCATCGTGACAGCAAAGACCGCCTACGGCGTCGTGAAGGAGATCAACGCCAAGGTCCGCATCGATACGCCGCAGGAGATCGAGTACTTCGAGCACGGCGGCATCCTGCAGTACGTGCTGCGCCAACTTGCGGCGAAGTAGACGACGAAAATCGAACAGGAAAGACGCCACTCCTTGCGGGGGAGTGGCGTTGTTGTTTGCGGCGAACGCTGATTATTTTTCGTCGACGGGCTTGGAGGGTGCGCGTTTGGCCCGCTTGGCGGGCGGATGCTCGGTGGGCTCGGGGTGCGAAGCGAGGAACCGGACGCCCTCCAGGTTCTGCTCGCCCATCACGTGCAGGCGAAGGAAGTTTGTCGAGCCGGACTTCGTGCGTGTCCCGGCCACGATGGCGATGACCGCGCGGTTGTGCACGTACCCGTGCTGTTCAAGCAGGTTTTCGGCCACTTCCACCAGCGCCTCCGTCGAGTTGACCTTGGGGCAGCGGATGGGCGTCGTGCCCCACAGCAGGTTCAGCCGGTTCACGGTCACCTCAATCGGGCTCAGGGCGAAGATGGGCGCCGCCGGGTGGTACTTGGAGAGCTGGCGCGCCGTGGAACCGGACTCGGTGAAAAGCGCGATGCCGCGCAGGTCCAGGTCGTCGGCGGCGTGGGCCGTGGCCTCGCAGATGGTTTCCGCAATGGACAGGTGGCTGTTGTGAACGGCTGCGCGCAGGCCGGAGTCCTTCATGTGGTGCTCGGCCTCGGAGATAATGCGGGCCATCATGGCAACAGCGGCCACGGGGTATTTGCCCACGGCGGATTCGCCCGAGAGCATCACGGCGTCCGTGCCGTCGTAGACGGCATTGGCCACATCGGAGACCTCGG
>Ga0307373_10000064_pt1 | contig 167222 bp, 182 predicted proteins | sample OX2MG_FD_202534 | JGI IMG/M metagenome (GOLD analysis project Ga0307373, IMG submission 202534) | Soil microbial communities from Risofladan, Vaasa, Finland - OX-2 | ecosystem: Environmental > Terrestrial > Soil > Coastal area > Acid sulfate soil | place: Finland: Risofladan, Vaasa...
ACGTCGACCAGAAGCCGGACGATCGAGTAAAGCAGGCTTGCAAGCATGGTTCGGCATGATCTCAGGCCGGCGCTGTCCCCCGCTCAGCTCCCGAAATCGAGTTGACTAGCCAGCGCTAACGGGACAGCCTTATCGATAGCATCAGGAGCGTACCGGTCGGTTAAAAGAGCAGCCGCCGCTGGAGCTAGCGTCGTGCGGGGCAATCGGAGACTATCAAGCGAAGTGGCATGCCGCGCGGTGCTGGGGCTCGACCTGACGCAGTTTGGGCCGTTCCGTAAAACAGCGGTCCTGCCGCGTCGGACAGCGGTCTGTGAACGGGCAGCGGACCCCGCGCGCCGAGGTGATTGAGGCAACGCTTGGGGCAGTAGTGACGTCCTCTGGCAGCGGCGCAGAGCGCCCCAAGAGGACTTGGGTGTACGGATGGCGAGGCTTGCGGTACAGGTCGCCCGCAGGTGCGTCCTCCATGACGGCACCCCGGTACATTACGATCACACGGTCGCTGACGTGTCGCACGACCTCGAGGTCGTGGGAGATGAACATCATGGCCAGGTTGCGGCTCGCCTGAAGATCGAGGAGAAGGTTAAGCACTCCGGCCTGGACCGAGACGTCTAGAGCCGAAAGTGGCTCGTCACAGATCAGGTATCTAGGGTCAAGGGCGAGTGCGCGCGCGATCGCGACTCGCTGCAGCTGTCCACCGCTGACGTCCGAGGTCTGGCGCTTAAGAATGTGCGTCGGCAGCCGCACCTGCTCGAGCAGGACCAGCGAGCGCTCGGCTCGCTGCTTGGGCGACTGACCAAAGTTCTGCAGGGGCTCCGTGATGATTCGCTCGATGCTGTGACGCCAATTGAGACTCGAACGTGGGTCCTGGAAGATCGGCTGCACCGCCTGTCGGAAGCTGCGCCATTCACCTGGCCCGAAGCTGGCTACCGACTTCCCTTCGAACTCGATGTGGCCGGCGCTCGGCGTCAGCAGCCCAAGCATGAGCCGCGCCAATGTCGACTTACCCGAGCCGCTCTCCCCCACCACCCCGAGCGTTTGGCCCGGAAGGACCTCGCAAGTCACCGCGTCGACTCCGACCGTGTACTCGGTTTTCAGCGGCCAGCGCCTACCGAGCAAGAAGCGTTTGGAGGTATCGATCGCGGTCAAGCTCATGCGGTCGGCTCCGGGTTGTAGCAAGCCCATTGATGACTCGGCTGGCCTTCGAGCGGCGGGAAGGCCACCGAGCACTCAGTCTCCGCTCTATGGCAGCGCGGCCGGAACGGGCATCCCGGTTCGCGATCGACCTCGAGAGGGTTCGGCGGATACCCCGCGAGCGATGCGAGCTTCGCCTTGTGCCCCAGCTCGGCGGTCAACGTGCTGCGCAGGAGACCTCGGGTGTACGGATGACGTGGAGCATTGACCATTGAAGCCGTCGGACCGATCTCCGCCGCGCGGCCGCCGTAGAGCACGAGTATTCGGTCGGCGACATGGCTGACCACGGCAAGGTCATGGCTGATGAGGACGACTGCCAGCTGATATTCGATCTGGACCTGCTTGATCAGCTCCAGGATCTGACGCTGGATCGTGACGTCGAGAGCCGAAGTCGGCTCGTCAGCGATGAGCAGCCGCGGCTGGCAGATCATCGCCGAAGCGATCATCGCCCGTTGAAGCATTCCCCCGCTGAGCTCGTGCGGATATGAACGCATTACCCGATCTACCTCGTGGATCCCCATCTCGCGCAGGCGCTGAGCAGCCTTTGGCGCAGCCGCCCGGTAGCTGAGGCTGCGGTGGATAACCAGGGGCTCGGCAACCTGGCGCCCCACGGTCATGGTCGGGTTGAACGCAGACATAGGCTGCTGCGGCACATAGGCGATGTCCTGGCCGCGCAGCCGACGCATTGCGCGATCCGACAAGCCGAGCAGATCCTCGCCCGCGAACCGAACGCTCCCGGATACGACGCGACCGTTCCGCGGCAGCATGCGAATCATCGCCGAGGCGGTCGTCGATTTGCCGCTCCCAGTCTCGCCGACGATCGCCAGTATCTCGCCGGTTCGGATTTGGAATGAGACGTCTCGGACGACTTGGAGCCAGGAATCGCCAGAGTGGTAAGCGACTGTCAAGCCGCGGACGTCCGCAATGGTGGCCGTGCTCACCGCGCTCACCGCGCGAACTGGCCTTTCGTCCGGTTCTCCAGCCAGTCGCTGACGACCATCGACGAGATCACTGCGGCAAGGACGAAGAGCCCAGGCAGCGTCGTGTACCACCACGCCTCGAGGAGGTGGGAGCGAGCGTCCGCGATTATCGCGCCGAGCTCCGGGGTGGGTGGCTGCGCCCCGAGCCCCAGGAAACTGAGTCCGGTCAGAGCCAGCACCGCATAGCCGACGTCCATTGAGACTCGGGCTGACAGCTGCGGCAACAGGTGCGGCAGGAGGTGACGCACGAGGATCATCAACGTGGAGGTCCCGGCCGCGCGGGCTCCCTCGACAAAGGCGAGCTCCTTCAGGGCGAGGACTTGACCGCGGACCATCCGCGCATAGCCCGGCCACCAGACTGCAGTCATGGCTACGACCACGGTCGTGAGGCCCGGCCCGACGGCGCTCGCGATCGCAATCGCGAGAATCAAGTAGGGGAACGCGAGGAAGACGTCGGTGGTCCTCATGAGCAGGGAGTCGATCCAGCCCCGCATCAATCCAGCCAGGCCTCCGATCAGGGTCCCGATCGCGGCGGCGCTGAAGACGATCACGATGCTTATCCCGAGCGAGTAGCGAACACCCCACACGCACCGCGACCAGAGATCGCGCCCTGCCTCGTCCGTGCCGAACCAGTTCTGCGCCGAAGGCGCGCCAAGCGTGTTGGAGAGGTTCAGCGTGAGAGGGTTCTGGGGAGCGATCAGCCCGGGCACTGCAATTACCAGCAGCCAGATTGCAATCAACCCCAGTGGCCACCATCGGACCGCGGAGCCGAGCCACGAAAGCGCGGCAGTTCGAGATACGGCGCCTGGAACCGCCGGAGCCGCCATCAGGTCACCCGGATTCGGGGGTCGACAAGTGGGTAGATGAGGTCCACGACCAGATTGACCACCACAAATCCCAGGGTGATGATCACGGTCACGGCCATGATCGCGGGGAAGTCGAAGGTCTGGAGTGCGTTGAACATGTAGGTGCCGATGCCGGGCCAAGAAAACACGACCTCGACAAGCACGGTGCCGCCAAGCAGCCAGCCGAACTGGAGTCCAAGCATCGTTATCACGGGATTGATGGCGTTCCGGAAGACGTGGCGCAGCAGGATCCGGCGAGTTCCGGCTCCTTTCGCGATGGCCGTCCGGACATAAGGCATCTGCATCTCTTCAAGCACCGACTTCTGCGTCAGTCGTGTCGCTACCGCGAACAGCCACATCACAAGCGCGGTGACGGGAAGGACGAGGTGCCAGGCGGCGTTGGTGAACGCGGGCAGATTTCCGTTGAGCAGGGCGTCAATCGTGTAGAAACCGGTGACGTTCGGGGGTGCATCCATGTCGAGCCGTCCTGTGATGGGGAACCATCCCAGCCGGCTTCCGAGCCACAGCTGCAGCACCATCGCGAACCAGAACACCGGAAGAGCCGTACCGAGCATCGAGAACAGCCTGATCAGCCAGGACTCGGGTCGGTTTGCGCGCCAGGCCCACACCAGGCCAAGCGCCACGCCGAGCATGGCATAGATGACAAAGCTGTACACGACAAGTTCAAGGGTCGCCGGAAGATATGTAAGGATTGCCGGCCCGATGGGCTGGCGGCTCGCGTACGAGATGCCGAAGTCGCCATGCACCAGTCCTGATATGTATGTCAGATACTGCTGCCAGACCGGACGGTCCAGCCCGAGGGCGTGCGCAGTCGCCGCGATCTGCGCTGGACCTGCTCGCAGCCCGGCCACGGCGCAGGCTGGGCAAGATGGGACAACGTGCGATAGCACGAACGTCCCTGTGACCACACCGAACAGGACCGCTACCGCTCCGACCAGGCGCCGGAGCAGGTAGTAGGCCATTTAGCGACCCTGCTCGGTCAGGCTCCCTTCGACCAGTAGAACCACCTCACGATCCCATCCTGGAAGAAGGGGTCGTATTTGACATGCGCCCACTCCTTGCGGACCGGAACGACCAGGTCCGGCGCGATGCAGAAGATGGTGTTGGCCGCGTCGACAATCTGCTTCTGCATCTGCGACAAGAGTGTGTTGCGCTGGCTTGCATCCTGGATCTGCACCACCTTGTCCAGGTTCGCATCCAGAGTCGGGTCGGCATAGTTGGCCCAGTTGTAGCCGCCCTTGCTCGGCAGGTTCGACGAGTCGTAGGACACCCTGATGACAAGCGCTGGGTCAGGAGTATTCGGGAAGACGTTCAAGAAGGTCATCGGCGGTGAGATTGAGTTGTTCGCCATCTGTGGCGGGATCTGCGGCCACGGCGGCGCCTCGACCTTCAGGTCGATGCCAATCTTGGCCAGAGCAGCCTGGAAGATCGTGCCCGCAAAAGACTCGTAGTTCAGCCCCTGCACCGTGACCATCCTCATCTGGGTGCCGGCAGGCACACCGGCCGCCGTCAGCAACTGCTTGGCCGTAGCGAGGTCTTGCTTGGCGTAAGGAAGAGTCGAGTCCCACCCGGGGAACTGAGGCGGGATCGGGCTGTTGGCAGGCCGGCCGAAGCCCTTGTAAAAGTTGGTGTAGCCGTCGTAGTCGAACGCCGCTATCAGAGCTTGGCGGACCCTGATGTCGGTTAGCGGGGTCCGGATCATGTTTAGCGGGATCGTGCGCAGCTGGATGGCCGGCTGCCTGATCACGGCGAGGTTGGATAGAGTCTTGGCCTCGGCCGCATTGTCCGGGCCGATGTTGATCAGAAAGTCCGACTGCCCGCTCTGCAGCAGTTCGAGCTGGGTCGTCGTGTTGGCGTTCTGGGTCATCGACGCGGCGATGGGAACCCCGGCATTGAACGTGCGCCAGTAGTGCTTGTTCTGGGTTAGGTCGATGCGGAGGTTCGGTTGGAAGCTCTGGAGCATGTAAGGCCCGGTGCCGGCCGAGTTGCTCGCAAACCAGTTCTTGGCCAACGTGTCGCTGCTCGACTTGTTCGTACTGACGGCGTTGGGGCTGGTGATCAGGAACCACGGAACCGTACCCGGGAAGAGCGAGTAAGGGGCGCTGAGCTTGATAACGAAAGTCGACGGATCTGGGGCCTCGAACCCGGCGATGTTGATCAGGTAAGACGCTGGGCCCTGGTTGATCTCCTGCAGGCGCTGAAAGCTCGTGAGAACCGCCTGCGAGTCCAGCTTCGCGCCATCGTGGAAGGTGATCCCTTGGCGGATCTTGAATGTGTAGGCGAGACCGTCTGATGAGACCGAGTACGACTCGGCGAGCAGGGGCCGAACATCGAGTCCGCCCGGCGTGTACTCGAGTAGGGCCTCGTAGACGTTCTGCGTGAATTGCAGCGTATCGGTGTCGAAGCCGATATGCGGGTCGAGGTTCTCGGGGATGACTACGTTGGTCCAGGTGACCTTGACGTTGCCCGCAGCAGGCGTTGGGGTGGTTCCGCCGCAGGCTTCTAGAAACTCGAAGAGGCTCCCGGCGCTGAGGAGGGCAGCACTTCCGAGGCCGGCGCGCTTCAGGAATTGGCGTCGATTCCACATGGTGTCGAAAGGCGTCTGTGTGCGTACAGCCATGCGCTTTTCCTCCGCAGAAGACAAAAACCAAATACCGGAGACCCGAGTCTATTAAACGAACTAGCGTTTGTCTAGACCCAATTATGGGAGCCGCTCGAGGACTGGCCCGGAAGCGTGCCCGCCTGCGGGTTCCAAAGACCCCGCAGGACCATCGCGCTGTAGATGCCGGCGATCTGCTCGAGCGAGAGGCGGCCCCGCGGCGAATAGAAAGCCGAAACAGAGGTGGCCAATGCCAGAATCCCGTAGGAGGTGACCTGAACATCTGACGGCAGGAACTTTCCTTGCCGGATACCCGCGTCGAGCTCCTTTCGAAAGACCATCTCATACTCGTGCCGAAGCTCGATGATTCGCGTGCGGCGAACGAGGCTCAGGCTTCGCAGCTCGCTATTGCCAACGAAGACCTCACGTGAACGCCGGCCGTGGAACATCACGTGGCGCTCCACGAGAAGCCTCATTCGCTCCACGATGTCCGGGGTCGCGACCGCCTCTTGTTGATCCGCGAGCAGATCGAGCATCACCCCTTCCATGATCTCGAAGAGGAGATCGCTCTTCGATCCGATGTGGTTGTAAAGGCTCCCCACCTGAATGCCCACCTTGGCCGCGACACCGCGCAGCGTGCTGGCCTGGAATCCACGCCTGTAGAACAGCTCGAGCGCTGCCAAGCGAATCTCCTCAGCCCTCCTTTCGCCGCGCCGGGCGACCGCCATCAACCCGCGTCTCCGAGCTTGTCGCCGGCCGACCAGACTTCCATGAACTCGCGAAGCAGGCGCAGGTGGTCGAGAGGTCTGGTGATTCCGCGATCCATCGTGATGATGGAGAGGTGGGATACGCCGGTCCGAGCCCATGCGTGAGCCTTCGTCAGGGTCCCCGTCACATCACCGGGTTCGAGCTGGAGCCTCGCTGCAAATCCGAACCCGGCGGCATCCCGGTCGTTTGCCTTCAGCATCTCCCTCACCAGGCTCATCACTTTCGGAGCCTCAGAGACCGAATGCTCGAGCATGAGACCGTCGGCGATGGCAGCTGCCCTCCTCAGTGCGACCTGCGCATGGCCGCCGATCCAGACCGGTATCGAGTGGTCGGGTCGTGGGTTGATGCCGCCCGGTGGAATGTCGTGGAACGTGCCGTTCAACGAGATCGAATCGGATGCCCAAAGTCTGCGCATCGTCGCCACCTGCTCGACAACCCGGGCGCCGCGATTCTGGAAATCCATGCCAAGGGCACGAAACTCCTGCGGGTTCCACCCCACTCCAATGCCCAGTCGCAGACGACCACCAGACAGCAGATCGAGCTCGGCCGCCTGCTTGGCCACCAGCACCGTCTGTCGCTGTGGCAGGACAAGGACCTCGGTGGCGAACTCGATCCGCGTCGTGATCGCGGCCAAGTGGCTGAACAGCACGAAGACCTCATGAAATTGATGCGCATCCGTGTACGGGCCGAGCTCGGCCCAAGCCGCGGGGTCGGCAGGGCGATGGCCGAACACGTGGTCGTACGCGACGATGTGGTCGTAGCCGGCGTCCTCGACCCCTGTGGCGTAGGCGCGGATCGTCGCCGGATCGATCCCGATCTCCGTCTGCGGAAATACGACGCCGAGCTTCAATCGGTTCGCCGTCGAGCACCGTATGGAAACGACTCCGGCGTGGACAAAGCACCACCGCGCGGGTCGACGATGAAACGACCATAGGCCATCACTCCACGTGGCTTCTGCAGAACTGAGAGGTCGTCCAGAGGATTGGCAGCCAGCAGGATGAGGTCCGCAGCAGAGCCCGGATTCGGAGCAGTCTCTCCGCCGAGGCCGTTAAGCTCGCGGCTGCTAGCAGTCGCCGCGCGTAGAACGTCCAGACGGCTCATTCCGATCTGCTCAAGCAGCCTCAGCTCGGCGTGGAGGCGCGGCCCGATCGGATTGAGATCTGCGCCGGTGGCGATCTTGACGCCCGCAGCAATGCAGGCTCTAACCGCGCCAGCGTGTTTCCCGGCCGAGGCTATGGCTCGACTCATCGCGTGATCCGGCCAGCCGTCCGCTTTCATCATCTCGACGTCGTGCGTCACCCCGATCGTCGGCGTGAGCCATGCACCGTTGGCGGCGATCGCCGCCGCCGCCTTCTCGTCGAGCGCATAGCCGTGCTCGACGGATCTGCCGCCCAACTCGACGAACCGCTCAGCCAGCCGGGCGCTGCCGCAGTGTGCGAAAACCGGGAGACCTCGCTGCTTCGCGGTGGCCATCACCATCCCGAGCTCATCGTCTGACAGCTGGCCGCTGTCGACCGCCTCGTGGACGCTGTACAGGCCGCCGGTGAGCAGGATCTTCACCCAGTCGGCGCCCTGTTCGGCAAGCGTGCGCACCGCGACACGCATCTGGGTTGGACCGTCGGCAATGAGGAAGGGGCTCGTGTTGACGTACTCTCGCGGATACGCTGTTCCGTGGCCGCCGGTCGTCCTGATAGCAGGTCCTGAGCACATCACGCGCGGGCCCGGCCACCGACTCGCGAACGCATCCCGCCAGGCAGTGTCGATCCCGTCGGCCTCCGCCGCCGTGCGAATCCCGGTGATGCCCATGGTCGCCGCTTGGAGCAGATTCGCGCCGGCTCGGACGCTGTGCTGTGACACCCGCTCGAAATAGCCCGCGGCGGGCGGGTCGTACATCAGGCCCCCCGGATGCGCATGCACGTCCCAGAGGCCGAACATGATCGTGAGCCCGTCCACGTCGATGCGAACGCCGTCCTCGGCCTCCACACGATCGACCACCTGGCCGGCGGTGATCGCGAGGTCGCGCCTGGCCAACTCACCCGTGCCAACGTCGAGCACGTGACCACCGGCTAGAAGCATGAGCTTTCCTTCCGAGCTAGACCGTGACCAGCTCGTTCCTGGCCTTGTTCAGCCGCACGCCTCCATTGCCGGTGACGACATACACGTCCTCGATCCGGGTACCGAACTCGCCGGTGATGAAGATGCTCGGCTCGATCGTGAACGTCATGCCCGCCTTGAGCGGCGTCGTGTCGACGACGTCCAGGTAGGGCGCCTCGTGCACGTCCTTGCCGATCGCGTGCCCGAGCCGGTGGCGGAAGTGATCGCCGAAGCCCGCGTCGGCGATGACTTTCCGCGCGGCGGCATCAACGTCGCAGGCTCGCGCGCCTGGCTGGAGCGCGGCCGCACCGGCCGCCTGCGACCCGACAACCGCGTCATGTGCGGCGCGAAACCTTGCGCTCGGCTTGCCGATGTAGATGGTCCGGCCAAAATCGGAGCAGTAACCCGCGAGCGCGGCGCCGAAGTCGTAGCTCACTGAGATGTCATGGCCGAGCGGGCGCCGGCTGAGACGCTCGCTGGCGGGTCGGGACTCCTGGGCGCCCATTGCGAAGATCGCGGTGTCGAAGGACTGGTCGACCGCGCCCAACTCCTTCATGCGCTTGACGATCCAGGCCGCCAGGTCGAACTCGGTCAGCTCGGGACGAACCTGCTCAAGCGACTCATCGAAAACCGTGTCGGCGATATGGCACGCCTCTCGCATGGCATCCAGCTCGGCTTCCGATTTGACCGCGCGCACGCGGGCGAGCAGGTCCGCGGCCAGGGACACGGGCGTCTTCGGGAACAGGTCCTGCAGCGCAAGCACCAGCTCCGCCGGCGCATCCAGATTGACTCCAATCGACGAGGGAGCGACCCCGAACGCCTCTCGCATCACGACCTTGGGGTCCTCCATCTCAGTGAAGACCCGCATTTTCGGGGGGTCACCGCTGACGTCGAAGTGAAACTCGGCCATGTGCCTCGGCACCAGGAGCAGCGGGTCCCCGTCGGCCCTGATCACTGCGCCAACGGCCCATTCGCCGAAGAAGTGCGTTGCGCCGAAGTAGTGAATCCTGCGGTCCACGCCGAGCAGATACTCGAGGTCAGCGCCGTGGCCGACGAAGAGCGCATCGAGGCGCTCCTTTTTCATCTCCTCACGCACACGGGCGAGCCGAGCGCCGAGCTCGGACCTGGCCAGCGTAGCCGCTCTATCAGCGCTCATAGCCGTATATCTCCCTTGCTTGCGACTCGCTGACGTATCCGTCCGCGAGGTCTGCTTCCACCAGCTCTCGCTCACGTTCCTTAGGGGCTCCGTATCCGCCACCGCCCCCGGTGGTGACGCTTATCCGCGTCTCCTCCGGACACACGATATGGCTTGCCTTCAACGCACGAATCGGCTCGTGTCCCGGCCTCTCGACCTCAACCTTTGGGGTCCCTCCCTGCTGCCCGCCAAAGATCCCCCATGGCCCGGTGACGCTGCGCTCCAGCCAAAGCGAGACGTGGAGGGGCTCCGCGAGCGTCTCGAACTCACGATGGATGGCGAGCCCTCCGCGGCGACGGCCGGCCCCACCCGAATCCTGGGCCAGCGAGTACCCGAGGACGCGGATCGGATACTTCGCTTCCATCACCTCGGCGGGATAGTTCTTCAGGTCGCCGCCGCCGTAGTTCGCGAGGCCGTTCTCGCCGTCCTGGTCGCGTGACGCCCCCCAGCCGAGGGCAACGGCCTCCCCCGCCACCCACGTCTCGCCGGTGGTGGGGTTGGTCCCGTTGAACATTACGTTCATCGGATCCGCGCACTGGGCACCCGTGGCGCGGTCTGGCATGACCTTCGCCATGAGCTTGATGAACAGGTCGATCATCAGGCCTGCGTGGGGGTAGTAGTACTGGCAGGCGGCAGGCTCCTCGGCGGCGAAGATCGAGCGCGGCGGCGCGTACACATGGAGGTTGCGGAAGGTGCCGCCGGTGGGTGGCACGTCCGGGTTGATTAGGAACTTGTAGGCGAGCCTCGCCGCGGAAACCGTCTGCGAGAAGCCCGAGTTCAGGCACCCTCCAGTCTGTTCGGCTGACCCGGTGAGGTCCAGATGGATATCGGAGCCCGTGATGGTAACCTTGAGCTTCACCTTCACGGGCATCCCGAAGTTGGTCCCGTCGCTGTCCATGTAGCCCTCGTCTTCCCAGGACCCGTCGGGCAGGGCAGCCACCACCTCGCGGTCCAGCCGCTCGCACTGCTGGAAGATCTCGTCGATCGCGAGCTGAAACCTCGTCTTGCCGAAGCGCCGCAGGATGTCCTGCAGACGCTGCTCGCCGGCACGGCACGCAGCCACCTGAGCATAGAAATCACCTTGGATGCTGCGCGGCATCCGGCTGTTGAGCATGAAGAATTCGAGCAGTTCCTTGTTCAGCCGGCCTCGCCGCATGATCCGTGTCGGCGCGATCCGGTAGCCCTCCTGGTAGATCGAGGTTGAAGCCATGGTCTGGCTTGGCTCCATGGCGCCGATGTCGATCCAGTGCGCCTTGCTCGCGGCGTAGCCGACCAGTTTGCCCTCGAAGAAGACCGGAGTGAAGAGCGATATGTCATTGAGGTGGCTGCCCACCTCGTACGAGTCATTGACGAGGTAGACGTCGCCGTGGGCGATGTTCTCTTTGCCGTACTTCGCGACTGTGACCTTGACCGCATCCTCGAGCGCGCCGAGAAAGATGGGCAGTCCGGGCGCCTGGCCGAGGAGGCGGCAGTCATCGTCGAAAAGAGCGACGCTGTAGTCCTTGATCTCGTAGATGATCGGCGTGTAGGCGCTGCGGGCCAGGTTGACGCCCATCTCGTCCGCGGCGGCGTTCAGTGCGTTGCGGATGATCTCGACGGTGATCGGGTCGACCTCGGTGGTCAACGCGCCCTCCTGATTGCGAGCCAGCCTTTCGGCTCCGAGGTCACGAGCCAGCCGTCCGGCACGACCGTCGTGCACGACTCCTCGTCGATGATGCACGGGGCTGTAATCGTGTGACCGACGCGAAGATCCTGGCGGCGGAAGCGAGGCGTCGGCGCCGCGGTACCACGAAACCGGACCGGGCCGCGGTCGTAGGGCTCGCCGCTCCCCGACGCTGGCACCGATCCATTCGGGCGCGCGTGGCCGCCGGTGCCGGCCGCCGTGAGCCGCAGGTTGACGACTTCCACCAGCTCGCCCGGGTTCGAGTGGCCAAAAGTCTTCTTGTAGACGAGATGGAACTGCTTGAGCACACGGTCGTCGAAGTTGCCCGCGGGCAGAGTCAGGAAATGCTCCTGCCCCACGTACCTCAGGTCGACGCTGGTGGCAAGGACCGCTTTCGTCGGCGGTATGCCGTCCTCGTTGAGCAATTGCTTGGCTGAGCTCGCAAGTTTCGCCGTCGCATTCGCAACCTCGGCGCGGTCCAACCGATCCCAGCGCGCGAAGTACGGGTGCACGAGGTCATGCCGGATTTCAGCTTCAAGCATCCCGTGGGCGGAGAAGGTGCCCGGCGAGTGCGGCACCAGGACGGTTTCGATCCCGAGCTCTTCCGCCAGGAACACCGCGTGCATCGGTCCGGCGCCGCCGTATGCAACGAGCGTGAACTGGCGCGGGTCCAGCCCACGACCAACCGTGATCTGCCTTATGAGCCCGGCCATCCGCGCGTTGATCACGTCGAGGATGCCTTCCGCCAGGTGGTCCTCGTCGAGGCCGAGCTGCCTGGCGAGGCGGCCCAGGGCGTCGGCGGCCAGCTTGCGGTGCAACGCCATACGGCCGCCCAGGAAGTACCGAGGGTTGACCCGACCGAGATGGACGTTCGCGTCGGTCACAGTGGCCTCGGTGCCCCCGCGCCCGTAGCACGCCGGTCCGGGCTCGGCGCCTGCGCTACGCGGTCCCACGCGCAAGCCACCCGCCGATTCCCACGCCACGGACCCACCGCCAGCGCCGATCGTCTCGACATCGATTACGGGCAGGATCAGGGGCTGTCCCTCGAGGATCGCCTCCCGTGCGATCAACGGCTTGCCCTCGATGCACAGCGATACGTCAAAGCTTGTGCCGCCCATGTCGATAGCGATCGCGCTCATTGACCCGGCGCGCCTGGCGAGGTTGGAGGCGGCGATCGCACCGCCGACGGGTCCCGAGAGCAGGGTGTTGACCGGCTGCTCTCTCGCGCGCGCGGCAGTGGTCATCCCACCGTTCGACTGCATGATGTGGACACTTGACGTGACGCCCCTCTGGCCCAGCCGGTCCTCGAGCTCGGCGAGGTAGGTACGCACGGTCGGCGCGATCGCAGCATTCACCACCGTCGTGCTTGTCCGCTCATACTCGCGCCACTCATTGGCGATTCGGTGTGAGAGGGACACATTCACCGCCGGGTGTCTCGCAGCGATGATCCGTTCGCATTGGACCTCGTGCGCAGGGTTACGGTAGCTGTGCAGGAACACCACTGCGACCGATTGGATTCCTGCGGCGACGAGCTGGTCAATCGCCTTCGTTACTGAGTCCTCATCGAGAGGCGTGACCGCGTGACCGGCCGGTGACATGCGCTCGATGACCTCCAGGCGATGCCGACGCGGAACCAGGGGGGCCGGGCGGTGATAGTGGAGATCGTACATCGCGGGCCGGTTGGCACGGCCGATCTCGTACACGTCGCGAAAGCCTTTTGTGGTCAAGAGCCCGATCGGGGCGTAGCGGTGCTCGAGCAGGGCGTTGAGGCCGGCTGTCGTTCCGTGGACGAAGAACTCAACATCAGAGCCGGATTCGACCACCTGGTCGAGGACCTCGAGGACGCCAGTCGACAGATGCCCCGGGGTCGTAAGCGCCTTTCCAGTCCGGATCTCACCCCCGCTGGACGCGGCGACGAGGTCAGTGAAAGTCCCGCCGATATCGACCGCGACCGCCTGCCTATCCACCGAGACCAGACTATTTGACGCCGGCAAAACTAGCAAGCGCTAGTTTTCTTGGAGCAATGGATGCGAGACGCCTGCGCATTCGGGTGGGCTCCAGCCCGCTCAGACGTTCGCCGCGAGGCGGGCCTGCCCGAGGTCGACGCGGTCTCCGCACATGGGGACGCCCATGGGGACGCCCTCCTCGACCAGCAGGGACATCTGCCGGCTGGCCATCGGCAGGCTCCCGTCGGACCGCACAACGCGATGCCAGGGCCGGACGGCGTCCGAGGTGGCGAGCACGCGCCCGACCAGGCGAGGAGCGTGACGGTCGATATCACCGTAAGTGCGTACAAACCCCTGCGGGATCGCGCGAATCCGGCGCAATATGCGCTCCATGCGCGCCTCGCCCCGCTCGCCCGGGGGTGGCGATGGTGTCATCACTGAACTCTGGGGTCGAGGAATTTGTAGGCGATGTCGACCACAAGGTTCGCCACCGCGACCGACACGGCCGCGAAGATCACGGTGCCGGCGATTACCGGCAGGTCCGAGGTGTTCAGGGCATGGATCGCGAGGTTGCCCACGCCGTTGAGCCCGAACACGATCTCCACTACCACTGCGCCGCTGATCAGAATCCCGATGTCCATGCCGAGCATGGTCACGACCTGTTGCAGCGCGGGACGGACCACGTGGCGGCGCACAACATCGCGCCGCCTGAGCCCTTTCGCTCGCGCCAGCAGCACCCAGTTCTCGTTCGCCACCTCCAGCATGCTCGACCGCATGATCCGGGAATAGGCCGCGGCGTAAGTGAATGCGAGCGTGCACCACGGCAGGACAAGATGCCACGCCCAGCCGATTGGATCCTGCGTGAAGGGCACATACGTCGGCGCGGGAAATATGTGGATGCGGAAATAGAAGAGGTAGAGCAGCGCGACCCCAAGCAGGAACTGGGGCATCGAGACTCCCACCAGGGCGAAGAGCATCGCGGTGCGGTCCTGTACCGAACGCGGCCGGAGCGCCGACACGATTCCGACCCCAAGCCCGAACAGCAACCAGAGGACGACTCCACCGATCGCGAGCGAGAGAGTCACCGGTAGGCGGTCGAGGATGGTCGCCAGCACCGGCTGTTCGTTCTTGAACGAGTAACCGAGGTTTGGCGGCCAGTTGAGGATGCCCGACGCCTGCCCGTTGCCAATGAGATCGGGACCATGGAAGAAATACAGGTACTGGAGCCACACGGGCTGGTCTAAGCCCATGCGGTGGCGCACCTCGGCGATCGTTTGGGGTGACGCCCCCTTCGGCACGGCCTCAACGGCCGGATCGGCGGGGATGAAGAAGAACAGCGTGTACGTGAGCGCTGTGATGATCACGATCAGCACGCCCAACCAGACCACCCGGCGGGCAACCATGTTGATCACAGCGTCGCCAGCCCCGTGCGCGGGTCCAGCGCGTCGCGTAGAGCATCGCCAACCAGGTTGAACGCGATCGTCGTTGAGAGAAGCGCCAACCCCGGTACCGCGATCATCCAGGGCGCCGTCGCGTAATACGCCTGGCCGTCGGCGAGCATCTGGCCCCATGTCGCCGTTGGCGGCGGGAGACCCAACCCCAAGTAGGAGAGCGAGGCTTCGAGCAGGATGTTCACGGGGATGATCAGGGTCCCGTACACGATGAGCGGCCCGACTAGGTTGGGCAGGACATGCTCCCACATGATCCGCAGGTCGCCGGCGCCGAGGGCACGTGCTGCCAGCACGTACTCCTGCTCACGGATGATCAGCGCCTGGCCGCGGACGATGCGTGAGATATACGGCCAGGTGGCAAACGCGACGACGATGATGATGATCCACAGGCTGGCGCCGAAAACGGCCCGGATCGACAACGCGAGCAGCAGGATCGGGAAGGCCAGCACGACATCGACCGAGCGCGAAAGGAGCCCGTCGACCGGGCCCCGGAGGAATCCCGCAACAACGCCCACCGCGCAGCCGATTGCCAGGGCCACCATCGTCGAGGCGACGCCGATCAACAGTGAGATGCGCGCGCCATAGACGGTGCGGGTCAGCAGGTCGCGTCCGAACTGGTCTGCCCCCAGCCAAAATTTCAGCTGCCAGTTGGGACCTTCTGGCAGCCCGTACACCGTGGTCATCTGAAACTGATGGCTGAGATCGTCGGGCGGATGCCCGTTCGCGAGGGCGATTAGGGGAGCTCCAACCGCTGCGAGGATGACGACCCCGATGTATATGAGGCTGAACCTGGCCACGCGATCGCGCCAGAATCGCCGGAAGACAACTCGCAGCTGGGAGGGACCGACCGAAACCGCCGACGCACCGCCGGCTTCGGCGGTGCCGACGGCGATCGAGCTCACGCGGGCCAGCCCTCAGGCGGAGTTGCGGCGGCCGCTCGATCGAGCGTTGCCTCCACCCCACTCTCCAGCACCTCCAGCACGGTGAGGTCGACCCTCCCGGGCAGAAGCCTGCTCTCCAGGTTCAGCTCGCTGGCCCAGCGGATTAGCTCCGGCTCGAGGTCGTCACTCTTCGCCTTTAGCGCAGTGGCGACACGTTTGGCCGTCGACCCCGAGAGAGGAAGTGCCGTCTTCGGCAGTGGCGTCCCGTAGTCGAGCCACAGCCGGGGCACCAGCCTGGCCAGCTCATGGACCGGCCGCACGGCATCGTCGACGCGAAGGTCACCGATGGTGTCGACGTCGGTCTTGTGGGCCGGCTCGGCGCGCCAGACCTTGACCGCGGCGGACTGGCGGCCGCGACGGTCCCCCCCTGCCTCATCGCCGGCGAGGAGCGATTGGACCAGCCGGTGGACGAAGGGCTCGCCCGCCATCGACTCGAACTTCGCGGCCATGGCCTCGACGACCTGCGGTCCCGACAGGATGTTGCCCTGCACCGCATACCCCGCACCGCACATGCCCCCTGCCCAGGGCATGCAGCGGGAGCCGGTGTACGAGGCCACCCTGTTGTTTCGGTCGACGATGCCGATCTGGCGATGCGGGGCGTCGTCATCGCCATAGGTAAGCCGCTGGACGATGCTCGCAGCGGAAAGGCCTTCCTCGAGCAGGGCCAGTCCTTCCCAGCCATACCGGAGGTCATGCCAGGCCTGGGTTGCTAGCGCGCCCAAACCCGCCCTTCCCCAGGGAACGTGGGCACCGACGCAGAGCGCCTTCGAGGCCACCGCGACGCCGCGTGCACCTGTCGCCGGATCCACCGCCACTATCGAATAGGTCACGCGTGCACCGCACCCACCTGGTTACGAAGGTGGTCGAGAACGAGAGGGTCGATCTTGCCCGGCACGTCGCGCTCCTCGAAGTTCTCGGTCCCGATCCACCGAGCGAGCGCGTCCCGAAAGTCCTTCTCGGGACCGTAGCCGAGCTTGCTGAGCGCGGCCGTGATCTCGCGCCTGAGCTCACTGTCGATCTCGATCAGGGTCTCGGGGTCCGGCCGGCAGAAGTAGAGATTGTGCAGCTCGACCAGGCGCGCCAACTCGGGGATTGGCGCGGGGCTGTCATCTACACGGAGGTCGACTGCAACGTCCATTCCTCCCCCGTAAGCCGCGCCCTCGCGCCATACCCGCACGGCGGCCGACTGGCGACCACGCCGGTCGCCGCCCGCTGCGTCGCCGGCCTCGATGGCGTGAAGAAGGCGCCTCTGCAGCGTCTCTCCTGTGCTCGCGCGGTACGCCTTGTGCATCGCCTTCAGCACCTGCTCGCCGGTGAGGATATTGCCTTGCAGCGACACGTCTCCGTCGGTGAAGCCGCCGGCCCAGGGCAGGCAATCGGACCCTGTGTGGTTAGCGGCGTGCCCTTTTGCGTCGACGACGCCGAGCTGACGATGCGACGCGAGTTTGTCTGCGCTGACCAGTGTCTTGACGACCTCGGAGGCCGAGCGGCCCGAACGCAGGAGCGCCACCCCGTCAGGTCCGTAGGAAAGATTGGCCAGGGCCTGGGTGGCGACGGCGCCCGCGCGGGCGCCGCCCCAAGGAACGGCGAAGCCGACGGCCAGGCATTTCGAGGCCACGGCCACGCCCCACGACTCGGACTCAGGTTCAAAGGCGACTATGGAGAACGTCATGCGGCGATCCAAACGTTGGTGATGTCTGCGTTGTGGTGCCAGGGCGAGTACACCCAGTTCTTCAGCCGCTTCGACCACAGGAACGGCTCGCTTGCCTCAAGCCACGGTGCCCACGGGGCGTCCTGCATGATTCGCTTGTCGAGCGCGGCCCAATCAGCGGCGCGTTTGGTGTTGTTCTGCTCGGCGAGAGCCGCGTCGATCATTGCGTCAACTTGAGGGTTCGAGTACTCGGCCATGTTGTTGTTCGCAGCGGGAAGGATCGACTTGCTGTAGAAGAGGGGAAGGAACCACGACCGGGCCCCGTCACCTGGGTAGTCGGGGCACCACTCGGCGTCAGCGATCTGATGCTCGAGCCGCTTCGCCGGGAAGAGCAGCGAGTCGTAATAGGTGTTGAAACCCTGGTAGGTCGTGATCTTGAGCGTGATGCCGACCCGAGCCAGGGAGGCCTGGACTGCGGTGGTGAACGCCGGCCCGTATCCTGTGCTCGATCCAACGTAGTTGAGGGTCAGGCCGTTCGGGTACCCCGCTTCTGCCAATAGCTGCTTCGCCTTGGCGACGTCACCCTGGTCGTTGGTTGATGGGTACAGGTCGTACTTCACGTAGCCGAACTGGGAAGACGGCAGGATCTGAGACGTGATATTTCCGGCCAGCGGACCGCCGCGCGTGCGCCGCAGGGACTGCTTGTCAAGCGCGTAGTTGATGGCCTGCCGCACCTTGACGTTGCTGATGGCGCCCGCGGCAGGATTCACATTGAGGGGCATGTACTCGACGCATCCGTTCGGCTGGGTCGTGAACTGGTTCTTGAGGGTGGGATCGGTCGAGAGCTGAGTGAGGGACGCCACCGGCGGGTCGAGGTTGAGCGACAGATCGGCATCTCCGTTCTGGATGGCCAGCGTTGCCGCGTCGGCCGTTGCACCCTCGGTGACCTCGATCCGGTCCACCCACGCCTTGCGCAGCGGATCGGTGGATGGGTCCCAGTTGGGGTTGCGCACGAACGTGATCGACTTGCCTGGAACGTAGCTGTCGAGCATGTAAGGCCCGAGCGCGACCACGTGCTCCGAGTAGGTTGAGCCGACCGCCCACTTGGAAGCCTCTTCCTGTGGAACCGGAGCGAAGAAGCCCATCGAAAGGATGGAGAGGAAGTCGCCGGCAGCCTGCTTCAGGGTGATCTGCAGCGTGTTGGCATCGAGTGCCTGGATTCCGGAGATGGTCTTGGTCTTGCCGGCTGCGAAGTCGTCGGTGCCGGCGATCAGGAGCGCGTACGGTTGGCCGCTAGACGGCGTGGTGGGGTCGAACATGCGCTGCAGCCCGTACACGAAGTCCTGCGCCGTCAACGCCCGGTTGACCGGCGGCGCCCACTTGATCCCCTGGCGAAGCGTGAATGTGTAGACGGTCCCGTCCGCGCTGACCTTGGGAGGACCGGCGGCAAGGTCAGGCGCCGGCGTGCCCGCCTTGGTCGGATCGGTGGACGACTGATACGCATAAAGCGTTCGCGCGTAGGCGCGCTCGAGCGCCCACGACACGGGCGAGTAGGCGTCGGCCGTGTCCAGAAAGTCAACATCGTCTCCGTCGGTGATGTGGAGCGTGCCGCCCTTGACCGGCGTTGCCGAGCTGCTGGTCGGCGTGCTGCCGCTGGCGCACGCGGCGCCCAACAGGACCACCGCCAACCCCATCGCGAGGGTCTTTACGACTCTGAGCCGATCCATACCTTCAATTCCTCCCACTCAAATTGCTGCTGATTACAGTTGCAAGTCCTGGCGGCCGGCGCGGGGTTCACATGACCTTCACGACCTCGGAGTAATGGCATGCGGCCGCATGGCCGGCTCCGCGATCAATGAGACCCGGCCGCTCGCCATCACAGCGACGCCGCTCGGTCTCGGCCAGGTCGTTGGCGTACTTCGGGCAGCGGGAGCGAAAGCGGCAGCCGGTTACGGGCACGGTCGGTGCCGAGATCTCGCCGGTCAGGATGATCCGCCTCCGCGATCGCTCAGTGTTCGGATCCGGAATCGGCACGGCGGACAGAAGTGCTTGCGTATACGGATGCGCAGGGCGGTCGAAGAGCTCGACCGCGGTCGCCATCTCGACGATGGCCCCGAGGTACATCACTGCGACCCGATCGGCGATCAGCCGGATGATCGATAGGTCGTGCGCGATGAACAGGTAGGAGAGCCTCAGCTGCTGCTTCAGGTCTTGCAGCAGATTGATCACCCCGGCACGCACCGACACGTCGAGAGCGGATACTGGCTCGTCAAGGATCAGCACCTTCGGCTTGAGCGCCAATGCGCGGGCGATGCCGACTCGTTGGCGCTGGCCGCCGGAGAACTCGTGAGGGTAGCGGTTGGCGTGGGATTGCTCGAGCCCAACCAGGTCGAGCAATTCAGTGACGCGCGCACTTTGTGCCTCGCGCGAGACCCCGTGGATGCGCATGGCCTCGCTGAGGAGGAAGCGCACCTGCATGCGAGGGTCAAGGGAGCCGTGAGGATCCTGGAAGACCATCTGGATGTCGCGGCGAAGGCGGCGCAGCTGCCGCAGCGGCAGCTTGGTGAGCTCTTTGCCCTCGAACTCGATCGATCCACTGGTCGCGGGCAAGAGCCGCAGGATCATCCGGCCGGTGGTCGACTTGCCCGAGCCCGACTCGCCGACGAGGCCGAGCGTCTCGTTGCGGCGCAGATCGAAGCTGACCTCGTCGACTGCGGCTGTGTCGCCGATCCGGCGCCGCAGCATCCCGCCACTCTGGATCGGGTAGTGCTTGGTCAGGCCCGTCACCTTCAGGATGACCTCACCCGGGGCGACATGATGGTCTGACTGGGAGTCGTCGACCGGGGCGAAGACCGATGCGTCGACGTCCGCCGAGAAATGGCATGCAGAGGAGTGGCCGGTAGAGTCGATCGCCTCGAGAGGTGGCTCGAACTGCGTGCACATTTCCCGGCGCATGGGGCAGCGTGGGTTGAAAGGGCAACCGCCCGGGCGCCTGAGCGCCGAAGGCGGGCGGCCCTGAATCGGCGTCAGCCTCCTCCCAACCCTGCCGTCCAGGCGCGGAACGGAGGCGAGGAGCCCAGCGGTATAGGGCATCCTGGGGCGGTAGAAGATGTCGTCAACGCTTCCGACCTCGACCGCTCGGCCTGCGTACATCACGAGCACCCGATCCGCGAGCCCTGCGACCACGCCGAGGTCGTGTGTGATCAGCACCAGCGCCGACCCTGTTTGGACGTGGGCGCGCTTCAGGAGCTCCAGCACTTGTGCCTGCACTGTCACGTCGAGCGCCGTCGTAGGCTCGTCGGCGACGATCACATCGGGTTTGTTGGCCATCGCTATGGCGATGACGACGCGCTGGCGCATGCCGCCCGACAGCTCGTGCGGGAACTGGTCGAGGCGGCGCCGGGCGCTCGAGATGCCGACCGCCTCGAGCAGTTCGAGCGACTTCCGGGTCGCCTCGCCTTCGGTAACCGAGGGGTCGTGCGCACGCAGGGTCTCGTTCAGCTGGGCACCGATCCGGTAGACCGGGTTGAGCGAGGTCATCGTGTCCTGGAAGACCATCGCGATCGAGCGACCCCGAATGTGGCGCATCTCGTGGTCGGGGAGCCCGAGCAGCTCGCGCCCTTTGAAGCAAACTGAGCCCGCGACACGGGCGGTCCTCGGCAGCAGACCTAGGATCGCGAGTGAAGTGATCGACTTTCCGGAGCCGGACTCGCCGACGATAGCGAGCACCTCGCCCGGCTCGATGTGGAAGTCGACACCGCGCACGGCGTGGACCTCGCCGTCCTCTGTGGGGAGCCGGACATCGAGCGCGGACACCTCCAGCACCGCGAGAGGCGGCACCGCAGTAGGCCGATCTTCGCGACCGGCCATCTCCGCTACAGTCGGCATGGCAGCGTGATCAGCATATGGTCATGAACGAACGACCGTTTGTCAACCGGCACGTGATGAGCGAAACCAGGCGCCCCCCACCACAAACAGAATCGCAACGCCCACGGCAGCGAGGGCGAAGACCACGTTAGGTGCCCGTGCCGCAGGCGGGCCTGAAGGAGACAGGCCGAAGGTCCAGGCCATCGTGAACGAGCTTCCATCCGCGGCCGGGATCGGCAGCCGGTCGATGACGAAGCCACCGGTGCTCGGTGAAGCGAGCAGCGAATGGTCCATACGCGAGACGCGCACGAGATGCAGCTCAGTGCCGTTCTCCATCGTGGCTCCATATGACCTGCCATCCGGCAAAGGTCTCGGCTCGACGAAATACTGGTCCTGAGGCGAGACCACGTGCACGCGTCCGTCGAGCGTGACGCTCATCACTTGTGAGCTCTGGCTCAGGAAGCCCGAGCGCGCAAAGAGGATCGTGGTCGCGTCCAACCAGGCCGGGTACGCGTCCAATGGCCCTGACGTCAACGCTTGTGCGCCCGAACCGTCCGTTGCGACCACCCAGATCTGATTGGCGATGCCGGATACCGTGGAGCCGTTGGGTCCGGACCCTGTTGCCTCTCGCCCATTGATGTAGGCGACCCGGGTCCCGTCGGGGGAGAAGGCCGGCTGTGCATTGCCCGAATCGGTGGTGTGAGTCAGCTGGCGTGCATCGGTACCGTCGGGGTTGGCTATAAAGATCTGGTAGGCGGGCGAGCCCGGGACCAGGGCCGAGTAAACGATGGACGTGCCATCATGCGACCAGTTCGCGCTGTTCGCCGCCAGCGGCGGGCTCGTCAATCGCACTGGTACGGCCGGGTCGGAAAGCTGCACCTTGTAAATCTCCTCCACCCCACCCTCGTCCCCGGTGTAGAGAAGCTGGGCTCCATCTGGCGACACGCTCGGGTACCGGTGGTTTGCGGGTCCGGTCGTGAGACGTCGCTCGCCACTGCCGTCGAGATTAAATGAGGAGATCTGCAGCGATCCGGACCCAGAGGTCACAGCGACAAACCCCGTCGCAACTACGCTGGTGGCCGCAACCGCGCTCGACCCCGCCAGTGCAAATACGACGCCGACGGTCGCCACCAGCCACCTCACAATTCGGTTGTAACAGAGGTGGGTTATAAAGAGCGCAGTTGAAATCGGCGAGTCAGTGCGCAGGACGAGAAATCGCCCTATCGAGGTGCGGGCTGCGCTGGTGCTGGGCGTTAGGACTCGGCGACAATGTCTACGTCAGGTCAGGACGCTCGCACGTCGACAGTCGCGAGCCCGCGGCCATCCCCAACCAAGGAGAGTGAGATGCAAGTCGAAGGTGCCGTTCGGAGTGTCCTTTATCTGTACCCGAAGAACGGCGACTACGAATCGATCCTCCTGTTCATGCGTTCCGAACGAGTACTCGAGCTGTCACGCGAGAACGGAGGGTTCCTCGGCGGGTCCTACAACGTGCCGACCTCCGGTAACGGTCCGATGTTGGTGCTGGCCACCTGGCGCGACGAATCCGATTACCGTCGGTGGTTGGCGAGCCCAATTCGGGCCGCCATGACCCCTAAGTTGTTGGCGGTCGTGGAGCGCGAACCAGTCGCCGGCGAGACCTACTCGATTGCCCGCGAGCTGCCGGCGTAAGCCGCCCTGGTCCTCTGGCTACTGGTAGCAGAGCTCGAGTCCGAACGGTGATAAGTGGCCGCCGGACGCCATGCGGAGCACCTTCGCGTCGCCGGCTCGGTGACCTCGCCGAACATGGGCGGAATGCCGGCAGCTGCGAACTGGGCCCGCCCCGGGGTTTCGAGACCGTGCTACATCCGTGCTACACCAATACATCGACGTTGTCACATTAACAACGGTTACATTCCGACCTTCGTATTCGGAAATTGGTCGGGGGCCCGGGATTTGAACCCGGGGCCTCACGGTCCCGAACCGTGCGCGCTGCCAAACTGCGCCAGCCCCCGACTTCGCGAGACGAGGTGTCGATTCTACCGGGCGGCCGGATCCCCTACCGGGCGCGGCCTCGACTTCTGAAGCCGCTGGTTGAGGAAATGGCCGGCGACAACCGCCACCACGATCGCGCCCCACACCACGTACATCCAGCTGTGCAGGTGCAGGAACTGCCCGAGACGGTTGCCGTAGTTGATCCCGATGACGATCACCACGCCGGCCCAGATCGCAGTCGAGATCGCAACGCTCGCGGCGAACAACGGGTAGCGAACCCGGAACACGCCCGCAGCCACCGTGATGGGCACCCGAAACCCGGGAATGTGGCGGCCGAAGATGATCGCCAGCGCGCCGTACCGCTTGAACCACCGCTCCGCCCGCGCCAGCCGCTCCGGGCTAAGGTGAACGTAGGCCCCGAGACTGCCCTCCGCCAGGCGGCGGCCGTACCTCTTGGAAATGAAGAAGAGATTGGTCGCGCCCAGCACGACGGCCAGGATCAAGCCCAGCCAGGCCGCGAGATAAGAGACGAGGTTCCTGGGGATGTGCGCGCCCACGTACAGCACGAACACGTCACCCGGCGCCGGCAGCGGTATCCCCGACTCCTCGAGGTAGAGCAAACCGAATCCCGGCAGATAGCTGTAGTGGCGCGTCACATGCCGGAGCCCCCGGGTGCCGGCGCTGACGAATTCGGGAAGGTCGCCTTCCAGGATGGCGGAGACGGCGACCGCGCCCAGGATGACCAGCGCTATGAAGGCAAGGCGCATCCAGTGCTGTGTCCGAATTCTGCCCAGTACCCGCCGCATCATGACTGTGGACATTCCGAGTTGAGCTTATGCGACGCGCATGGAGCCCGTGCCCCTTAACCGGCCTGTTTGGCGCCCCTGGGACCTCCTAGAGCGGATCGACGGTCGTTTTGGCTTCCATGATCGTGGCCGTCGCGTCTGCAACGCGCGAACCATCGTCGCGGTTCTCGATGAAAGCCGAAACGTAGACGAGGCTGCGCCGGACCCGTTCCACCTTCCCTACGATCCGCACCGGCTCCCGCAGGCGCAGCGGCCGGCGATAGCTCACCTGCAGCCGGCCCGTCACGCCGGGATGCCCCGCATGCCAGGCCGCCCAGCCGACCGCCTCGTCCAGCATCAAAGCCATCACGCCGCCATGCACCATCCCCGCCCAGCTCTGGAACCGCTCCGGAACCTCGAACTCGGCCACCGAGCCGTCCGGCCCAGGCGTGAAGCTCAGCTGCAGACCCTCGAGATTGAGCGGCCCGCACCCGAAGCAATGCCCGTCAAACCTGACTTCCATCCTGGATCAGCCCTTGCAGTTCCAGCGGCCGGTGATGTGCTCGGCGCCGCTCTTCCCTGAGGACGCATCGGTGAGCATGGCATCGATCGACCCCGACTGCTGGCTGCGGTCGACGATGAACACGACTTTGTCGGGGGCCAGGTTCAGCCAGGCCTTCGTGTTGTCGAGCGTCTGCAGCTGGACGTTGACGTCTCCATCGTTGTAGGTGCCTGGACCGCGGAAGTTGCCGATGAGGAAGATCACCTGCCACTCCTGCCCGCTCGAGTCAAGGGTACCGAAAAAGCTGTCCGACCAGGTCTCGCCGTTGTGGGTACGTGACCCTGTGCAGGCGCTCTGCTGGGTTGCGGTGTCGGGGATGATGCCGGTCATCTGGCCGGGAACCTCGCCTTGAAAGGCGAGCGTCTGGGACCAGTTTCCCTGCGCGATCACCGGCGATGGCGACGGCACGGTCTTGACGCTCGTCTGTCCGCAGGCGGCCAGGACGAGGAGGGCGACGATGCCCGCAACCCGGAGCATGTGGTCGAATGTTAGCCGTGGCCGCAGGATCGGAGGAGCTGACCCGGGCCATGGCATCTCTCGAAGCCACCTTTTTGATCGGCGTCGAGGATGTGACCGAGGTCTGGCTGGTGCGCCACGCCGACTGCTATCGGGACCTCACCACCACGGAAGATCCCCCGCTCAGCGCCCTCGGACACCAGCAGGCAGCGCGCCTCGCCGAACGGGTCAGGCGGGTCCGGCATGCCGCCGTCTATTCGAGCCCCTACCGTCGCGCCATGGAGACGGCACGGGCGATCACCAACGATGTACGGCAGGACCGGAGGCTGGTCGAGATGGAGCTCGAGGTCGGCCAGGACGGCGTCTTCAATTTCACCGAAGACAGCGAGGCTGTGATCGCGAGAATGCGCGCGGTGGTGGACGAAATCGCAGCCCAACATTCTGGCCACCGTGTGGTGGTGGTGAGCCACGCCGCCGCGATCATCGCCTACCTGACCGACGCGCTCAAGCTTGATCCCGGTCAGCTGCGCGCTCTTCCTTACTACACGAGCGTCAGCATCGTGCGCGTCCTGGGCGACCGGCGCGTTGTGAACACCTTCGGCGACGTGGCGCACCTGGAATGACCGAACAGATCCGAGCCGACCTCGAGCGCGAATGCCGCACCCGGATGACCAGGCCCAAGCTTCGCGTCACCGCCGTCGAGCCCATCCCCGAGGGCCATTCTGGATTCACCTACTTCGTCTCGATAGTGGATGACGGCGACGCCGGCCGCTATGTGCTTCGCCTGCCACCGCCCAACGCGCGAATCGCCGGTCCGGCCGACGTGGTGCGCCAGGGACGCATCATGGCCGCGCTGCATGCGGCCGGCCTCCCCACCCCTGCCATTCCCGCCCAATCATCGGACCCTGTGGTCGACGGGCGGCCGTTCATCCTGATGGAGGCCGTAGAGGGGACACGCATCGAGAAGGCAGGCATCGAACACAAGCCCATCGACATCGCCGGGAGCGCGGTGGACGTCCTGAAGCGCCTCCACGCCCTGCCCCTGGCCCAGACCGGCATCGGCGACGAGGAACCGGTCGGCCTGCAGGCTGAGATGATGCGCTGGGCTTGGCTGATGCAGCGCGCTCCCGAAGAGCTCACTGCCCGCGCGGGCGACCTGGGCGGGTTGCTTGCCGGGCAGCTGCCGGCTGAGCGGGCCCCGACCCTAGTCCACGGCGACTATCACTACGGCAACATGCTGTTCCGCGGAGCTGACGTCGTGGCCGTGCTCGACTGGGAGATCGCGCAGATCGGCCAATCCCTGCTCGACCTCGGGTGCCTGTGCATCGTCTCCATCCGGCGCCAGTACCAGGGCGCGCCCAACCCGGGCGGCGCCATCGACGTTTCGGTCCAGGACCTGTACCGGCTGTACGACGTCGAAGCATCGGAGATGCGCTGGTACGCGGCCATGAGCCTGTACAAGTACGCGGCGATCTTCGGCTACAACCTCATGCTCCACCGCCGCGGCAAAAGACCGGACCCCATGTACGAAGGCCTGACGGATACCATCGTCGGCATGATCGACGAGGGCATCACCCTGCTCGATCACGGTGTTTAAGGAGGCTCGCCAATGAGCTGGGACTTTTCGACCGAGCCTGAGTTCGAAGCCAAGCTCGAATGGATGCGCACGTTCATGCGGGACGAGGTGTATCCGCTCGAGGTGCTGGAGACCGACGAGCAGGGCTTCATGCGCACCATCCGCCCCCTTCAGGAAGAGGTGAAGCGCGAGAAGCTGTGGGCGACCCACCTGCCCCCGGAGCTGGGCGGGCAGGGCTACGGGCAGGTGAAGCTCGGACTGATGCACGAGATCGAGGGAGCGTCGATGTGGGGACCGATCGTGTTCGGCAACCAGGCTCCCGACTCGGGCAACTCGGAGATCCTCGCCCACTTCGGCACCGACGCGCAGAAGAAGCGCTGGCTCTATCCGCTGCTGGACGGCAAGATGCGCTCCGCCTTCTCGATGACCGAGCCCAACACCGCCGGCTCCGACCCGACCCTACTGTCCACGACCGCCAAGCTCGAGGGCGACGATTGGGTGATCAACGGGCACAAGTGGTTCACCTCGAACGGCATGATCGCCAACTTCTTGATTGCCATGGTCGTCACCGAGCCCGACGCCGGCCCTTACCAGCGCGCCTCGATGATCATCGTGCCCGGCGACACTCCAGGCCTCAATAAGATCCGCAACGTTCCCACGATGGGCGGCGCCGGCCACTTCGGCTACGGCCACGCCGAGATCGTCTACGACAACGTGCGCGTGCCGAAGGACAACCTGCTCGGCGAGCGCGGCGCCGGGTTTCTCATCGCCCAGGCGCGACTTGGTCCTGGTCGCATCCACCACTGCATGCGCTGGCTGGGCCAGGCGCGCCGCGCGTTCGACATCCTGTGCGAGCGTGCGCTGCAGCGCGAAGCGTTCGGCAAGAAGCTCGCCGGCCACCAGTCGGTGCAGAACTGGATCGCCGACTCGGCGGCCGAGATGCAGGCCGCTCGCCTGATGACGCTGCACGCAGCGTGGATGATTGACACGCACGGCGCCGCTGCGGCGCGCAAGGAGATCTCACTGATCAAGTTCTTCGGCGCCAAGGTGCTGCACGACGTGATCGACCGTGCGATCCAGGTCAACGGCTCGCTGGGCTACTCGTCCGACCTTCCGCTCGAGGAGATGTACCGGCACGCGCGCGCGGCGCGCTTCTACGACGGGGCAGACGAGGTGCACCGCGTTTCCGTGGCGCGGCAGATCCTGGCCGGCTACAAGGCGCCGAAGGGAGATTTCCCGACGGACCACATCCCCACGCGCCGCGAAGCCGCCCGCCGCAAGTTCGCCGATCTGATGGAGGCCGCCACGACCGACGCCTGATCCTGCTGCACACGGTCTGCTGCCCCGCCGGCCGGCCGGCGCAGCGCCAAAACTAGGGGCGGGTTTCGGCCAGGTGGAGGCGGTCCCAGTCCGAGTACGCGCCGTTGACGTGGATGATCCGCTTCAAGCCGGCCTGCTCGAGCAGGCTCGCTGCGATCCCGGCCCGGTAGCCGGACGCGCAGTACACGGCGACCGGGGCCTCGTTCGAGATGTCGCCGGCGTGATGAGCCACGTCGGGCACGTACATGTGGACCGCGCCGGGCACGTGGCCGGCCGCCCACTCGTGGTCGTCGCGCGTGTCGATGATCGTCATCGGCTCGGCGTCGAGGATCCACTGCGCCATGTCCTCGACGTCGACTGTCTCGAAGGCGGAAAGCCGGCGCCCGCTCGCCTTCCAGGCGTCCATGCCGCCGTCGAGCTCGCCGGCGATCTGGTCGAAGCCGATGCGCAGGAGCTGCCGCTGCGCGTCGTGGTGCTGCGCCGCCGTCCCGCCCGCGAGCACGATCGGTCGATCACGCGCGATCAGCCAGCCGACCCAGGCGCTGACCGGCCCGTCGATTCCGACGCTGTAGCTGCCGGGGATGTGGCCGCGGTCGTACTCGCGCCCCAACCTGACGTCGACCACGGCGGCGCCCGAATCCATCAGGCGAGCGACCGCCTGCGCATCGCGCCGGGCCAGGGGCGGCAGCGCGCGGCCGATCAGCGGAGCGCCGGCGGTGTTTAGGTCGGCCATGTCCCAGTAGTAGCTCGGATACCGTTGCTGGTTGAGAGCCCGCGCCAGGAACGGCATCACCTCGGTGGTCAGGAAGAACGGGTTGGTCGCGCGCTCGTGGCCCATCGTCGACTCGTGGCCGCTGCGCCCTGCGGAGCCACAGAACGATCCGCTGCCGTGCGTCGGAAACACGGCGACGTCGTCAGGCAGCCCGCGCAGCCTCGCCTGCAGCGTGCGCATCGCCTCCAGCGCGAGATGCACGGCGCGGTGAGGGCCGAACAGGTCGGTGCGCGCGATGGCGCCCAGCATCACGGCGCCTCCTGAGAAGAGGGCCCGGGGCCTTCCGTTCTCGCTGAGCAGGTAGCTCTTGTGGTCGGGCGTGTGCCCGGGCGTCGAGATCGCCTTGACGGCCTGGTCGCCGAACCCAAGCTCCTCGTCCGGGCTCAGGTCGTCGATCACGGCCCCCACCTCGGCGGCCAGCTCTCGGCGCCCCGACACGTAGTCGTTGTGGAGATGGGTGTCGAGCGCGTGGGTGAGCTTGATGTGGAGATCCGAGGCGACCTTGAGGTAGCGGTCGATATCGCGCAGAGGATCGATGATCACGCCGACCCGGCGGTCCGTGTCAGCGACCAGAAAGCTAGCGTTGCCCAGCTCGGGTGCGGGAAAAGCCTCGACCCTATACATGGGTTACCCGAGCTTGAGTGGTGCGGTCGTGAGGAGGACCCAGATGGTGATGAGCGTGACCACGACCGCGCCGCCGTAAAAGATCGCTTGGGCGGGCGTGCTCTTGGCCGCGGGCACGCCAAGGTCAACCAGCAGGTAACGCAACCGGTGCGCGAAGTGGAAGAATGGCACCGCGATCAAGACGAGCAGGTACAGCTTCACGATGGGGTTGCCGAGCAGGTTGATCCAGGTGTCGTAGTGACGGTCGACCACGCTCACCCAACCGAGCGGGCCCAGGATGCCCTGGACCAGGACGTGGACCGGAATCAGGACTGCGGCGATGACACCGCCCTGGGCGAACATGAACCACCAGAAGAGATGGGCAAGCGCAGGCCTGGGCGCGTGTACGGCCGGGGCGCTCATCGGCCGAACCAGATCAGCACGAAGCCGATGACGATCGAGGCGGCCGCCCACAGGCCGAACTGCGACAGCACGATCAACCTGGAAGGGACCGGGCGGTTGAGGAACTTGACGTGGATGATCACGCCCGCAAGGCTCAGGAACGTGATGCTGTGGTAGAGCGCGAAGGCGAGGCACACCGCGCTGAACACCACGAACAGGGCTGAGCTGTGCGGCGCATATGAGGCAGGGCCGTCACCAGCGCGCTTGATCTCGACCAGGAACCACAGCAGCCACAGTGCGAGAGGGAGGGCGGTGAACTCGCGCAGCATGTAGAAGAAGTAGTGGCGTTTGCGCGTCCACCAGTTGGCCGGCATAGACCAGCGGTACGTGTTGGAGAGCGCGGGATGCGCCTCGCCCGCCGGAAGGCTCACTCGCGGTTCCCGTAAGGCAGGACGAACCGCATGGTCGTGTCGAGCTTGGTCTGCTGGATCGCCTTGGCGGGGTCGACACCTTTGGGACACACCACCGAGCATTCGCCCACGAAGCTGCACTCCCATACGCCCTCCGCCTCGGCGATCACGGGCAGGCGGTCCTTCAAACCCTGGTCGCGCGAGTCCAGGTTGTAGCGGCGCGCAAGAGCGATCGCGGCCGGCCCGAGAAACTCGTTGTTAAGACCGTAGACGGGACAGGCCGCGTAGCAGAGCATGCAGTTGATGCACTGGCTGAACTGCTTGAAGTCGTCGATCTGCGACGTCGTCTGAAGATGCTCTCCTGCACCCAGCGGGATCTCCTGCTTGCGGACGATCCAGGGCTTGACGGACTTCAGCTTGTCCAAGAAATCTTCCATGTCGATGACGAGGTCGCGGACGATGGGAAAGTTGTTCAGCGGCTGGACGACCACGGGCTGAGGCCAGTAGTCGCGCAGGAAGGCGTTGCACGTTAGCTTCGGCGTCCCGTTGACCATCATCCCGCAGCTGCCGCAGATCCCCATGCGGCAGGACCAGCGGTAACTGAGCGTTCCGTCGACGTGCGCTTTGATGTAGTTCAAGGCGTCGAGCACGACCATGCTGTCGTCGCTGAAGGGGATGTCATAAGACTGCAGGCGCGGCTTGGTGTCCTTCTCGGGGTCGAAACGCGTCGCCTGGATGGTGATCCTCTTCGCCAAACCGACCTCCTAGTAAGTGCGCGCCTGGGGCGTGAAGTTGGTGATGCGGACGTCGCGATAGTCCAGCCTGGGAGCGAGCTCGCCCGTGCGGAAGGCGACCGTGTGCTTCAGGTACTTCTCATCGTGCCGGTCGGGGAAGTCGCGGCGCGCGTGGGCGCCGCGGGACTCCTCGCGGGCAAGGGCCGAGTACGCGATGGTGTCGGAGATCTCGAGCATGTAATCGAGCTCGAGCGCGGCTGTCAGCTCGGTGTTGAACGTGCGGCTCGAGTCCTCGATCTTGACGCTCTGGAATCGCTCTCGCAGGTCGGCCAGACGCTTGATCAGCGCTTGCAGCCCTTCCTCCGTGCGGAAGACCCCCGCCCCGGCGTCCATCTCCCGCTGCAGGTCCTCGCGGATGTCGCCGATGCGCTCTTCCCCGCCCTTCTTCTCGAGGTAGGCGCCTTCGACCCGCCGCGCCTCGTCCCAGAGCATCGCGTCCACCGGTTTCGAGCCGGGGGCCCGGGCCGCGCTGGCGTAATGGGCGGCTGCTCGGCCGGACGCCGCGCCGAAGACCAGGCATTCAGAAAGCGAGTTCGACCCCAGTCGATTGCCGCCGTTGAGCCCGACGTTGGCGCATTCCCCCGCCGCGTACAGGCCGAGGATGGCCGTCGCGCCGGAGATGTCCGCGTCGACGCCGCCCATCATGTAGTGCTGCACCGGGCGCACCGGGATCGGCTCGGTCACGATGTCGATGCCGAGGAACTCGCGTCCGAGCTCACGCATGAACGGCAGCTTTCGGTCGATCACGCTCTCGCCGAGGTGCCGGACGTCGAGGTGCATGTACTTGCCGTGAGGCCCTTCGAAGCCTCTCCCCTCTTCGAACTCGGTGGTCATCGCGCGCGAGATGATGTCGCGCGGCCCGAGCTCCATCTTATTGGGCACGTACCGTTTGAGGAATCGGTCGCCTTCGCTGTTGGTCAGGTAGCCGCCCTCGCCTCGCACGGCCTCCGTGATGAGGATGCCGGTGAATGGAAGGCCCGTGGGGTGGAACTGGACCATCTCCATGTCCTTCAATCCAGCGCCGGCGCGATAAGCGAGCGCCATGCCGTCCCCCGTGCAGATGTTGCCGTTGGTGGTGAAGGCGTACACGCGGCCCAGGCCGCCTGTGGCCAGGATCACCGCCTTTGCGGTGATGGCATCGAAACGACCGCTACGCATGTCGAGCGCGACCACGCCGATGCACCGGCTGTCCTCGACCAGCAGCTTGGTCACGAAGGCTTCGTCGTGCCGCGTGATCTGCGGGTACTTGAGCGAGGTCTGGAAGACCGTGTGCAGCATGTGGAAGCCGGACTTGTCCGCGGCGAAGCATGTCCGCCACGTGGTCATCCCGCCGAACGGGCGGGCCGAGATCTTGCCGTCAGGGTCGCGACTCCAGGGGCATCCCCAATGCTCCATCTGGATGATCTCGATCGGGGCTTCCCTCACGAATGCTTCGACGACGTCCTGATCGGCGAGGTAGTCCGATCCTTTGATCGTGTCGAAAGCATGGGTCTCGTACGAGTCCTCCGGCCGCAGCACTGCCGCGGCTCCGCCTTCGGCGGACACGGTGTGGCTGCGCATCGGGTAGACCTTGGACACCATCCCGACCTTGACCCGCGGATTGGCCTCCACGGCAGCTATCGCGGCCCTGATGCCGGCGAGTCCCCCGCCCACTACCAGGACGTCGTAGCTCTCGAATTCCACCGCCGTCAATGCTATCCGCAGGCGAGAGGCCGCCGCCCCGTCGCGGAATCAACCGGCTCGAGGCGTTAGCCTCTGCGCTCGTGACCATCTCGAGCACTCCATGGTGGCCAGAGCCGCCGGACCGCTACCCCGGCCGCCTGCCGGACAAGGCCGACGTGCTCGTGATCGGCGGCGGCATCGCCGGCATGAGCCTGCTGCTCCATCTCGAGGAGCGGCGCATCGACGCCGTGCTCGTGGAACGCGGGCATCTGGCGTCGGGCGCCAGCGGCCGCAACGCCGGGTTCCTGCTCGCGGGCGTGGCGGCGAGCTACGCGGAGGCGGTGCGGACGTACGGACGCCAGAAGGCGCGCCAGGTGTGGGAGATCACCAACGAGAACCACGACCGCATGGTCGAGGCCGCGCGGGGCCAGGAGGTCGGCCACCGGCGGGTCGGCAGCGCGACCCTGGCGTCAGGCGACGAGGAGCGCCAGCAGTTGATCGAGTCCGAACAGCTCCTGCAGGAGGACGGGTTCAAAGCCAGCTGGGACGGCCGGCGCCTCGTCCACCCGCGCGACGGCGAGATCAACCCTTCGCTGATGGTCGCTGCGCTGGCCCGTCAGGCGGCCGAAGGCGCCATCCGCGAAGGGGTCGAGGTCACCGAGCTCCGCGCCAGGCGGAATGACGTCGAGGTCCGCGCGGGCGAGGAAACCTGCGTCGCAGGCGTGGTCATCCTCGCCACCAACGCGTACACCGCCCTTTTAGTCCCGAGCGTTCGGATCCAGCCCACTCGTGCGCAGATGCTCGCGGCGGAGCCGCCGAACGCGACGGTGGCCGACATGCCGACCTACTCGCACTTCGGATACCGATACTGGCGGCAGCTTGCGAGCGGCGAGTTCCTGATCGGCGGCTGGCGAGACAAGTCGATGGAATCGGAGCTCACCACCGACGCCGAGCCGACAGACGACATCCAGCACCACATCGACGAGGCGCTGCCCGGGCTCGGAGTGACGACGCGCGTGACACACCGCTGGGCCGGGATCATGGGGTTCACCGAGTCGGGCCTGCCCCTGGCGGGGCCGCTCCAGGGGATGCCGAACGTCTACATCTGCGCGGGGTTCAACGGGCACGGGATGGGCTTCGCCTTCATGACCGCCAAGCAGGTGGCTGAGTCGATCTAACCCGGCAGAGAGCGGGAAAGGAACTCCAACCAGTTGGCCCCCATGATCCCTTCGACCTGCGTCCGGCTGAACCGGCGGCGCAGGCGCGCCGACAGCTCTTTCAGCTTCGCCACGTCGTCGATCGGCGCGTAGCGGGCGTCGAAGCCGCCGTCGAGGTCCGTTCCGATGCCCACGTGCTCCGGACCGCCTGCCGCCAAGGCGTGGTGGACGATGTGCCTTTCGACGTCGTCCAGGGTCGAGCGGCCGGCCAGCCGCAGGTGGTGCTGGTAGAAGCTGATCCCGACCACGCCGCCGCGGCGCCCGATCTCGGCCACCGTCTCATCGCTCACCTGGCGGTCTCCGCGCACGAGCTCGCGGGCGTTGCTGTGAGAGGCCATGATCGGTCCGCGCCACAGGTCGAATGCGTCCTCCACCGACTCCTGGGCCATGTGGCTCAGGTCCAGGATCACCTGCTTGCGTGCCATCGCCTTCAAAAGCTGCCGCCCGAGGTCGGTCAGACCGCCTGGCGCGCCGGTGCCGCCGCTGTAGCGCGTCCCGCTCCAGGCCGGGCCGATGATGCGTACCCCGTAGCCGGTCCAGGCGCCGAGCTGCGCGGGCGACTCGATGGGGTCGGCGCCTTCCATCAGCAGCACGGCCTTCAGCTGTCCCTTCCTCCAACCCCGCCCATAAGCGGCGAGCTCAGCCTTGTCCCGGATGAGCTCGAGGCCGCACGAGCGGTAGTAGTTGACCTGGGCCACGGCCATGATGTGCGCCTCGTGGGCGTTCTCGTAGACGAAACGGGTGCGCATCGCCCGGCCGGCTCGAGCGGGGGCCGTGTAGATGGTCGCGAACACCAGGCCGACCCCTGCCGCCACCAGCGACTGGCGGCTGACCAGGTAGCCCTTGGCCGGCGGCGCCAGGAAGCCACGACCGTCGGAGATGGCGTTCCAGGCGATGTCGAGATGGGCGTCGACGATCATCGCGGCGCCGGCGGGTGAGCGCTGCCCTGGGCGGCCAACATGATCAAGAGAATAACTTGAAGGCAAGAGCTGTATCTACTCATAATGAAGTCCTTCACTATGAATTCCCCCGACTTGAGGCCGACCGACCTGGCCAAGATCGGCTCGGAGCTGGCCCGTGACGAGGACGGGCTTCTCTACAGCCCACGTTTCCGCCAGGGTTTCGGCCAGATCAAGGTGGGCATCGAGGCAGTCGAGGCCCTGGCCGCCCTGCGCTGGGCGGGCCACTCCTTGAGCCTGCTGCAGGACCGCTGGGCCGAGAAGCACGGCCTCAGCGAGGGGCGGCTTGGAGTCCTGTTCCGCCTGTATCGCGGCGGGCCCACGGCGCTTGGCGACCTGGCCCAGGACTTCCACACCTCTCCGCGGAATGTTACGGGGCTGGTCGACCACCTCGAAAAGGACGGCCTCGTGGAGCGCGTGCCCGACCCCGACGACCGGCGCTCGGTGCGGGCGCGGCTGACCGAAGCCGGTCGGGTGCGCATCGAGGCGATCTGGAAAGAAGGGATGGAGAACCAATTCGAGGTGGCCGGCAGCCTGAGCCACGAAGACCTGGCCAGGCTGCGTCACCTTTGTCTACAGCTGGTGGAGAACGCCAGGAAGGAGCTGGGGCGGTGAGCACAACCACGGGACTCTCCAGACGGCGCGTCATCCTGGCCACGGCCGGCACCATGCTGGCGCTGCTGCTGGCCGCCCTCGACCAGACGATCGTCGGAACCGCCATCCCCCGCATCGTGGCCGATCTCAACGGCCTCGACCGCCTGGCATGGGTGACGACCGCCTACCTGGTGACCTCGACCACGATGACCCCCATCGCAGGAAAGCTCGGCGACCTGTTCGGCCGCAAGCCGTTCCTGCTCGTGGGGATGATCGGCTTCGTCGCGGCGTCGGCCCTGTGCGGCCTCTCGCAGGACATGACCCAACTGATCGTTTTCCGCGGCATCCAGGGCATCTTCGGAGGCGTCCTCTTCGCCACCGTGTTCACGGTCATCGGCGACCTGTTCCCCCCCGACCAGAGAGGCAAGGCGCAGGGCCTGTTCGGCGCCGTGTTCGGCCTGAGCTCGGTCGTCGGCCCGACGGCCGGCGGTTTCATCACCGACCACTGGAGCTGGCGCTGGGTGTTCGAGGTGAACATCCCGGTCGGCATCGTGGCGGTCGCAGTCGTGCTGGCCGGGCTGCCTTACGTCCGCTCCAAGGCGTCTTGGCGCGACATCGACTTCTGGGGCGCATTGACCCTGACCGGCGGCGTGGTGCCGATGCTGATCGCGCTCTCCATCACACGCGACCACGCGTGGACGTCCCCGCAGGTGCTCGGCCTACTCGCGTTCGCCGCAGCGATGCTCGCCGCGTTCGTCTACGTGGAGTCGCGGGTCGAGCACCCCATCGTGCCCCTGGAGCTCTTCCGGAACCCCACGTTCACCGTGAGCATGATCGTCGGGTTCCTGACGGCGTTCGGGATGTTCGGATCGATCCTCTTCACGCCCCTAGTGTTCCAGGGCGTGCTCGGCATCAGCGCCACGAACTCCGGCGCGCTCATCACACCGATGATGTTCGGCCTGATCGGCGCCAGCACCCTGACCGGATTCCTGATGAAGAGGATCAAGTACTACCGGTTCCTGGGCACGCTCGGCGTGGCCGTGATGATCTTCGGCATGTGGCTTTTGTCCCAGGTCACGCCATCCAGCCCCGAATGGCACGTGGTGGTGGACCTGATCGTGGTCGGCACCGGGATCGGCGTCACGTTCCCCCTCTACCTCACCGCCGTCCAGGTGGCGCTACCCCGCAAGTTCCTCGGCGTCGGCTCGAGCCAGATCCAGTTCTGGCGCAACCTTGGCGGCACGGTCGGGAGCTCGATCCTCGGGGCGGTGCTCGCCAACCGCCTGCCCGACTACCTGAAGACCCGCGTGACCGCCCTTCACCTGCCTCCACAGGCCCTGGCCGCCCTGCCCAAGGGAGGCAGCGCGAACTCCATCCTCGACCCGACGCTTCTCGCCAAGCTCCCCGCCGCCTTCGTCCACGCGATCCGGCTGGCGCTGTCGGACACGCTGCACGACATCTACGTGTTCGCGGGACTGGTCCTGGTGGTGGCCCTCGTCTCGACCGTGTTCCTGCGCGAGGTTCCGCTGAGCGGGGCCAAGGCGGGCATGGCGTTCGGGGAGGGACCGCCCGTCGAAGTGGACGAGGAGCCGGAGCCCGAGGCGATCACGGCCTAGCCCCGCTCGGCAGTCGCCCGAAAACCGGGCTGCCAAACTCGCGGCAACCGCGTTAGAATCGCCACCGCAACGCTGGAGGGGTAGACCGGTCGCCATGGTCCGGGCCTCTGAGCGAGAATTGAGGGAGGCCTAACGGTGAGTTTCGTGGATCGGACCTTGACGTGTCGCGACTGTGGGCGGGAGTTTCTTTTTACGGCCGGCGAGCAGGAGTTCTACCAGTCTCGAGGACTCCAGAACGAACCGCGGCGGTGCCCTGAATGCCGGGCCTCCCGGCGCACCACCGATGGCGGCGGCAACGGCCGCTCCCGGGTCATGCACGACGTGATCTGCTCCAACTGCGGGAAGCAGACCCAGGTGCCGTTCGTGCCGACCGGCGCCCGACCCGTGTACTGCCTGGACTGCTTCCAGACGGCGGGGCGGCGCTAGAAGCGCCAACCCAGGCCTGGGCGGGGGCTCAGGCGATCGCGATCGGACGGACGGGCGAGCCCGTGGCGCCCCGCATCTTGAGCGGGAGGCATACGAAGCCGAACTCGTGCACGCCCGCGGCCGCGAGCTCCTCGAGGTTCAGGTTCTCGATGATCGGGATCCCGGCCCGGACCAGCAGGAGGACGTGACCCGGCAGCGTCACGCCGAGCTCGGGGTCCATCGGGCCCATGAGGTCCCAGGCGAGGTTGTCGGCGCCCACCGCCTTCACCTTCTTTTCGATGAGCCAGCGGGAGCCGGCGGCGCTGACGCCCGGAGCGCGAAGGTATTCGGCCGGGTCTGACCACAGCGCGCCGTAACCGGTGCGCACCAGGGCGACGTCCCCCTCTCGCACCTCGACTCCGGCGCGGCCGGCCGCGCGCTCGAGGTCTGTCGGGCTGATCGAGTACTCGGGAGCGAGCCTGCGCTCGGCGGCCACGTCCAGCAGCACGCCGCGCCCCACCAGTGGCGCCATCGTCTCCACCCCGAGCACCCTGAAGCCCACCGACGTCTGCACGCCCTCGTCGACGTGGACTCCGCCGTGGAGGGTGAGATTCTCCGCCTGGTGCGCCAGGGCGTCGATGTGAGTCCCCGAGTGCTCTGGCATCACGACGACGCCGGAAGCCCCGGTGCGCGCCTCCGGCGCTCCCCGCGCGTGATGGCGGTGGAGGAAGTAGTTGAAACCAGGAAGGTGCGCAGGATGCGACGGTGCGCCGGCGTAGCGAAGCTGCTCGAGGTCGAAGACACGCGCCGAGCCGAGGGCTTCGAGGATGCCCGGCAATGACCTACTCGCGGTAGCGGTAGACGATGCGGCCGCGCGTCAGGTCGTAGGGCGAGAGCTCGACGCGGATGCGGTCACCGGGCGTGATCCGGATGAAGTAGCGGCGCATGCGTCCGGCGGCGTAGGCGATCAGCTTGTGGCCGCCTTCGATCTCGACCTCGAACATCGCGTTGGGTAGCGCCTGCGCGACCACCGCGTCCATGACCACCGCCGCCTCTTTCTGGCCGCCGTCGTCCTTCTCCGCCTTGACCTTAGGGGGCCGACGCGGACCTCTGCGCTGACTCTTGAACTTTCCCAAGACTCGTGAAGTCTAAAGGCGCGGGGAAGTGGCCGCGAGGCGAGCCTGGATCGCCCTGGCCATTTCCGCCGACAAACGGTCGACGGCGACGAGCCGATTCAACGTCTCGATCCAGCCCCCGTCCTTGCGCACGGCGTCGGCCATCAGAGCGCATCCGCCCTCCAGGTCGCCCTTCTCCGCCATGCCGAGCCCGGTCCAGAATTTGAGCTCGACCAGCTCCGGAGCAAGCCGCAGCCCTTCCGCTCTCTTCTGCCGCGCCGCCTCCTGGTCGCCACCCTCCTCCAGGCGGTCGGCGTCGGCGTCGGTCATGTATGCGCGCTTGAGGCGGAGAAGCCGGCGGAGCTCGGCGAGAGGGTCGGGGGCGTCCTCGACGCGAAGATCGATGACGCGGTCCTCCCACGAGCGGCCGGTCGGCATGCCGGACACGACCAGCATCGCCGCCGACTGCCTACCGCGGATGTCTCCACCCTCCGCCTCCGCCGCCTCGAGGGCGGCCATCATGCGCTCGGCGAGAGGGGCACTGGTCGACGTGTAGGCCGCGCACATGGCGTCCCACACCGTGTCCCTCTCCATCAGGTTGGCCTGGCAGCTGAAGCCCTCCCCGGTCCGGTGACCGGCGGCCGGTATGCATTTCGGGCCGGTGTGGGCCGCGACGTTTCCCGCCGCGTCGACGATTGCGACCTGGCGGTTCTCGGCGCCGGGGTCCCCGGCGAGGAGCGCCTTCAGGGCCTGCTCCGCGGTGTGGCCTGCCTGCAGCAGCTCAAGGCCCATCGGCCCGAAGCTAACGTTGACCTGCGATTGGGTGGCCACCGCTCCGATGCCCGAACGCGCCCATGGAACTACGGGGCCGACCTGGAAATAGTGCGACTGCACGGCGACGCCAAGCTCGCCGGTGTCCGGGTCGAGCGCCACTATCGAATAGGTCATCGGCCCCGGTATCTTAAGCCGCGTTGGCGTACTACCGAAAGCCCGACTGGTTCACGAACCACGTGTTCAACCCTGTCGTGGCGCTGATGACGCGGGCCGGCATCAGCGTCTGGGGTTCCCGCGTGCTGCGCGTGCGCGGCCGCAAATCCGGCGAGTGGCGCAGCCAGCCGGTGAACCTGTTGACCTTCGAAGATAGGCAGTATCTGGTCGCGCCAAGAGGACTTACCCAGTGGGTCCGCAACATCCGCGTCGCCGGCGGTGGCGAGCTCTGGCTCGGCAAAAGAGCTCAGTCATTCAAGGCCGTGGAGATCGCGGACGACCACAAGCTCCCGCTTCTGCGCGCTTATCTGAAGCGGTGGAAGGCCGAGGTCGGCGTGTTCTTCCACGGCGTCGGCGCCGACTCGCCTGAGTCCGAGCTGCGACGGATCGCGCCGGACCACCCGGTCTTTCGGATCGAGCCTCTGCCCTAGGCCTGGTATTTCGGTTCGCGGGGCTTCCCGGCGCCCCAACGCTCGATCCACGTGCCCTGGATGGCCGGCTGCCGGGGCTCGGCCTCCAGGGCGCGTACGGCCTTCTCCACACGCGCGGTGAACTCACGCGAGCCCTCCTTGGGCCCTGGTGCCATGGGCATGCCGATGCGGACGCGCGCAGGACCCGGCACGGGCAGCTTCTGGCCACGCGGCATGATCTGGTAGGCGCCGCGGATGTGGACCGGCACGACCGGCGTCCCGGTTTCGTTGGCCAGGTGGCCGACGCCAGGCTTGAACTCCTGGATGCGGCCATCCGGCGAACGGCTCCCTTCCGGGAACAGGACAAGGTTCCAGCCGGACTTGAGCAAGACGCTCGAGCTGTGCAGCTGGGCCTGCGCCCCGCCGGTGCGCGAGAAGGGGAACGTGTTGAGGAACAGGCTCACCAGGTTGCCGAGCATGGGCCGCTTGAACCAGTAGTCGGCCGCCGCCGCGACGACCGTGCGGTCGCGGGCGCGGTCGGTCAGGGCGTGCAGGATGAGCGAGGTGTCCGCGTGGCTCGAGTGGTTGGCGGCGAAGATGACCGGACGCTCCAGCTCGCGCACCCACTCGCGCCCTTCGACCTTGGGATGGGCCATCACCTCCGTGAAGGGAAGCAGCAGCGCGTGCTGGATCAGGTAGCGGAGCGATCGAACCGGCTCCTGGCGCGCCCAGCCGAGGTCGCTCGCGGGCGCCGGCACGACCGCGCCACGCTCAGGCCACGTATGCGGGCGGGGAGTGTCCCAGTGCCAGGCGCGGCGGACTCTCGACACGTCGTCCACGACGCTCCCCAGAGTGCTTGCGAGGCGGACCGCGCCGCCTTCGCCCGAATACCAGGTCACGCTTCGACGTCGGCCAGCAGGATCGGCGGCATGCGCATGTGGGTCACGCTGGGGTATCTGCCCACGGTCTGCTCGGCCATCTCGAACGCGTCCTCGAGCGTGGTCGCGCATTTGAAGCCGAGCCGGTGCACGACATCGCGGTCACCACCCACGATGATGATGTCGCCGGCGTGCTCCATCGCATGCGCGGCCCAGTACCACGCATAGAAAGGGTGCACGCCGTGGTATGCGTGCGACTTGCGGTACAGCTGACGAAACCAGGGGTCCTCGGCAAATCGCAGCTCGTACTTCTTCTCGATCTCTAAGGGGTCGGTGGTGTCCGCCAGCACCTCGTCGTAGAAGTCGATGTAGCTGGGGTGCTGCACGGCGTCGAACTCGTAGCGGCAGGGGTGGGTGAGGATCAGCACGCCGCCCTTGCGCAGCACCGGCTTGTTGCGATAGAAGTTGAAGAGGTACCCGATGCCCATGCAGACGACCAGCACCGGGTTCATCGGCGCGTTCACGTTGTAGGGGCCGAGGTAGGGCACTCCGATCGTGACGATGTCGGTCTGGCCCTCGACGCGAACGCTGAGCTGGGCTCTGACGGCCTCCAGGGTCTTGTCGTGCACCGCGTCGACCTGGCCCGCATGCACCGAGGTAAGCCCGTACGGCGCGCGCATCGCGTGGAAGATGCTCCGCTTGAACGCCGGCGGCGCGAGATCGGTCATCTGCTTCATGCCGAGGAACATGGCCTGGTCCTGCGCCGTCCAGTCCGTCTCGCGCTTCTGCATGAAGTTGGCGATCGCTGGAAACGCATGGTTGTTGACCGTGGTCTCGATGTGGAACACGCGCACCGTGTCCTCGATGAGCTGGCCCTGCCGGATGCAGGAGTGGTGAAGCGCGGAGTCCGGCGGGTTCATGTACGAACGCGAGCCGAGCAGCGTCTTGACGTTGTGGTGCGCTCGAATGCCGCGGTACGTCGCGAGACCGGTCGCCATCGACTTGTGGCCGCCGTCCATAGGGACCAGCGTCAGGTTGACGTAGACGACCAGGTCCGATTCCGCGGCGCGCCTGTGCAGCGTCACGTCTTCGCCCTCGGACGTCTTGCCGATGTACACGTTGTTCTCGGGATCCTCGCCATCGTGCTGGTAGAGGCGGTCGGGCCAGAACGTGCTGAAGATGCGCTCGCCGACGATGTGGCGGATCTCGTCTTCGGTCATGCGCCGGTGCAGTCCGAGCGCCGCGATGATGTGCAAGTCCTCGACACCCGCCTCCGCCGCCATGTCGATGACCTCTTCCATGACGAGCTGGCGGACGTCGGGCGCGGCCATCGGCGGCAAGGGCAGCGACAGGTCGTCGAACGCGATGGTCAGCTTCATCCCGGATCGCAGGAGCGACTTCAGCGGGTCGTCCTCGAGAGGCTTGGCGAGCGCTCGCTTGATCGCCCGCTCGGGATGGGCGATCGGATCGAGCGGATCCGGCGGGTACACGATTCGCGAGCCAAGCGGCAGCCTCTCGAGCCGCATCCCCTCGCCGAAGTGGAAGAGCACGGGCGGAGTGTTGCGGTCGACCTCGATGACGGCTCCCGGTCTAGGCACTAGGCCCTTAATCCTCGCAGGTCGAAACAGACCTTCACCGCCCCAAGGCGCCCCGCGCTCATCGCGTAGGCGATCGCGTCGCGATATTCACCCAGGCCGAAGTAGGGGCCGGTCAGCTGCTCGAGGTGCAGCTCGGGCGCGGCTTCGAGGGCGAGCTCGAACGTGCGCTTCCCCTTCTTCTTGGGCTCGGCCCCGTAGGCGTAGGCGCCCATCACGGTGAGCTCCCGCTGCCAGATCGGCGCCCAATCGACCTTTTCCTCTCCCGGCATGCCGACGGCCACGACCGTGCCGCCCTCCCGCGTGAACCGCACCGCGTCGTTGAGGCTTTCCGCGCTGCCCACGCACTCGAACGTGATGTCGGCGCCACCCAGCAGCAGGGAGCGGTTCATGCCTTCCAGGCGCCGGGCGGAGGTGGCAAACCTGACCCGCTGGAACACGTCGGCCGGCGCGACGACCTGGTCGGCGCCAAGCTTGCGCGCAAGGTCGCGCTGGGTCGGGTGCTTGGCGATGGCGATCAACCGCCTGGGAGGGGTGAAGAGCTTGATCGCGGCGATGGTCAGAAGCCCGATCGTCCCCGCGCCCGACACCACGACGACGTCGTTCTTGGTCGCGCCGCCGCGGAACGCCGCGTGCACGCAGCACGCAAGGGGCTCAATGAGCACGGCAGCCTCGTCGCTGAGCGCCGCGGGGACGGGATGCAGCTGGCTGGGATGCGCGACCAGGACCTCTCCCCAACCCCCACCCGTGTCGGCGCAGTAGCCGGTCTGCAGGCCGACCTCGATCGGCCCCTCGGTGACGTTGTAACAAAGTCCCGGTCTGCCTTCGGCACAGCGTGGGCACGGGGGCTCGATGCCCCGCACCTTGCAGCCGAGCGCCGGCTCAACGACCACCCGCGATCCGTCGTCGAGCGTGCCCACCACCTCGTGGCCGGGCACGAACGGATAGCTGGTGAGCGGGTCGAGATAGAGCGATGCGTGTCCGCCGATCGCGGCGAGGTCAGAGCCGCAGATCCCGCTCAGCGTGGGCATCACGCGAACCCAGCCGGCCGGGAGCACCGGCTCGGAGACGTCGCCCAGCTTGAGCATCGAAAACGCGCTCGTCGCCACGTCGGGGCGGCCGCCCGCGGCCTTGACGATGGCGAAGGCGGGGATGGACCTCTGGAAGCTCAGCGCAAGCATCTGATCCTCATCGCCGCACCGCCTCCCGGTACTCCGGCGAGCGCGGGTCGGGCATCGGCAGACGCCAGTTGCCCGGCGCCATCTTCCAGCGCTCGACGCGCCAGCCGCGCTGCCCTGCGACCTGGGACAGGCGCGCGTCGGGGTTGACCGCGACGGGTGTGGCCACGAGCTCCATCATCGGCAGGTCGGAGAGGGAGTCGGCATAGGCGAAGCTCTCGGAAAGGACGATCCCGTTCTTCGCCGCGTATTCCTCAAGCAGCGTGCCGCGAGCTTCCCCGGCGGGGGGCGGCGCCTGAAGGTCTCCGGTCAACCGGCCTTCTTTGACGAGAAGATGCGCGCAGTCGACCTCCACGTCGAGCAGCTCGGCCAGCGGCTCCACGACCACGTCGAGAGCGCCCGTCAGGAGCAGGACACGATGTCCCGCGCGCTTGTGCTCGCGGATCCGGCGCATCCCTTCCGGGTAGATGCGGCGAAGCGTAACCGCGTCAAGGGCTTCGCGCCCAAGCTGCTTCATCACGTCGTACTCGAGCCCGTTGTACTCGCGATAGAAGCTGCGCTGGAACTCGGCGCGCGATCGCCGCTCGAGATAAAGCCATCGCGGCGCCTCGCGGAGCATCTGTGCCATGAACGACGGCCAGTCTTCGAGCGGCTGCGCGCGCAGGCGCATCCACAAGAAGTACTCCACGACATTCGTCTCGACCAGCGTTCCGTCGACGTCGAACACCGCGAGCACGTCCGAGCGGCCCTTGCGCCGGTCGATCGCGGCGCGCACCGAGCTCGACTCGGCCTTGGCCGCGGTGCTCCCGGTCGGCTGCTTGCCCTTGCGCACGACCGTCTCCGCGCGTGACATGCGCACGACCGTCGGAAAGTGGACGTCCTGGAAGTAGTGCTCCCAGTCGTAAAGGGCGGGGTCGAACGGGAACGTCTTGCGCTCGTCCTCGGGCACCTTGTCCCAGATCGCCGTCACGTTGCGGGTGTCGAAGATGCAGTCGACCTCCGTGTACACGCCGTAGAGCTGAATCAGGTTGACTCCCCGGTCGAGGCGCTCCTTTTCCGCGTTGAGGTCGTCGGAGAGCTGCGCCACGCTGGCGCCCAAGGGCAGGCGCTCGATCACCCACTGGGCCGCCTCCACGAATCGCAGCGCCGTGCGCGCGCGGGCGGCCAGCTCGCCCCGAGTCGGATACGTCCAGGTCGGCGTCCCGATGGCCTGGCCATAGCGGTCCCGCAGGGGATTCTTGGCGAAGTACTTGCTCGCCTCGTCGGTCATGGTCCGGAAGCGCAGCGGGTTACGGCTCCCGGACGCGGCGTGATACACGCGAGGCTTGGCATCAGGCGGCGGGTTGGCCGCCACGGCCAGGACGGTGTTGACGACGAAATCCGCCGGGATGATGTCGAGCAACGAGTCGGGCAGGCCCGAGAAATCGCGCAGGATCCCGCGGCCGAAAGCGAGGATGAGGGGCTCGGCCATGCGGAATCCCTCGAGCCATCCCGGGAAGGGCTCGGCCAGGGCGCTCTCGATGATCGACGGCCTCACGATCGACAGCGGGATGTCTCCGTGCAGCTCGACGACGGCGTGCTCCGCCATCGCCTTGGTGAACGAATAGATGTCGGAGAAGCCCATCGCGTTGGCGTGGACGCGCCCACGCTCGATCAGGCGGTCCTTGACCCACCTGTCTCTCAGGCGCTCGGTGGCGCGCGCGACGGCCGGCGTGCCGGCCGGGCCCATCCGCGACCGAGCCTCGCGCCGAAGGCGGTTGAGCACCTCGGGCTGCCGTGACTCCTCCTCGACCGGTCCGCGGAGATTGGCCAGCACCGCAGCTTCGTGCCGCCAGTTCAAGCCGGGGTCGAGCGGCGCCTCTTCGCGCACGAGCCCGCGCAGCATGCCGCCCACGTACGCGGTCGAGACATGGACCAGGTGGGGCAGCGCCCCGGAGGCCTTCAGCGCTTCGACCATCCGCGCGGCGCCCAGCAGGTTGGTCTGCGCGGAAAGGTCCGCGGGATTGTCGAACTCGACCGCGGCGGCGGAGTGGATGACGATGTCGCATGAGCGCAGCTGCTCCCGCCCCCGGTCGGTGAGCCCCAGGCCGTCTCGACCGAGGTCGATCTCGACGACGTCGAGCTTCGCCTTGACCAGTTGCGCGAAAGCCTCTTCGCCGAGCTCCTCTTTCAGCCGCTTGAACGCGGGGCTCGTGAGGACCTCGCGCTCGAGACGCTCCAACGCAGGCCTGCGGACGCTGGACCGGATCGCAAGGTTGATGCGCGCAATCTCGGGGATCGAGCGCAGGCACTTCTCCACGATCGACTTGCCCAGGAAGCCGGTGCTGCCGGTGACCAGGATGGTCTTGCCCTTGAGGGCGTCGGCGATCACGTCCGATTGATTCTAGGGTGAGGCTACGCCTGGGCTCCGTGGTCGACATGCGGAATCGTCACTGGAGGCGACGCATTCGCATCGGTCCAGCCGAGGTTCGTCCTCACCGTGACCCAGAACCAGTAGCTGAGCCCGCGCCCGCCATGGAAGACCTCCGACGTTGCGCCCGTGCCACCGTTGACGACCCGCATCGAGCCGTCCGGGCCGACGGCGTACACGACGTACAGGTTGCCCGATCCCGGGCTCGACCACGTCACGTCGATCGCGGTCGTGTCGTTGGCGTCTGGCGCGGCGTTGACGCTTACGTGGGGGATCGGGATCGAGGCAAATCGCGGCGAACCGCCGAGCCACAAATCGCCGAGGTCTTTCGTGTAGGGGTCAGGGGTCGAGGCGGTCCATCCATACGGATCGACCGGACCGTCGCCGTTGACGTAGTACACGCCGAAATGCAGATGAGGGCCGGTTGCCGTCCCTGTCATGCCCGAGATGCCGATGACCTGGCCGCGGCTCACCCACTGCCCCTTGGAGACGTTGATCTGCGAGAGGTGGCCGTAGTAGGTCAGCAGGCCGTTGCCGTGGTTGATCTCCACCGTCAGCCCGCTGAGACAGCTGTGGCAGCTCGGAACGGCCCAGTTGGCCAGCATCACCTGGCCGCCGGCGGCCGCTGCGACCGGCTCGTAATTCAGGCCGTAGTCGTAGCCGTCGTGGCCCTCGTAATACAGGTAGTCGTGCTGGCCGGGGGTTTGGGCAAAGCCTTCCGTGAAAGTGGGGTCAGGTCCGCCGACGGCGGCCGAGGCGACCACGCCGTCGTAGCGGCACACCTTGCCGTGCGAGCCGTAGTTGGGGCCGCAGTGGTCGAAGATCGAGGTGATGTAGTGCGGACCGATGAACGGCAAGGTCAGGAACGCCCCGGGGGCCGGTGGGGTTCCGATGTTGCCCGCACCGTCCTCGATCGGTCCGTACGACATCTGGCTGGGGTAGCTCCAGCGGTAGTACTTGCCCGGCTTCTGCCCAGGCGGCAGCGCCGTGGAGGCCTGCACGGGAACGCCGTGCAGCAAGACGGACAAGAGGGTCACGATCAGAACAACTACCCGCATAGGCCTTTGAACGGAGAAGTCAGAGCTTACGTTGCGCGCCATGCGGCTCGGCTGGGTTTTGGTTAAGTTTCGCAAATGGCCTCAACCACGCCGCCGCAAGCCCAGACTCTGAGCCAGGGCCGCGCGGCCGTGTACGAGGAGCCGATCGGGCCGGCCGGCGTTCGGGTCCGGGAGCTGCCCAGGACCGAGCCGGGACCGGGTAGGGTCGCCGTCTCGATCCGGGCCGCCTCGATCAACCACCTCGACCTCTGGATGGCCCACGGCGCCCAGCGCGTGAGGCCGCCGCGGATCATCGCCTCCGATGGGGCGGGGACCGTGCACAGCTCCACCGACCCGGCCTGGAAGGCCGGCGACGAGGTCGTCATCTTCCCCACCCTGTGCTGCTGGGAATGCGAATGGTGCCGGGCCGGCGAGAACGTCAAGTGCTCGCGCTTCGGGGTGCTGGGCGAGCACGCGGACGGCGCCGCCTGCCAGCTCCTGCACATCGATTCCCGGAACATCTATCGCAAGCCCGCCGCCCTGTCGTGGGAGGAGGCGGGCGCATTCCCGCTGACCTTCCTGACCGCCTGGCGCATGCTCACGACCCGGGCGCGCCTGCGCCGAGGCGAGACCGTGCTCGTGGTGGGGGCCGGCGCCGGCGTGGCGGTGGCGGCGATCCTCATCGCCAAGCACCTTGGAGCGCGCGTCTTCGCCACCAGCCGGTCCGAAGCCAAGCGCGAGCGCGCGCTCGGGCTCGGCGCCGAGGCCGCATTCGATTCGACGGGGTTCAGCAAGGCCGTGCGCGCGGCGACAGGCGACGGCGTCGACGTGGTTTTCGAGCACGTGGGGCCGGCCACGCTCGACGAGTCGATGCGCTCGCTGGCCATGGGCGGCCGGATCGTCACCTGCGGCTCCACATCGGGCGTCAAGGCGGAGATCACGATGCCGCGACTCTTCTTTCGCCAGGCAGACCTGCTGGGGTCGACCATGGGCAACGCGGGCGAGTTCGCAGCCGTGCTCGAGGCGATCGACGCGGGGATGCGTCCTGTGGTTGACTCCGTCTATCCGTTAGAGGAAGTACAGGCCGCATTGACGCGGCTCGATGCAGCGGAGCAGTTCGGCAAGGTCGTCCTGTCGGTCCCTGCGACTTAAACAGCGAGGAGAGGTTCCAATGAGAGGTTTCAAGGCTTTCCTGCTTCGGGGCAATGTGGTTGACCTGGCGGTCGGTGTCGTCATCGGGGTGGCCTTCGGCGCGGTCGTCACAGCGTTCGTGAGAGACCTGGTCACGCCGCTCATCGCCGCCATCGGCGGCAAGCCCAACTTCGCAGGGCTGTTCTTCACGGTCAACAACAGCAAGTTCCTGTACGGCGATTTCTTCAACGCGCTGATCGCCTTCATCATCGTCGCCGCGGTCATCTACTACTTCGTAGTCGTCCCGTTCACGGCACTCGTGGCGAGATCGCACAAGGAGCCGCCGGCGGACCCGACGACCAAGAAATGCCCCGAGTGCCTGAGCGAGATCCCGATCGGCGCCCGCCGCTGCGCATTCTGCGGGGAGGCTCAGCCCCAGCACGCCTGAGGCATCAAGCTGAGGACTGCGGGCGATCGTCCTCCGCGGTCAGTCACCGCCTGCGAACGAGCACTGTGACCAGCACGACGACCGCCACAGCCGCCGCGATCATGCCTTCGATGACTCCGAACGCGACCCAGACCAACGCGGCCGCCAGGGCCAAACCCACGATCATCCAGACCAAGGAGGTTAACCGCTCGGTCTTGGTTTCCACCCGGTCAGGATGCTGGGGGTCACCGCTGGTGGCGATGGAAACCAGCTGCTTCGCCTCCATCTCCGCGTTGATGTTGTTAGGGCCCCCAGGATCCTGGAACACGGCTCGAGTCCAGACCCGTTTCAGGCCGGCAGAACCCACAATTTCGCGGCCGTCTCGAAGCTGAGGGTCACGTCCCGACCTGCAGTCCGGAGGCGCAGAGTCTTCCCCACCTCGTCGACATCGGTCACCGTGAGCTCGCGCCCAGGCACCAGACCTCGCTCCGACAGATACGCGAGCAGCAGGGGCGCCTCGCGCTCCGCCACCTCCGAGACGCGTGACACGCTTGCGGCCGCGCTCGACTGGAGCGAAGACAGCCGCACCTCACGCGGCGACGCCTCCGAGTGGCCCGGGATGGGATTGCCGTGCGGGCACGTTTTCGGCCGTCCGAGGACCTCGTAGAGCCGCTCCTCGACCACGCCGGAGACCGCATGCTCCAGGCGCGCCGCCTCCGCGTCGGCGGTGACCCAGTCCAGGCCCAGGGCGTCGGTGAGCCAGCGCTCCATGATCCGGTGACGCCGCACGATCAACTCCGCGGTCCGGAAACCCCGCGGGGTGAGCTCGATCTCCTTGTGGCCGTTCATGCGGACCAGGCCGTCACGCGTCATCCTGCGTACCGCGACGGCGACCGTCGGGCGGCTCACCCCCAGCCAGTCGGCCAGGCGCGAGCTGCGCAGAGGCTCGCCCTCGGCCCACATGTAGTAGACCGCCTCGAGGTAGCGCGAGACCACCTGGGAGGGCTCCTGATGGCCGTTGTTAGACTTATCTAATTCCATCTTTCGTGCCTGCTAACCGCGTGGGACAACTATGAGCCAAGGAGCCGCCATCGCACTCGGCGCGATCGCCGGCGCCACGGTCTTCCTGGGCCTGCCCGTGGCTCGGCTGCGCGGCCTGCCCAAGGCTCTGCAGGGCTTCCTGAACGCGTTTGCCACCGGCATCCTCGTCTTTCTGCTCTGGGACATCCTCTCGCACGCTGGCGGGCCGGTCGAGGCGGCGCTCCAACATGGACCCCGAAGCTCATTCGCCGCCATGGCCGTGATCTTCGCGGTCGGGGTCGGAGCGGGCCTGCTGGGCCTGGTCTACTTCAACCGGGCCCTGTTCGGGCAGCTGCGCCACGGGAGCCCAGCCCCGAGCTCGCGCGCGCTGTCGCTGGCGATCGCCACCGGCCTGGGGCTGCACAACTTCTCGGAGGGCCTGGCGATCGGCGAATCGGCCCATGTCGGAGCCATCGCCTTCACCGGCGTTCTCGCGGTCGGGTTTGCACTCCACAACATCACCGAGGGATTCGGCATCGCGGCGCCCATGACCACCGAGTCCAAGCCGGTGTCCTGGTCCTTTCTCGGCCTGGCCGGACTGATCGGCGGCGGCCCGACCTTCGTCGGGACGTGGATCGGCTACCTGGCCAGCTCGACCTACTTCTCGATCGCCTTCCTCGCCGTCGCGGCAGGGGCCCTGCTGTACGTGCTCAACGAGCTGTTCAACCTCGGCCGCAGGATCAGCACACCGACCACGTTCGCATGGGGCCTGCTGCTGGGCTTCCTGACCGCCTACGCGACCGACCTGCTGCTCACGGTCGCAAGCGCCTAGCCGGCGTAGTCGTAGGCTCCGGGCTCGCCGTGAAGCTCGATATCCGGCTCGATGTCCGCCCAGTCGGGGAAGCGCCACTTGAAAAGCCGCTCCTGGACCTCGAAAAGGCTGTCCAACGTGTCTTGGACCTGGCCGCCGTCACGAAGCGGCTCACGAACGTGGTTGGGCATGTTCTCGGCGACCTCGCGCAGCTCGGCGCGGACCGGCCCGGGGACCGTCTTGACCCCGTCGCGGTTCATCTCCTCCAGCCGCCACAGGACCCGGTCGGTGGCCTCGAGCATGCGCTGGAACGCGTACCGGCGGCGGTTCTGCCGTCGGAGCGCCGTCTCCTGCTTCTCAATTCGGCTGCTCGTCTGATTGATCATGGTCAGCTACCTTTCCTAGCTTACCGGCTCGAGGAGTCTCCTTGACCGAGTTCCTGGCCGAGGTCGAACGCTTGTTCAGCCCGATCGAGGGTTGGGGTGAGTTCCGGCCGGGCGCGCGGCGGGCGGCGGTGACGTTCATCCTGCTCCGCCGGTCGGGCGCATGGGAGGTGCCCTTCGTCAGGCGCCGGGCCGACCTTCGTGACCATCCCGGTCAGGTGGCGCTGCCCGGAGGCGGCTTGCAGGGTGGCGAGTCCGCCTGGCAGGCGGCCGCGCGCGAGGTGGAAGAGGAGATCGGCGTCCCGGCCGGCCGCCTGGTCCCGCTGGGTGCCGGCGAGCCGATCTATGCCTCGGTTTCGAACTTCTCCGTCGTGCCCTTCGTCGCCCACCTGCCCGAGCCGGTGCCTGAGCTCGTGCACGACCAGCGTGAGCTCGAGGGCGTCCTGTCCATCCCGCTCACCCGCCTCCTGGACGAGACGGCCTGGCTGGAGTCGGCCGCGCCGTGGCATTTCCGCTACCTGGCGCACGAGGAAAGCGTCGTGTGGGGCCTGACCGAACGCATCGTGGCGGGGCTCGCCCCCAGGCTCAGGGCGGCTCTCGCCTCAAGTCAAAGCCCGGATCCGCAGGCCACCCAGGGCTGATTTACCGTTCGGGTCGTTCCAGCTCACGCAGGTGGCGGAGCGACCAGGCCAGGTACCCGCCGAGCATCGCGACCCCGAACGCATACGCGAGGACGAGGTACGTCATCGCACCGGCTCCGCGCCCATCTCGCCGCTTGGGGCCTTGACCACGACACCCGGCTCGGGCACTCGCTCCCGCGCGTCCAGCAGCGCTTCGATCCGATACCGGATCGCGATCATCGAAGCGGCGAGGACGAGCGTGCACGCCATGGTGAACAGGAAAGTCCCGAGCATCGCTGCGGGGAGTGCGTCGGTGACGATGACCGGGCCCGGGTGGAACGTGCGCCACCAGGTCACGCTGAAGTAGACGATCGGCACGTCGATGAACCCGAAGATCCCCACCACGGCCGCGAACCGGGCCGCCTGACGGCCGGGCTCGGCGAGCCGCCTCACCAGCAGGTAGCCGGCGTAGATGATCCACAGGACCAGAGTCGATGTGAGGCGCGCATCCCACGTCCAGAACACACCCCAGACCGGCTTGGCCCACAGCATGCCCATGACGAGGGTCACCGTCGTGAACACAACACCGACCAGGGCGCCCGCGCGCGCCAGCCGGTCCGCCGCCGCGCTCTCTCGCCACAGGTAGACGATGCCCCCCACCAGCACGACCGCAAAGCTCGCGAAAGCGGCGATCGCGGAGCTCACGTGGAGGTAGAAGATCCGCTGCACCGGGCCCTGCAGGGCGTCGGTCGGCGCGTACAGGAAGATCGCCACGCCGGCCACGAGCATCAGCGCCACCGCGCCGGCGGCCGCCTTCTCGTACCTATTCATCGAGGACGAAGCGGGCAGCCAGCGATGTCAGCACAACGAAAAGTATGTCCAAATCGATGAGCAGGCCGATCGCCTCATCGTAGCCCCCGCCCAAACCCATCGCGGACTGGACCGCCTGCCCGCCCGCGACGATGAACGGGATCCACAGCGGCAGGGTAAGCAAAGGAAGCATCAGCTCCCGCGCACGGATGCGCGCCACCATGGCGGCGAAGAGGCAGCCGAGAGCCGCCATGCCGATGGTGGCGAGCAGCACAGCGGCCACCACAGCGCCGGAAAGCATCGCGCCGAAGAAGAGCGCCAGCGCCGGGAGCATGACCGCCTCGCACAGGATGAGAAGGGCGGCCGAAGCCAGCGCTTTGCCCGCGAACAGCGCCACAGGGGACGCCGGCGTCATCAAGATGGCCTCGAGCGTGGCCTGCTCCCGCTCCGCGGCGAACGCGCGCCCGAAGGCGACCAGTCCGGCGAAGACGAGCGCCAGCCACAGGATGCCCGGCGCGATGCTCGGCGCGTTGTGCGGGTCGATCTGGAACCCGAAGTTGGCGATGATCAATGCCAGGACGATGAACTGCGCCAGCGCGGGGACCAGCTCGCGGGTTCGCCATTCTGAGCGCAGGTCCTTGCGCGCCACCGCCAGCGCGACCCGGACCGGGTTCACTTGACCACGTGCAGCCGAGTAGGCGTCCCGGCTGAGCGGCCGTGGCGGAGCACGAGCGAGCGAGGGCAGAGCCGGCTCGCGAGCGCGTGGTCGTGCGTGGCGAGGATGACCGTTCGGCCGGTCATGATCCCGGCCAGGAGATCACCCGCATCCGAGCCGAGGCTCGCGTCCGGCTCGTCGAGGACGAGGAGGCGCGGGTCGTGGAGGATCGCGCGGGCGATGGCCAGCCGTTGCTGCATGCCGCGAGACAGCCGGGCGGCCCGCCGCTGCGCGACCTGCCTCAGACCCACCGTCTCGAGGGCCTCAGAGGCGCGGGAGCGGCTGACACCATAAAGGTCGCAGAAGAACTCCAGGTTCTCCGTTGCCGTGAGAGCCGGGTAAAGGCCGGGCGAGTGCGTGACGAAGCCGATCCGCCGCCGAAGCCGCGCCCGCTCGCGAAATGCGTCGAGGCCCAGGATCTCGAGCTGGCCGGAGGTCGGGCGCGCGGCGGTGGCAAGGATCCTCAGCAGCGTCGTCTTGCCAGCGCCGTTCTCGCCGAGCACGGCCAGGTGCTCGCCGGAATCCATCACCAGGTCGACTCCTTCCAGGGCCGAATCGGAGCCGTACCAATGCGTCAGGCCGTTGGCGACCAGGATGCTCATCTCCCGGCCGGCTCCTCGGGCGGGGTCTTGATCAATGGCCACAGGATGAAGGGACCGGCGGCGAACAGCAGCAGGGTCGCCACGATGATTGCCATCAGCCCGGCACCGGGACCGGGACTCTCCGGCGCGCCGGCGCCGCGGCGGCGCGCCTTTCACCCACGTTGCCCAGCACGACGCCGAGGATGATGATCGCACCGCCGGCCCAGATCCAGGTGACCAGTGGGTTGACGAACACCTGGAACGAGGCCGAGCCATCGGGATTGGTCCCGGCTAGAACTACGTAGACGTCCGCCACCGGGGTCGTCGAGATGGCGACGCGGGTCAGCGACTGGCCACCCAGCCCGGCATACGTGGCCCGTGAAGGCTCGAGCGTGCTGTCCCCAAACCTCATCGCCGCCACGAGCTCGGTGTGGTCCGGGAGCTGCCGCTCCCGCGAGCCGGTGTACGTCAGCGTGTAACCCGCGACGGTGACCGACCCACCTGGAGCCAGCGTGACTTCTTTCTCCTGTTGCCACAAGTGCGACCCGGCGATCCCGGCCGCCAGCACGACCAGGCCGATGTGGGCCAGGTAGGCGCCGTAGCGCCGGCGCTTGGTGACCAGGCGGCGGGCCAGACGTGACCAGTCGCCGCCGGAGGCTGCCACGGCTCGTCCGTAGACGGTGATGCTGGTGGCCGCTGCGGCGGCGGCGAGCGCGAAGGCGACCAGGGCCGGGACCGACCGCGCCCCACCGGCCAGCATGACCACGAGGGTGACGAGCGCGGCCGCGCCAGGCCAGCGCAGGGCGCGCAGAGTGGAGGGACCCATCCGCCGCCAGGGCAAGAGCGGCCCGGCGGCCATGAGAGCAAGGAGCGCGGCGAAGATCGGCGCCGCCGCGCGCTCGTAGTACGGTGCCGCGACCACGCGCTCGGCGCCGAGCATGCCCGAAACCAGGGGCAGGATGGTCCCCCACATCACGACCGCGATCGCGCCGACGAGGAGCAGGTTCTGCATCACGAAAGCGCCCTCGCGCGAGACGATGGGCGCGGCCTCTCGAGCGTCTACGAAGCTGCTTGACCGCAGCGAGAGCAGCACGGCCGAGAAGACGATGCAGGCAAACAGGAACCCGAGGAACCAGGGACCGATGGCGCTGACCGCGAAGGTGTGCACCGACGGCACCACGCCGCTGCGCACGATGAAAGTGCCGAAGACCACGAGCAGGAATGCGAGGATCACCAGGCTGAAGTTCCACGTCCTGAGCCGCCCGCGCTTTTCCTGGACCTGGGACGAATGCAGGTACGCGGTGGTCGCGAGCCACGGCATCAACGCCACGTTCTCGACCGGGTCCCAGCCCCAGTAGCCGCCCCAGCCGAGCACGTGGTACGCCCACCACATGCCGAGCACCAGGCCTGCGCTCTGAAGGCTCCAGGCGACCAGCGCGAAGCGACGCGTGTGCGCGATCCACGCGGCGTCGGTACGGCCGGCGAGCAGAGCGGCTGCGGCAAAGCTGAATGGGATTGCGAACGAGGCAAATCCGGCCAGGACGACGGGCGGATGGATGAGCATCCCACCGTCGCGCAGGACCGGGTTCAGTCCCAGGCCGTCGGGAGGCGTGATGGAGAGCAGGTCGAACGGGCTCGCCACCAGCACCAGCACGATCAGGAAGAAGCTGAGAATCGACGCGAGGACGCCGGCCGCGTAAGCGGCAAGCCGCTCGCCAAGCGCCGCGCTCGCCACCAGCGATCCGCTGCCGAGCAGACCGAGGATCAAGGCCCAGTACAGGAGCGATCCCTCCTGGCCACCGTAAAACCCGGACGCCACGAGAGCGGTGGGGGTCGACAGGTCGGTGTGCTCGGTCACGTATGCGAGCGAGAAATCGTGCGTCAGGAGACCGACCTCCAACAGCACACCGGCAAGAACCACCATGGCTGTGGCTGCGTAAAAGGCCCGCCGTCCGACCTGCACCATGACCACGTTCCCCCGCCATCCGGACCAGAACGACAGGACCGCAGAGAAGCCGCCCATCACCAGTCCAGCCAGAAGCGCGCCGGCTCCGAGGTAGCCGATGATCACGACGGCATCACTGCGTGTAGGGCGTGGTCGAGAACCTCGACGGGCATTTGGTCAGCAGCGTCGTCGCATGGAAGACGCCGTCAGCGCCAAGCTTGCCCTCGGCGACCACGGTGATACCGGGGCGGAATATGTCCGGGAGCGTGCCGGTGTAGTCGACGGGCATCGACGCGGTGTTGTCCTTCTCTGTGAAAGTCACGTGGAAGCCTCCGTCGCTCTTCTGCACGTCGTCCGCCACGATCCCGGCGACGCGGACATCGCCAGCCGTCGCGTGCGACTGCAGCTCCGACACCGTGAGGTAGTACTCGGACGCGCCGCCCGACGCCGAGTAGATGAGGTAGCCGACGCACGCGACGACGACGAGCGTGGGTATCCCCCACCGCATGAGCACGTTCATGAGGCGATCAGCGCGAGGTAATGCGCGAGAGTCGGCGCATCGAGCGGCCCCGAGAAGGATGCGACCACCAGGCCCTGGGAATCGATGAAGAACGTCGCCGGAAGGCCGGCCACGCCGTACGACTGGTAGGTCCCCGCGACGATCGGCCCGGCCGGGTACGGATGGGGGTGGCGCTGCTCGAAGGCGACAAAACCACCGGCGGAGTCCTGGTTGTCGGCCCCAACGAACGCGACATCCGGCCGGGCGGTGGCCGCGTCGGCCAGCACACCACCCTCCTCGACGCAAGAAGTGCACCAGGAGGCCCAGAAGTTGACGACGACCGGCTTACCCTTCAGTTGTTCCACGCTGACCTCGTCGCCCGTTGCCGTCCGTATCGCGAGGTTGGGCGCGCTCTTGCCCAGAAGTGGCGGGTTGGCGAGCGCGGCGTGCTGGAGGCCCCACGCCAGCGAGAGCATGAGCAGGGCCCCGAGGATGATCACCCCCGCCCCCACCGCCGCAGACCTGCGGGTCACGCGCCTGAGTTTAGGGGGATCGCGTTCGCAGTTGCTATTCGCGCGTACAGACGGCCGCTCGCCTTGACTGTGCGCTCGAGGTTCTTGCGGTCGACCGAGATCAGACCGAAACGCATCGCGTAGCCGCGCGCCCACTCGAAGTTGTCCATGTTCGTCCAGTGGAAATAACCGCGCACGTCGACCCCGTCCTCGATCGCGAGCTGGACGTTGGACAGGATGTCCACGAGGTAGCGCTGACGCCACTCGTCGTCGTTGCTCGCCAGGCCGTTCTCGGTGATGTAGACCGGCTTGCGGAGGCCGCGCAGCTCGTTCAGCACCCCGCGCATCCAGGTCGGGTTGGCGCTCCATCCCATCTCGGTGACCGGCTCGCCGGGCACGTTGAAACGGCGGATGAACTGGTCCTGCGCCCGGCGCGGGTCGAAAGCGCACATCTGGCCCCAGTAATGCGCGATTCCGATGTAGTCGCTCGTCGCCTCGACGATGCGGCGGAGCTGGCCAGCCGCGACCGGCCAGCGGTCGAGCACGAGCTGGGCGGTGCTCGCGGCGAGACGGTCGCGCCGGTGGTTGGTGGCAGGCATGAACAGGAACTTGTGATGCGAGAGTCCGACCTGGGAATCCGGCCACTTGCGCTTGATCGCCACGTACGCCAGCTCGTGAGCGCGCCGCATGTTCGCGCTGACGCGGTAGACGGCTGCGATGTCACCCTTGTGCGCAGGAGGAAACTCCCCGGTGATCCAGCCGTTACCCGCGTAGATGCTGGGCTCGTTGATCGTGCACCAGATGCCCACGAGGTCGCCGAGCTCCTCCACGACGCGATGCACGTAGCGAATGAACGCCTGCGGAGAACCCGGTGCGGCCCAGCCGCCCTTATGGGCGAACCACCGCGGGCTCGTGAAGTGGTGCAGCGTGACCATCGGCAGCATGCCCTGCTCGCGCAGCTCGCCCAGGACGTCGCGGTAGTGACGGATCTGCCTCGCGTCGAAAGCGCCTTCGGTCGGCTCGATGCGCGACCACTCGATGGAAAGACGGTGCGCGTTCTGGTTGAGCTCGCGCAGCATCGCGAAATCCTCGCGGTAGCGGTGATAGTGATCACACGCGACCGCGGACGTGTCCCCGTTGGCGATGCGGCCAGGCTGCTGCTCGAACTCCCACCAGTCGGAGTTGCGATTGTCGCCTTCGACCTGGTGAGCCGAGCTTGCGGTCCCCCATAGAAAGCCGTTTGGGAAGCTGCCCTGCTGCACGCGACGGTCAGGCCGCTGCGCTGGCCGGGTTTTCGACCTGCGGCGGCGGAACGTACTCCCAGGATCTGGGCTTGTCGCCGTCCATCTCCATCCGCAGCATCCCCGCCTTGTCGATACCCTTGCGGTACATCTCGCGCTCGTTGTGAGCCCTGCCGTCGAGCAGGATCCAGGCGGCGTTCAGAGGGTCTGCATGGCTCACCAGGGCAATGGTCTCGCCCGGGTGCTCGCGCGCCAGGCGGCGCACGACGCCGAGCACCCGGCCCCCCATCGTCTCGATCGATTCGTCGCCCGGAAGCAGTCCTCGCTTGGCCTTGTGAACGAACCAAAGGGGGCGTCGCAGGGGGATCTGCCAATACGGCAGACCCTGCAGGTAGCGGCTGAACTCCGCCTCTCGGAGGTCGGGCTCGGCTTCCAGCACCGGTTGGGAGGCTATCTTCCCGCTCAAGATCCGCGCGGTCTCGGCTGCGCGCGCGAGCGGGCTGTGCACGATGCGGTCGATCCCGCTCGCATGCAGGTGCTCGCCGACGGCCGCAGCCTGCGCGCGGCCGAGGGCGCTCAGGTTGAAGCCGTCGAGGTGGCCGTAGAGGACCCGGCCCGGGTTCTCGACGTCCGCGTGGCGGATCAGGTAGAACTCGCTCAGCTTCGGTACGCGCCGACCGAGGTTCGGTTGGTGCCGGATGAGCGGCCCGCCTCGAGCGCCTGGTAACCCTCCTGGATCAGGTTCCCGGTGTACTCCCGCCGGCTCATCAGGCCAGCCTCGGTCTCGGCGCGCTGAGGGATGGCGTCGATGGTCGCGGCGCCGCAGCTGACCGTGATGCGCTGCCAGTTCCCGCCCGCTGCGAAGTCGTGGGTGGCGATGGAGCGCCTGATCTTGTCAGCCGCCAACGCTGCTCCGTGGTCGTCGGTCTCGGGCAGGACGATGGCGAAGTGCGGCGGCCCGTCGGCCTCCAGGAAGGCCAGCGTGTCGGTGTCGCGGATGGCGTGGCCGAGTCGCTCGGTGATCTCGCGGAGCAGGTTTTCGAGCTGGATCTGCTCCAGCTCCTTGTGGATGTGCTCGGCGTGGTCCAGCTCGATCAAAAGGAGCGAGAGGGGACGGTGGTAGCGCACCGCGCGGTTGGCCTCCTGGCCGACCAGCGCGCTGACGAACTTCGCGTTCCAGATCCCCGTCGTGGGATCCACCACACCAAAAAGAGGGCTAGAGGTCCTGTCCGTCTGGCTGTGGCCGCAGCTGGGACAGTATTGAGACGTCTCGGGTACGTCCGTGTTGCAGTACCAGCAGGCGCCCATGGGCCGCATTCTAGGCATCCCGCCTCGCCGCCGCTCTCAGATCAGAATCTAATCCGTGGCCGACCAGGGCGAGCTGTTCCCGATGCCTGTGTCGTCCGAACCCGGCGCCCCGCTGGCGACCCGGATGCGGCCGAAGAGCTTCGACGACCTCGTGGGCCAGGGCAAGGTGGTCGAGGTGCTACGCCAGCTCACGCGTTCCGGGCACCTCCCGAGCATCGTCCTGTGGGGTCCTCCCGGCAGCGGCAAGACGACCCTCGCCGGGCTTCTGGCCACCGAGACCAAAGCCCGCATGGTCGCCCTGTCCGCGGTGACCGCGGGCGTCGCGGACCTGCGCAAGGTCGTCGCGGAGGCGAAAGTCCACCGGCGCGCGGGCCTGAGGACTGTCCTGTTCGTGGACGAGATCCACCGCTTCAACAAGGCCCAGCAGGACGCCATCCTGCCCCACGTCGAGGACGGGACCGTGACCCTGATCGGCGCGACGACCGAGAACCCGTCGTTCGAGGTCATCGCACCGCTGCTGTCGCGCAGCCGGGTGTTCCGGCTCGAACAACTCGACCGCGACGAGCTGAAGCAGGTCGTGCGGCGCGGCCTCCAGGAGCTGGGGGCGGCGATGGAACAAGAGGCGATGGACGACCTCCTGGAGACGGCGAGGGGTGATGCCCGGGTGGCGCTGAACGGCCTGGAAGCCGCCGCGGCGCTGGCGGGCGAGGCGCGGATCGCAGTCGACCACGTCGAGCGTGCGATGCAGCAGCGCCACCTCCTTTACGACCGGGCCGGGGACCAGCACTACGACATCGTTTCCGCCCTCATCAAAAGCGTCCGCGGGAGCGATCCAGATGCCGCGGTCTACTGGATGGCGCGCATGCTCGAGGCGGGCGAGGACCCGCTCTTCGTGGCGCGCCGCCTCGTGATCCTCGCGGCCGAGGACGTCGGGCTGGCCGATCCGCAGGCCCTCTCGTTGGCGGTGGCCGCACAGCAGGCGGCGCACTTCATCGGCATGCCGGAAGCCGTCCTGCCATTGACCGAGGCGGCGCTGTACCTGGCCCTGGCGCCCAAGTCGAACTCGGCCCTCACCTCCTACGGTGCCGCAAGAGAGCTCATCGAGCAAACCGGCAACGAGCTCGTGCCGAAGCACCTTCGCAACGCCCCGACGGGCCTCATGAAGTCGATGGGGTACGGCAGTGGCTACCGCTACGCGCACGACTACGAGGGCGGTGTCGCCGACCAGGTCCACATGCCGGAGAAACTCAAGGGCCGCAAGGTGTACCGGCCCAATCCCCGTGACAAGCACCAGAGTCCGTAGCATTGCCCCTCGTGTCCGACGCCCTTGTGATCTTCAAGCCCGACGCCGCGTATCGCCTGGCGGCCCGCGCCGGGATCTGGAGCTGGCTTTCGAGCGAGCGCGGCTGGAAGGTCCGCTCGCTCGAGTGGTTCCAACCTCCGGCCTCCCTGATCGAGAGCCATTACGACTTCCTGCAGGGCCGGCCCTTCTTCCCGTGGCTGGTCGACTTCATGACCGCTCTGCCCCTGGTCGTCGGCCGCGTGACGGCCTCGGCCGATGTCCTCAAAGATATGCGCCACGACCTCGGTGAGACACGGATCGCCCAGTCGCGGCCCGGCTCGCTGCGCGAGCGCTACGGGATCTTCGGCGGTCTCAACTGCCTGCACCTCTCGGACGCCCCCGAAACCGGCGAGGCGGAGGTGGCGCGATGGTCGAAGTCGGTCCAGCTCGACAAGGTCGCGGTGAAGCTCGAGAAGACCAGCGAGCTGCCCGACCACACGTATCACCTGCGGTCATTGGCGACCCAGGTCAATGTGGGCAATCACGCCGAGCTGGCTTCGAAGACGATGCGTGAGCTGCTGGCCCAGGAGTCTCAGCTCGGGGGCGAGAAGCTCGATGCGCTCTGCCGGATCACTTTGGGGGCTCTGGCTTAGCCTCTCAAGTCTCCGACTTCGTCTCGGCTAGGCGCTGGACGGCGCCGACGTGCACGGTCACCGGCTTGTTGAAAAGCTCTGAGTTGGGGACCACGAGCAGGTCTCCGGCATCGGTCTTGACCAGCGTGACGCGAAGCTTTACGTCAAGGATGGTGCCTGACCCTGCTGCGTCGAGCGAGATGCGGTCGCCCACGCGCATGTGACGCTCCAGCAGCACGTAGTAGCCCGACACGTAATCCTTCAAGAGGTCCTGCACGCCGAAGCTGGCGACGAAGGTGGCCATCAGGATGCCGGCGAGCGTGAAGTTCTGGCTCGAGAAGGCGACGCCGACCGCGATGATCACGCCGATGGCGATCAGGAGGACGGTCACGACACGGTTGCCTATGACGACCATGTCGGTGCGCATGTGACGCCGCTCGAGACGTGCCACCACGTAGTTTGAGATCAAGCGCGAACCGATGACGAACACAGCGAAAACGACGATGGCGATGACGATCTGGACGAGAACGGAGTTGGGGATCCCAGGAATCAAACCGCCCAGCGGCGGGGCGGTCATTCCTTCGACTCGGCGGCTTCCTCCGCGCCTTCGCCTTCGGCCTCGGCCTCGCCCTCTGCCGCTACAGCGGCCTCGGCGGACGGGATCTCCTCTTCGACCTTCATCTCGCGCTTGTGCACGATCTTGACGATCAGCTCATCGGGATCCAGCAGCACGGTCACGCCCTTGGGCACGCTCAATTCGGCCACGCGAAACTCGGAATCGACTTCCTCGAGCGGCGTGATGTCCACCTCGAACGCCTCCGGGATGTCGGAAGGCAGGCACTCGACGCGCAGTGAGTGGACGGGCTGAAGGACGTCGGCGTCGCCACGCTTCACCGCGGCCGATTCCCCGGTCAGGTGGACCGGCACCTCGACCGTGATCCTCTCCTCCAGGTTGACCTGGTAGAAGTCGACGTGGATCGGGCCGAGCCGGCGCGGGTGGGTCTGGATCTCGCGGACCAGGACCTTCTCGGTGCGGTCTCCGTCCACCAGGAGGTCGACCAGATGGGTGCGCCCCGACTTGATGAAGACTTTCTGGAACTCCATGCGGTCGAGAACGAGTGACGTGGGCTCGGTGCCATGACCGTAAACGACGGCCGCGAGCTTGCCCTCGCGGTGCAGTTGGCGCGAGCGCTTGCCGTTGGTCGGGCGGATCGAGGCTTTGAGCTGCATAGATCGGCCTCGGGTTGGGAGGCGCTGGTTATGATACCCCAAAGCCGCTCGGCGACCCGCCGGGCGCGTCCAAATCGAATACCCAGGAGGGCATCCCAGGCATGCAGAACCCACCGCCTCCTCCACCGCCCAGCGGCAGCCCTCCGCCTCCGCCTCCGCCCAGTGGTGTGCCGCCGATGATGCCGCCCCCACCGCCGGGTGGCGGGATGCCGCCGATGATGCCCCCGGGCGGCGGCTATGCGATGGCGACCGCGAGCAACTTGGCCAGCCCCGGCACGCGCATCGTGGGCGGCCTGATCGATGTGGTCATTCTCATCGTCATCAACGGGGTCATCGGCGTGATCCTCCAGAGGGTCACCGGGCTCGCCGGCCTGGTCGACCTGGTCATCGACGTCCTTTACTTCGCCTACATGTGGAGCTCCCAGGGCGCGTCCATCGGCATGATGCCGTTCGGGTTCAAGGTGCGAGACATGGCGACGGGCCAGTACCCGACCATGGGGAAGGCTGCGCTGCGGGGATTCATCTGGGTTCTCGAAGTCGGCTTCACCATCTGCATCATCGGGGCGATCGGCTGGCTGTGGCAGCTGTGGGACCCCCAGAAGCAAGCGATCCACGACAAGGTCGCCGGGACGATCGTCACCACCAACTAGCGGGTTTTTCTTCGCCGGGCTGCCCAGGGGCGGTCCGGCGCCTCACTCCCCTTCCCCGCCGGTGACTTGCCTCAGCCGCCCTCGGAAAACCGCTTCTTCAGCCATTCGACGATCGTCTGGAGCGGCGTGCCGGGCGTGAAGATCTCCGCGACGCCCTGCTTCTTGAGAGCCACGATGTCGTCGTCAGGGATGATCCCGCCGCCGAACACGGTGATATCGGTCGCCTTGCGCCTCTTCAGCTCCGCGACGACGGCCGGAAACAGCGTCATGTGGGCGCCTGAGTGAATCGACAGCCCGATCACCTGGGCGTCCTCCTGGAGCGCCGCGTCGACCACCATCTCGGGCGTCTGCCGCAGCCCGGTGTAGATCACCTCGTAGCCCGCGTCGCGAAGAGCGCGAGCGACGACCTTGACGCCACGATCGTGGCCGTCGAGACCGACCTTGGCGACGATGATGCGGACTGGACGGACGGCAGTCTGCGGCATCGCTAGACCACCGCTCGCTCGGTGTAGATGCCGAACACGTCGATCAGGCTCTGCATGATCTCCCCCTCGGTGGCATACGCCCGCACAGCTTCGAGGATATACGGCATAAGGTTGTCCTTACCCGCAGCCGCCTTCTTCAGACCGCTCAACGCCTTCGAGCACCTCGCCTGGTCTCGCTTCTTGCGGACCTCACGGACGCGCGCCACCTGCTCGCTCTCCAGGCGCGGGTCGATGCGCAGGATCTCGATCGTCGGCTCGTCGGCCACGGTGAACTCGTTCACGCCCACCATCAGCCGTCGCTTCTGTTCCAGCTCTTGTTGGTACCGGAACGCGGCGTCGGCGATCTCCTTCTGGAAGAAGCTCGCCTCGATGGCGGGGATGACCCCGCCGAGCTCTTCGATGCGCTTGAAGTAAACCTCGGCCTGGCGCTCCATCTCGTCGGTCAGAGCTTCGACGAAGTAGCTGCCCCCCAGCGGGTCGATGGTGTTGGCGACACCTGTCTCATACGCGAGCAGCTGCTGCGTGCGCAGCGCCAGCCGCGCCGCTTTGTCGGTGGGCAGTCCGAGCACCTCGTCCATCGCGTTGGTGTGCAGAGACTGCGTGCCCCCGAGCACGGCGGCGAGGGCTTCGATCGCGGTGCGCGCGATGTTCAGCTCAGGCTGCTGCGCGGTCAGCGACACGCCGGCCGTCTGCGTGTGGAAACGCAGCTTCCAGGACCGCTCCTGCTGAGCGCCGTAGCGCTCCTTCATCCAGCGCGCCCAGATGCGCCGCGCTGCGCGAAACTTGGCAATCTCCTCGAAAAAGTCGATGTGCGCGTCAAAGAAGAAGGAAAGCCGCGATGCGAAATCGTCGATGTGCATGCCGCGCTCCAGGCAGGCATCGACATACGCCATGCCGTCGGCGAGCGTGAAGGCAAGCTCCTGCGCCGCGGTGGATCCAGCCTCGCGGATGTGATAGCCGGAGATCGAGATCGTGTTCCATTTCGGAACCTCTTTGGCGCAGTACTCGATGGAGTCGACCACCAGGCGCATCGAAGGCGCCGGAGGGAAGATGAACTCCTTCTGCGCGATGAACTCTTTGAGGATGTCGTTCTGAAGAGTTCCGCCCAGGCCCGACGCAGGGACGCCCTGCTTCTCCGCCACTGCGATGTACATGCAGAGCAGGATCGCCGCGGGCGAGTTGATCGTCATCGAGGTCGTGATGTCGCCCAGCGGGATGCCGTCGAAGAGCGCCTCCATGTCCGCCAGCGAATCGATCGCCACGCCGCAATGGCCGATCTCCCCGCGGCTGGTCGGCGCGTCCGAGTCCTGTCCCATCAAGGTCGGCATGTCGAACGCGACTGAGAGCCCTGTCTGCCCGTTCGCGAGCAGGTACTTGTAGCGCCGATTGGTCTCCTCCGCGGTGGCAAAGCCCGAGAACTGCCGCATGGTCCACAGCCGGCCCCGGTAACCGCTCGCGTGGATGCCCCGCGTGTACGGGAACTGGCCCGGCAGCTCCTCCTCGCGCCCCGGCATGTCGTCGCTCGTGTACAGCGGCTGGAGGGGAACGCCCGAGATGGTCGAGGTTTCGATTCCGTCGTCACGGGCGGCGCTGGCCTCGAAGTCCTCTTTCCAGGCTTGCTTGGAGTCGCGGGCTCGGACCTTCATCCCAGGTCCATTATCAGCCCGGTTTGCGATCCAGGATCTCCTCCGCGATGTTGTAAGGGGTTCCTTCGTCAAAGAGCCGCGTGGCCAGCCGGTGGTCTTGGTCGAGCGCCCGCCGCACGCGAGCGCGCGCCAGCTCGGCCGCCACCTCCGCCGTCTCGTCCCTCAAGCGCTGCTCCAAAAGGCGGCGTCCAAGCCCGCTCGACTCGAGGTGACGGCGGTGTTCCAGCACCGCGGCCCACAGCTCGCCAATGCCTTCTTCACGGGAGGCGACCGTGGTGATGATGGGCGGCTTCCAGGTCCTGGGCTCCCCACCAAGAGAGCGCGGAGCGGCCAGGCTGAGCATCGCTCGGAGCTCTGTGACGACTCTCAAGTGGCCCTCGATGTCCGCTTTGTTGACCACGAACACGTCAGCGATCTCCAGGATCCCGGCCTTGATCATCTGCACTCCGTCGCCCTGGTTGGGGGTCAGCACCACGACCGTGGTGTCCGCCACGGCGGCGACCTCCAGCTCCGACTGGCCGACACCGACCGTCTCCACGACGACCTGGTCGAAGCCGAACGCTCCGAGCAGCCGGATCGCCTCTCGAGTCGCCAGGGACAGCCCTCCCAGGTGGCCCCGAGCGCCCATGCTGCGGATGAACACCTTGGGGTCCAGCGCATGCCGCTGCATCCGGATGCGGTCCCCCAGGATGGCGCCGCCCGTATACGGGGAGTTGGGATCGGTCGCAAGCACCGCGACGGAGAGGTCCTGCTTCCGGAGCAGTTGGACGAGAGCGTCGACAAGGGTCGATTTGCCGCTCCCCGGGGCCCCGGTGAAGCCGACGACGCCGGGCGTCTTCTGCGCATCTCGAAGCTGTAGCTCGAGATCCCTCACGGACGCATCCCGGCGCTCGACCAGGCTGATCGCCCTGGCCAGGGCGCGGATGTCGCCTGATCGAAAGCTCGACGCCAGGTCTGGGCCGGTCAGATTCTCACTCGCCCAAGAAGCGTAGGGCGAAATCGTGTCCGAGCACCACGACCAGGCCATAGGTCTGCTGGCCGGGGGCCGGCGCCGGGTTGGTGGGCGTCGCCGCGACCACGGTGCCGCCGAAGAAGCTCTGCAGCCACGCGGCGGTGAGCGGGAACTTACCGCCCGAGTAGTCGAGGATCACCGTCTGCGCCGAAGGCCTGTGGGCGACCGGGTCCGCGAGCTGCAGGCCGGTCGGGTCGAACATCGTGGTGACCAGCGAGTCGAGGCCACTGAAACTGGTGGACCCGTTCACGAACTGCACCGGCGCCTTCTCGGCGAGCGTCTTGGGATCGATCAGGACCGAGGCGAGGTACTTGTGGATCATCGTGAAGGTCGGATCGTCGGCGCACAGCTGGGAAACGTAGGGACCGAGACCGCAATTGCCGTAGTCGAGCAGGTTTCCGGGCGCGGCCCCCGAGCTCGCCGTCAGCGCCACCCGGATGATCGAGGTGTCGGGCAGGTTCTTGCCCCAGTCGTAGATAGCTTTCATGTCTGAGATCGACATGTCCGTGTTGATGTTCTTCTGGAGCGCGTCGAGGAGCTGCGGGGCTTTCTCGAAACCGTTGACGGTCGTCGCCTTCTTCTTGATCGCCTCCATGATGTTCTGCTGCCGCTGCGCGCGGCCGAAGTCCGAAGCCTGCTGGGGCTGTATCGCATGCCGCGAGCGCGCGATCTCGAGCGCTTGCTCGCCGTTGAGGTGCTGGCATCCGGCCTTGAAGTGGATCGGCATGTAGCCGTTGTGGTAGTTCGGATAGGACAGGTCGTCGAGGTTCGTCGAAAGGCACACGTCGACGCCGCCGAGAGCGTTGACCATGTCGCGGAAAGCGACGAAGTCGACGGCGATGTACTTGTCGAAGGTGAGACCCGTCACCTTGCCGACCTCGTGCTCCGCGGCATACCCGCCGCCGGTGCGGCCCGTGTACTGCGGGGCGACGCAGCAGATGATGTTGGTGTACGGGACCTCGTAGGCCGCGTTGATCTTCTGCGTCCAAGTCCGCGACGGCGGGCTCTGAAGGTTCATTTGCACCGTCAGGTCACGAGGGATCGAGGCGAGCATCACGCGATTGCTCGAGGGATCGATGGTCACGGCCATGATCGAGTCGGTCAGGTAAGGGGCGTCGTTCTCGTATCCGCCCATGCCGAGCAGCAGGATGTTGACCTCTTGCCCGTGCTTCAACTTGTACGCGATCGTGCCCTGCGCCGGCTCGACCGCCTGCACCACCTCACCGATCGGGTTGATGTGATGGCCCGTAGTGGCGTTGACGAAATCGTCGAGGCGCTTGTACGTGAGCGTCGCTCCCACCAGCACCGCCAGCAAGAGGACGGCAACGATCGCCGCAGGGACCGACCTGGTCAGGCGGTAGGAGACGTTGTAGCGAGATCGCCTGGCCTTGCGAGGCCTGGCCCTAACCATGCGCACGGAGATTCTACTGTTCAGGTCCCGTGAAACGGCGACGGAGGCGAACTGGTTACGTCACGGGCTCGGCGAGCTGAACGATGACGAGTGAATCGCGCCAGACAGGTAGAGGAAGAAGAATCCGACGCTGGCGAGAAAGCCGATCACGCCGAGAATCAACCCGATGATCGCGAGCGTCCCGCCGCCCAGCGTCCCGACGCTGGATGCGATCCGCTGGCGCGAGATGAAGCCCATGATCGCCGCGGTCGGACCGAGCACAATGCCCAGGCATCCAAAAGAGCAGACCAGGCCGACGATCCCGACCACGAGCGAGGCGATGGCCAGGCCGTCGGTGCGCGGGGCGGCATAGCCGGCACCGGCGGGGGCAAAACCTCCCCCAGGCGGAGGCACGAATCCGCCGCCCGGGGGCGGTGGTGGAGGCGGGGCGAACCCTCCGCCACTCGGAGGAGGTGGCGGTGGAGGCGGGGCGAATCCTCCGCCACTCGGAGGAGGTGGCGGTGGAGGCGGGAAGTTGCCCCCACTGGGGGGAGGAGGCGGCGGGAAGTTTCCGCCACCCGCAGGCGGCGGCGGCGGTGGGATGTTCTCGCTCGACGGCGGCGGTGGGGGCGGCAGGTCCGACATGTAATTCCTCCTTACGCGGCTCTCGCCGGCCTCGAGCCCTGCTCGAAACAATGAACGATCCATGCCTGCATGGCCAGCGAGTAAGCCGTGCTGAAGAGGACCCCGACTCCGCAAACGACGATTCCGATCGAGCCGACGAAGCTGGCCGCGATCAGCATAAGGCCGGCGACGAGGCTCGCCGCAAGAGAAGCGCGAGCGGCGCCGACCACCTCCAGGAGCCGCAGCCCGCCACCGATCCCTCCCCGCTCGGTCGCCAGCACGATCGAAGGCAGGACGAAGTTGAGCGCCAGAGTGCCGAGGGTCACGAGGCTGAAGCTCAGGAGGCTGAGCAGGACGGCGCCCGACACCGCCGCGGCATTGGCGCTGCCGCGGCCCTCATGGATGAAGATCAGGACCGCCGGCAGGTATACGAGCCCTGCGATCACGCCGATCGCGAGGCCATAGACGACCGCGACCAGGAAAAGCCGCCAGCCCCGGCCGAGGTAGCCGAGGTTCGCGGGCGGCAACCCGTCCTGGCCGCCGCGCAGCCGCTCGAGCGCGGCGAGCATCCAGCCGATCCCGTTGATCGTGCCCACGATCGGGATCAGCAGGATCAGCCCGATCACCACGATCTTGGAAACCCACTGCGCATTGCGGGCCGGCCAGGCGAACGCCTCGGTGACCCGCTCCACCGCTCCTCAGCCCGAGGAAGTGCCGGAGACGGCCACCAGGACAACCACCAGCCACACCAGGGTCACAGCCGCTCCGATCGCGGTCGCGACCACACCCATGACCCAGCCGGCGATCGCAGCGCCGCGGCCGCCGAGCGCACCGTCCGAAGTTTCGATCCGGCGCACGGCCGCCTTGCCGAGGAAATACGCGATGGGGCCGAGGACCAGGCCGGGGATACCCAGCGGCAGGCCGAGCAGGAGTCCCATGATCGCGAACAGAAGCGCGGCCACGGCACGGCCGTCGGTCCCACCTCCGGAATGCCGGGGAGGCGGAGAAGAGGGCGGCGGATAGTACGGTGCCACCGCCGGGATCGGCGGCGGAGGCGGCGGGGCGGCGCTCAACGCAGCAGCGCCCTGGCCACCACCACGCGCTGGATCTGGTTGGTCCCCTCGTAGATCTGCGTGATCTTCGCGTCTCGCATCATCCGCTCGACTGGGTAATCCGAGATGTACCCGTAGCCTCCAAGCAGCTGCACGCAGTCGGTGGTGACCCGCATCGCCATGTCTGAGGCGAACAGCTTCGCCATGGCGGCGATCTTGGTCAGGTCCGGCGCCTTGCCGTCGACCTTGGTCGCGGCGCGATAGACGAGATGGCGTGCGGCCTCGATCTGCGTCGCGATGTCGGCCAGCATGAACTGGATGCCCTGGAACGTCGAGATCGGCTGCCCGAACTGCTGCCGTTCCTTGACGTAGTTCAGGGCGTAGTCAAACGCCCCTTCCGCGATGCCGAGCGCCTGGGCGCCGATGCCGGGCCGCGACCGGTCGAGGACCGCGAGGGCGATCTTGAAGCCGGCGCCCTCCTCCCCGAGCCGATTGGCGACCGGGACTTTGACGTCCTCGAAGACGATCGACGCGGTGGGCGACCCGCGAATTCCGAGCTTGTGCTCGAGCTTCGGCGCCAGCCACGGGCTCGTCTCGCGTTCGAGCACGAATGCGGAGATGCCCCGATGGTCGGCCTCGGGGTCGGTCTGCGCGAAAACGACCAGGGTTCCGGCAATGCTGCCATGGGTGATGAACTGCTTGGTGCCGTTGAGGACGTACTCGTTCCCGTAACGCTTGGCGCGTGTTTTCATGGCCGCGGCGTCGGATCCGCTGCCTGTCTCCGAGAGCGCGTACGCCGCGACCTTCTCGCCCGAAGCAAGGGGCGGGCACAGTCTCTTCTTCTGCTCCTCCGACCCAGCAACCAGGATCGGGTACGAGCCCAGGGCCTGCACCGCCAGGATCAAAGATGAGCTCGCGCACGCCTTGGCGATCTCCTCGATCCCCATGCAGATGGTGACCGATGACCCCGAGATGCCTCCGTACTGCTCGGGAAACGGTATGCCGAGGATCCCGTTCGCGGCGAAGAGTTTCTCGATGTCCTTCGGGTACTCGGCCGTCTGGTCGATCTCCGCCGCGCGCGGCGCCACGCGGTCCTGCACCAGCTCCCGGATTGTGTCCCGAATCGCGATCTGCTCGTCCGAGAACTCGAAATCCACTGGGGTGAGCTTAGCGGAGCAACTCTCTGGCAATGACCACGCGCTGGATCTGGTTGGATCCCTCGTAGATCTGCAGCGCTTTTGCGTCGCGGACGTGTCGCTCGAAGGGGCTGCCGGAAACTGCGCCCGACTCCCCGGCCACCTGGAGTGCATCGAGCGCGAGCTGCATCGCGGTATCGGTGCAGTGAAGCTTGGCCATCGACGCTTGCCGCGTGAACGGCCGGCCGCGGCTGCAAAGCCATGCGGCGTGGTACGCCAGCAGCCGCGCTGACTCGAGCCGGGTCGCCATGTCGGCGAGCAAGAAGTCGTCACCCTGTTCGTGGCCCCTCTCCTTCATGAGCTCTCGCGCCTCCTCCACGGCCGCCTGCGCGATGCCCAGGGCCTGGCCGGAGATGCCAATGCGCCCGGAGTCGAGCGCGCGCATCGCGACGGTGAAACCCTGGCCTTCGGCCCCGAGCCGGTTGGCCGTGGGCACCTCGACGTCCTCCAGGACGAGCTCGCCCGTGGGCGAACCGTTGAGACCCATCTTCTGGAAGACCTGGCCCACGCGAAGGCCGGGCGAGTCCGCCGGGACCAGGAACGCGCTGATCCCCGCAGCCCTCTCATCCGTCCCGGTACGGGCGAAGACGACGTAGAGTCCGGCCCGCCCAACGTTGGTGATGAAGACCTTGGTCCCATTCAGGACGTAGCCGCTTCCGCCGCGCCTCGCGGTTGCCTTCAATGAAGCCGCATCGGAGCCCGACGCCGGTTCGGTCAGGGCGAACGCGCCGAGCAGACCGCCAGAGGCCAGGTTGGGCAGCCAACGCCGCTTCTGGTCCTCGTCGCCGAACAGGAGGATCGGCTCGCTGCCGACGCTCGTGTGCACGTCGACGATCACTGAGGTCGACGCGCAGGCCTGGGCCAGCTCCTCGATGCAGATCGCAAAGGCCAGCGCGTCCAACCCGGCGCCGCCGTACTCCTGCGGGATCAGCACGCCCAGCAGGCCGGCTTCGGCGGCGGCCTTGACCGCTTCGACGGGGAAGCGGTGATCACGGTCGACGTCGGCCGCCAGCGGCCGGACGACCCCCTGCGCCAGCTCGCGCACGGCGGACCGAAAAGCTGCGTGCTCGGGCGCGAGTTCAAGGTCCAAGTCAGGCCTTAACTAGAATAGGGACCGGGCATGGAAGCAGGACCCAGGTATCTCGAGGGCACCACTGTTGGCAGTGGACGCGACATCATCGGCGTTCGCCGTGATCGCATCGCGGACATCATCGGCACCGGTCGAGAGATCATCGCTCGTGGCAAGGCGGAGAAGATCCTGCCTGAAACCATCACCGGGGCCACCGCGGCCCTCCTGGTCACCATTGCAGGCTATGGCGAACCTCTCTCGGAAGGCCAGTGGCGCGAGCTCGCGGGGGTGGTCGGCGGCATCATGCGCGACAGCACCTATGCCGACTTGGCGCGGCTGCGCACGCTGATCACCCAGGAGCAATTCCACAACGTGGCGCGAAATCAGGGGTACGCTCGCTTCATCCGCCGCCTCGACGATGGGCGGTGGGTATGTGAGCTTGCCCCCAAACTTGAAGACCTCCCAGACGAGTAGCAGCCGCCCGGCGGCCCTTGGCGCCGTGTTCAGGTCTCGCATCTTCCGCATCTTCGTCTCCGTGATCGACCCGGTCTCGATGAAAGAGATCCAGTTCATCCCGACGGGACGCGGCGCTCACGGCCTGGCCATCTCACGCGACACCAGGGTCGCTCTACGTCTCCAACCGGTTGGAGGGCTCGTTCTCGGTGATCGACTTCGCCACACGCCGCGTGGTCGCGAAGTGGTTCATCCCCACTGGAGGCAGCCCCGACATGCTTCAGCTGAGCCCCGACGGGACCCAGCTCTGGGCGTCGGGCCGCTACAACGCGACGGTCTACGTGATCAACACGATTACCGGGCAGCTCCTGGCCAGGATCCCCGTCGGCTCGCAGGACCACGGCCTGACCTACTTTCCCAACGTCGGCCTGCACAGCCTGGGCCACAGCGGCGTCTACCGATAGCGATGTGACCGCCCGGATCTGGGAAGAGCCGGTCCGGGGCTCCTTTGGAGACGCATCGAGCCTGGCTCTGTCGGGCCTGGAGCGGATGGTTCAAACCGCCAAGGGCCTCAGCGCAGCCCCGCCGATCCACCATCTCACCGGCCTGAGGCCGGTCGATGCAAGCCCCGGCACCTGCACCTTCGAGATGCCCGTGACCCCCTGGCTCGAGACGATGGTGCCGGGCCTCATCACCGGCGGCGTGATCGCCTTCCTGGCCGACGGGCCGCTTGGAGGCGCGATCATCACGTCCCTGCCGCCCCTCGGCTCCATGACGACGTCCGATCTTTCGATGAGCTTCTTGCGGGCGGGCACCATGAACAGCGGGACCATCACCGGCAAGGCCCGCTTGATCCACGGGGGCAGGTCGGTCGCGCTTTCCGAGGTGAGCATCGAGGACGGTCACGGCCGGCAGCTGGCGCACGGTACCACCCGCGGGTTCCTGCTCACCGCCCCGGGTGCTCCGCCGGCGCTCGAGCGGGCCCCTCTGCCGGTCTACCCCACTCCTGACCCTTACCTGCGCCGTCCCGTCCCTGGCACCGCGGTCCCGCAGGACGACTGGGACCGTCGAAGCGGACTGGAGATCCTGAGGCGATGCGTCGGAGAGACCGACGCCGGTCCTCCGATCTATCACCTCACCGGACTCCGGCCGATCGAGGCCGTCGAAGGGCGCTGCACCTTCGTGCTCCCGGCGAGTCCCTGGCTCGCCTCGCCTCAGCCTTTCCTGTACGGAGGTGCGATCGCCTTGCTCGCGGACGCCGCCCTGTCGAGTGCGGTGATGACCATCAGCCCCGCGGGGGGCTCGTTCGCGCCGCTCGACCTCAAGGTCAACTTCCTGCGGCCCGTCCTACCCGACGGCGGTCTCCTGACCGCGCTCGCCACGATCGCCCACCGCGGCCGGACGATGTGCGTGGCGACGGCCGAGCTCTACAACGAAGCGGGCAAACGGATCGCGCTCGCGAGCAGCAGCGCCATGCTGCTGCCTGGGCGGCCATGGAGCGAGGTGGCCGGCATCGCCGATCGCGAAGCCCCTACCGCCGGCTGAGGCCGTCAGCAGCCGAGCAGGCGCGCGATCAGCATCCTCTGGACCTCGGAGGTCCCTTCTCCGATCTCGTTGACCTTGACGTCGCGCCAGTAGCGCGCGACCGGGTAGTCCTCCATGAAGCCGTAGCCGCCATGGATCTGCACCGCATTGTCCGCAGCCCGCGTGCACGCCTCCGACGCGTACAGCTTGCACATCGCGGCGAGCATCCGGCACTCGTCGGTCGTCTCCTTGCCCGTGTGCGTGTAAGCGGTCGCGGCACGGTACACCATCGTCCTGGCCAGCTCGGTCTCCATCGCCATGTCGGCGAGCTTGAACTGGATCGCCTGATGTTTTGAGATCGGCTTGCCGAACGTCTTGCGGTCCTTCGCATACGAGAGTGCAGCGTCGAGGCAGGCCTGCGCCAGCCCCACGGAAAGAGCGGCGATGGCGATTCGCCCACCCGTGAGCGTGTGCAGGAACTGGCGGTAGCCACCGCCACGCACTCCGAGCAGGTTCTCCTCGGGCACCGCGCAGTCTTCGAAGCTCAGCGGATGCGTGTCGGAGGAGTGCCATCCGAGCTTCCGATAAGACTCGAGCACGTGGTAGCCGGGAGTGCCGGTGGGGATCATGACGGCGGTGATCTCCGGCGAGTGGCCGTTGGCCGGCCCCGTCACCGCGGTGACCGTCACCCCGGCCGAGATCTCTGTTCCGCAGTTGGTGATGAACTGCTTGGCTCCGTTGACAACCCAGGTTCCGTCTCGCAGCTCGGCACGGGTCTTGGTCGCGCCCGCGTCGGAGCCAGCTTCCGGCTCGGTCAGGCCAAACGCCCACAGCTTGCGACCGGCGAGCAGGTCCGGCAGCCATCGCTCCTTCTGCTCCTGGGTGCCGAAGTCATGGATAGGCGCCGCACCCAGGCAAACCGCGGCCTCGAGCGTGATTCCGACGCCCGCATCGGCCCTCGAGATCTCCTCGATGGCCAGGCACAGCGACAGGAAATCGGCTCCGGCGCCCCCGAACTCCTCCGGGAACGGCAGGCCGAACAACCCCAGCTCACCCATCTGCCGGATCACGTCGTATCCAAAACGGTGGTTCCGGTCGAGCTCCTCGGCCGCCGGGGCCACGACCTCCCGGGCGAAGTCGCGGCACGTATCGCGGATCGAGCGCTGCTCGTCGGTGAGGTCGAAGTTCAACGCTCCAATGGTGGCATGGGCAGGCGCTAGATTGGGAAAGTGACCGAAGCGCTGTACCGCGACGCGATCAAGATCGTCGACGGCCTCCAGGACCTCGACGGGCCCAACGTCAACCCCGCGTGCCACACACGCCTGTACTCGCACGGGACGCGCACGAACCGCGCGCTGGTGCTGCTTCACGGGTTCACGAGCTGCCCCCAGCAGTTCGACCTCATCGGCCGAATGTTTCACGCGCAGGGCTGGAACGTCCTCATCCCACGCTATCCGCGCCATGGGTACCGGGACCGGTTGAACACCTCGATCTCCGAGCTACGTGCAGCGCACCTCGTGGCGCTCGCCAACCGGTCCGCCGATGCCGCCCACGGCCTCGGCGAACACGTGACGGTGGCCGGCATGTCGCTCGGCGGGTCCCTGGCGGGTCATCTCGCGCAGACCCACGAGCACGTCGAACGCGCAGTGTTGATCGCGCCGATGTTCGGGCTGCGCTGGATACCGAGCGCGCTCCAGCGCCGCCTGGGCACCCTCGCTTACGCCCTGCCCAACTTCTATGTCTGGTGGGATGGATCGCTCAAGGAGCTGCTGCCGCCCGATTACGCCTATCCCCGTTTCTCGACCCACGCGTATGCGTCGCTATTCCACATCGCCCACGACACGGCGAACGCCGCCCAGGCCGCGGCTCCGAAGGCGACGGAGATCGCCGTGCTGACCAACGCCAACGAACCCGGCCTGGAGAACCGCTTCACATACCGCCTCGTCGAAGCGTGGCGCGCGCATGGCGCGCATGTCTCGCGGCACGAGTTTCCCGTGACAGACCGACTACCGCACGACCTGATCGATCCGTCTCATCCTGCGCAGAACACAGCACTCGTCTATCCGGTGGTGGCGCGGCTGATCCAGGGCGACGACGCCTAGAGGGCGTGCTCCATCTCGAATTCCATACGCGGCTGGCCGGGGACGATCGGCTGTGTGACACCTGTGCGCACGAATCCGCACCTCAAGTACAGGCGCTCGGCCGCGACGTTGCCCTCGGCGAACCACAGGCAGACTGCCGGATGGCCCTCGCCGCGGGCCCAGTCCAGGACCGCATGGACGAGCGACTCGCCCACGCCCCTGCCGCGTGCGCTCGGGGCGACCCACATGGAGATGAGTGCGGCTCCCCCGTCGTCTGAGGCGATGCCGCCGACAGTGCCTGCGACCTCGCCGTCGACCTCGGCCACGAACTGGCACCTGCCGGCGAGCCTTCGACGCCAGTCATCCTCGCCTGCGCGAATCTCGCGCTCGTAGGTCGAGGCGAACGCGTAAGGCGCATCTTTCAAGGCGGCGAGCCGGACGGCGCGGAAGACCTCCCAGTCGTCGGGGGACAGCCGGCGGAGCCTAGTTTCCGAGGACGAACACCTTGAGGGCCCAGCTCATCAGGACCGCGCTGAGGACCCCAACGCCCAGGACGCGCCACTGCGCGGTGGAGAACCTGGGCGTCCAGGTGCGGCCCGTGACGGCGCCCGCCGCCAGGCCCGCCGCGCCCACAAAGGTCCCGGCGAACAGTGCCGGGCCGAGGGGGTACAGCCTCACCGCGTCGACCACGTCACCGCGCCACATGTAGGCGAAGGACCGGGTGCCGCCGCAGAACGGGCAAGGGTGTCCGGTGAGGTAGTAGAAAGGGCACGGAGGCATGGCTACATGAGCCGCCTGCAGGGCCCAGAAGATCCTCGTGTAGGCGAGCCATAACACCAAGATTGAAAAAAGCCCGAGATCCCGCAAACGGTCGCCCGGCGCCGCCCGCGACAGCGCGATCGGAATCGCGCTCATTTGAGCAGGTCCACGATCTGGTCGGTTGTCTCGGCCACCGCCACGCCGGCTTTACGGAATGCCTCTTCCTTGCTCTTGGCCGTGCCGCGGTTGCCCGAGATGATGGCCCCGGCGTGGCCCATCCGCTTGCCCTCGGGGGCGGTGCGCCCGGAGATGAACGCGACGGTCTTGAGGCGCGTGCCACGCGCGAGCACCTCCGCGGCGTGCTCCTCGTCGCTGCCCCCGATCTCGCCGATCACCACCAGGTGGGTCGTGGCGGGATCCTTCTCGAACAGGTCGACCACGTCGCGGAATGTGAGGCCCAGCACGGGGTCGCCGCCGATCCCGACGATCGTCGACTGGCCGAGGCCGGCCGCGCTCAGCGCCGTCGCCACCTCGTACGTGAGGGTGCCGCTGCGCGAGACCAGGCCGACATGGCCGGGCCGGGTGATGCTCTGCGGGATGATGCCGATCTTCGCAGCGCCAGGGGTGATGAGGCCGGGACAGTTGGGCCCGATGAGCCTGGCCTGCGGATGGCCGCGGAGGTAATCCTTCACCTTGATCATGTCCTGGATCGGAATCCCCTCGGTGATGCAAACGATCAGCGTGATGCCGGCGGCAGCCGCCTCCATGATCGCGTCGGCGGCAAAGGGCGGCGGCACGAAGATTCCGGACGCAGTCGCGCCCGTGGCCTTGACGGCATCCGCGACAGTGTTGAAAACCGGCACGGCGAGGTGTGTCGTTGCGCCCTTGCCCGGGCTGGTCCCGCCCACGACCTTGGTGCCGAGCGCCTGCATCTGCTCGGCGTGAAAGGTGCCCTCACGGCCGGTGATGCCCTGGACGATGACCTTCGTAGATGCGTCGAGCAGGATGCTCATGCGCGGCCGGCCGTGCTGGTCAACTGCACTATCTTCTGCGCGGCCTCCCAGGCGCTGACGCCTGGCTCGATGCCGTTCTGCTTAAGGATCTCGCGGCCTTCGTCCGCGCGCGTGCCGCTGAGCCGGACGACCAGGGGCACCTTCATCTTGAGGTTGTTTCGCGCCGCCACCAGGCCTTTGGCGACCTCGTCGCCGCGGGTGATTCCACCGAACACGTTCATGACGACGCCTTTTACGTCCGGGTTCATGAGGATCACCGCGAGAGCGTTCTCCACCACCTCGGCCTTGGCGCCGCCGCCGATGTCACAGAAGTTGGCGGGCCGGCCGCCCGCGCGCTGCACGAGGTCCAGGGTTCCCATGCAGAGGCCGGCGCCGTTGCCGATGATGCCGATGTCGCCGCCAAGAGACACGTAGGTCAGGCCGCGCTTCTTCGCCTCGACCTCGTATGGGTCGCCTTCGAGCACCGAGCCGTATTTCACATCGAGGTCCTTGTGCCTCCACATCGCGTTCTCGTCGATCTCGAGCTTGGCGTCGCCCGCGATCACATCGCCCTTCTTGGTCACGACCAGGGGGTTGATCTCGGCGGTGACGGCGTCGAGGTCGGGAATAGCGCGATAGAGCTTCTTGATCAGCTGCGTCAGCGGGCGAGCCAGCTCACCGAGCTCGGCGTCGTATACAAGCTGTGCCAGCTCGAAATCGAGCGGGCCCCGCCATGGGTTGGGATAGAGGCGTGCGATCGACTCGGGCGACTCCTCAGCCACCTGCTCGATCTCCATCCCCCCCTTGGCCGAGAGCATCAGGATGTTGGCGCGCGCATCGCGGTCGACCGTGAAGCCGAGATAGATCTCGCGTTCGATCTCGAGCGCAGACTCGCAGTAGACCAGCGGCACCTTGAATCCCTTGATGTCCATTCCGATGATCTGGGCGGCCGCGGCGCGCGCCTCTTCCGGCGACCTGGCCAGCTTGATGCCGCCGGCCTTGCCGCGGCCCCCGACCGGGACCTGGGCCTTGACTGCGACGGGGCCGAGCTCCGCACACGCGCCGGCTGCCTCTTCAGGTGTGCGCGCCACGCGTCCGGGCGGGATCGCGATACCAAGGGAGGAAAGCACCTCCTTGGCCTGGTACTCGAGCAGCTTCAAATCAAGCTAAGTGTATTGACCGCTCATAGCGGGATGTTCCCGTGCCAGCGCGGGCTGCGCTTCCGCTCCTTGCGCATGGCGATTCGCAGCGCTCGGATCAGCTCTCGCCGCGTCCGGCCCGGCTCGATCACGTCGTCGATGTACCCGCGCTCCGCGGCGATATAAGGGTTGGCGAATCGCTCGGTGTACTCGGTGACCAGCTCGCGCCTCCGTGCCACTGGCTCCGACGCCGCCTCCAGCTCGCGGTGAAAGATGATGTTGACCGCCCCCTCCGGGCCCATCACGGCGATCTCGGCGGTCGGCCAGGCGACGTTGAAATCGGCGCGGACGTGCTTGGAGCACATGACGCAGTACGCGCCCCCGTACGCCTTGCGCGTGATCACGGTCAGCTTGGGCACCGTCGCTTCGCTGTACGCGTACAGGAGCTTGGCCCCGTGACGGATAATCCCGCCATATTCCTGCGCCGTGCCGGGCAGAAAACCCGGAACGTCGACAAACGTGACCAGCGGGATGTTGAACGCGTCGCAGAAGCGCACGAAGCGCGCCGCCTTGACCGATGCGTTGATGTCCAGGGCTCCCGCCATCACCTTGGGCTGGTTGGCGACCACCCCGACGGGATGCCCGTCAAGGTGCGCGAAACCCACCACGATGTTCATCGCGAAATAGGGCTGGACCTCGAAGAACTCGCCGTGGTCGACGACCATGTGCACGACTTCTTTGATGTCGTAGGGCTCCTTGGGGTTGTCGGGGATGATGGTGGCGAGACCCGCTGCCTCACGCTCCGGGTCGTCGGTGGCGTCGACCGAGGCCGGCGGCTCCTCGCAGCTCTGCGGGATGTACTTGAAAAGACGTCGCACCTGCGCAAAGCACTCGTCCTCGCTCTCCGCCAGGAAGTGGGCCACGCCGGACTTGACGTTGTGCACCTCGGCCCCCCCAAGCGAGTCGAACGTCACCTCCTCGCCGGTGGTGACCCGGATGACCTCCGGGCCCGTGATGAACATGTAGCCGACGCCATGGACCATGAAAGTGAAGTCGGTGATCGCGGGAGAGTAGACCGCGCCCCCGGTGCAGGGCCCGAGCACGAGGCTCAGCTGCGGGATCAGGCCGCTGGCCTCAACGTTGCGCCAGAAGATCTCGGTGTAACCGGCGAGCGAGACGACGCCCTCCTGGATGCGTGCGCCGCCCGAGTCGTTGATGCCGATGATCGGGATCCGGTTGCGCACCGCAAGGTCCATGACCTTGATCACCTTCTCGGCGAACACCTCGCCGAGCGAACCTCCGAACACGGAAGCGTCGTGGCTGAACAGCACGACGTCGCGGCCTTCGATCTTGCCCATGCCGGTGACGACACCGTCGCCGGCGACTTGCCTCTCCTCCATACCGAAGCCGCGCGCGCGATGCGTGGCGAAGATGTCGATCTCTTCGAAAGAGTTGCGGTCGACCAGGTGGGCGATTCGCTCGCGCGCGGTGAGCTTGCCTTTCGAATGCTGTCGGTTGAACGCCTCGGCGTCCCCGTGGCCCGCTTCGTATTTGCGTTGACGAAGCTGGTTGAGCGGGTCGACCTTTCGGTGACGCGGCGGGTTTTCCGGCATCAGCGTTGAGAGAACATCCAGCGGGGACCGTCGAGGTCGGCCCGGGACCCCTTCCCGACCCCGCCTTCTTCCACCGGCGTCAGTATGGTCGCCCCGGCATCGCCGGCTCGTAGGAAGGGCGCTGCTTGGCCGTAGGCGATCATCGGGATCACCGCCGGTCGGTCGCTCATCACGCCGCCTCCACTGGTTGATATTCGCCGAAGACCTCGCGGAGCACCGCGCAACACTCGCCGATCGTCGCGTAATCCGAAAGCGCGGCTTTCAAAGGCAGCATCAGGTTGCCGGTGCCGCGTGCCACGCGCTCGAGCTCGGCCAGGTCCCGCGCGACGGTTTCCTTCGAACGCCTCGCGCGCAGCCGCTTGAGGGCTCGCGTCTGCGCGACCTGGTGTTGCGGGCTGACCCTGGTGATCTCGACGGGGGACGATTGCGTCTCGGTGTAGCGGTTGACGCCGACCACCACGCGTTCGCCGTCCTCGATCCGCTTCTGCAGCCGGTAGGCGCTGTCGGCGATCCGCCGCTGGGTCCAACCGGCCTCGATGCATGCGACGGCTCCGCCGAGCTCGTCGATCTCCGCCATGATCGCGAGAGCCTCCTCTTCGACCTTGTCGGTGAGGCTCTCCACGTAGTACGAGCCGCCGAGGGGATCTGCGACCAGTGGGACGGCGGTCTCGTATCCGATCACCTGCTGGGTCCGCAGCGCGAGCTCGGCCGCGCTTTGCGACGGCAAGCCGAGAGCCTCGTCGTAGCCGTTGGTGTGCAGGGACTGCGTGCCTCCGAGCACGGCGCTCATGGCTTCGAGCGCAGTCCTGACGACGTTGGTCAGCGGCTGCTGCGCGGTCAGTGTGACCCCGCCCGTCTGCGTGTGGAAACGCAGGGCCAGCGAGCGCTGGTCGGTCGCGTGGAAGCGGTCGCGCATGATGCGCGCCCAGATCCGCCGGGCGGCCCGAAACTTTGCGATCTCTTCGAAGAAGTCCATGTGCGAGGCGAAGAAGAACGAGACATGCGGCGCGAAATCGTCGACGGCAAGTCCGGCGACCTTCGCAGCCTCGATGTACGCGACCGCGTGGCCGAGGGTGAACGCGATCTCCTCCGCCGCGGTCGAGCCCGCCTCGCGGATGTGGTAGCCGGAGATCGAGATCGTGTTCCAGCTCGGCAGGTGCCGCCCGCAGTACGCGAACAGGTCGGTGATCAGGCGCATCGAGGGTTTGGGCGGAAAGATGTACGTCCCCCGCGCCGCGTATTCCTTGAGGATGTCGTTCTGCACCGTGCCGGTGATCTTCTCCGGCGGGCATCCCTGCTTCTCCGCCACCAGCTGGTAAAGCAGGAGCAGCATCGAGGCGGTGGCGTTGATGGTCATCGACGTCGACACCCCGTCCAGCGGGATGTCTTTGAGCAGCACCTCCATGTCCTCGAGCGAGTCGATCGCGACGCCGACCTTGCCCACCTCGCCGTTGGCCATCGGATCGTCCGAGTCGTAACCGATCTGGGTCGGCAGGTCGAAGGCGACCGAGAGACCGGTCTGCCCCTGGTCGAGCAGGAACTTGTAACGCTGGTTCGACTCGACCGCGCTGCCGAAGCCCGCGTACTGGCGCATCGTCCACAGCCGTCCGCGGTACATGTCTGTGTGGATGCCGCGCGTGAACGGGAACGTCCCGGGAGGTGGCTCCTCGGCGGCGTGGTCCGCGGCCGAATAGACGGGCTTGAGGGGCAGGCCGCTGTCGTTCGAGCGCGAGTCGGTCATGCCTCGACGAGCTCCGTCAGCACGCCGCCGGCGCTCTTCGGGTGGATGAACGCGATGCGCCCGCCGTGCATCCCCACTCGAGGCTCTTTGTCGATGAGCTCGAGGCCCGACGCGCGCGCATCTTCGAGCGCCTTACGGATGTCGGTCACGGCATAGGCCACGTGGTGCAGGCCCGGCCCGCGCCTGGCCACGAACTTGCCCACGGGCGAGTCCTCCCTCATGGGCGCCATCAGCTCCAGCTCGGAGTCGCCCATGCGCATGAAGGCGGCCTCGAGGCCCTCTTTCTCGTTGGCTTTACGGTCCAGCAGCTCCGCGCCGAACACCGAGCGGTAGAGCTCGATCGACTGGTCGAGATCCAAGACCGCGATGCCGACGTGGTGAACTCTCATTTCAGCGTCCCGCTACTCAGTACCGGTACCAGCCTTCCCCGGTCTTGCGGCCAAGCTTCCCGGCCTTGACTTTCGCCTCGAGTTGTGGCGACGGCTTGAACCGCTCGTCGCCGGTCGTGCTGTACATGTGCAGGCGCGCGTTGTACGTCACGTCGAGGCCGCTGAAGTCTCCGAGCCGGAATGGTCCCATGGGCCAGTTCAAGCCCTTCTCCACCGCGGTGTCGATGTCCTCGAAAGAGGCGACGCCGGCGTCGAGCAGCCGGTAGGCCTCCTGGGTCGCCGAGTGGAGGATCCGGTTGACGATGAAGCCGTCGATCTCCTTGTTGAGGAGCACCGGCGTGCGGCCCATCTCGCGCGCCATCGACATCGCGCGCTCGACCGTCTCGTCTGAGGTCGAAGGCCCACGCACGATCTCCACCAGGTCCATCACCAGCACCGGGTAGAAAAAGTGCATGTTGACGCAGAGTCCGGCGCGCGAGGTCGCTCCCGCGATCTGGCTGATGCCCATGGTCGAAGAGTTGCTCGCGAGCACCGTCTGCGGCGGGGCGATCCGGTCCAGCTCGGCGAAGATCGTGCGCTTGACCTCCAGGTTCTCGAAAACCGCTTCGATGACGAAGTCGGCGCCGCCGGCCGCCTCGCCCAGTTCGGTGGTGGTGCGCACGCGCCCGAGGGCGGCCTCGGCGTCATGTTGGTCGAGCTTTCCTTTTTCGACCCGTCTCATGAGATGACCGCGGTTCGACTCGACCGCTTTGCGGAGCTGCTCCTCGCTCTGGTCCTGCAGCCGAACCTTGACCCCGTGGACGGCCGCCTGCTGGGCGATCTGTGCGCCCATGCTGCCGGCGCCGACCACGGCGAGCGTCGTCACTGCACCGAGAAGATTCGCGTGACCGTGTTGAGGGTCGAGAGGTTGCCCAGCAGGCCTTCGATCTTGAGCTTGCCTTGCACCAGCTTCAGCGCCACGCCCCTGCCGACGCTGTCGTAGTACACCGGCAGGCCGAGGAAACCAATCTTCAGGTTGCTCAGGTTCATGACCGTCTCGGCTTCGGCGCGAATGGTGATGGTGCGCCGCGGGCGCAGGCCGTTGTGGACGGTCAGCGAACCACCCTTGAAGTCGAGGGTCACGCCTTCGTCGATGTCCGTCACCCAGATCCCCACCCGCGCCACCAGGCCATCGAAGTCGCGCTGGCGCTCTGGCCGGGCTGTGACGTTGGCCTCGATCAGCCCGCCCAGCATCGAGGCGAAGGCGCTGGGCTCGATGTCCGCGTAGTCGACCAGGGGAAGCCTCTGGTTTTGCGTCTTTACTTTTCGTCGGGCCATTCGACCTCGACCCGGGTGGTGCATTCGGTCAGCTCCTGCGTGGCTTTGGTGTAGCGCACGATCGTAGGCAGGTCCCCTTTCAGCTTGAGCTTGCCCTGCAGCATGCCCTTGGTGGCGTCGAGCTCTTTGGTCGCGACCTGCTTCCAGCGCGAGTACGGGGCTGTGACCACGAAATCGCACTTCTGGGCGTCGGCCGCCGGCCCGACCTTGATGGCCCTTGCCTGGCCGTCCAAGAGGTCCATCACGACTCCCCTGGTCTCGGGAAAGTGCTTGTCGGGCTCGGCCTCCACCACGAGGCCGACCGTCCACTTCCAGCCCTTGGCTGCCGCTTTGTAAACACTGGAGTTGTTGATCTGCTCTTCGAAGAGCCCGGCCCATTCGCTCGAAAATGCCTTGGCGGCCATGGTGTTCCTCCCACTCGTTGACTAAAGCCTTGCGTTTGAAGGTTACAGTTCCACGAGATCCCCGACCGCCAGCCGTCCCGGGCGGCTGACACGGCAGTAGACGCCCATGCAGGTTTCATGGGTCTCGGCGAGGTGCCGGAGCAGCTCCGGAGAGGTCGCCATCGAATCTGGATCGCGCGTTATGACGACGCACCGCTCGCACCTCAGCACGACCTCGAGCTCGGCTCCGCCCGCCCTGATGCAGCGGCCGAGCCACTCGAGCTCCTGCTCCGGCCCGAGCCCATCGACGTAGAGGTTGGCCCTGAACCGCCGGTGATCGATCTGCTGCCCCACCTCGGCGGCCAAGCCCCGAACGCTGGCGAGGTTGACAATCAGCACGGGCGAGTCGTCGAAGTTGGCCCCGGGGCGGTCACGGAGGTGGAGCGGCCTGCCCGACTCGGCGGCGAGCTCGCCGACCAGCCGATCGTCAAGCGCGCGCACGCCGCCACTTGGCGTCACGACCTCGACCCCCTCCCCGGCCAGCCTTGCGCGGTAGGTCATCAAGCGCTCGTGCTGGCGGATGGTCAGCGGCTTTCCCGCCCGGTTCGGAGCTCCGTCCACGAGGGCCCAACGCCGGTCGCCCGTCAGCCCGTCGGCGCCGGCAAGAGATGACTCGACACTCTCGCCCGCCATCGACTTGACGGGATGACGCCAGATCTCCTCGATGACCGCCACCGGTCCACAAGGGTACCGAGGCACTTACGATGGCCGCCGTAAAGCGTCGTGCGCGGAAAGGGGCTCCAAGTAGGGACGGGTCGCATTGCGATTTGGCCAAACGCATCCACCGCGTGCGGCTCGGCCTGGGCCGCGGCCGATGGCGCGGCGCTCACCCATTTTTGAGAGAAGGGAGGCCCCATGACCGGCAAGGACGTGCTCCGGTTACAGCTCGACGGATCTTTCAACCTCATCCGGGCGCGGCTGGAAGGCCTTGGCGACGAAGAATGGGACCGGCGCGCCCTTTTGGGGACGAGCAAGCTCGGATTCATCCTGTGGCACTGCGCGCGAATCGTCGACTGGACGGTGCATTCGGCGATGGCCGGGCAGCCGGAGGTCGCGGACGGCCCGAGGTGGCGCGAGCGGTTCCCAAGGAGCGCGCTCTACGGTGCGGGAATTCCCGACTCGGTGGCCGACGAGGTAACCCGAGCTACTTCGAGAACCGAGGCGGTTGACTACCTTGACGACGTACGCGTGGCGGCGATCGCGTGGCTTGACAGCCAGCCCGAGACCGTCCTCGACGCCAGGGTCCCTTTGCAAGCCAACCAAGCGGCCCGGCCGGACTACCTCGAACCTGCGGTGTGGGCGGAAGTTCGGGACCTCGACGGCCTCCCCGCCTGGCAGTTCCTGGCCCGACCGGCCATATCTCACATCAGGGTCCACGCCGGCGAGTTTGACGTGCTGCTCCAGGCCTTGAGGTCCCAGGCCACCCAGGCCGGTCTGCCCGGCTAAGACTCCATCGTGAAGCGCATCGTGCTCTGACCGACTGCGACCAGGTCGCCGTCCGATAGCTGCTTTTCGATCACGGGCTCGCCGTTCACGAGCGTCCCGTTGGTGCTGCCCAGGTCGCTGATCCAGAAAGAGCCGGTCCGCACCTCGATCCTGCCGTGGTGGCCCGACGTGGCGGGATCCCCGATCACGACGTCGTTGTCGGGCGCCCGGCCGATGGAGACCATCTGGCTCGGCAGCGCAACGATCCGTCCGGCAAACGGCCCGCTCTCGAAAGTCAAAAGCGCGGCGTAACCGGCCCCGAGCGCGAGCTCTTCGGGTGGCAGCGCCTGCAGAGAGACCGTGGCCTTCGACTCGGCAGGCGGGTGCTGCCAGGCGGGGATGATCGAGGTCGCCTCTTCGAACCCATCTGATCCGGTTTGGTTTCCATTGCCGGTGGCGGCCGAGGCGGTGGGCCACGCGACGATGGTCGACGTCACGTTCGGGCCGGAAGCCGGCGCAGGCGGGCGCGTCGCCGCGGCGACCTCCCGCTCGGTCTGAGGCGGCTCGACTGTCTCGGCCTGCGGCTCGGAGCCCGGATCAGGCTCGGCCATCGAAGCGTCCACCTGCGGCTCCCGCGCCTTCGCGGTCGCCACTGCAGGTTCGCGATCCGCTGAAGAGGCCTGTGGGGCGTTGGCGGATGGCTCCGACCAGGGTTCCGGTGGCGATGGCGCTGGTTCTTCGCCGGCGCTCGCCGCGAACGGTTCGGCCGCGGGTTCCGGCTCGGGCTCGACGGCGGTCGCTTCCGGCTTGGGCTCTTCCTGCTCCCCTGCCCAACCATCGTGCTGCGCCTCGACCTCGGTCTGCGCGACACCTTGCATCGGTTCGAGCGCCTCCGGTTCGGGCGTCTCCGGTTCGGCGGCGATGATCGCCTCGGGTTCGGCCGCATCGGCGGCGGCTATCGATTCGACCTGTGGCTCTTCGGGCAGCGGCTCGGGCAGGTCCGGCAACGCCTCGGGCTCGGCGATCTCGGGCACGAGGCCTGCGGGCTCCTGGGGGATCTCCGGCTGGATCACCGGGACCTCGGCGGCCTGAACAGGCACCTCCACCAGGGCGGCGGGTGTCATGTCCCGCTCGGGCTGAGCTTGGGTCTCGAGCTCGGATTCCTCGACCAGCTCGTTGGCGGTCTCCGGTTCGGCCGGCGCCTCGGCCGGGGCAGCCGGCAACTCAGCCGGGTGGAAGACCTCGATCGCCGTGCCGGCAAGCTCCGCTTCCGCCAGTTCGGTTGCCGCTGCGAGCGCCGCCTCGAGGGAGGGCTCAGGCGACGACCCCTCCTCCAGCTCGAGCGGGAGGGTCGAGGTGGACATCGCGATCGTCTTGGCCCATTCCCGGTGGGCTTCGGCCGGGATTGGCAGCACCTGCGTCGCGGCCTCCGAGGTGCGGTCTAGCGCCGCGGTGCCGAGAAAACGCTCGAACCAGCCGGCGATCCGTCGCAGACGCTCGACCCGGCGGTCCGGCCGGCCGCTGCGCGACAGATCGTGGGACTCGTCGGGAAAGCGCACCAGCTCCACCGTCTTGCCCAGGAGCCGCAGAGCGCCGAACAGCTCCTCCGACTGCGAGATCGCGCAACGCAGGTCCATCTCGCCGCACGTCAGGAGCAGTGGCGTCCTGTAGTTCTGGACGTACCGGATCGGCGAGCGCCTCCACAGCTCATCCAGGTCGGGCCAGGGCGGAGGCCCGAGCTCCAGCGCGCCCCAGAGCACGATGTCGTGCTGCGAGTACTCGCTGACGAGGTTCGAGATGGAGCGCATCGAGACCGCGGCCGAGAAGCGGTCTGTCTGCCCGAGGATCCAGTTGGTCATGTAACCGCCGTACGAACCTCCACCGACCCCCATGCGGTTGGTGTCGATGTAGCCCGTCTGGTCGACGACCTGGTCGAGCGAGCTCATGAGGTCGGCATAATCCTTGCCGCCCCAGTCGCGTACCACCTCGCGGCGGAACCGCTCGCCGTACCCGTCCGACCCTCGTGGGTTGAGATAGAAGACGACGTAACCCATGCCCGCGAGAACCTGCAGCTCGTGGAAGAAGGCCCACCCGTACTGGCCGTGCGGCCCTCCATGGATCTCCATGACCATCGGGTAGAGCCGGTTCGGGTCGAGGCCGTCGGGCTTGAGGACCCAACCCTCGAGCTGCCAGCCGTCCGGAGCGGTGAACTGGTGGTGCTCGGGCTGGGCGATGTAACGGTCGCGCAGCCATGGGTTGAGGTCGGTGAGCCGGGCTTCTGCGCCCTGCGTGAGCATGTGCAGCTCGCCCGGCTGGTCGGTGTCCGAGGCGCAAAAGGCCAGGACGCCGGCGGCGACGTCGAAGTCGTAGACCCTGCGCCGCCCAACGGCTTCGTCGCGGACATTGCCGTCAAGGTCGACCGAATGCACGCTCGTCACACCCGGACCGCTGGCCGGGAAGTAGATGCGGTCACCTTCGGCCGACCAGCAGACCCGCGTGCCGTGACCCGCCCGCATGTCGGTGATCACGCTGTCGTTGACCCCGCGGTCGAAGCCGGCGGTGAGGCAGCGTGGACCGCCCCCACCTAGGGGTACGACCCACAGCCTCTCGAGCAGGCCGGCGTCCAGGCCGTTGGGCGCTATGAAAGCGATCAGGTCCCCGCGCGGCGACCAGATCGGAGAGCTCAGCAGGAAACCGCCACCGAGGCGCTGGCGGTTGGCCCCGAGGTCGACCAGGTACAGGTTCAGCTCACGCTGCAGGTCGGCTCCCGGTTCGGCGTTGCCGGCGACCACCAGCCTCGTGCTGTCGGGCGCCCAGTCGAAGCCACTCACGTCCCATGCTCCGCTGGTGAGCTTGGTAACCTCGCCGCCCTCCGGCGAGACAACGAACAGATGGTGGTACCGGCCGTCGACGAAACCCTGGCCGTCGTGCTTGTAGTCGAGACGACGTACGACCCTCGCCACCGGCGTGCGGCGGACCTGGTCGGGCAGGTCAGGTGGCCGTGGGTCGTCGACCACCGCCCCGGGGTCCGAGCGGACCATGCCGATGAAACCGATCCGCGAGCCGTCTGGCGACCAGACCGGGCTGGAGACGCCATCTGGCAGCGCGCTCACCTGCGAGGTCTGCCCGGTGGCGAGCTCGGTCGCGAAAAGCTGGTCGGCGGCGCCGACCCGGCTGATGAAGGCCAGGCGGCGGCCGTCGGGGGACCATTCCGGCGAATGGTCACGACGCGGGCTGGCCGTCGGCTCGACCGGCTCGGGGTCGAGGAGGCGGCGGACCACGATCCGGCTGCGGTTCTGCCGTGAGGAGGCGTCCGCCCAGGCGACCTGGTATGCGACCCGCTCGCCATCGCGGCTCAGGCGAACGTGGTCGATCCACCTAAAGCGATAAAGGTCGTCAGCGACTATCGGGCCCGCCATGGCTTTCCGCCGATGCTACCAGCAGAGCCGTATCTTTCCGGGGTAAACCTCTGACATGACCGGGCTCACAAGGCGCCAGGCTGCGATTGGCGGATTCGGTTGGGGATGCATCGCCGGGATCGCCCTGGTCGCGCTCATGTACCTGGCCGCACTGGCGTTGGGCTTGCGGCCGCTGCCCCAGCTGTTGAACCAGCCGATCCTCTCTCTCATGCCGGGGTTCGTGTTCGGGTTCCTGATCGACACGCTCCAGCACGCGGGCAAGGTGGTCGAGGAATTCGGCCTCATCGTCGCCATGGTCCTGGCCCTCGGCCTGCTGGGCTCGGCGGCCGCCGTGGGCGCCCTGCGCTGGAGGTCGCAGTACGTGCCGCTCGCATTCGCCGCGGCCGGCTGGGTCGTGGTGGCGGCCGGGCTGCTTCCCATCAGCGGGGCGGGCTTCCTCGGCCTGGACGACGGACCGGTGACGCCGGTGATCTGGGCGGCGCTTTTCGCCGTGTACGGCGTGGTGCTGCAGATGGGCACCGAGCCCCAGGGAGCCACCGACGCGGGGAGGCGCCGGCTCTTGAGCTCGCTTCCTCTCACGATCGGCGCGGTCAGCCTGGGAGTGCTCGCCTTCCGGCTCGTGCCCGGTTGGTACCAGGCAATCTTCAACGCGCCCGAGGCCGGCCTCAAAGGCATCTCACCGGAGATCACGCCCGTCGAGAACTTTTACGTCGTCTCCAAGAACTTCAGCGACCCGGTGGTCGACCCGTCCAGCTGGAGCCTTCACGTCGGCGGCCTCGCGGACAAGCCGCTGACCCTGTCTGTCGACCAGCTGCGAGCGCTGCCGTCGGTGTCGCAGTACGTGACCATGGAATGCGTCAGCAACAACGTCGGCGGAGGCCTGATCAGCACAGGCGCCTTCACCGGCGTTTCACTGCGCGACCTCATCGCGATGGCCAGCCCGCGCACCCAGGGAACCTGGGTCGCGTTCAGCGCGGTCGACGGCTATACCGAGAGCGTGCCCTTGAGCCTGGTGCAGGGCGCGCCCGAGATCCTGGTCGCGTATGAGCTCGACGGCGCGCCCCTCCCTACCGGTCACGGCTTCCCGGCTCGGATCGTGCTCCCTGGCCGCTACGGCATGAAGGGACCGAAATGGCTCCAGACCATCAACCTCGTCGACCGTGAGAGCAGCGGTTACTGGGAGCAGCAGGGTTGGGACCACAACGCGGTGATCAAGACGACGGCGAGGATCGACAGCCCGCAGGACGGCGGGATCGTCAAGCTGGGCGCGGTGACCCTGGCCGGGGTGGCGTTCGCCGGCACCAGGGGAATCAACAAGGTCGAGTACAGCACCGACGGAGGCTCGACCTGGCGACCGGCCGAGTTCAGTCCGCCTCTCTCACCCTACACGTGGGTCCTGTGGCAGGCACCCTGGACGCCGCCCTCCGAGGGCGCCTACACGCTGGTGGTCCGCGCCACCGACGGCACAGGCGCGCTGCAGGACGCCCACGCCAGCGCGAGCTATCCGAACGGAGCCAGCGGATACCACAGGATCGGAATCGACGTCAGCCTTTAGAGCATCGCTTCCCGCTTGGGGGAAAGTCCCGCATCCCCGCTGGCGGGGAAGTACCGCGACCTCAGCCGGCGCCGGCTCGCTGGATCAGCTCGCCGACTATTTCCTTGTCGTGCACCAGGGCCGCGAAATGGCCCTCCTCGTGCCAGATGCGCATGTCCAGGCTCTGCAGCCGAGACGCGACGCGCCTGGCCGCGGAGAGGGGCGCGTTCTTGTCGTCCTCCGAATGCCACCAGGTGACCGTCGCCTTGACTTCGCGCGGGTCGAAATCCCATTTCTCGTTCAGCACGAGCGACTCGTCCGTCCAGCCCTCGGCGCCCTGGCGCAGGGCCTCGGCCAGGTTTTCGCGTGACAGCCGCTGCCAGGTCGGGCTCTCCATGATCGCGCGGTCGGTCGGCGGCGCATCGTGGAGCACACCCTGCATCCCGGCGTCGCCGAGCAACCGCTCTCGTATCGGTACGAGGTAGTCGTAAAGCGCCTGCCACCCTTTCTGTGCCGCGTCATAGCCCTCGGCGTTGACGCCCACCAGGCGCTCGATCTCCGCCTGCACCAACGGCGCCGCGCCGACTACCACGCTGACCGCGGAGATCCGGTCCGGGTGGCGCGCCGCGATGGCGAGGGCGTGAGGTCCGCCGCCGCTGGTGCCCATGACGGGTACGCGGTCTAGCCCCTGCGCGTCGAGGAGGGCGACCAGGTCATCGGTCACGTCGGCCACGCCGCGACCCGGCTTGCGCGTAGAGCCGCCGTAACCGGGCCGGTCGGCCACCAGGTAGCGGACTCCCAGGTCCCGCTGGATGGTCGCGTCCGGGTTGCGCTGCAGCCGCGAACCCGGCGTTCCCTGGATGCGGAGCATCGGCGTCCCGCCCGGGTCGCCCCACCAGCGCCATGCCAGCACGCGGCCGTCGGGCAGCGTGAGGCGGCCGTCCTCGAAAGCGAGGCCGTCCTCGGTCTTTTGCGAGGCCGTCACTTCATGGTCCAGAGGGCTTTCATGGTGTCCCAACCCATCCTGAACGCGCCCTCCTTGCGGATCATCTTCACGATGTTCGACTGCTTCTTCCACTTCGACGTGCCGTCGACTCGGAAGAACTCGTCCAGCGCGCGGTCGGCGACCTGCGGGTATTTGGACAACATCTGCGGGTTGTGCTCGAGCAGCGGCACCGCGCCGTCGTACTTCTTCATGTCCGCCATCACCCAGGAGTGGTCGAGCTTTCCCTTGTACTCGGCAAGCCTTCGCTCGGAGAAATCGCCCGCCTCTTTGGCGTGGATGACGGTCAAGCCCGCGAGGCGGCCTGACTCCATTGCGAGGTTCGAGCCTTCGCGGTGGACCGGGTTGCTCAGCATCGCCGCGTCGCCGCAGACCAGGTAACCCGGCCCGTATACCTTGGGGATGCCGCGATGACCGCCTTCCGGGATCAGGTGCGCCAGGTACTCCACCGTCTCAGCGCCGCGCAGCAACGGCTTGACCGCCGGATGGTTCTTGAAGTGCTCCATGATCTGGTTCGGGCTTCGCAGCGTCTGGTTGAACTCGCTCAACAGCGCGCCGCCGCCGACCGAGAGCGTGTCCTTGTTGGTGTAGATGAACATGAAGCCCGACATGCCCATGGTCGAGTCGCCGAAGCATTCGATCGTGCAGCCCTCGCCGGCCTCGCAGTTGAACCGATCCTCGATGATCCCGGGATCCAGCTGCATGATCTCCTTGACCGCCATCGCGACCTCGTTGGCCCGCAACCGCCGCCGCAGCGGCTTGCCGTTGATCAGCGTCTTCTCCAGGAGGCTTGCGCCGAGGCCGATGCCCTCGCAGACGATCACCACGTCGGCATAGAGGTCGTCGCCGCGCCCCGTGCCGACGCCGACCACGCGGCCGTTCTTGACGATCAATCGGTCGACGACCGTTTCCGGCACGACCATCGCACCCGCCTGCTCGGCCTGCTCTGCAAACCACGCGTCGAAGCGCGCACGCAGCACAGAGAACGAGTGAGGGTGCGCCCGGTTGCGGAGGTTCTTGTAATCGATGCCGATCGCCGCTTCGGGGGTCATGATCCAGCGCCGCTCTTCGATGATCGGCCGTTCCAGCGGGGCCTGCTTCCAGCCGTCCCCTACGATCTCCTCGAGGTAGTGGTTGTACAGGATGCCGCCCATGACGTTCTTGGAACCCGGCTTGACCCCTCGTTCGAGTAGGGCGACCTGCAGGCCCGCCTTCGCCATCGTGATCGCTGCCGCCGAACCGGCCGGGCCGGCCCCGACCACCACCGCATCGAATTTCTCCTCGTCACCCATGCACGCCAATTGAAGCTCATCGGGCTCACCGGCGGCGTCGGGTCGGGCAAGTCAACCGTGGCGGACATGCTCCGGGAGCTGGGCGCGGAGGTGGTCGACGCCGACCAAGCGACCCACGCCGCGTATGCCCCTGGTAGCGCAGGCTTCGATTCGGTGGTGCGTGAGTTCGGCCCCGATTACGCGCGCGAAGGCTCAATCGACCGGGCTCGCCTCGGCGAGCTGGTGTTCCATGACGACGATGCACGACGGCGGCTCAACGCGATCGTCCATCCGCTGGTGCGGGAATGGATGGCGCGCCGGACGGGCGAGGCGGCAGAACGCGGCGCCGAGATCGTGGTGCATGAGGTCCCGCTCCTTTTCGAGAACGGGCTCGAGGCAATGTACGAGGAGGTGATCCTGGTCTACGTGCCGGCGGCGGTGCAGCTCGAAAGATTGGTATCGGGCCGCGGGGTCCCCAAGGACCGGGCCAAGGCGATGGTCGCGGCGCAGATGCCGATGGACGAGAAGCGGCGCGTGGCCCGATTCGTGGTGGACAACAGCGGCACCCGTGAAGAGACCCGCGAGCAGCTCAAGCGACTCTGGGACGACGTGCTGGTCAGATGACGCCTGTGCTCATCAGCTCGCTGCAGCGCGCGGCGTCGAGGCCAAGCTCGGCCAGGACCTCGGCCGTGTGCTCGCCCAGGCCGGGCGCTTCTCTGCGGCGCCATTCTTCCCGAAGCCTGACGGCGGGCCGGACCTCGACGACGCCGGCGTGATCGGTCAAGAGCCCTCGCGCGGCGACCTGCGGGTGCGCGGCCACCTCGTCCAGCTCAAGCACCGGCTCGCAGCAGGCATCCAGGCCCGTCAGCTCCTTCACCCATTGGTCGCGGGTGCGCGATGAGAAGAGCCGCTCCATGACCTCGTGGACATGCTCGGCTTCGGCGCCCTCGACGAACTGCTGCTCGACCAGCTCAGGCGCGCCCACCGCTCGGCACAGCGCGCTCCAGAACTTCGGCTCGAGCGCGGCCACGCTGAAGAACCGGCCGTCCTTGCAGCGGTAGATTCGATAGCACGCGTAGCGTCCGGCGAGGCGCTGGTCTCCCCTCCCGACCTCCTCTCCACCGCCGCGCGCAGCCAGGGCGAGCGCGAGCCAGCTCACAGCGCCATCCGTCATCGAGGCGTCGATCCAGCGCCCTTCGCCGCCCTTCAGGACACCCACCAGTGCGCCGAGGATGGCCACCGCGGGTTGCAGGCCGCCCCCGCCGATGTCGGCCACCTGGACCGACAGCGGGATCGGAGGTCCGCCGCGCTCGCCGTTGAGCCCGAGGGCGCCCGCAGTCGCCATGTAATTGAGGTCGTGCCCGGCTCGAGCTGCGAACGGCCCGTCCTGGCCGTAACCGGTGATCGAGCACATGACCAGCCTGGGGTTTCGCTCGTGGAGGACCTCCCAGCCGAGGCCCAGTCGCTGCATCACACCGGGCCGGTTCCCTTCGACCAGCACGTCTGCCCCTTCGACCAGGCGCAGCAGCAGGTCGCGGCCGACCTCGGATTTGAGGTTGAGGGTCACGCTGCGCTTGTTGCGGTTGAGCGTGCTGAACAGTGCGCTCTGCCCGTTGACGAGCGGCGGCGTCCAGCGCATGTAGTCGCCGGCGCGAGGCTCCTCGATCTTGATCACGTCCGCCCCCATGTCGGCCAGGAGCATGGTGCAGAAGGCCCCCGGCAGCAGGCGCGTCAGGTCCAGCACGCGGCTTCCAGTGAGGGGCATCGAGCTCAATTCTGTGCGAAGAGCGATTCGGGGGACACATTTGGGGTCCCCCGTGCGTTAATACGGCATGAAAGAGGCGGGTTCCAGCATGCATCCCACAAACCCCCAGCTCGGCGAGATGTCGATCAAGGTGCCCGCGCCGTTCGCGGGGATCTCAGACCTCGGCTTCACCGCGCAGTACCGGGCACAGCAGTTCAACCAGCCCCAGCGCGACGTGCCCCTCTTGATCGAAGGGCCTCAATCACCGATGCGAAGGCTGGCCGAGGTGCTGCAGCTGATGAGCGGCGCCGGCGACAGTGCATACGCCTGGAGCCAGCCCGTGATGCTGAGCGACGAGGTCGTCGTGCTGGCGTTTCGAGACCGCAGCGTGAGCGGCCAGACGATCGCCGACGGCGCTCGCATTGCGGACTACGTATTGAACCTCGTCCGGCCGGTGGTGTTCACCTTCCTGCGCGACTGCGCGATGGTCGGCCGGCTCCGCCTGTCGGACGTCATCGAGATGAGGGTGAGTGCTGAGCGCAAGCCGGTCGCCGAGTTCACTCTGCCACTGCAGGACATCGTGCGGCCCAACGGCGAGAGGTTGCTCTGGGGTCTTTCGGCCTAGAAGTTCGGTCTTAAGGGGTCGGCGAGACCCTGACCGGGCTCGCCGTCTCGGCGCCGCTGGCGCGGGCGCTGCTCACGGTGCTGATGGTCGGGGTGCTGATCGGAGCCGGACCCTGGTTGGTGAGGTAAAGCGCGATTGGCACGATGATCACGCCGACCAGGACGGTCAACACGAACGTCACCGCTCCCCACTCGCGACGCAGCACAGACCAGTTCACGAGCGCTGAATTCTACCGAGATGAGGAAGACGCGGTAACCGGGTCGATCAGAAGTCGTCTTCGCCCGAACCGACGCCTTCCTCTTCTTTCTTCTTGCGCTGATTCAGGAGGCGGATGAAGTCCTGGGCGCGTGCGAGCGCCTTCCAGCGCTCCGGAAAGAAGTCCTGGACCAGGATCTGCCTACCCGGCAGCTGATAGACGGTGACGCACCATTTGTTGAGGGTGCGCGAAACCTCGACCTCGAAGTCCTTCTCCGCGGTCTCATACCGGACAACTTTGTCGTCGTCGAATCTTTTTCGTCCTGATACAGCCATAGGTAAATCACTCGTGTTGGGAATCGGCTCATAGAGCGTTCACCGATTATAGACCCGTGTCGCGCCCACCCTGACCGGGCCCTTCCAGCAGCTCGCGCAAGATCGGGGCGAGCTCCTCGCGAAGGCCTTCACGGCGCATCGCGAGCATCAGGTTGGCCCTCAGGTAGCCGGGCACGGTGCCCGTGTCGTAGTAGTCACCCTCAAACTCGTACGCCACCACCGGGTGAGAGCCCAGGGTGCGCTTGATGGCGTCGGTCAGCTGGATCTCCTTGCCCGCCCCGGGCTGAGCCGATTCGAGCTCGGCAAACACGGACGGGGTCAGCACGTAGCGGCCGATGATGGCCAGGTCTGACGGCTCGGTGCCGGGTTCGGGCTTCTCGACCATGTCCGTCACCTCGTGCACCCGGCCCTTTGTGCTCTTGATGGCGACGACTCCATACCGGCCGACCTCGCTGCGCGGGAAGCGACGCACGGCGATCACCGTCGCACCGGTCTTGCGGTGGGCGTCGATGAGCTGCTTGAGACAGGGGTCCGCAGCGCCGAGGATCACGTCGTCGGCGAGCAGCACGGCGCAGGCCTCCGCTTCCACGAGCCGCCGTGCGGTCCACACCGCGTGACCGAGCCCGAGCGGCTCCTTCTGCTGAATGTAGGTGATGTCGACCTGCTCGCTCAGCTGGTCGACCTCGGCCAGTATCTCGAGCAGGTCGTCCTTGCCTCTCTCACGCAGATAGTGCTCGAGCTCGAGCGAGCGGTCGAAGTGGTCGACGATCGCCCGTTTGCCACCGCCGGTGACCATGATCACCTGCTCGATCCCGCTGGCGATCGCCTCCTCCACGCCGTACTGGATGGTCGGCTTGTCGACCAGGGGCAGCATCTCCTTGGGCTGCGCCTTGGTGACGGGCAGGAAGCGCGTGCCCAGGCCCGCGGCCGGGAAGATCGCCTTGCGCACGGTGGGTGACGTCATCGACCACAATCTATAGGTTGGCCACCCCCCAAAGTATTCGGCCGGGGCTCGAAGGGCGGCTCGACCGCGTGGTGGAGGGCGACCTGCTCACGCATCATGTCGGGGGCAAAGGCACTTTCTCCACCCCGGCCATGGTCGGCCTCATGGAGGTGACCAGCCACCGCTCGATAGAGCGGTTCCTTCCCGAGGGCCAGACCAGCGTCGGCTATGAGATCCACGTAAGGCACATGGCCCCGACGGCGCCGGGGAGCACCGTAACCGTCATCACCCGCGTCACCGAGGTCAAGGGCAACAAGCTCTATTTCGAGGTCGAGTGCCGCGAGGGCGACAAGCTGCTCGGCTCCGGCATCCACAAGCGGGCCATCGTGCCCGCGAACTTCTAGCCGCCGGCATCCTGACCAGCAGGCAGAACCGCACGGTCAGGTTTTCTTCTTTCGCTTCTCCGCGAGGTGTTGCGCGAGCTTTTTCAGTCCGGGGTTGACGTCTACGACTTTGGGCCCGCGGACCTTCCTGTCCCGGGCCCGCGCGTGCGCGCCTTCGCGTGGCGAAATTCGATCGAGGTCGTCCGCCATCCCCGGATGTTAGCTTGGCCCGCGTGAAGCAGACAGAGCAGACGACCGACGCGGTCACACCGGAGGACATCGAACAGGCCGCGGTGGACCTGCGCGCGTTCCTGCCTCCCACGCCGCTGCAGATTTCACGCGCGTTCACTGACAAGGTGCGCTGCCACGTCTATCTCAAGGTCGAGTCGATCCAGCCGATCCGCGCCTTCAAAGTCCGCGGCGCGCTCAACAAGCTCGCGCACATGACCCCAAAGCAACGGTCGGCCGGCGTGATCACGGCGTCGGCGGGCAACCACGGGATGGGAGTCGCGTACGCCGCGGCGGCCTTCCAGACCCCCGCCACGGTCTACGTCCCCGAGACGGCGAACCAGTTCAAGGTGGAGGCCATCAGGCGGCTCGGCGCGAAAGTCGTGGCGGCCGGCCGCAACTACTACGGCGCCTTCCTCGAAGCGACCAGCGCCCAGAAGGAAACCGGCGCGACATTCGTCCACGCGTACGACGACCCGCACGTGATCGCGGGCCAGGGGACGATCGCCGTCGAGCTGATCCACGACCTCGAGCATTTCGACACGGTGCTGGTGCCGGTCGGCGGTGGCGGCCTTATCGGCGGGATCGCGACCTACCTCGAGGCGAGACGGCCTGACACGCGGGTCATCGGAGTCGAGCCTGCCGGGGCCGACGCCATGCGGCGCTCGCTCGAAGCGGGGAGCATAGTCACGCTCGACCAGGTCGATACGATCGCCGACGGCCTCGCCGCCTCGGCCCCGGGCAAGCTGACGTTCGACATCGCCAGGCGCTGCGTCGACGAGGTCGTGCTGGTGCAGGAAGACGAGATGCTTCGCGCGATCCGGCTTCTGTTCGAGTGGGAGCACTTGCTGGCGGAGCCGGCCGGAGCCGCTGCGCTCGCCGCCCTTCTCCACCATCACCGCCCGGCGCCGAACGAGAAGGTCGTGGTCATCCTGTCGGGTGCCAACGTCACGGACGACGTGTTCCTCCGCGCCCTGAAATCACGCTGACGCTTCTTCGATCTCGGAGTACTCTGGAGCGATTCCGTTAACGAAGGACTGGGGGTAATGCGATGAAGGCTTATGTCCTCATCAACGCGTCACCGGGACGGGCCCTGGAAGTGGCCAAGAAGATGGAGGGCGTCCACGGCATCTCGGCGGCCGATGCGATCACAGGCGAGTACGACGTCATCGCCGTCTGTGAGGCGCCGGACGTCAACTCGATCGGATCGCTCATCGTCGACAAGATCCAGAAGGTGGACGGGGTCTTCAAGACGATCACCTGCCTGGCGGTGAAGTAAGCGCCTCCGAGGCTTCAGCGGCGAGCGCCGCCGAGACTTCCGGCAACCCGGCGAGCCACTGGGTCATCGCCGGCATCTCCTGCTCGAAGCTGCCCACCGAAGGCGACCACGTGAGCTCTCGGCGGGAGTGCGAATCGTCGTAGTAGTGAGGCTTTCCGATGACGTCGACGGCGAAGAGTCCCGGCCAGGCGGTCGCGCCCTGCGCGGTCATGGTCTCGACCGCCAGCGCCCGGATGTAGGCCAGGTCATAAGGGATCGACTGGATGACCGCCTCGAAACCGGCCGCCCGCGAGGCTGATTCGATGAGCTCGCGCCAGCTCGAGTCGAAGCCCGCGACCAGGTAGGCCTGACCAGGCCGGCCCCGGTCGCCGGCCGCCAGGCACGCGCGTCCCACATCCGCCGCCGCCACGAACGTCTGCGTGGCCCGCCCGCCGTGCGGTAACCAGATCCTCCCCCTGGCGACTGACGCCATCACCCTCGGGAGGATCCAGTCTTCCCCGATTCCAAAGATCCTGGTTGGGCGCACCACGACGACCTCCACGTTGTGGGCCGCCTCGACCAGCCACTGCTCCTCGAAAAGCGTCAGGCGTTCGAACGCGTGAGCCGGGCGCAGACTCGATTTCTCAGTGATCCGCGCGAAGTGATCGGGACCGTAAACGTCGGCGCTCGAAACGTGCACGATCCGGCGCACCCCGGTGCGCTCGGCCGTCGCCAGCACGCGTTGGAGCATCGTGGGCGGGTATTTGCGGAACTTGAGGCGTCGCGCGGGCGACTTCGAGCGCGCGCAGTTGATCACGACCTCGACGCCGCGAAACGCGTCGGCCAGCGTCTCGTCGTCCGCATCCGCGTTGAGGGCGATGACTGGAACCTCAGGCGCGAGCGCCGCGGAGACGTGATCGCCCAGGAATTCGCCCGAGCCGATTACCAGGTGCAAGTGCTCGGATTCTAAGGGCGGCGACCTCGCCGAAGCGCTGCGGTGAGGGCCTTCTGCACGTTGTCGACCACTCGATTGACGCGCTTCTTCAGCTCCCACCACACGGGCGGATCGGGGAGGACAGGAGGACCGACCGTGATCTCGATTCGGCCGAAAGGACGGAAGACGTCGGTCCCCCTGACGGCGACGGGACAGACCGGAACGCCCGCCTGCAGAGCGAAGTAGCCGATGCCGGTCTTGAGTGGGCGAAGCGCGCGGCCGCGCGAGTAGCGGCCCTCGGGGAACATCAGCACCACGCCGCCGCGGTCGAGCACCTGGTAAACCGTCCGCAGCCCGGCTTGGTCGAGCTCGCCCTGATGCGGCGAGATGGGAAAGACCCCGATGAGGGGAAGGAGCTTTCGCTTCCAGGCGCTGTTGAACACCGTCTCACGTTTCGCCATCGTGTAGATCACCGGCGCCTCGGGGAAAAACGGGATGATGAACGCCGGGTCGAACCAGGCCTGGTGGTTGGCCGCGATGATGAACGGCGGCGCCGGGATGTTGTCGAGACCGCTCACCGAAACCCGGAACAGCCGGAGCACGATCCATCCCACGAGGCGCCGCACGAAGCGGTACAGCCGTGGCGGAGCCATCGGCTCGGGATGGACGAGCGGATCCAGCGGGGCGCCGACAAGGGCCCGGTACTCGGGGCTTGTGTACCGGCGGTCAGGCTGAGAGGAAGGCGCTGAGGACGCGGTTGAACTCCTCTGGCCGTTCTGCCTGTGGCGTGTGGCCTGCGCCTTCGATGAGAGCGAGCCGCGAGCCCTCGATCAAGGCGTGGGCTCGCGTGGCGTGCGCGACGGGAAAAAGTGGGTCGTCCGCGCCCCAGATCAGTTGCACGGGAAGATTCAGCTCGCCGAGCCTCTTGGTCATGTCGTACTGCTGGCCGAGCAGGGCGCGCGGGGTCACCAGCGAGCGGATGGTCGCGAGATACGCGTCGTGGTAGCCCTCGGCGGAGTACAGCTCGCGCAGTTGGCCGAGATACGTGTCGTCCATCGTGCGATTGAGGTCGGAGCTGGCGCCCGCATAGCGGGCGGCGACACGACGGACCATGTTGGGCGGGGCCCAGTGAAGCGCGTTGCGCGCGACCTTCATCACCGCCTCGCCGACGCGGGGGATCGTGACGAGCCCATAGGAGAACCGGACGTTGGGCCGTCCCAGGCCGAGCGTATTGACGAGGACCAGCTTGCTCACGAGCTTGGGGCGCCGCAAAGCGAGCTCGAGCGCGATTCGCCCACCGAGTGATGCGCCCACCACGGTCGCGCTGCGCAGGCCCCGACTCTCCATGTACCGCTCGATGAATCGAGTGAAGTACGGAATTCCATAACGCGCACGCGGTTTCTCGGTCCGGCCGAAACCGGGCAGGTCGGGGGCATATACGCGATGTCGAGCCGCCGCCTGCTCGAGGTTGAAACGCCACTCGATGTAGCCGGACGAGCCCAGGCCGTGGATGAAAAGGACAGGGGATCCGCGGCCGCCGTGCATGTGGTGCACGCGCATCGATCCCAATTGAATCCACCCGGCGTGAAGCGTCCTCGGCGGCCGCCGCTTGGAGTCGATCACCTGGGAAGGATACGTGCGGGGACCCGCAGTCCCGACACCGTGGCCCCGGATGCGAAGGTGGTGCTCTTTTTCCCTTTGATCACGGTGACCGCGCCAGGGCCCGCCGCGCGCCAGGCGTCGTCCTGCCAGACCACGGCGCTCCGCTCATCGATCCCCAACAGCGTCATTGCGGGCGCCGCTTGGCGGGCGGACTCGACCCAGCGGTGGCCGAACGTATCGAAGTGCGGCAGCACGGCTGTGTCGGACAGGAGGCCGAGCGCGTCGGCGGGGCGCCGGTTGAAGCGGTTCGGCCAGCTCGCGCGCACCAACGTGTGGCTGCACAGGGCCATCGCGCCCGCCGAAGACCCGGCGAGCGAAGCGCCTCCACGCCACGCCTCGAAGATCGCCGCCCATACCGGCGTGCCACGCAGAACCTGGGCCACCAGCCCGGGGTCGCCGCCGACCAGGTAGAAGAAGCCGCCCTTGCGTGCACGCTCGGCGATGGCCGCCGAGGTCGCGTCGGTGCGCTTGCGGACCGGCAGCTCGGCGAGGTCCAGGCCGAACCGCTTGAACCAGGCTGTGGCGTGCGCGACCGCCCCACCGGGATCCTGGCGCGCGGCAGCGGTGGGCACCACGTATGCCGGCCCGGGGCCCGCTGCGGCAGCCAGCACGCGATCCTGCTCCTCGTTGCCAGGGTTGAACTCATCCCCTCCGACCAAGGCGAGCACTCCCGGCACCTGCCTAGGATATGTGCGTGCCCGACCCGAATTCTCCGGTCAGGGTGCGGATCGCGCCCAGCCCCACCGGGTTCGCCCACCTGGGCACGGCGAGCACCGCGCTCTACAACATCCTTTTCGCCCGCCAGCGCGGCGGCACGTTCGTGCTGCGGGTCGACGACACGGACATGGAGCGCAACCGGCCGGAATACGAGCTCTTGATCTACGAGAGCCTGCGATGGCTGGGCCTCGACTGGGATGAAGGCCCGGACAAGGGCGGCCCGGATGCGCCCTACCGGCAGTCGGAGCGGCTGGACGTGTACAAGCAGCACGCGGTCCGCCTGCTCAAGGAAGGCAAGGCGTACAAGTGCTGGTGCACGCGCGAGGAGCTCGACGCGGAGCGCAAGCAGGCACAGGCCGAAAAGCGCGCGTACAGGTACTCGCGACGCTGCCTCACCAATCCGCCCGCCGGTCGCACGGAGTTCACCGTGCGGTTCAAGATCCCGGGCGGTGAGGTCTCCTTCACGGACATGATCCGGGGCGAGATGCGATTCGACGCGGAGCTGATGGGCGACTTCATCATCATCAAGTCGGACGGATATCCGACCTACCAGTTTGCGAGCCCGGTAGACGACGCGGTCATGAAGATCACGCACGTCATCCGGGGCGAGGAGCATCTCTCCAACACCCCCTATCAGCTGCTGCTGGTCGATGCGCTCGGCTACTCGCGCCCAGTCGCGTTTGCCCACATGCCTCTGATCCTCGCCCCCGACGGATCGAAGATGTCCAAGCGCAAGCACCCTGAGACGAACCTCGCTCTTTACCGCGAGCAGGGCTACGTGCCCGAGGCACTGCTCAACTACCTCGCCCTGCTCGGCTGGAATCCAGGCACAGAGCAGGAGATCTTCTCGTTCGGTGACCTGCTCCGCGTCTTCTCGTTCGACCGGGTGCAGCACGCAGGCGCGCGCTTCGACTGGGAGAAGCTCAACTGGATCAACGGCGAGTACATCCGCGGCTTCGACGACGTGGAGCTGGCCCACCGTCTGCAGCCGTTCCTGCCCGAGCTGGACGAGGCGACGATCCGCCGCGCCGTCCCGCCGCTGAGGACGCGCCTGCCGAAGCTTGCCGCGGCCAGGGAGTACCTCGAGTATCTGTGGACGGATCCTCAGCCCCCTACGCTCGGCGTCGACGCGGCCGAACGCGTCGGCTCCGCGCTGAGCGGGCTGCGGGACGCGGCGTGGGAGCCCGACGCGATCGAGGCGGCGCTCGAGCGCGCGGTCGAGAGGTCCGGGGTAGGCAAGGGCAAGTTCTACACGCCGCTGCGTGACGCGCTCACGGGCAGGAAGGTGTCGCTGCCGATTCACTACACCCTGGCTCTGCTGCCGAAGGAGGTCGCGCTGTCCCGCCTAAACTTAGCGACTGCCTCGAAATGATGCCGCTTGCCATAGTCATCGACCTCGACCCGAACATAGTCCGCATCGGGCCGCTGCTCATCACCTGGCACGGAGTGTTCGCTGTGCTCGGGATCATCGCGGCTGCGCGGCTGGGCTTTTGGCTCTTGACCAAGGAAGGAGTCGAGATCTCGGGCGGTGGCGATGGACTCGCCTGGATGGTCGTGCTGGGGCTCGTGGGCGCCCGTGCTCTATACGTCTGGGAGAACTACAAGATCTTCGCCAACGGCCAGTGGCTGCGCGTCTTCGCTCTGACCGAGGGGGGCATCAGCCAGTGGGGCGGCCTGTTCGGGGCGATGGCGGGTGCGTACATCTGGGCGCGCCGCGGGAAATTCTCCTTCTGGAAGGTGATGGACGCCGCAGGGCCGGCGACGATGATGGGCCTGGCGATCGGCCGCATCGGAGACGTCATCAACGGTGAGCATCACGGGTCCCCGACCAACCTGCCGTGGGGCGTGGAGTACGTCAACGCCAACACTCTGGGTCAGCCTGGCGTCGTCGTGCACCCCGAGGTCGCCTACGAGATGATCCTCACCCTTTTCCTCCTCGCCGCGATCCTGCCTTTCCACCAGCGGTTGAAGGCGCGCCTGCCGGATGGCGTGGTCGGATTGTTATACCTCGGCTTGTTCGCCGCGGGCCGTTTCTTCCTCAGCTACCTGCGCCTCGACCCGGCATGGTTCATCGGGCTGCGCCAGGCGCAGCTGGGGTCTGCTTTGATGGTGCTGATCGCGCTGGTTGCGATTCCGATCCTCATCCGGCGCTCGCGCGCAGGCCACGCCACGCCCGTCACGGTCGCGGAGTCTTAGCCGCAGAACTCAGCAACCGCTGCGCCAGGGCGGGAGCTTCGGGGTCGTGCTTGAAGTACACGTGAACCTCGTCGTGAGACGCGAGCGCCGACCCCACCTCGGCGACCCACGGCCGCAGCGTGGCCTGCGTGTAGCCGCGACGGAGCCGGAAGTACGCGATCCGGCCCAGGGCCAGGGTCGGAGCGCGAGGCCATTTCTCCTCGTCGGTGACCACGAGCGCGCCGCCGTGGTCGCCAATCACGCGGTACGTGTCGTCCGAGAACCACGACCGATCGCGAAACTCGACTGCGGCCGGTCTACCCAGCGCACCCAGCAGGGAATCGAGCAGGGCGACGTTCAGCTTGCGAGCCGGCGGGAACTGCAACAGGACGGGGCCCAGCCGCTCGCCCAGCGCGGCGATGCGCTCGCTGAAGATTCGCGCCAGCCCGACCCGGTCGAAACCTTCCGCCGAATACGTCAGGCCGCGGTTCGCTTTCATGCAGAAGCGAAAGCCGGGCGGCGTCTCGGACGCCCAGCCGGCCAGCGCGCCCGGCGGCGGAGTGCGGTAGAAGCTGCCGTTGAGCTCGAGCCCGTTCAACCTCTGCGCGTAGTAGCCGAGCATCTTCGCGCCTGAGAGCGCTGCGGGGTAGAACTTTCCCTTCCAGGTCGCGTAGCTGAATCCTGAGGTGCCGGCGTAGAGCGTCTTAGGAGACCCCGGCCGCCTGCCGGCCGCGCATCACGCGCTCGTGAAGCTGCCCGCAGGCCGCGTCCGCTTCGCGGCCGCGCGTGTCGCGGACGGTGACGTTCAAACCCTGGGCCTCGAGCTTCTCCTTGAAGGAGCGGATCGACGCCCGGTCGGGCGCGCGATACGGCGTGTCCTCGACCGGGTTGAATGGGATCAGGTTCACGTGCGCCAGCTTGCGGCGCAGCAAGGCGCCGAGCTCCCTGGCGTCGCGCTCCGTGTCGTTGACGCCCGCCAGGAGGACCCACTCGTAGCTCACGCGCCGCCCGGTCTTCTCCGCGTAAGCCTGGGACGCGCCGACGAGCTCGCCCACCGGGTACTTCTTGTTGATCGGCACCAGCACGTCGCGCAGATCGTCACGCGCCGCATGCAACGAGATGGCGAGCGTGACCGGCAGCCCTTCCTCGCCGAGCTGCGCAATGCGGGGAATGAGCCCGCTCGTCGAGAGCACGATGCGCCGCGGGCTGATGCCGAGCAGGTCGGGGTCGGCGATCCGGCGCACCGCGTCGATCACTTCGCGATAGTTCGCCATCGGCTCGCCCATGCCCATGAAGACGACGTGTGACAGGCGCCGGCCCTCGCCGGCCAGGATCCTCGCCGCGTCGACCGCCTGCTCGACGATCTCGTGAGATTTCAGGTTGCGGCCGAATGGGAATTTGCCCGTCGCGCAGAAGGGGCAGCCGATGGGACAACCGGCCTGCGAGGAGATGCACAGGGTCGATCGTTCGGCGTACCGCATCACGACCGCTTCGACCGAGTGCCCTCCGTCGAGCTCGAACAGCGTCTTGGTGGTCAGGCTGCGGTCCGCGTCGGAGACCGCCACCGGCTTGAGCGAGGTGATCCGGAAGTCACGGCCAAGCGCGAGGCGCAAATCTTTGGGCAGGTCGTGCATCGCGTCGAACGAAATCGCCCCGCGCGCGAGCCAACCCCAGACCTGGCGGCTCCTGTAGGCCGCTTCACCGTTGGCCACCATCCAGGCTTCGAGGTCGCGAGCGGGCAGCGAGAGCACCGGCGGCCGGGGATCGATCATCGCGCTCACGATACCGGCGCCCGGTAGACCTCTTTCCCGGAGCGATCGTGGACCGCGACCGAGCCTTCGTCGACGAGCTTTCGCAGGTGGGCGCGGAGGGTCATCTCGGCAGCGACCATAAGCCTATCGTCCAGGTCGCCGTACACCCGCCTGGTGAGCTCGTCCGCAGACCCGGGGCCGCGCCTCACCTCGTCCAGGACCTGTGCCTCGCGCTCCAGGCGATGCTTCTTGTATTCGGCGATCTTGCCCATGGCGTCGGTAACCGGATCCCAGTGGCCCGGGAACAGGATCGTGGGTTCCAGCGCGGCGACGCGGTCCAGGGACCGCAGATATGCCGCGACGTCGCCCTCGGGATAGGTGACCATCGAGCTGCCCCGCCCCAGGATCAGGTCGCCCGTGAAGAGCGCGCGATCGCCCGGGATGAAGAAGCAGAGGTGGTCGGCGCTGTGGCCGGGCGTATGCAGCGCCGTGAGCTTGAGGGTGCCGACGTTGACCACGTCGCCGTCGCCCAGCTCCGGGTAGCGCCGCACCGAGGCGTGATGCGGCCGGGCGAAACGCTCGGCCAGCGGCAGGTGGTCAGGATGCGAGTGAGTCACCAGCACGACCCCGACCGTTGCCCCGGCGAGCCGTCGGTCGAGTGCCTCCAGGTGCGCCTCGTCGTCAGGGCCGGGGTCGATCACGGCCACCACCGGCCCGGCTTCGACAATCCATGTGTTGGTGCCCGGCCCTGTGTAGGGCCCGGGGTTGGGCGCGACGACGCGGTGGACTACAGCCAAGGCACGGTCTCGATCGTCAAGGCTGGCGGTATGCGGGCAGGTAGATGTCCGCCCCGTCCGGGTGGACGTCGAGCCAACCGTCGAGGTGAAGGTCGACGATGACCCGCAGCAGAGGCTCGCCCAACTCCGGAACGGCCTGGGCCTTGCGCCGGCCGGCCGTCGCCATGTTAATCCGCCACCAGGAGCCCACCGGCTGGGCCGCGATGCTCAGCGAGTCGCCCTCCAACCAGTCGCGCGCGCGGGCGAACGCCTCGACCAGCACGGGCTCGGACCCCACCACCGCCGCGCCCGGCGGGAGCGTCCGCTGGACCGAGGGCAGGGCGAGGTTCAACACCGCGCCCAGGACCACGCCGCGCGCGCCGTCCTTGGGCTCCATCGCGGCCGCTTCCAGGGCGGCCGCCCGGCGCCCCACCTCCTGGGCCTGCTCGAACACGCCCTCGAGCAGCTCGGTGCGCCCGAAGGCCGCCTGGCGCGCGGACTCCTGTAGTGCGAGCACCGACGACCTCAGCTTGTGCCCGAGGCGCCCGAGCAGGTGGTCGCGGCGCTCCGCGGCGAGCTGCTGACCAAGCTCCGCGCTCTTGCGGGCCCGGCCCAGGCTGGCGCGGGCCGCCCAGCCGACCAGGCGGCCGTTCAGGATCAGCGGCTCCCACGGACCACCGGGCGGGGGGAACTCGAGGTCGGCCGGCCCGTGACGGAGACGGTCCGGCAGGGACTCGAAGCCACCACCCACCCGCACCCAGACCGGCTCGGCGGCGCTCATGAAACGCCTGGCGTCAAGCTGGTTCCTTGACCCGGGCCGGGACCGTGAACTTGAAGGTGGTGCCGCGGCGGTCGCTCGATTCCACCCAGATGCGGCCCCCGAACGAGCGCTCGACCACCAGGCGGCAGAGATAGAGGCCGAGGCCAAGGCCGCCCTGCGAGCGGTTCCGGCCCGCGGGCCCCGTCTTCTCGAAGAGCGTGTCGAGGCTCGCCGCGGGCAACCCCTGGCCCCGGTCGCTGACCGTGACCTCCAGCCACCCGCGCGAAGCCGGCCGCGCCTCCACGATGACCGGGCCGGTCGTGTACTCGAGCGCGTTGCCGACGAGGTTGGTCAGCACCTGCGCCAGGTGGGCCGGTTCGCAGAAAGCAGGCGTCAAGGCCGCGGGCAGGTGGACCTCGACCGCGGCCGAGCGCTCGGGATAGCGGTGCAGCAGCACCCCCATGACGGCATCGAGCGCAGGGCCGAGCTCGACGCGCTCGGGGTTGGGCTCGAAGTGCCTGGTCTCGAGCTTGGCGATGATCAGCTGGCTTTCGACCAGGCTCAGCAGGCGGTCGGACGACTCGTACGCCTCTTGCAGCAGCTCCTTCCGCCCACCTGCGTCGATCGTGTCGCCCCACTGCATGATGCCTGCGAGCGTGTTCTTCATCGCCGCCGCGGGGCTTCGGACCTCGTGGCCGATGGCGCGGAGCATGAGGTCCTTGGCTTCGAGCGCAAGGCTCTGCGCAGTCACGTCCTCGTGCAGGGTCAGGACGCCCGCAGGCTCGCCCTCGAGTCCCGGGATCACCACCCGCCGGACCTGGACGGTGCGCTCGGGATCGCGCATGCGCAGCTCGTATGTGCCGTTCGACTCGCCGTCCTCGGTTGGAAGCGCCCCGGCGGCGGCATAGATCTCGGCCGGAGTCCGCCCTGGCATCTCGGACGCCTGAAGGTTGTAGATCGACTCCACCTCGGGATTGGCGTAGACGATCACGCCGGCCGCATCCTCGAGCAGAACCCCGACCGGCGAGTGTCGGAGGATGGCGTTCATCATCCTTCGCTCGCGGTCGAGTGCGTCGACCAGCTCGAGCTGCCCGACGAGGACCGCCGCCTGGCCGGCCAGGACGCCGGCCAGCCTTCGCGTCTCGGCGCCACCGCCGGTCATCCGGGCCACGAGCAGACCGGCCAGCCGGCCCTCGACCTGGATGGGGATCGCGAATGCATCCTGCGGCGCCCCCAGCAGGTCGAGCAAGGCCCTCAGGCGCCTGCCCCCGGTCGGGGCGGCCAGGGCCCGCAGCAGCTGAGCGCTGTCGTTCACCGGCACGCGGGGCTGCTCCTCGCCGTTGTCGGAGCGGCGCACCAGCTGACCTTCCTCGAGGAGCCAGAGCTCGCCCTGCGAGCCCGCCAGCGCCCGGCTCACCAACCGGCCCATCTCCCCGCGGGCCCGGTCGGGCTCCGTCGGGGTCAGCTCGGCGAACGCGGCCACGGCCTCGAGGGTGCGGATGCGGCCGCGCGTTTCGGCGACCAGCCGGGAGTTCTCGATGGCGATCGCGGCGTGGCGAGCGAACTCGAGCGCCGCCGGGCCCGGTTCGGCGACCAGCGTCGAAGCGTGCACCGCGCCGATGGCCCCGACCAGCCGGTCGCCGTACCACAGCGGGATGAGGCTCCAGGCCTGGCCGCCGGTCGTGCCGCTGACCAGGCCCGCGGGCGCCTGTCGGTCCTCGTTGTTCAGGTTGGCCCAGGCCAGGACCTCTTCGGCCGCCGGCTCACCGCTCCCACGGGTCGCCGTGATCCGGCCCTCGGTGTCGAAGGCCCAGCACACCGCGCCGGGCGACTCGAGCATGGTCCTCGCCTGCTCGGCGATGTTGCTGGCGACGCTGATCAGCTCATGGCCCGCCAGCGCAGCGAGCTCCTGGATCCGCACCGACTGCGCCAGCGCGATCTGGTTCGCGTGGTGAAGCCGCATCGTGCGAAGCGCGATGCCGACCACCGGCGCGGCCGCCTCGAGCAGCTTGAGGTGCGCCGGAAGGAACCGGCCGCCGTCATTCCGCATCGCGACAAGGCCCGCCATCACGCGATCGTCCTGGGTGATGGGAGCCCACACGATGTGGCTCGGCGAGCGGCTGAAGAGATAACCCCCGATCGGGTCGTCTGTTTCAGGGGGGCCGACCGGCTTGGGCTCCTGCATCTGGCCGCCCTCACCGATCATCCGGCGGAAGAACGGCGACTCACCGATCGGCACCGGGCCGATCCCGGTCGTCTTGGCGCCGTGCTCGCCGGTGAAGGCCGCCATGTTTCCGGCCACGTCGAGATACGCGAGCACCATGTGGGTCGCGCCGAGGTACTCGCCGACGACTCCGAAGACGGCGTCAGCCAGCTCGCGCTCGTCGGACGCGCTTGCCACCCCCATCTCGAGCACGTGCAGCGCTTCGAGCCGCGCGCTCTCGGCCTGCGCCTGCGCGAAGTGGTCGGCGTTGGCCAGCGCCAGGCTGACGTGCGCAGCGATGTCCTGCAGCAGCTTGACGTGCCACTCCTCGAACGCGCCCTCGCGATAGGACTGCAGGGACAGCAGAGCCGTGATCCGCTCGCCGCTCAGCACTGGCACCCAAACGAACGACCGGGAGACCAGCCTTCGGTCGGTCCGCGGCCCGGAAACGAACACGGCCGCGCCTCGACCCACGGTCCAGCCCTCGCGCTCGAGCTCGGTCCGCTCGAACGAGCTCGCCCAGGGTGAATGCCTGACCAGGACGGGCTGGCCCGACTCGTATGCCTCGCGCGAAGGGCCGGTCACCGCCAGGGCGACCGGGGGCACCACCTCCTCGGCGCCGGCGACGTACTGGTATCCCTCCGCCACGGGGCCTTCGGCCGTCTGCGTGATGGTCGCGAGGATGAACCCGTCGAAGTCGAGGAACCTGCCGAGCTCCTCCCGCAGCGTCCGCATGATCGACCACCGGTCCAGGCTGGATGCGAGCCGGCGGCCGATCGTGTTGACGACCTCGAGCCGCCTCTTCTGGTCCTCGAGAGCCTCGTAGCTTCGCGCGTTGCGAAGGGCCAGGGTGACCTCGTCCGCCACGGGCTCGAGGAAGGCGGCGGTCGAAGCCTCATACGCGTAGGGCCGAACGCACGTGATGCCGAGGGCGCCGCGAACCACGCCCCCCTCCTTGATCGGCACCCAGAGCGTTGAGGTCGGATGCTGGATCACGACCGATTTCGAATCGCGCATCACGCGGCGCGCGGTGGCGATCGGTGACGCGGTCATGGCCAACCATCGAGATCTCGGAGCCGCGCCCGCCTCGATCTGGAGCAGACGCGCGCGATCGGGATGGTCATCATCGAGCGCGACCATCTCAAGCGTGTCGACCGGTAGAAGCTCGCTCAATGTTTTGTGCAGCGCGGTCAGCACGCTCGCTTCGTCAAGCGTGGCGGTCATCGCTCGCGCGATGCTGTTGAGCGCCTCCAGGCGGCGGGCCTGGTTTCGTGTGAGCTCGTTGAGAGACGCGTTGGCGAGCAAGACGCCGAGGCGCCTGTGCACCTCCTCGAGGAAGGCCGTCTCGGCCGCCGTCACGCGGTGGCTGCGATGGGATTGGTAGACGACGGCGCCGATCAGCTCGCCCTGGTGTTCTACCGGCACCCAGATGGCGAGTTTTACGCGCCGCCCTGTACCCGGCCCTCTGCCGCTGACCTGTGAACCTGCGGCAGGCAGGACGGTGGTCTGTGGATTGGCGTATTGCTTCGCAAAGGCCGATCCGCTGATGGGCCGGCGGCGCACGTCCTGGAGCACGCCGGAGTCGATTGGGAGCGAACGGGTCCAGCCTTCTCGGTCCAGGACCTGCAGAAGGATCACGTCGTATCCGAACTGAGGCTGCAGGGCGCGGTAGAGGACCTGGACGATGTCGGCTTCGGTCAAGCAGCTACCGAGCTCATGAAGGAGCGTGCTGGGAGTGATGGCGGAGACCACCGCGGCGGCCGGGCGGCGCGCCTTCGGCTTGGCCTGGGCCAACTTGATGCGGCCGGCACTAGGGTGCGGCCTGGCGCCTGGCCGGGCGGGAGTGGGCATTGGCACCGATATACTGCCCCAGAATCACCTTGCCGTTCACTCCACCCAAGCCAATCGCCCCCACGCCGGCCGACCTTCGGGGCTCCTCGGTGCTCGTGGTCGATGACGAGCGCGCGTGGCGGGTGATCCTTGAAACCGATCTCCGGATGCTCGGTTATCGCGTGTCCATGGCCGAAGACGCGGACCAGGCGCTCGAGCTGGCGCGCACCGAGAAGCCGGAGGTGGCGATCATCGACCTGATGCTCCCCGAGCCGATGGACGGCTGGGGCCTGCTGAACGAGCTCAGGGCCCGCGGGCAGAAGGTGCCTGTCATCTTCTACACCGCTTACCCCGTATTCCCCTCGGGGACCGACGACCCCGACGTGGTCGGCTACATGAGCAAAGCCGTCGACAGGGCCGACTTATATGCCCTTCTGCCTCCGGCGATCCGGCGCTCACGCGAGCGCCAGAGCTCGGATTCCTAGGTGGTCTGCCCCTGAGTTACCAGGTACCGAAACGCGACAGGGTCTCGATCCAATCGGCGCCTGACGCGATCGCAAGAGCGGCGAGAGTGGCCACCACGACGACGAGTCCTCTGACCCTAACCCTCCAAGTCATCCCCATGTTTCCCCTTTGTTTTTCCAACTGATGAAAGACCCAGACGAAAGTATGAATTCCGGCCTTTGAGCTTGAGTGTTCAGATCGCGAGAATTATCGTAAAAACTTATATAGAGCAAGACCTTGGAAAATCAGAGCATCGATAAAAAGCGTCCCGTCCCGTCCCGTGCTCGCGAGGTGCGGCTGCCTCCGCTTCCCCCTGGGCTGGAGGTTTACCGGCCCGTGGACGTCCTCGGTTCGTCTGTGCTGGTGGTCGAGGACGAGGCCGCGATGCAGCAGCAGCTGCGCATCGACCTCCACGACCTCGGCTACCGTCCTGCCGTCGCATCGTCGGCGCCCGAGGCAATGGAGCTGCTCGAGGGCGAACGGGTCGCCGCCGTGCTCCTCGACCTGGTGCTCGACGAGGGAGAGGAGTCGGGTTTCGAGCTCTTGACGTGGATCCGCCGCCATCACCCCGGACTGCCCGTGATCGTGTTGTCGGCGGCCCAGGTCAACTCGGCCGCGATCCGAAAGGCGTACGAGCTCGGCGCGAGCTCTTACTTCGTGAAGGGCAACGTGCCTATGGCCCACATCTACTCCGATTTGGCGGCCCGCCTCGTGGAGCGTGGCACGGGGCGCCCGGGCACGTACCAGTTCGGGCGCCTGGAGTTCGATCCCACGCGCCGCGGCGTCAAGCTGGGCGCCAAGGAGATTCGACTGACCCAGCAGCAGGCTGCCATCGTCCTGTTTCTCGCGCAGGGCTCCAAGCCCGCCACCGCCAGGGACCTCATCGAAGCCGGGCTGTTCCGCAACAATGCCGCGCACTCGACGGTGCACTCGGCCCTGTTGACGCTGCGCAGGCGCCTGGACGAGCTCGAGCCGGGTCTGGGCCCCAATTTCGTGCGGGCTTCTGCGCGTGGGTATGGGCTGGTCTCCATCCATGAGTGACAACCAGGTCGCGAGCCCCCTGCCTAGCCGCTCGGTGATCGATGAGGTCATCGAGCTCCGGCGCCACTTTCACCGGCATCCCGAGGTGAGCTTCGCCGAGCACGAGACGACCCGGCAGCTGACCGAGCGCCTCAGGCAGCTTGGCCTCGAGCTCAAGACATGCCCGACCGAGACCGGCGTCGTCGCGCTGCTCGACACGGGAAGGCCAGGCAAGACGGTGATGCTCCGCGCTGACATCGACGGCCTTCCGATCAACGAAGAGTCCGGCGTGGACTTCACATCGCGCATCGACGGTCGCATGCACGCATGCGGCCATGACGCGCACATGGCGATCATGGTCGGCGTCGCGCGGACGCTCGTCGACCATATCTGGGATGTGAAGGGCAAGTACCTCTTCGTGTTCCAGCCTGCCGAGGAGATCGTGGCGGGCGCCAAAGAGATGATCGCCCGCGGGCTGCTCGACGACCACCATCCGGACTCGGTCATCGGCCTCCACGTGGTGAGCTTTCTCGAGTCGGGCACGGTGATCTCGCGACCCGGTCTGATGTGGGCGGGCTCGGATGCATTCGACATCAGGTTCTCCGGGCCGGGCGGCCACGGCGGGATGATGGGCCGGCGCGGCAACGTGCTGGCGGCTCAGGCGTTCTTCGTGGAGCGCCTTCACACGGTGGTGGAGGGTCTCGAGCATGAAGGCGTGCAGTGCCACACCACGGTCGGCAACATCAGCAGCGATGGGGCGTGGAACATCGTTCCCCGCGGCGTCCTGGTGCAGGGAAGCCTGCGCACGTTCAACGACTCGCTGCGCGAGCAAGCCCTCGACCGGCTGCACGACCTGCTGCGCGAGGCCGAAAGCGAGTTCGAGGTTCGCGCCAACGTCGACCTTGTGCACGGGACGGTGCCGCTGATGAACGAGCCGAACGTGACTCGCACGGTGCTCGACGTCGGCCGCGAGCTCATCGGCGACAAGGCGAGCGTGCTCGGTCGCCCACTCACCGTTAGCGACGACGTCGCCGAGTTCCTGACGCGGATCCCGGGCTGCTACTTCATGCTCGGTGCGATGCCGTCCGGAGAAGCGCCGGCGGCCCACCATTCGCCAGGGTTCCGCATCGACGAGGCGGCGCTGCCGGTCGGGGTCAAGGTCCTGGCGGGAGCAGCCTCCCGACTCGCCGCCGAGTAAGCCGCACGTGCTGTGGCTGGTCGCGATAGCGCTTGGTCTCGTGGTGGGATTGGTCACCGGCGGCAGCATCGACAGCTTCGCCAGCGTGCGTTTTCGCCGGCCGCTCGTCCTGCTCGCCGCCGTGGTGATCAGGGAAGCGGTGCTCCTGACCCCCCTCAACCGCTTGGACGCCATGCGATACGTCTACGTGGTGGCGCTGGCCGCCATCGTGGCGTGGACGATCTGGCATTTCGACCTGCTGCCCGGGGTGTGGCTCGTCACGGCGGGTGGCGCGCTGAACCTGCTGGTGATCGGGGTCAACGGCGCACGGATGCCCGTGGCCCCGGCCCTGGCCGGCCCGCTGCTCTCTCATGGCGATGTCGCCCAGTACACGCTGATGGGTCCTGGGACCAACCTCGGCGGCCTGGGCGACTGGATCTCGGTGCCGCCCTTTCCCGAGGCTTACAGCCTGGGCGACGTCGTGATCGCAGCCGGCCTGGCCGTTGTCGTCTTCTTCATCACCAGGAGACCGACTCGAGCAGAGACGGATGGCGCCGAAACGTCCCGCCGTATAGTGAGTGACCCGCCGTGATCATCTTCTGGATCCTCACGCTCTTTGTCGGCGCCTCGACCTTCGCCTTCACCTTCATCTTCTTGCAGCTGGGGATGGCGTGGTCGGTCGCAGATGCGCTGGTCGCCATGCTCATCTGCCGCGGAATCCTCAGCATGGTGCGGCGCTCGCTCATCCTGCGCGAGCGGATCTCTCCCGAATCCGACGTCCTCACGCGCACGGTGGAGACCAACCGGGCGATCTTCTGGAAGCGCGCGCTCTTCCTGGCCGCCATCCCGGTCCTCTACTTCACGGGGGCCGACGTGCTGTTCGGCCTGCAGCCCGCCGATGCGCTCGCCGCCCTGCCCCAGGCCATCGTGGCGGGTCTCACCAACCTTCTCTACGTGCTGTTCCTGCTGGGCGCCAACTTCGCGCTGTTCCTGGGGCCCTTCTACATCTACACGCGCATCGGCAAGACCATGATCAACCCCGACGACGCGAACTTCGGGGTCAGCATGGACGACGTTCGCGGCCAGAAAGCCGCCGTCACCGAGATGCGGCGCATCCTGCGGCTCATCGAGCACGGCCGCCTTTACGTCAAGGCCGGCGGCAAGCGCGAGCGCGGGGTGCTGATGGTCGGCCCGCCGGGAACCGGCAAGACGATGCTCGCCAAAGCCATCGCCTCATCGCTCCAGGTGCCCATCTACATCGCGGCGGGAGGCTCGTTCGCCGGCATGTTCCTTGGCATCGATGCCCTGAGCGTGTACTTGATGGTCCGAGCAGCCCGCAGGAAGGCCAAGACATGGGGCGGCTGCATCGTGTTCATCGACGAGATCGATGCGCTGGGTCAGCGCCGTTCCGGCACCGGCGCCGGCGGCGGAATGATGGGAGGCATGGGAGGCATGTTCGGGGGCGGCCAGCTGGGCTTGAACATGCTGCTGGTTCTGATGGATGGAATCGACAACCCGGGAATGATCGTTCGCCAATTGCGAGGTCTTGTGAACCTCACTCTCGATGGTTTGTTCATACCGCGCGTAATCGCCTTCAACGGCACGAGGCTTCAGCTGCGCATCCCAGCGCTCAAGGCACCCAACTACAACATCCTGTTCATCGGCGCCACCAACCGCCCTTCGGTCCTCGACGAGGCTCTGACGCGGCCGGGCAGGTTCGGCCGTCAGATCGTGTTCCGGTTGCCGAACCGCGAAGACCGCAAGGACATCGCCGCACTCTACTTCGACAAGAAGAAGCACGACCCTTCGCTCGACACGCCAAGCCGTCGCGAGGAGTTCGCCCGCATCACCGACGGATATTCGCCGGCCGACATCGAGCAGGTCCTCTCCCTCTCGCTGCTCTACGCATTCGAAGATGCGCGGGACAGCCTGCAGTGGAGGGACATCCGCGAAGCCATGGGCAACGTCGAAGCAGGGCTTGCGATCCCGGTCGAATACACCGAGCGCGACAAGATCGCGGTGGCTCGGCACGAGCTGGGTCACGCCATCGCGTCGCACTTTTTCGAGAAGGACCGCTCCCACGTGCGTCTCTCCATTCGGCGGCGGGCGGATCCACAGCTCGGCGAGATCGGCGGCTACCACAAGTCACTGCCCCAGGAGGAGGAGTGGCTGAGATTCCGTTCTCAGCTCGCGGCTCGGATTCGCGCATCGCTGGGTTCCCTGGCTTGCGAGCATGTCTTCTATGGCGAGAACACGACCGGTGTCACGATGGACCTCATCCAGGCCACCAGCACCGCATGCACCATGGTCGGCATCGTCGGCATGGGACCCGACCGGCTCGATCCCCAGATGTCGATGAAGGCGGCGAACATCGGCGAGCAGCTCATATCTGTGGCAGAGGTGACCCAGGGGACCTTCGTCCAGGGAACCGGCGTCGGCGCGGTGCTGAGCAATCCACGGAGCCGGCGCACCGTAGCGCAGCTCCTCGGGCATGCCTACATGGACGACTGGCGGCTGATGAACATCAACAAGGAGGCCATCGATCTCGCGGCCCAGGCTCTGATCGCTCAAGGCGAGCTGATGGGAGACGAGATCAGCGGGGTCCTCGACTCGGTCGGCCTTCGCGAGGCGACTGACCAAGATCCTTATCCCGAGGACCTGCCGACGGTCCCCGAGCAGCAGCGCCCTTCGATCTCGGCCGTCTCGGAGACAGCCTGATCAGGCTCGCTGCGGCGGCCCTCCTGGCCTTGTTCATGGCCGCGCCCGCCGTCGAGGTGCACGCCCAGGACCCGGACGCGGGGCCGAGTGCCCATCACGAAGCTGCACGGATCATCGCCTCGGAGCAGGCCATGGCCGACGCGTCGAGCAGGATCCAGGCCCTCATTGCCACCCGGCCCTCGACCCTGGCGGAGACCCTCCGCACGGAGCTCGCGCTGGAAGCGGCCGAGTACGACTTCCGTGTGGCGGCACGACAGGAGGAGCTGAGGGTCTACGAGCTGGCCGGCTACGCAAGCGTGGAAGCCGCCGTGCTTCCGCTGGTGCCGCCTAGCTATCGCGCTGCGATCGAAGATGCCATTTCCGCGCTGCAGTCCCTCTACATCCTGGCCGGCATCGACCAGTACTACCTGGTCAACGTGCACTTCATCCATCCTTACTCCGATGCAAGGCCCTTGAGCGCGCTGCGCTCCTACTACCTCCAGGCGCAGCAGATATACGGCATCGACGGCAGCTACCTGGCCGCGATCAACTTCATCGAGAGCAACTTCGGGCGCGTCAATGGCCCTTCGTCAGCGGGCGCCATGGGGCCCATGCAATTCGAGCCGGGCACCTGGACCGAGTACGGGAAGGGAGGCAACATCAACGACCCGCACGACGCGATCCTGGCCGCGGCGCGCCTGCTGGTCCACAACGGCGCGCCTTATGACATGCGCAACGCGATCTATCACTACAACCTCGACTTCAACTACGTCGACTCGGTGGAGTCGTTCGCCCGAGCGTTCCGAACCAATCCCGGATGGCTCGACCGGATGTATTACTGGAATACATATGGCTAAGCTCAACTCGATGCGAGTCGCAGCCCTGTTCGCCGGCGTCTTGCTGCTGGCCGCATGCACGACGCACCCGCTCGGCTCGAGTCGCAGCTCACCTTCGCCGAGCCCCAGCCCGGTGGTGACGATCCCGGTGGTGAGCCCGGCGCCGGTGGCGGGCGGAGCCTTCGATCCTGCCCACGTGGTGCAGGTGCTGGGACCCGCCGTGGCGGAGATCATCGTCACGCTGGGTAGCGGCAGCGGGATCGGCAGCGGCTTCGTGATCGCCCACGAGAACGGCGCCAGCTACCTGGTCACCAACAACCACGTCGTCGCCGGCGCGACCAGGGTCGTCGTCTTGATGCCGGACGGCCAGCACTTCACGGCCTCGGTGCAGGGCACCGACCCCATCCAGGACATCGCCGTGGTCAAGGTGAGCAATGGTCAGCTGCCGCTCGCCCACTTCGGCGACTCGACCAGGCTGGTGGCGGGCCAGCAGGTGGTCGCGATCGGAAGCCCGCTCGGCAACCAGAGCACCGTGACGGCGGGCATCATCTCAGCGCTCCATCGCACGATCTCTGCAGGCGGCGACAACGGCTCGCCCGCCGAGGATCTGCCCGACGTGCTGCAAACAGATGCCGCGATCAATCCCGGCAACTCGGGCGGACCCCTGGCCGATGCCGACGGCAACGTGATCGGCGTGAACACGGCGACCTCCTCGAGCGCGCAGAGCATCGGCTTCGCCATCCCGAGCCTGATCGCCAAACGGATCGCGCAGGACCTCATCGCCGGGCGCACCCCGGGGCACCCGTACATGGGGGTCTGCTATCAGTCGGAGGACACGGCGCTGGCGGGAGGCGCCGACGTGAGCGGCTACGGAGTGGTGGTGACCGGGACGGTCGCCGGCGCGCCCGCGGCCAAAGCAGGCCTGCGGTCGGGGGACGTGATCGAGAAGGTAGACGGCGTCGACCTCAACAACGGCGAAACCCTGGGAGGCGTGATCCAGCCTCACGCACCGGGCGACACGGTGCAGCTGACAGTGCTTCGCAGCGGCAGCACGAGCACAGTGCCCCTCACGCTCTCGGATCGGCCGGCCGCCAGCGCGTCGGCTGCCTGCTCGACGACCCCCTAGCTAGCGTTCCGAGAGGCCGCTCAGCGCCCAGGTGGTCGCCGCGGCCACGGAATCGAAGCTGCGCATCTCCAACCCGTGCTGGTCGAACTTTCTGCCGACATCCTCCAGGATCACCTTGGCGAGTCCGGTCTTGGCGGTCACCATCGCCATGCGCCTGAGCCCGGCGGCCACCGCCTGGGGCAGCCATACGTCCCTTGCCCAAAGCTCGTCTTCGGGGAGCATCACCCTGGCCTTTCGAGCGTCGCTGACGTAGGCGAGCACATGCCGCTCGCGTATGGCCTCAATTCCTGTCAGCAGGGCGGACCGCAGCTCGGCGCTCGTCGCAAATCCCTTCCACTCCGCGTAGAGCATCCTGGGCACGCTGCGCCAACGGATGGACAGGTAGGGCTCGTCCAGGTAAGTTTCGTCGCGGCGATCTGGAACGGCTGCAGCGGCCACGGGCCCTACCTCAACGCCCCGCGGTAGAAGCCCCGCTCGAGCGGCGTGGAGCTTCGAATCACGACCGTTGTGCCAACGGCCGCCTGGGGTCGCCTCGCGGTCACGGCCTGGACGCGGGGCTCGGAGATCCAGCGCCTGGCTGCGGCGATCGAGTCAAAGGTCCTTGACTGCAGCCCGTTCTCGCCGACCAGTCCCGAGACGTCTTCGATCGTCAGCTTCCCAAGCCCGGCGGGTGCGGTGACGAACGCGAACCTCCTGAGGCCGGCGGCAAAGCCCAGCGGCAACCACGAGTCCCGGATCCACCCCTGGTCGGCGTGCACTATGACTTTGAACTTCCTCGCATCGCTCACATAGGCGTACGCGCCGTGGTCCCGGATCGCCTGGATGCCCTTGAGGAGGCCCGCGCGTAGCTCGGCGCTGTTGGCAAACGCCTTCCACTCCGAGAAGACGTGCTTGTGGACCCCGTCCCAGCGAATCGAGAGGTAGGTTTCATCCACGTAATCGCCGGCGCGCGCCAACATGGTCTAGGTCTATACCGCCCCGCCTCGAGCCGCCACCTTCAAATTCCCAGTTTGAAGACCATCCCAATCCATGGGCGGCCGGCTGGCCCCAACACGACGTATCCTGAGTAAACACTCATGGAGTATCGGATCGAACAGTTGGCCAGGGCAGCGGGGGTGGCCGTCGACACGATCCGCTTCTACCAGGGCAAAGGCCTGCTCGAGGCCCCGCGGCGCGAGGGCCGGGTCACCTGGTACGGCGAGGGGCACATGGACCGGCTCCGGCGCATCAAGGAGCTCCAGCAGCAGGGCTTCAGCCTCACCGTCATCCAGCGGTTCCTGGCCGGCGAGCTGGAGGCTTCCGACGAAGCCCTGGTCGCGGCGGTCACACGACCGCCTGCGCCGCAGACGGTCACCATGGGCGAGCTCGCGGAACGCAGTGGGGTCGCGGAGCCTCTCTTGATGAGCCTCCAGAAGGCCGGCCTCCTGGTGCCGGTCGAGGGTGGCGACGAACCGCTCTACCCGGCGGACGACCTCGAGGCGATCGCCGCGGGGATGAAGCTGATCGCGGCGGGTGTGCCCCTGGGTTCGCTGCTGGAGCTGGGCAAGGACTACTCCGCGGCGGTGGACCGTACGGCGCGACAGGCGGTCGACCTGTTCGACCACTACGTGCGGGAGCGAATCCAGGCGGAGGGCGGCGCCGCGGAGGCCGCCGAACGCCGGCTGCTGCAGACCTTCAACGACCTTCTGGAAGCGAGCGGCACGCTGGTGCGCCACCATTTCCAGCGCACCTTGCTGCGCGCGGCGCGCGAGCACATCGAGCGGCGACAGTGATCACCGCGGTGGAGGTCCGGGTCCAGGAGCTCGACCGCACGCCGGACCTGGTCGACCTGGTCAGCTCGGCACGCGACGCGGGTCACGAGGTGTTGCTGATCGAGCGGCCGATGCCAGACGCGGTCAGCGTCGCTGCGCTGGGCCGCGCCTACGACATCGTGGCCGCCCCTGGCGGTGTGGCGCTCGAAGATGCCTCGGGGAAGACCCTCGATTTCGAACCCGATGAGGATCGCATCCTCGCGGCCTCGCGCCTGTGGCGCCGCCTGGCCGCTTCGCTGCAAGGACCCGACGCAGGACTGCCCGCCACCGGACTGGTCGCGGTCGGCGGTTTCGCGTATCGACCCGAACGTGACCCGAGTGGCCCCTGGTCCGGGTTTCCGGCGCTGCTCCTGCGCGTGCCCGCGCTCGCGGTGACGCGCACTCGTGGCCGGACGTTCACGGCGGCGTTCACACCCGACGCCGAGGAGCTGCTGGAAACGGGTGCGGCCGCGAGCGGGGCGAGCGTGCGAGCGCCTTCGGCGCGAAGCCTCGACGTCGCCCCGGTCCGCAACCCGGTTGCGTGGACCGCCGCGGTCGGGACCGCCGCGGCCCGCCTGAGGGCCGGGGCGGCCGAGAAAGTGGTCCTGGCACGAGAGGTGATCGCCCGAGGCGACGGCGTGGTCTCCGCGGCCATGGTCGTGCGCGCGCTCCGCGCTGCGTACCCGTCGTGCTTCACCTACCTCGTCACGGGGGCCGATGGCACAGCCTTCGCAGGCGCGTCGCCGGAGCTGCTCATCCGCCGGTTGGGTGATCGGGCCTCGTCGCAGCCGATGGCAGGGTCGGTCGCCCGCGGCGCCACCGACCACGATGACGACCGCCTGGCTCGCGAGCTGGAGCAGAGCGCGAAAGACGCCGTCGAGCATCGTGTGGTGTCGAACTTCGTCGTCGAGGCGTTGCGTCCTTTTGCGCTCAGCGTCACTGCGCGGCCGCCTGAGGTCGTGCGCTTCACGAACATCCAGCACCTGGCCACGAACGTTTCCGCGCAGCTGCTCGACCCCGCGGCGGATGCGCTGCAGCTTGCTTCGGCCCTCCACCCCACACCAGCGGTCGGCGGCTGGCCGCGCGAGGCCGCGGAGCAGTTGATCGACGAGCTCGAGGACCTGGAGCGCGGCTGGTATGCGGGTGCCGTGGGATGGATCGACGGGCGCGGCGACGGCGAGTTTGCGGTGGCGCTGAGATGCGGGCTGCTCTGGGAGGACGGGGCGCGCCTTTATGCCGGCGTCGGCGTGATGCCCGACTCCGACCCCGCCCGAGAGCTCGAGGAGACCGAGTTGAAGTTCAAAGCCCTGCTCACTGCGCTGATCTGATGGACGTCACGCTCAACGGCGCGCGCCTCCACTACGAGCGGACCGGGGCCGGGTTCCCGCTGATCCTCCTGCACGCCGGCGTCGCCGACCACCGAATGTGGGACCCGCAGGTCGACGCCTTCGCCGAGCACTTCGAGGTGATCCGGCCCGATCTCCGCGGCTTCGGAACCTCGGAGCTGCCGCCGCAGCCCTGGTCGCCGGTCGAGGACCTGCTCGCCCTGATGGACGAGCTGGGGCTGAAGCCGGCCCACCTGGTCGGTTGTTCGATGGGCGCAGCCGCGGCGATCGACTTCGCTCTCCAGCATTCCGAGCGCATGTCCAGGCTGGTCCTGGTCGGGCCGGGCATCAATGGCGTCCACTTCGGTCCGAAGTACCCCGAGCTGTTCGCCGAGGTCGAAGCCGCCGACCAAGCGCACGACTTCGCCGCCCTCAACGCCGCCGAGATGCATCTCTGGCTGGACGGCCCGCGCCGCCCACGTGGTTACGTCCGGCAGCCGCTGAGAGAACTGTTTCTGGACATGAACGGCAAGAATTTCGGGGCGGACTACGAAAAGGCGCCGATCATCAAGCTCGAACCTCCTGCCCCCGGACGCCTGCACGAGATCACGGCTCCGACGCTTGTCGTGGTCGGTGACGAGGATGTGCCCATGGTTTTCGACGCGGCCGACCTGCTCATGAGCTCGATACCGCACGCGCGCAAAGCCGTGATCCACGACGCCGCGCACCTGCCGAACCTCGAGCACCCGGAAGAGTTCAACCGACTGGTGCTGGACTTCCTGCTCGAGCGTTAGTGGACGGTAACGGCCGCTAGCCCTTCAGGGCGGAAGCAGCGGCCTCCCAGCAAACGCGATGGCCGTTGACGCTGTCCTCGCGCTTGAAGCGCACCACCACCATCGTCGGTGTGGGCGCCGCAATCGCCTCCGCGATCGCCGGCTCGAGGCCGGAGCGGTCGGTCACGGGGCTGTGCACGATGCCGTACAGTCGCGCGACCTGCGACAGGTCAAGCCCCAGCGGCGTCGCGAAGAGCTCCTCGAAGACGTCCTGGTGCTCGGCCTGGGGCAGAAAGTTGAAAACACCGCCGCCGTCGTTGTCGCACACGACCAGCGTCGCCGGAATGCCGTGCCGCGTCATGGCCCACAGGCCGTTCATGTCGTGATAAAGCGACAGGTCGCCGAGGAGCAGCACCGTCGGCGCGTGCGAGCGGCCCGTGGCCACCCCCAGGCCGCTCGAAACCAGTCCGTCGATTCCACTGGCGCCCCGGTTCGCGAAGAAGCGCTGCTGTGGCTTGGCCTGCGGCCAGAAGCTCTCCGCTGCCCTGATCGGCATGCTGGATCCGATGAACACCTGGGCTGGATCCGGCAGGCGCGCGCTCAACGCGCGGACCACGTGGCCTTCGTGGAGCGGGGTCGAGACCATCGCCGCCGCGATCGCCGCCGCCGCGCGCTTGCCCGCCGACACCCACTGGTCGCGCCAAGCCGAGCGGTCGACCGGCGGCAGCGCCTCGAGGAGCGGCTGGGGGTCGCAGGCCATGATGCTGGTGGCAACCTGGTCCTGGTCTCGCCACGCTCGGTCTGGGTCGATCAGAAAGGTCGGAGCAGACGCGGCCGCCAGCCACCGGTTGAGTGCGCGCGACGTAGGGGTCGCGCCGAGCCTGATCACGAGGTCGGGCCCGTGCTGCAGCGACCAGCCCGCCCGCAGCAGGGCCTCGTACGACTCCACAGATGAGCCGGTCTCGGCGCGGCGGAGCTGCGAGGTCGGCTCGGCGAGGACGGGCAGGCCCAGGCGGTGCAGCGCGGGGGCTAGGCGGTCCCCGTCGCGCATCTCTCCTGCCACCACCAGCGGGCGCTGCGCTCGCTGCAGGGCCATGGCCAGCGATGCGACCTGGGCCGGGGACGGAAGGGCGCGACCAACTGAGATCGACTGACCGGCCGTCCCGATCGCGGATGCGATGTGGCCCGGCTCAGGCACCAGTGGCTCGCGAAAAGGAAGATTGACGTGGACGGGGCCGGTGGCGGCTTCTGCGTAGGCTCGCGCGGCGAGCCTTCTCCAGGCGCGAGCGGCATTCGGCATCTCGGTCGGCGCACCGGGGTCGACGAACCAGCGCACGGCGGTGCCATAGATGCGTTGCTGGTCGATCGACTGGTTCGCGCCGACGCCCTGCAGCTCCGGCGGCCGGTCCGCGGTCAGGACGATCAGAGGAGCCCGCGAGTAGGACGCTTCGACCACCGCGGCGTGAAACTCCGCTGCGGCTGTGCCGGACGTGCAGAGCAGCACCACAGGCTTCCCGGTCGCCTTGGCCAGGCCCACCCCGAAAAACGATCCGCTGCGCTCATCGATGTGCATTACGACCTTGATGCGCGGATGGTGCTGCAGCGCCATGGCGATCGGCGCCGAGCGGGATCCCGGCGACACGCAGGCGTATTCGACTCCCTGCGCCGCGAGCTCATCGACGAAGGTTGCGGCGAAAGACTGCGTTACATCCATACGATCTCGCTGTGATTCTCGACGGAAAGGACGTGCGGCTGAGCTATTTCGTGGAAGGGGACGGCGCGCCCGTCACCCTCCTGCACGGCTTCACGCAGAGCGGCCGCAGCTGGCGCGAGGTCATCGCGAGGCTCGGCCTGGGGTTCAAATGGATCGTGCCCGACCTCAGGGGACACGGCGAGACGCAGACCAGGGCGGGCGCGCCCTGCAGCATGGAGGCCTGCACCGACGACCTCCTGATGCTCTGGGACCACCTGGGCGTAGAGCGCACCCACCTCGCCGGCTACTCGATGGGCGGACGGCTTGCCCTGCACATCGCCGCCAGGCATCCCGAACGCATCCTCTCCTTGCTCACGATCGGAGCTCATGCGGGACTCGACGAGTCGGCGCGCGAAGGGCGAAGGCGCGGTGACGAGGCGCTCGCCGAGCGAATCGAAAAGGATGGTCTCGAATCGTTCGTCGACTACTGGAGCAGCCTGCCGCTGTTCGCCGGGCTCGAACGTCGCGGGCCGTCGTTCGTCGCCCAGGTGAGGGCGCAGCGGCTCGAAAATCATGTCGCCGGGCTCGCCTGCTCGCTGCGCGGGATGGGTGCCGGCGTGATGGAGCCCGTCTGGGAGGAGCTGGGCAATTTGAGGGTGCCGAGCACCTTCGTCGCAGGCCAGCTCGACCATGGATACGTCGCGTCTGCCCGCCGGCTGGCGGCCACCGTGCCCGCCGGCCGGTTTGAGATCGTGCAGAGGGCCGGCCACGCGGTGCACCAGGAGCGGCCCGATGCGTTCGCAAGGGTGCTGGCGGCTCATCTCGCTGCCGCCTCAGGCACGGATGACGGTTCCGGGGCGGGCGCCGCTTCCAGCACGACGACCGACTGAAAGCCGGCCGCGTACCTGGCCGCGCCGAGGCGCTCGAGGTCGAGCGTCCCGCCCGAATCCACCCTTCGGAGGACGAAGTCCCTGCAGCCGGCTGCGGCGAGAGCCTCGACCTCCCGGGCCACCCCGGCCGGTCGGCTTGACGTGACGTAAGCAGGCGTCACAGGAGGATGCCCAGGGCAAAGATGAGCGCGAAGATCAGCTCGGCCACCGCCATGCGCTTGAGCGCTCCGACCAGCGCCGGCCCTGCCTGGTTGGAGAGAGCGATGCGCAAGGGGATGACGGCCGGCGGGATCGCGAACAGGACCAGGAGAGTGGGGATGCCGGCGACGTTCAGCGCGACGGCGACCACCGGCGCAGCGAAGGCGCCGCAGACCAGGGCCAGGAGGAGAACCCGGGTGCGCTGGAGGCCGATGCGCGTGGCGAGCGTTCTCTTCCCTGCCGCCCTGTCGGTCTGGATGTCGCGAAGGTTGTTGAGGACCAGGATGGCGCAGGCCAGGAAGCCCAAGGAGCATCCGGTCAGGAAGGTCAGCGGGGTGATCCGTCCGGTTTCGATGTACACAGTTCCAGCCGTGGCGACCAGGCCGAAGAAGAGGAAGACAAACAGCTCGCCGAGCCCAAGGTAGCCGTAAGGCCGCGGGCCGCCGGTATAGAGCCAGCCGGCGAGCAGGCATGCGGCTCCGGCGACGAGCAACCGCCAGTCCAGGGCCACGCTGAGCAGGAGCCCTGCCAGCCCCGCCACGCCGAAGGCTGCGATCGCCGCCATGCGCACCTGGGCCGGCGCTACCACGCCGGACGAGGCCGCGCGCACCGGACCGACGCGGGTCGGGTTGTCGGCGCCGCGGACGAAATCGGAGTAATCGTTGGCGAAGTTGACGCCGAGCTGCATGCCGAGCCCGACCACGACAGCGCCGGCGCCGGCCCACCACCGCGCGCCGCCCATGTGGACCGCGATCGCCGTGCCGGCCAGCACCGGTGCGACAGAGGCCGCGAGGGTCGCGGGCCGCACCGCCGACCACCACACGCGCGTGGAGCTCAGCGGCGCAGCGGTAGCGATCATGGGCGCTTGGGAAACTTCTTGAAGTCGGGCTTGCGCTTCTGCACGTACGCGTTGCGGCCCTCCTGGGCTTCCTCGCTGAGGTAGTAGAGCAGCGTAGCGTCGCCGGCCAGCTGCTGGATGCCAGCCAGCCCGTCGTCGGCGGCGTTGAGGCCGGCCTTCAGCATCCGGAGCGCCAGGGGGCTCAGCTCGAGCATCCGGCGGCACCACGCGACCGTCTCCTTCTCCAGCTCCGCCAGTGGAACCACCTTGTTGACGAGGCCCATGTCGAGCGCCTGTTGAGCGTCGTACTGCTCGCACAGGAACCAGATCTCGCGTGCCTTCTTCTGACCGACGATGCGCGCCAGCAGTCCGGCGCCGTAACCACCGTCGAAGCTGCCGACTCGCGGTCCGGTCTGGCCGAACCGCGCGTTGTCCGCCGCGATGGTCAGGTCGCACACGACGTGCAGCACATGTCCGCCTCCGATCGCGTAGCCGGCGACCATCGCGATCACCGGCTTGGGCAGACGGCGGATCTGGATCTGCAGATCGAGCACGTTGAGGCGCCCGGTGCCCTTGGGGTCGATGTACCCGTCGTCGCCGCGAATGCGCTGGTCCCCGCCGGAGCAAAAGGCCTGGGTGCCTGCGCCGGTCAGGATGACCACGCCGATCTCGGGATCGTCTCGGGCCGCCTCGAAAGCCCGCGACATCTCGAAAACGGTGGTCGGCCGGAACGCGTTGCGGACCTCCGGGCGGTTGATCGTGACCTTGGCGATGCCGTCCCACGTCTCGTAGATGACGTCCTCGTAGTCCCCGGACCGAACCCAGCCGGACGCGCCCTGACCTTTCAAGTCGACACTCCTAGAGCAATCGCTAGCACTATCCTCAATGGTACGCCGGATTGCGAAGACGTGCGCCCGTTCCCACTGGTGGGAAGCTAGGCGCGCTGGCGGGGCTTGCGCCGCGGGAACAGGCGCACGATCTTGGCGTAATCGTCCGGGGTGTCGATGTCATCGCCCCGGCCGGGCGCCGGCACCACGTCGATCAGCTCGGGATGGCCCTGCAGGACCTGGCGCGCTCCGGCGTCGCCCTTGAGCGCGAAAAGCTGCTCCCACAGGTCGCGCGACAGGACGACTGGCGGCGCCCATTCGCGATGGCCCTGCGACACGGCCACCGCCGGGCGCGAACCCTCACGTCTCCAGGCCCGCAGGAGCGCGGCGACGGTACGCGAGCCGACCAGCGGCTGGTCTCCCAGCAGCACCACCGCGCCTTCGATCTCGGGCCGCATGGCGCGCAGGCCCGCCTGCAGAGACGAGGCCATCCCCGTGCGGGCATGGGGGTTGTGGACCAGCTCCGCGTCCCCACCGACCGCCGCCTTCACGTCGTCGGAGGAGTAGACCACCACGGTCTGGTGACAGCCGCCTTCGGAGGCGGCGTGGATGACGTGCTTGACCATCGGGGTGCCGTCGAGGTCGAGCAGCAACTTCTGCGGGCCGGCCATTCGCGTGCCGGAGCCCGCGGCGAGGATGATGGCGCCTACCGGCAGGAGGGCCGCGGCCAGGCGATCGAACGGCGGGCGCGCCGAGCGTATCCACTCGACCTCGATCCCCGCCCGGATCGCCACCTCGGCAAACCCGCGCAGCCGCGCGTTGTCGCCGTCGACCAGGAGCAGCCGCCTTCCGACCAGGCTGGAGATGTCGGGCGCTTGCTCGGGCAGGCCCACCACCGCCAGCGCTCGGCAGTCGTCGCGCGCTTCGATGTGCTGAAGCGCCGCGTCAAGGTCTTTCCCTCGCACGACCACCGAATGTGGGCCCTCGGGCTCGCGGTAAGTGCGTCCGCGGACGGCCAGGTCGAGGTCGCCCATGACGAATATCAAGGCGCTTCCAGCATGGCAGAAGGGACCCGCCTTACTCTCTGATGAATGCCACTGCTGGGAGCCCACGTCGATTCGTCGGGAGGCCTGCACCTCGCCTATGACCGCGCCGCCGCGATGGGCGCCGAGGCGATCCAGGTCCACCCCACACCGCCGGGGTTCTGGGGCTCGCCCAAGCTGGACGAGACTCGCATCACGACGTTCAAAGAAGCGGCCGCCAGGCACGGCAGGCCGCCCTTCTACTTCCACGCGGTCTACCTGATCAACCTGGCCGGTGACGATCCGACGCTGCGCCAGCGCTCCGAGAGCACGCTGGCGGGCTACCTGAAAGCAGCGGACGAGCTCGGCATCAACGGCGTGATCTTCCACACCGGCTCGCACAAGGGTGCGGGCTTCGAGGCCCGCCTGCCCAGCATCACGGAGCACTTGCAGCACGTCCTGCAGAGGGCGGACCCGCAGTCGGCTCACCTGCTGATCGAGAACAACGCCGGCCTGGGTGGTTGCGTGGGCGCGCGATTCGAGGAGATCGCGCAGATGCTGAGCGCCTTGAACGACCCCCGCGTCACCGTGTGCTTCGACACCTGCCACGCATTCGCATCCGGTTATGACGAGCGCACGGAGGTCGACGTGGCGAAGACGCTGGACGAACTCGATCGTGTGGTGGGCATGTCGAAGATCGAGGTCATCCACTGCAACGATTCGGTGACCGGCCTGGGGTCGAACCGGGACCGGCACGCGAACATCGGGACCGGACAGATCGGCGAAGAGGGGTTCCGGGCGCTGCTTCACGAGCCGCGCCTCGCGAAGCTTCCGTTCATCCTCGAAGTGCCCGGCGCGGGCGAAGGGCCCGACGCCGAGCAGATCGCGGTCCTGCGGCGATTGGCAGGGCAGGCAACTGGCGAGGCCTAAGCCGCGTCGAGCGTGACGTTGGCCTCCTCGATCTCCCGCTCGACGGTCATCGAGCGCGGCCGGGGCGGGCGGCGCGTGGCCAATCCGGCCAGGAGCCAGGCCCGCTGGGCCAGCAGCCCGAGCGCTGCGAAGCTACGTCCGAGGCCGGCCGCCATCAGCCGGCTGTTCTCGATCTCCCGCTGCAGGTCCTTCACGCGCTCCCAGGCGACCTCTTCCTGCTTGTACTGGTACATCCGGCCCTCCTTAACTAGCGTAGTACTAACACTGGTTATTATAACTGGCGCTACGATTTTAGTGGTTATGGATATGCTGGGAAGCGATGCCTGAACGGGAAGCTTCCGGCGACGTGGGCCTGGTCCAGGCCTTCGTCAACACCGTCGACTTCGACCACGGCCCCGACGAGCTCAAGGACCCCAACACGCTGAAGTCGTGGTTGGTGGCAAGAAAGCTGATGGACGAGACCCAGCCGGTCGGGGAGTCCGACGCGGGTCATGCCGTGGCAGTGCGCGAAGCGATGCGCGGGGTGATCGGAGGCAACACGGGTCTTGCGGTCTACCCCGTCGATGCCGCCACGCTGAACGAAGCCGCCTCTGCCAGCCGCCTGCGCATGCGCTTCGGCCCTGACGGCAAACCACGGCTCGAGCCCGAGACCGGAGGCGTGGTGGGCGCCCTCGGCCGACTGGTGGCCGCTCTTTACGCCGCCACCCGCGACGAGCAGTGGCCGCGACTCAAGCTGTGCGGCGACCCCACGTGCCGGTGGGCTTTCTACGACCTCTCGCGAAATCACTCCAGCCGGTGGTGCGACATGGCGTCATGCGGGAACCGCCAGAAGGCGAAGCGATTCAGGAGCCGGGTCAAGACCCAGGGTTCGGGCGCAGCGGCGACCAGGGGTCGCACTGCCTAGGCTTCGGCGCGTGGCATCGGCGCCACCGGCGGAATCCCGCGGGCTCTTCGATCGTGTTCTACGTGGGGCTTCCAATCGTTCGCGAGGTCCTAGCCACGACCCTGCCGTCAGGCGACGTTCGCGCTCCGGGCGCCGCGCTTCGAAGCGCCGGTACCGCCGTAGCGGACGGCCGTGAGCTCGGCGAGGATGCCTAGCGCCGTCTCCTCCGCGCCGCGGCTGCCTAGGTCGAGCCCGATCGGTCCGTGCACCCTGGCCAGCTGCTCGTCGCTGAAACCCTCGGCGCGCAGCGCGTCGAAACGGTTCTGGTTGGTCTTCCGGCTGCCGATGGCGCCGATGTAGCCGGCATCCTTGCCGAGCACCGAGCGCAGCGCGGGCAGGTCGAACTTCGGATCGTGGGTGAGGATCACCACGTAGGTCGAGTTGTCGACCGTCAGCTTGGCCATCGCCTCATCCGGCCACGCCACGACGAGCTCGTCCGCTTCGGGGAAGCGCTCCCTGGTGGCGAATTTTGCGCGAGCGTCGATGACCGTGACCCGGTATCCCATCACCTTGGCGAGCCGGTGCAGCGGGATCGCGATGTGGATGGCCCCGATGATCACCAGGTGCGGCGGCCTGCGGAACGGCTCGACGAAAGAGTCGCCCTCACGGCGGGCCCCCTCGACGCCCGAGGCAGTCCCGCGCATCAGCTCCGCCTCACCGCTGACCAGGTCGGTGCGTAGCGTCGCCGGCTCGTCGCGGTTCAGCATCCCGATCAGCTCGCGATGCGCTTCGGCGAGCGGCTGGATGAAGACCTCGATGTGGCCGCCGCAGGCGAGGCCGACCTCGAACGCCACTTCATCTGCCACGCCAAACGCGGCGATCTTCGGGCGGCCGCTCTTGAGGACCTTCTGCGCCTCGTCGAATACGGCTCCTTCGATGCACCCGTTGGAAACCGAGCCGGCCATCTTGCCCGACCGCGTGGCCAGCATCTTCGAACCCAGCGGGCGCGGGCTGGAGCCCCACGTTTCGACCACGGTGCACAGGGCGATCTCCTCGCCCGATGCGGTCCACTCGTTCAGCTCGGCCAGGACTTCGCGCATCAGCGGTTCCTCTTGCGGCCGTCGAGGCCGGCGAGCAGGCGCCCGAGGTCTTCCAGCGCCTGGAGGTTGTGCGCGGCGAGAAAGTCGTCGCACAGGGGGACCGCGGCCGCCATACCGCGAGTCAACGGCTCGTAGCCTTCGGAGCCCAGCAGCGGGTTCAGCCAGATCAGGCGGTAGGCCGAGCGTCGCAGGTGGACGAGCTCAGCCGCAAGCTGTCCGGGGTCGCCGCGGTCCCACCCGTCGCTCACGATGATGACCACCGCGCCGTGGCCCAGCACGCGACGGGCCCAGTGACGGTTGAAGTCCCCCAGCGCATCGCCGATCCTCGTGCCGCCGCTGAAATCGTGCACCTTCTTGCTCACCGACTCGAGCGCCCGGTCGAGGTCTCGATACCGGAGCAGGCGCGTGATGCGCGTGAGACGGGTCGAGAAGACGAAGGCCTCCAGGTCCTCGCGGCGCGCTATGGCGTGGGCAAAGATCATGAGCAGCCGCGAGTACCGCTCCATGGATCCGCTCACGTCGCAGATGAGGACCAGCGGCCGCCGGCGCACCCTCGGCCGGCGACTGAACAGCCGCATGAGCTCTCCCGACGAGCGGATGGCATGCCGGGACGTGCGCCGCAGGTCGATCTGTCCCGACCGCGCGGGTCTCAGGCGCCGGGTGCGCCGCTCCGCGACCCGCCACGGCGTCTGCTCCATGAGACGGCGCACCTGCTCGGTCTCCTGCCACGTCATCTGGTCGAAGTCCTTGTGGCGCAGCAGCTCGTCCTTGCTGTAGCCGCTCGAGCTGACAGGCACTTCGGTCGGTTCCTTCTCGCGGTTCATCTGCGAGCTGTGAAGCCCCAGCGCCGCCGACCAGGCTTTGGCGCGCTCAGGCGCCAGGGGCAGGGTTCGGCTCCGGCCGGGCACTGAGCCGGCCGACGCCCGCGGGTCGGCGGGCGCCCAGAAGATGTCGAACGCCGCCTCAAAAATGGGGATGTCCTCCTTGCGGCTCACGAAGACCGTGCGCAGGGAATTGCGGAAATCCGTCTGCTGCTTGAGGTCGATCAACCCGAGGGCTCGAGTCGCGTCGGTCAACCGCCGCGGCCCGGCCTCGACGCCGGCGTCGTGCAGGAGCCGCGCGAACGCCGCCAGCCTTGGCAGGAGGTCGAAGTCCGGGTCAGGCACCTCTGGCCTTCTCGACCAGCGCCGGGACCTGCTCTCTCACGCGCTCCAGGTCTTCCTGGTACTTCAAGGCAGACCCCAGCGTCGCGTTCACCAGCGCGGAGTCGATCCGCGTGGCGCCCAGTGCGGCCAGCGAGCGCGCCCAGTCCAGGGTCTCGGCGACTCCGGGCACCTTGTACAGGTCCATGCCGCGAAGCTCCTGGACCAGGGCCGCCACCTCGCGAGCCAGCCCGTCGGCCGCCTCGGGCGCCCGTGCGCGCACGATCTCCACCTCCTTCTCGAGGTCGGGGTAGTCGATCCAGTGGTAAAGACAACGACGTTTCAAGGCATCGTGCACCTCGCGCGTGCGGTTGGAGGTGATCACGACGAACGGCGGATGCTTGGCCTTGATGGTGCCGATCTCCGGGATCGAGACCTGGAAGTCGCTCAGCAGCTCGAGCAGGAAGGCCTCGAACTCCTCGTCCGAGCGGTCGATCTCGTCGATCAGGAGCACGGGCGGCGTGGCGTCCTCGTTGTCGATGGCGTCGAGCAGCGGTCGGCGCAGGAGGAACTCGGGACTGAAGATCTCGCGTTCGGCATTCCGCCGGTCCTCGCTCTCGCCGAGGAGCCTGATGTGCAGCAGCTGGCGGGGATAGTTCCACTCGTACACGGCGTGCGCCAGGTCGATGCCCTCGTAACACTGGAGCCTGATCAGCCGCGCGCCGAGGACATCGGCCATGACCTTGGCCGCCTCGGTCTTACCCACGCCCGCCTCGCCTTCGATGAACAGCGGCTTCTGCAACTTGAGGGCGAGGTAGATCGACGTGGCGAGGGCTCGGTCGCCGATGTACTTGCGCTCGCGAAGGCGCCGCTCAACATCCTCGATCGTCGCCGGCGAGGGTTCCGTCACGCGCAAAGGTTACGAGAGATCAGTAGGTCCCCTCCTTATCGCCGCTTGCGCGCAGGCGGATGACCCGGCGCGAAGCCGGGCCACCGTCTGTCTCTTTAACCGGCCTGCTCGATCGCGCGCTTTACGAGCACGCGCGAAAGGTGCTTCTTGTATTCCGGGCTCGCCCGCAGGTCGCCCGATGGGTTGAGCCCGTCCGATGCGTGCTGCGCCGCCTCCTCGGCCTTGGCGCCCTTGTGCAGGGCGTCCTCGACCGCCTTGGCGCGCACCGGGGTCGGCCCGACGTTGGTCAGCCCGATGCGCCAGCCGCCGTTCATCTTCTGGGCCGCCGCACCGACGATCGCCCAGTCGAACAGCCGCCGCCGGAACTTGATGTACTTGTGCGGTCCGTCGGCCACCGGAAACACGACCTCGATGACGATCTCGTCAGCCGCCAGCGGCGTGGTGAAAAGGTCCTTGAAGAAATCCTTGGCCGCGATCGTCCGCCGGTTGGTGACGATCTCGGCGTCGAGCATGAGCGCGATGGTCGGATAGTCGCCTGCTGCGTCTGCGTGCGCGATGACGCCGCCCATGGTCCCCATGTTGCGAACCTGGTTGTCACCAACCTCGCCCGCGACCTCCGCGAGGATCGGGAGCCTCTCCTTCACCACCGCCGAGTTCTGGATCGTGACGTGGCGCGTGAGCGCGCCGATGTGGAGCTTCCCACCGGACTCCTTGATGTGGTCGAGCTCCTTGATCCCGTTGATGTCGACGAGCGCCTTCGGCTGCGCGAGGCGCAGGCGCATTAGCGGGATGAGGCTGTGGCCTCCCGCCAGGACCTTGGCGTCCTCGCCGTACTTGTTGAGGAGCTTGGTGGCCTCATCCACCGATGAGGCCCGCGCGTACTCGAATGCTGCCGGAATCAATTGCGAGCCTCCTTGATTTGCTTCCAGAGCCGGTCTGGGCTGGCGGGCATGTCGACGTGCTTGATGCCGAGCGGTGACAGCGCGTCGCATATGGCGTTGATGACCGCGATCGAGCTGGCGATGGTGCCGGCTTCGCCGATACCTTTCACGCCCAGCTCGTTGGTCGGCGTCGGGGTGATCGTCCTCCCGAGCTCGAAGTTGGGAAACTCGTTGGCCGTCGGAATCTGGTAGTCGAGCAGCGAGCCGGTCCTCAGCTGCCCCGACTCGTCGTCGTAGACGACCTCTTCGTACAGGGCCTGCGCGATGCCCTGGGCGATGCCGCCATGGATCTGGCCGTCGACGATCATCGGGTTGATGATGTTGCCGCAGTCGTCGACTGCGATGTACCGCTTGAGGTCCACCGCCCCGGTCTCGGGGTCGACCTCGACCACCGCGATGTGCGTGCCGAAGGGCCACACGAAGTTGGTGGGGTCGTAGTAGGCAACCGCTTCCAGTCCCTGCTCCATCTCCTCCGGCAGGCCGGCACCGTACGCGGCGAAAGCGATCTCGCCCATAGCCTTGCGCTTGTCGGGGCTGCCCTTGACATAGAAGTGCCCCTGGTCGAAAACGACGTCTTCCTCGGCTGCTTCGAAGATATGGGCGGCTATCTTCTTGGCTTTGTCCACGATCTTCTTGGAGGCCTTGTGCACGGCCATCCCGCCGACCGCGAGCGAGCGGCTGCCGTAGGTCCCGTAGCCGAATGCGGGCCCCTCGGCCGTGTCCCCGTGGCGCAGCTCGATCATGTCGTAAGGGATCCCGAGGGTGTCGGCGACGATCTGGGGGAACGTGGTGTCGTGCCCCTGGCCGTGTGAGTGGGTGCCGACGTAAACGGTGACGGAGCCGGTCGGGAACACGCGCACCTGCGCGCTCTCCACCAGGGCCAGGCCGCCTGTGGCAGGAGCCGTCGCGGCGCTCGGGCCGAAGCCGCAGATCTCGATCCAGCTCGAGACTCCGATGCCGAGGTAGCGTCCCTTCTTGCGGGCCTCCTCCTGCTCCTTGCGCAGCTTTTCGTAGCCGGCGATCTCCATCGCCTTGTCCATCGCCTTCTCGTAGGCGCCGGAGTCATAGACCAGCCCGAAGTGACTGGTGTGCGGGAACTCGGTGATGAAGTTCTTCTTCCTGATCGCCACCGGGTCCATCTTCAGCTCCCCCGCAAGCAGGTCGATCATCCGCTCGCAAAGATGGGTGGCCTCGGGCCTTCCGGCGCCGCGGTATGGATCGGTCGGGACACGGTTGGTGAGCACGCCGACGGTCCGAGCCGAGACGTGCTTCCAGTTGTACGCGCCGGTCGAAAGCAGGCATGCGACGGCCTGAAAGGCGCCGAATGTGCCCACATAAGCGCCCATGTCGAGGTACTGCGTGACCTTCAGGGCGACCAGTGTGCCGTCCTTCATCGCGCCGGCCTCCACGTCGAAGATCTGGCCGCGGCCGTGCGTGGTGGTCATTATCGACTCGGTGCGGGTCTCGATCCACTTGACCGGGCGGCCGCTGAGCTTGGCCGCCGCCGGGACCAGGTAGTCCTCAGAGTAGGGGCTGATCTTGGCGCCGAAGCCGCCGCCTACGTCAGGCGAGATCACGCGGATGCGAGTCTCAGGCATGCCAAGGGCGCCGGCCAGGAAGAGGCGGATGAAGTGAGGGTTCTGGCTCGACATCCAGATGGTCATGCTCTGGTCGGGGTGCGAGTACTCCGCGAGCACGCCGCGAGGCTCCATCGGGGTCGGCGCCAGGCGCTGCTGCAGGATGCGCTGCTTGACCACGACGTCGGCCCCCTTCATGACCGAGGGGTCTTCGGGTATGTAGGTGAGGTCCCAGCCGAGATTGTCGGGCGCGCCAGTGTGGGCCTTCGGGCTCTTGGGGTCGAGCGCCTTGTCCAGGTCCATGACCGCCGGGAGCACCTCGTAGTCGACGTCGATGAGGTTGGCCGCGTCTGCAGCCTTGCCTTTGCTCTCCGCGATCACGACCGCCACCGGTTCGCCCTGGTAGGCCACCTCTTTCTCGGCGATCGGGAACCTCGGCGGCACCTGCTTTTTGTCGGCGACGAACGCCGGCGCCGCCGGCATCGTCCCGGCGATCACCTTGGCGATCTCCTTGTAGGTGTAGATCGCCACCACGCCGGGAGCCTTCGACGCTGCCGACAGGTCGATGCTCTTGATGAGGGCGTGCGCGTGCGGGCTGCGGACGACGGACATGAATACGGTGCCCGGCCGTGTGAAATCGTCGATGTAGCGACCTTCGCCGCTGACCAGTCGCGGGTCCTCGCGGCGGTGGATCTTGGCCCCGATCATCGTGGTGATGGCCATGGCCTAGCTCCTCGCGGAGGCCGTCTGGCCCGATTTCTTGGCGGTTCCGCCCATCGTCTTCGCGGCCGACTGGACGGACTTGACGATGTTCACGTAGCCGGTGCATCGGCACAGGTTTCCTTCGAGCCCCTTGCGGATCTCGTCTTCCGTGGGGTTGGGGTTCTGCTCGAGCAGGTAGGCAGCCGCCATGATCATGCCCGGCGTGCAGTAGCCGCACTGGAGGCCGTGCTCGTCCCAGAAGGCCTGCTGCAGCGGATGGAGCACTCCATCCTTGGCCATGCCCTCGATGGTCGTGATCTTGCGGCCTTCGGCCTGGACGGCGAACATCGTGCAGCTCTTGACGGCCTTGCCGTCGACGAGGATCGTGCACGCGCCGCACTGGCTCGTGTCGCAGCCGACGTGGGTCCCCGTGAGGCCTACGACGTCTCGCAGGTAGTGCACCAGCAGGAGTCGTGGCTCGACCTCGTGCTCGTGCTCGCGGCCGTTGACGGTGGTGGCGACCTTGTGCTTCATAAGCTCTCCTATCCCTCCGGCGGTGCTCGCCGCGACCGCGTTCCAACCGACGAGCTTGTTGGTGAACAAGTGTATTGCGCTACTTTTAGCGGCGAAATGCAACTGGAAAACTCTTTCAGCGTGGGGGCACCCCCCGATCAAGTGTTCGCCTACCTGCTCGACGTCAACAAAGTGGTCGGCTGCGTGCCGGGGGCAGAGCTGTCCGAGGTGGTCGACCCTACCACTTTCAAAGGCAAGGTCAAGGTCAAGGTCGGTCCCATCACGGTCGCCTACAGCGGCACGGCCACCATCGCTGACCGAGACGAAGCCAGGCGCACCGCCACTCTGCAGGCCGATGGACGGGAGACGACCGGTCCCGGATCGGCCCGCGCCTCCGCCCACATGAGCGTCGAGCCGGAAGGCGCCGGCTCGTTGGTCAAGATCGTGACCGACTACAGCGTGGCCGGTCGGGTCGCCCAGTTCGGCAGGGGCGTCATGGAGGATGTCTCACGCCGGATCGTCAACGACATGGCCGCCTGCATTAAGGCCAACCTGGAAGCCGCGCAGCCGTCTAGCTCGCCTTCGAGCGCGGCCGCTATGGGCGCCCCCGCGGTCGCGCAAGCCGCCACGACCGCAAAACCGGTCAACGCCCTGGCCCTGCTGTTCTCCGTCCTATGGGCTCGGATCAAGAGCCTGTTCTCGAGGAAATCAGCCTAGGTAGAGCGCCAGCATGTGGTCGCGGTTGACCCAGATCGCGGGCTGAGTCCAGCTTTTGCCCGCCACGCCGATCACCGTGACGGTGGCATCGACGATCTGGAAGAACCGGTTCTTGAGCATGATCTCGTTGTGCATGGTCGTCTCGACCGCCTTGGGAAACTCGGCAGCCCCGGTCACCATGAACATCCCGGCCTGGTACATCACGTAACGACGCACGACCTCCATGACCTGGTCGGGCGCCGGAGGCTCTGGGTCGATGGTGCGGATTCCTCCCACGAGCGCTTTGTTGAACACGCCTTCTGGCACGCCGTTGAGCTGCACCGCGCCGGGCAGCAGAGGCTCCGCGCTTACGTTGCGCATGTGAAAAAGCGGCTCGGGGTCGTTCATCGTCTCGCGCAACCGGCCCCGCATCTGGATCTCAGCCGTGATCCTCTGGTTGGGGGTGAGCACATCGACCTTGCTCCAGGCGACGGCCGGGTTGATGGATGCAGTCGTAGGTGACATCAGCGGGAGGATAACTCGCCGGGGCGCCTTTCACGCTCGACAATGGAGGTCGTGGAGCTCGATGAGGCCCGCCAACGGATCCGGGAGCGCTCTGACCTGAACGCGTTCATCTCCGTTTCGCCCGAACAGGGCGAAGGGGTGGTGGTCGCTGTCAAGGACCTCGTCGACGTCGCGGGCATGGTCACGACGGCAGGAGGCGTGATCCTGCCCGACATCCCTGCGCACGAAGACGCGCCAGTGATCCGGCGCATCAGGCGCGAGGGCTGCGTGATCGTAGGCAAGACCAACCTGCACGAGTTCGCATTCGGCGTGACCAGCGCCAACCCTCATTACGGGACCGTTCGCAATCCGCATGACCCGGCCCGCGTCGCCGGCGGCTCCTCGGGCGGGTCGGCCGTCGCGGTGGCAGCCGGCATGTGCGACTGGGCGGTCGGCAGCGATACCGGCGGCTCGATCCGGATCCCGGCCTCGTTGTGCGGCGTCGCTGGCTTCAAGCCCGCGTTCGGCAGCATCGACACCGATGGCGTGATCCCGCTCAGCTGGTCGCTCGACACTCTTGGGCCTATCGCGCCCGACGTGGCGGCCGGCGCACGCGCCTACACGATGATGTCCGGCGAGCAGATCGACCTGGCACGGCTCAAGAGGCCGCGAATCGGGGTACCTGCCGGCTGGGTGACGGACCTCGACCAGGACACGGCCGCCGCATGGGTGTCGGTCTCGGCGGGGTGGCCCGAGGTCGGGTTCGTCGATCGAGAACCGCTGTTCCAGGTCGGGTTGACGATCCTGCTCGTCGAGGCGGCCACGTACCACCGCGCCTGGGCCTCGAACAGCCCCGAGAAATACGGCGCCGACGTGCTCAGCCACATCCGCCGCGGCCTGGCGATCACCGGCGTCGACTATGTCGAGGCGGTGCGCGAGCGGAGCCGGCTGCAGGATTACGCGCGGCAGGCCATGGAAGGTCTGGACGCGCTGCTCCTGCCCGCGACGGCCATCGTGGCTCCGCCGGTCGAGGCGGGCAACGAGGTGCGCGAGCCGCTTTCCCGGTTCACGCGCCCCTTCAACACGACAGGTCAGCCCGTCGTGCTCGTGCCCGCGCCGGTCGCCGGCCTGCCCGTGGGGATGCAGGTGGTGGGGCGCACCAACGAGGGCGCGCTGCGCGCGGCAGCATGGCTCGAGAGAGAGTGGAAAGGCGCGAGCCGCACCGAGTGAAGTCAAAGGACCTCTTTCCGCCGATCTTCAGCCGGCATGCGGCAGCCTATCAGCGACGGCTGGACGGCATCATGGCGCGCGGCGAGTCACTCGGCCGCCAGCGTGCGATCGAGCTCGCGGCGGTCGAGCCGGGCATGAAGGTGCTCGACCTCGCCTGCGGCCCCGGGAACCTCACCCGCCGCTTGGGCGCGCTAGCCGCGCCTGGTGGTGAGGTCGTCGGCATCGACCTTGCGCCCGGCATGATCGAGCTCGCACGGGCGACCGCGATGGACAACACCCGGTTCGAGGTGATGGACATCGAGCAGCTCGGGTTTCCCGACGCCTGGTTCGATGTCGCGGTTTGCGGGCACGGGATCCAGTTCGCGCCCGACCTTGGACTGGCCCTGCGCGAAGCCCGCCGCGTCTTGAAAGCTCAAGGCAGGTTCGCCGCGAGCATCCCGGTGACCGGCGTCCGGGAGTCCGTTTGGATCCTCCTCGACGGGGTCATCGACCGGCTGCTGCCGCCCGCGCCGACGGCTGTCGACCAGGCGGCGACGCGCGCGACGGTGGCAGACACGGCGGCGCTCCGCCAGGCTGCGCTCGACGCCGGATTCGCCTCCGCGCATGTGGAGCTGGTCGAGGAGACCGTGATGTGGGAGTCGTCGGATCAGCTCGTCTCGATGTTCACGAGCTGGTGGGATTGCGCCTCCCGCCTCGAGGGTCTCGACGGCGCGCGACGCGAAGCATTCACCCAGGAAGCGCTTCAGACGCTTCGCGCCAGGTTTCCGGGATCGATCACGACCACCGGGCGCACCCACGTGCTGCTTGCGGTCTCCTGATGTGCCGCGCGGCCGCCTCGGTCCTGTGTGCGCGGTACCTGCTCAGGTCGACCGAGGCGCGCTCGCGCCCGGGGCGCCGTGAACATGCCGCCGGCGAGCGCGATCCTCAGGCTCCTCGCCTTTGCGGTGCCGGCGGCGCTGGCGCTGGCCGGGGTGCAGCCCCTGGTGGCCGCCGCGGCGGGATCGGTCCGGCTGACGTGGGCCGCCGGCCTGGCTGGACCCGCCTTGGCCGGGGCGATCCTCGTGTTCATGACGGGGCGATGGTTCGATCGCGGTGACGTGGTGCAGCCACCTTGGTACTCGGCGTGGCTGCTGTTGCCGGGCGCATTCCTGCTCGCGGGCGCAGCCGCGATGTGCATCTTCGGCGCGCTGGTGGAGCTCGACCTGATCACGTGGACGATGTGGATCCTGCTGCTGACGGGTTCCTTGTCCTGGGCCGCGGCGCTGGTGGTCGTGAGGACCGCCTCTCGCTGACCATCACCGAGCGGCGCGGGAGTGCGTCATGCTGCCGCCGGCCATCGACCGCCTCAAGCACACCGCGACCCACATGCGGTACGGCCGCCAGCCTTCCCCGATCTCGGCCAGCTCGGCATGTCAGGGTCCAGCGCACGTACATGAAGCGCACGCCATCTGGTCGAGGGCGCTCAGCGCTCGAAGACGCACCTCCTCACGTCGCCGCCAGAACAAGAAAGCCCGGCCGCAGGGAATGCGACCGGCTGTTGCAAGAAGCTGAGCTACCCGAGCTTGATGCGGTTGGCGCGCGGCCCCTTCTGGCTCGGCTCGATCTCGAAGCTGACTCGCTCACCGCCCGCCAGTGAGTCGAAATTCACGCTCGAGTCAAGGCCGGTGCGGTGGAAGAAATATTCCCGTCCGTCCTCGGCGGCGATGAAGCCGAAGCCCCGGTCCGAGACCAGCTTCTTGATGGTGCCTGTCGGCATCTCCCTAACTCCTCTTCTCGAAAGCTAGCCACGAACGCACGGGTCCTTTCGAGAAGATACCGACCGCGGCGAACATCGCCCGACACCCGGGCGACGAAATTACATTACCACCCAAAAGGCGGCCTGGAACGGGCTGGAAGACGAGCCTTTCAGGCCGCCAGCAAAACGACCCCGACCAGCGTCGCGGCCGCCCCCAAGAGCTTCGCGATCGCCCCTTTTCGCTCCCGCAGCCGCCATACCCCCCAGACCGCCACCGCCACGATCGCGGTCTCGCGCACAGGCGCCACCACGGCGAGGGGGGCGAGGCTCAAAGCCCAGAGCACCAGGACGTAGCCCGACCACATGAACGCGCCGATCACAGCGGACTGTCGCCAGGTCGGTACCTGCGCGGAATCCCTGGCCGGCGCGCGGCGCAGCCACGATGCGACCCTTATCGACAGTGGCAGCTCGATCGCCATCAGCGCAAACAGCAACCATCCGTACAGCCACGGCGTGGTGAGCCGCACGCCGATTCGATCTACCGATGTGTACAGGGCGATCGCCACCCCCGTCAGCAACGCGGGCAGCGTCGCGCGTCCCCTGGCCTGCGAGATGGTCACGGTCAGGATCCCAACCAGGAGAAGCCCAACGCCGGCGAGCTGTGCGGGCTGGAGCCTCTCGCCGATGACCGCCAAAGCGACGACCACCGCGATGAGAGGCGCCGATCCGCGAGCGATGGGATAGACGACCGAAAGCTCTCCGCGCCGGTAGGCGGTCGACAGCAGCCACATGTAAGCCGTCTCGAACGTCGATGAGAGCAGGCACCATGCAGCGGCCTGCGGGGGCAGGCTCGGCCGCCCGAGGACCAGCCATGCAGCAAACAGGGCGGCCGTGGCGACGAACGCAGCTACGAAGCTCGCCCGCTCGAAGGTGACCAGCGGGTCTCCGCTCACCTTGACCAGGACGTTCCAGGTGCCGTGGATCGCGGCCGCCGCCAGGGCCAGCGCGACTGCGGCGGCGACCACTTAAGGGCGCCGAGGGCGGGCGAGCAGCCGTCCCAGGAGCCGGTACACCTCCGGGTTCACGACCAGCCCGTTGTGGCTGCCCCAGACCGGGAGCGCCGGGATGTCAGGCCGGAGGCAGGATCGGAAGTTCACGACGTCGTCTGAGCGCGTATAGATCGAGGTCGTCGGCACGACCGGCGCGAGGGCGAGCTCGTGGTCGAAGCGGCCCTCGGGATTGAGCTTGCGGCCGTAGGCGATCTCGTTGGCGACCCTGACCATGCCGACGGCGTGGTGGGTGATGGTCGCGAGGTCGGTCCAATCGGCCAGCGGGGCTCCCAGCGTGATCGCCTGCTCGACCGCCTCCGGCCTTCGGTGGGACAGGACCTTGGCGAGCAGGCCTCCCCGGCTGTGGCCGATCAAGCTCACCCGGCTGCCGGTCTCCTCGTGGACCTCGATCAGGCGGTGTCGCAGGCCGGCGAGCATGTGCTCGGAGTGCCGGACGTTGAAGACGATGCCGGAGTCGAACGGCTCATAGCCGATGCGCTCCAGCCATCCGTACATCACGCCCAGCGACCAGTCACCGGACAAGAAGCCCGGGATCAGAAGGACGGGCCGCCCATCGCCGCGGGGCACGCCACGGCCCCGGAACACCGGATCGCGCAAGAGCGAACCCAGCTCACGCAGGGAGAGCGGATCCCACAACCTCACGTCGACCGATGGTAGGGGGAAGACACGCACCCTGAGGCCTTATCGGCCCGAGGCGGGCTTGCTACCTCGACCTACGTGGCGTAAACCCCACCGTCGGTGCCCACCTGCACGGCGATTGCCGCCAGGGGAGTCGGCGCGGGGCCGGCGACCACGGCGGCGCCGTGCGACGGATCGAACTCGGCCCCGTGGCAGGGGCAGGCGAGCAGCTTCTGGCCAGTGTCATATACAACCTGGCAGCCCGCGTGGGTGCAGACCGCATCGAACGCGACCACGCCGCCGCCGGAAAGGGACACGGCCACCGCAGGGTCGCCGGTCGCCGGGTCGGTGAAGTTCAGGAATCCCTGTGACTGGAGGTCGGCAAGCGCGCCGATCTTGGTGCCGGTCGGGGAGGCGACGGGCGTCGGGCTGGGGGCCGGGGTGCCTCCGCCGCCCTGGCTGAGCTGGGACGCCGACAGCTTCGAGCGCGGCAGCAGCGCCAGGACCCACACCGCGGCCACGGCCGCACTTCCCATCTGCAGGAGGAATCGCCGCCTCTGCGCATCGGCCAGTGGCGGGCGCCCGCTGGGCGAGCTCGAGGGAACTCCGAAAAGCAGGGGCCGGACCGTCAGGACGCCCTGGTCACCGACCAGCACGAGCGTGATCCAAGCCACGGTGTAGATGCTGTCCGACCCCAGGAAGTACGGCTGGATCGTCCAGCTGGCGGTGAGGAACAGCACGAAGCTCAAGAACGCACCGGCGGTGGCCGCCCACCGGGTCGCAAGGCCCAGAAGCACCAGCGCGCCGATCGCCAGCTCGGCCCCGATCACCCCCACGCCCGTCAGCTGCGGGACCGGCAGGGCGAAGACGTCAAGCAGGAAACCGATCGGCGAATGCGTCGAAAAGCCCTGGAGCTGGGATCCGATATAGGTCGAGGAGCCGGGCTGGAGAAAGCCGGGGTCGGAGATCTTCTGGAGCCCGGCGTACAGGAAGGTGAGCCCGAGGAACATGCGCAGCGGCACCGTTCCGTAGACCAGCCAGCGGTCGCCGGGCGCGGGACCCTGCCGAACCGGAGCCTGGACGCGCTTCTTGCTCAACTCACGAGCGAGGTTACCGGGAATTGCCTGGTGGCCCGCTGAGGGAAACCTGGGAGTTCGCTGAGATGTAACCGATCCCCTATACATACAGTATGTTAATTTAATTGCATGCTCGCTCGAACGTACCGCCTCGGCCGCCGCGAGCGGTCGGTCGAACGCACGCGGGGGGCCATCCTGGCAGCTGCGCGAGACCTGCTGGTGGCGGCTCCGTCGGGAACCTTGAGCGTCGGGGCGGTGGCGGCGAGAGCCGGGGTGTCGCGTCTTACGATCTACCACCGGTTCGGCTCGCGGGCAGCCCTGCTCGACGCCCTCGCGCCGGCGGCGGCCCCTGGGTCTGCGGACCCGACCGCCGACCCCAGGAACCTCCTCCGCCGGCGCATCTCGGCCGCCTGCTCCAGGTGGTCGGTCGATCCCGCCCTGTATCGCCATCTGCCGGCCCCTGGCCGGCTCGGCGAGCCCGACGCGGACCGCGGGCTGGCCGAGCGCCTGGCCGCCACGGACGGGCTCAGACCGGGTTGCTCGATCAAGGAGGCGCAGGACGTCATCGGCGTCCTGACCGCCTTTGAGACCTTCGACCGACTTCACCAGGACGGCCGCCGCACCCCGGCCGCCGTGGCCGAGATGTTGATGAGGTTGGCGGGCGGGATCCTGGCGTAGGATGACGCGGTGCGGCATAAAATCGCCGACCTGGACGGCCCTGTTCACTACCTGGATTTCGGCGGATCGGGCGAACCGCTCCTCATGGTGCACGGGCTGGGTGGCAGCGCCCTGAACTGGGTGGGCGTCGGCCCCCGCGTGGCAGAGAGCTACCGAACGCTGGCGGTCGACCTCGCGGGATTCGGCCAGACCCCGCTGTTCAACCGCTCGGCCGCCGTCGGCGCCAACGCAGCGCTCGTGCACGACTTCGTCGAGCGCGTGATCGGGCAGCCCGTGGTCATCATGGGCAACTCGATGGGGGGCCACATCTCCATCCTCGAAGCCGCCGCCCATCCCCAATCGGTCAAGGCGCTCATCCTCGTGGACCCCGCGATTCCGGGCGTGCACGTGCGGCGCCCTGAGCCCGCGATGCTGGGCGTGCTGGCGGCGCTCTCCATCCCAGGCCTGGCGCAGAACCTCCTGGGCCGGCGGGCGCGCGCTCTCGGGCCCGAGGGCCTCGTCCGGCAGGCGCTCGAGCTGGTGTGCGCCGACCCTTCCCGAGTCGACCCAGAGATCGTCGAGGCACATGTGAAGCTGACCCGAGAGCGCGAGCACCTCGGTCCCCAGAACGACCGCGCCTTCCTCCAGGCGTCGCGCTCGATCGGGCTGCGGATGGCCGACCCTCGCTTCTGGTCCCGTGTCGCCCGGGTGCAGGCGCCGACCCTGCTCGTTCATGGCCGCCTCGACCGGCTGATCCCGGTGGCCGCGGCTCGAGAGCTGGCGCGCCGGCGCCCTGACTGGCAGCTCGAGGTCCTGGATGGAGTCGGCCACGTGCCGATGATGGAAACCCCGGGGTTGTTCATGGACACTGTGGACGCCTGGGCCGCATATAGAATCGCCCGCGAGCCCGCCGCAGCCTCGTAACGGAGAAAAGCTCTACTAACACATTGGCCACCGTCCCAGAACCGTCACATAGCAGACGTCCCGGCCGGCTGAGGATCGCGGCGGCGATCCTGCCCGAGCTTCGCCACCTGGGACGCTGGGACCCGATTCCCCCGATGTGGCTCGAGGGCCGCATCTACCTGGAGTACCTGCGACTCATCCGCGACCCGGTGTTCCGCGGCGTCGAGGTGCCGTCGGGCCGGCGCAAGCCGGTGCTGTTGATCCCCGGCTTCCTCGCAGGGGACTGGACGCTGCATACGCCTTTCGAGTGGCTCCGGCGCGTCGGGTATCGGCCGATGATGACCGGGGTGACCTTCAACGTGATGTTCTCGGAGGTCATGCTCAAGCCGCTCATCGACGCGCTGCTCGAGCTGAACCGCAAGACGGGCTCGCGAGTGGCGCTCGTGGGGCACAGCCGCGGCGGCGTCCTGGCCAAGGTCCTTTCTCACCGCAAGCCTGACCTGGTCGAGCAGGTAATCACATTGGGATCGCCGCTCAAAGATCCTTTCGACGTCCACCCGATCACGATGGCCGGCGTGCGGGCCGCGCACCTGTACAACGTCTTTCGGTACGGCCACCCCGCCTCCGTGGAACAGCGATTCATGCGTGACCTGGCCGCGCCCCCGCGCGTGCCGACGACCTCCATCTACTCGCGGTCGGACGGGGTCGTGAACTGGAAAGCCTGCCTGCGCGCGGACGTGAACGCGATCGAGGTCCAGGGCAGTCACGTCGGGCTGGCGCTCAACCCGGAGGTCTACCGCATTCTCGCCCATCTCCTCCCCGCACCCTGGCGTCACAACTGACTAACATCGACATGACGGGAGCTCGGTAAGACGGGCTGAGAGGGCGCCACCGGCGCCGACCGCATGAACCTGAACTGGGTAATGCCAGCGGAGGGAGAAATCGATGAGCGACACCGCCGCTCGGCCGCTCGAGGCCGACGCCTTCGGCAAGGTCGAAAGCCACGGGATAGAGGCGATCCCGTCCGGCGAGCGACACGGCGCGCCGCGCGAGCTGGCGTTCCTATGGGGTGGCGCTTTCGTGAACTACGCGAGCCTGTTCACCGCTAGCCTGCTCACGACGTATTACGGGCTGGGCGTCTGGGACGGCCTGCTCGCGACGGCGCTGGGCACGGTGGCGGCGGCGATCGTCCTCGGCCTGCTCAGCAACACCGGGCCCGCCTCGGGCCGCCCGCAGATCGTTTACACGCGAGGGATCTTCGGCCGGCGGGGCTCATACCTGGGGGCCGCGCTGACCCTTTTCCTGGCCATCGGGTGGTTCGCCGTCGATTGCGTAATCGCAGCGCAGGCCGGCGCGCAGTTGCTGGGCGCCGGCAGCCGCGCGATCACGTTCGCGCTGGTGATGATCATCGCCGCCGTCAGCGTCTTGGTGGCGATCCTCGGGCACCAGACCATCAAGGTGCTCGAGACCTACGGCTCGGTGGCGTTCGCGGCCCTCTCCATCGTGCTCTTCGTGGTCCTGGCGCCGCAGTTTCACTGGGGCCAGGGACCGACCACGTCCGGCGCCGATTACGCCGGCGCCTTCGTGCTGGGCTTCATGACCTGCTTCGCTCTCGTCGCCTCCTGGTACCCATTCGCGAGCGATTACTCACGCTACCTGCCGGCCTACAGCTCGAGGAGGTCGGTGACGCTGTGGCCCGTCGCGGGCATCGCACTGCCGATGATCCTGCTCGGGCTGTTCGGACTACTCCTGCCGACCATCGACTCCCGCCTCGCGGCCGGCCAGGGAGTGCTGGCCGTGATCAGCGCCCACGCTCCGGGGTGGGTAGCCGTCCCGTTCTTTGTGTTCATCGTGGCCGGTGAGATCTGGGCCAACTATCTCGACGTGTACACCGCGGGCCTGGTCACCCTCGCGATGGGGATCAAGCTCGAACGCTGGCAGACTGCGCTCGGCTGCGGCCTGCTCGGCGCTGTGCTTGCCGCTTATGCCGTGCTGGTGAGCGACTTTCACCTTGCTTACGAGGACTTCCTCATCCTCACATACCTGTGGGCGCCGGCCTGGGCCGCGGTCGTCCTCCTGAGCTTTTTCGTGTTCGAGAGACAGCCGCGACCGGGGCTCGCGCTGGTCGCCTGGTTCTCGGGCACCGCGGTCAGTCTCGTGTTCGTCAACTACGCCAACCTGTTCAGCAACATGGTCCCGGCACACAGCTTCTTCAACCAGGGCTTGATCGCGGGCCTGCACGGCGCCGACCTGAGCGGCCTCGTGAGCGTGGGCGTCGCGGGGGGCGTCTACTGGGGCTTCAGGCGAAGGGAGGCTGCGTGAAGCTGCCGGTCGCGCTCACCATCGCAGGCTCCGACTCGGGTGGGGGAGCCGGGATCCAGGCCGACCTCAAGACGTTCGCGGCCCTCGGCGTCCACGGCACCTCGGCCATCACGGCGATCACAGCCCAGAACACGCTCGGCGTCACCGACATCCTCGAGCTGCCCGTGAGCCTGGTCGTCGCGCAGATCGATGTCGTGGTGGAGGACATGGGCGTGCAGGCGGCCAAGACCGGCATGCTCGCGAGCTCGGCCATCATCGAGGCCGTCGCCGAGTCCGTCAGGCGGCACCACATCGAGCGGCTCGTGGTTGACCCGGTGATGGTGGCCAAAGGCGGCGCAAGGCTTCTGCGCGAGGATGCGGTCGAAGCTTTGCGCAAGCAGCTCGTGCCATTGGCCGCAGTCATCACCCCGAACCTACCCGAGACCGAAGTTCTCCTGGCCCGGCCTGTGCGCAGCCTCGAAGAGCGCCGCCAGGCAGCCCGCGACCTGGTGGCGATGGGGGCGCGCGCCGCGATCGTGAAAGGCGGCCATGCCGAGGACGACGTCACCGACGTGTTCTGGGACGGGGAGCGGCTCGTCGAGCTCGGGGGCGATCGAGTGCACACGGCCAACACCCACGGGAGTGGCTGCGTCTTCTCGGCCGCGATCGCGGCCGGCCTGGCCCAGGGGCTCGACCCTCTGGCCGCAGCGACCACGGCGAAGGCGTTCATCCAGGGCGCGATCGCCAACGGGCTGGAGATCGGCCATGGGCATGGACCCGTAAACCCGATGTTCAAGTCGCGGTGATCCAACCGTCGGTTCCTCCCGGGTCGCCCGTTAAGCTCTACCGATGAGCAAGCGAAAGCGCGCCACGCCCGGCACGACCTCCGGCAGCCCGGACCCGGCGCCGGTAAGCCAGGAGACCGACGACACCGCGTCCAAAGAGGACATGGCGCACGTGAGCCCCGACATCCTCTCAGGCAGCCCTGACATATTCGCCTCCAGGCCCGCTCACCCGGCCCTGGAATCCGAACCGGTCGGCTCCGAGCTGCCGGCCATGACGTCCGAGCCGACCGCCTCCGAGAACGTGGCCATCAGTCCGGCCGAACCCCCTGTGATGGGGACCGCGGAAGCGGAGCCTGTGCTGGCCCCCTTCGAGCCGGTCGCCGCAGCCCCCGCGCCGTCCGTCCCCCTCGCAGCGGTGTCGCACCCGCCTCACCGCCGCAGCACGGGGTCGAGCATGGCGCTGGGGATCGTGCTCGTCGTGGTGGGGCTCTTCGCGCTCGGGGTGGTGATGTTCGGAATCGACCTGACGCAGTACGGCTGGCCGCTTTTCGTGATCATCCCGGGTCTGACGCTCCTGGTGGTCGGGTTCGTCGGGGTGGGTGCCGGCGCTTCGATTCCCGGCGGCATCATCACGATGCTCGGCCTCGTCCTCGCCTACCAGAGCAGCACGGGGGATTGGCCGAGCTGGGCCTTCGCGTGGGCCCTGATCGTGCCGGGCGGCCTCGGCCTGGGCATGTACCTGCAGGCCCTGCGCGACCGCGACACGGTGTCGCTGAAGCGCGGCCGAACGCTCATTTTCGTCGGCGTGATGATCTTCATGATCGGCTTCGTTCTCTTCGAGTCGATCCTCGGCATCAGCGCCACGGATTACGGCTGGTTCGGCAAAGCCGCCCTTCCGTTGCTCCTGATCGTGATCGGGATCATCCTGCTCGCGCGCAGCGTGCAACGCAGCAGGCGGGCCTAAGCCGGTCTCAGGCTCCGGATCCGCGCGGCCACCTGGTCGCGGGTCATCTGGTATTCCTTGCCGGCGCGGTACTGCCTGAAGCCGATCTTCTTGTTGATGGCGAGCATGGGCGCATTGGAGGCGGCGTTGGCCGTCGTCACCCACTGGATGTCCGGATAGAGATCGCGGAGGTGAAGCAGCATCGCGGCCTTGATCCACTTGCCGAGGCCGCGGCCTCGCGCGCTGGGCAGCACGCCGGTGAACTCCTGGTAGACGATCGTCCTGCGGTAGGGCGCCCAGGTGACATCGGTCACCGCGGACATCGTTCCGTCGGGCTCGCGGGTGAGCAAGGTGTGCGGGGTTTCGTGGCTGGCAGCCAAACGCTCGTTGTGATGCCTCAGGTGCTCAGGGGTGACGACGATGTCGCCATGGTCGAGGCCTTCCCAGGGGATCGTGTTGAGCATGGTCGACAGCTGGGGCGCGAACTCGGCCCACATCGACTCGGGCAGAAGGCCGTCGTGGATCTCCAACTTCGTGTGCGGCGAGCGGGCCTGTCCTTCCTCGACCCAACGCTCGAGCCTGGACCAGTCGACGTCGGCGATCCTGAGCCGGTTCTCGGCGCCGCTGAACTTCGCCTCCGCCCCCGCCCACCGCAGAAAGGCGTAACCCGGTTCGTCCTCCGCACCCATGTTGACGATGGTGCAGCCGTGACGGTCCATCAGCTCGACGATGACAGCCAGCCATGAGGCGCCGATGCCCTGGCGCCGCTCGCCGGGACGGACGTAGAAGTCGGTCCAGAAGAGGTGCTTGTTGCTTGCGTATTCCGGGTTTTCCGGCCGGACGGTCTTGCCGCCGAACATGCTGACGAGGACCCCGTCTCGAACCACCTCGTAGCGGTATTCGAACTCGAACGGGTTGGCGCGAATCAGCCGCTTCTCTTCCAGTTCGTCGGGCCGCACCGGGTCATCGGGACGCTGGTCCTTCTGCCGGACCCGCCTGTACTCGTGATATCGCTGCCAGAAATCGGGACCGGCGGTCATCACGTCAACCGGCACGGCAGTTAGCGGTTTGGACATCGACCGATAATCTCACAGTCAATGTCCGGCGATCGGCCGTTCGAAGTCGGCGTCACCATCCATCCGCAGCAGTGCACGAGATTTCGTGCGGCGCCTTGCCTATCCCTTCGACACCAAGCCCCTGCAGCGGATGCTCAAGCTTCGGGATTCCTGAACGGACGCACCTCGTCCGGGCGCGGCCTCCGGATCGGCGGCCCTTCCGCCTCGAGCGCGAGGCGCTGACGGTCGCGCATCGCGCGTAGCAGCTGCTCGGTGGTGACCCCGAACACGTTGCGGATCATGCCGTCGAAATATGAGAGCCCGCCGAAGCGCTGCAGAATCGACTTACGCGGGTGGACGAGCGCTCTGTTCAAGCGGTAGAAGACGACGTTCGCCACGACCTTGGGGTCCTGCCACTCACCTGCCTCTGACATGCGCATCCCTCGGAAGGCGCCCATGTGAGCGCCGGTGAGCTCTGTCACGTGGATCCAGCGCACGTCTCGCACCCCGAGTCGAAAACCGTCGGCGGACAGGCTGAGCCGCTCCCCCAGGCCCTGCATGGCGGTGAAGTAATAAGCGTTCAAGGCGACCATCACGAGAACCGCCACCGGAGCCACCCAGGCGTAGTGCCGGTCGGCGAAGACGGCCAGCGCCAGCGCGAAAGGAAAGGCCAACCAGCCGGCGATCCGCAGGGTGCGCACCGCGGGCGGCAGGCTCGGAGCGTCGAGCACGACCTCCAGCGCCGCTAGGTCTGGGCGCGGGCCGCCGCGCACGCGCCGGCGCCAGGCTTCCCTGATCCCGATCGCGGCCGCGGTGGATCCCCCCACGCCGACGACATACACGGTCAGCAGGGCGACCGTGATCAGGAGAACGGTCTGGTCGTCCACTGGCGGCATTGTAGGGATCACAAGCCAGACCGCGGCCTTTTGTGAGCCGGTCACTAACGATGTCCGGGCCCCGGTCTTAGCATTGCCGACACCACACCCTCTTCGCGGCGCGAGCCTCCTACCGCTTGGCAGGAGGCTCGTCGTCTTTTCGCGCCCGGGAGGACGATCGTCCCCCGGGGCTCAGGCGGCTTTGACGGCGGCGACGAGCTTGGTCAGGGAGTCCTTGGCGTCTCCGAAGAACATCATCGTGTGCGGCCCGAACATGAGGTCGTTGTCGATGCCGGCGAACCCCGGTCGCATCGAACGCTTCATGAAGATGATGTTCTTGGCCTGGTCCGCGTTGAGGATGGGCATCCCGTAGATGGGACTGCCGGGCGAGTTGCGCGCAGAAGGGTTGACGACGTCGTTGGCGCCCACGATCAGCGCCACGTCGGCGTTCTTGAACTCGTCGTTGACCTCGTCCATCTCCTTGAGCTGCTCGTAAGGCACGTTGGCCTCCGCCAGGAGCACGTTCATGTGCCCTGGCATGCGGCCCGCGACCGGATGGATCGCGTAGGTGACCTCGACGCCACGCTTCTCGAGCACATCGGCGAGCTCGCGCGCGGCGTGCTGTGCCTGCGCGACCGCCAGGCCATAGCCGGGCACGATGATGACGCGCTGCGAGTATGCGAGCAGGGTGCCCAGGTCTTCCGCCGACGCCGACCGAACACTGCGGGTGGGTCCGCCGCCGGCGGCGGTCGCCGCGCCGGCGTGTGTCTGCCCGAACGCCCCGAACAGGACGTTGGCCAGGGAGCGGCCCATCGCGTCGCTCATGAGCTTGGTCAGCAAGCTACCGGACGCGCCGACGAGTGTGCCCGCCACGATCAGGGCGAAGTTGTTGAGCGTGAACCCGCTGGCGGCCACCGCCAGTCCTGTGAAAGCGTTGAGCAGGGAGATGACGACCGGCATGTCGGCTCCGCCGATCGGCAGGACGAACGCCACGCCCAGCACGAGCGCCAGCAGCATCAATGCGATGAAGGAGAAGGGCACCGACGCGATGACCAGGATGGCGATGGCGAATCCCACGATCGCCGCGGCGAGCAAGCCGTTCACGACCTGCTGGCCCGGGTAGGTGATCGGGGTGCCCGTCATCAGCTCCTGGAGCTTGGCGAAAGCGATCATGCTGCCGGCGAAAGAGACCGAGCCGATCACGATGCTGAAGACGCTGGGGAACGCTTCCGAGAACGCCGGATGCGCGCCGGAGCTCAGCAGCTCGGCCACGGCCACCAGCGCGGCGGCCCCGCCGCCCACGCCGTTGAAAAGCGCGACCATCTGCGGGATCGCGGTCATCTTCACCATGCGCGCGCCGACGCTCCCGACCGCCGCCCCGATGACGGCGCCGATCAAGATGATGATCACGCCGGCTGTCGTGAAGTGCAGCAGCGGAAGCGTCGCGACCAGCGCGATAACCATGCCGACCGCCGCCGTGAAGTTCCCGTTGCGGGCGCCCTTGGGCGAGCTCAGCTGCTTCAGGCCGAGAATGAAAAGGACGGCCGCCACGAGGTAGGCGAGCGCGATTGCGATCGTCACTTGGGCGCTGGAGCCTGGGGCGTCGGGGCCTGGGGCGCCGGCTTGGCCGCCTGGCGGCCCTTGAACATCTCGAGCATGCGGTCGGTCACGACAAACCCGCCCACCACGTTGGTGGTGGCGAGCATCACGGCGACCAGGCCCAGCACGATGGTGACCGGCGTGTGGGCGCCGGATGCGATGACGATGGCGCCGACCAGGATGATGCCGTGGATCGCGTTGGTGCCCGACATCAAGGGCGTGTGGAGGATGGTCGGGACCTTGGAGATCACCTCGATGCCCACGAAGATCGCCAGCACGAAGAACGTCAGCTCGTTGAGCAGCTCGTTGTTCACGACGCAGACACCGCCTGCTTGGCCCGCTCGTTGACGATTTCTCCGCCGTGCGTCACGCAGCTGCCCTTGGTGATCTCGTCCGCGAAGTCCAGGTTGATCGCGCCGTCCTTGACAAGGTGCAGCAAGAGGTTGGCGACGTTGCGGGCGTAGAGCTGGCTCGCGTGGAGCGGCATCGTCGAGGGGACGTTGCGGGTCCCGATGATCGTCACCCCGCCCACTTCGACGTCCTTGCCGGCCTGGGTCAGCTCGATGTTGCCGCCCGTCTCCGAGGCGAGGTCCACCAGGACCGAGCCGGGGCGCATGGCCTTGACCATGTCTGCGGTCACGAGCAGCGGCGCGCGCCGGCCAGGCACGGCGGCGGTCGTGATGACCACGTCGGATTTCGCCACGTGCTCGCCGATGAGCTCTCGCTGCTTGCGTAGAAAATCTTCGGACTGCTCGCGGGCATAGCCGCCCTCGCCTTCCTGGGTCTCGAGCGGGAGCTCGATGAAGGTCGCGCCGAGCGAGCGCACCTCGTCTTTGACCGCCGGGCGCACGTCGTACGCGGACACCACCGCGCCCAGGCGCCGCGCCGTGGCGATCGCCTGAAGTCCCGCCACGCCGGCCCCCATCACGAGCACGCGCGCGGGAGCGACCGTGCCGGCCGCCGTCATCATCATCGGGAAGAACTTGCCCAGGCGGGCGGCCGCGATCAGCACCGCCTTGTAGCCCGCGGCCGACGCCTGTGACGACAGCGCATCCATAGATTGGGCGCGTGAGATGCGGGGCACCAGCTCGAGGCTGAAGGCCGTGACTCCCTGCTTGGCGAGCGCCTTGACGATGTCGCCCTGGGTCGCCGGCTGGAGGAAGCTGATCAGCACGGCGTCCTTCTTGAGCAGCTGGATCTCCTCGGCAGCCGGAGCCTGGACCTTCAGCACGGCGTCGGCGTCCTTGAGCAGCTCGGCCTCTCCCGTCACCAGGTGAACCCCGGCCTGGGCGAAGACCTCGTCGGTGAGGAATGCCGCGGCTCCTGCGCCGGACTCGATCGTCACGTCGAGGTGGGCGGCGATGAGCTTGGTCGCCGTGTCCGGCACAAGAGCCACCCTGCGCTCGTCCGGGGTCCGTTCTTTCGGTATGGCGACCTTCACGTACTGAGGACTCTAAGGAATCGAGGCTCGACGCTGCAGACGCGTAAAATCCTAGCTCCCTCGGAAGTGACCCAAGACATCATCAACGACCTCACCATCCAGGCAGCCACCGTCAACGGTTCCGGAAGCCAGACGGCGAACCTTGTCTTGACGCGCGCGATCTTTCACATGGGCATCCCGGTCGCGCCCAAGAACGTCTTTCCGTCCAACATCGAAGGCCTTCCGACCTGGTACCAGCTCCGTGTCACGCCCGAGGGCCACATGGCTCGATCCGACAAGGTGGACATCCTGATCGCATTCAACGTCGCGACCTGGCACCAGGACCTGAAGACGGTCCGTCCGGGCGGCGTGGTGATTCACGAAGAGGCGTTCTCGACCGCCGCGGCGCCCACCGACGTCAACTACTACCCGGTGCCGTTCTCCAAGCTGGCCAAGTCCAAGATCCAGAACGACACGCTGCGTAAGCAGCTCGCCAACATGATCTACGTCGGCGTCGTCGCCGGCCTGCTCGGGATCCCATGGGAGGCCCTGGAGCATGGGGTCAAGCGGCAGTTCCTCTCCAAGCCCAAGGCCGTGCAGGTCAACCTGGACGCGATCAAGGTCGGCTTCGACTACTGGCAGGACAACTTCTCCAAGAAGGACGCCTACCGGCTCGAGCCCATGACCGGCGCCGTCGAAGGCAAGGTGCTCGTCGAAGGCAACCAGGCGGCGGCCCTCGGCGCGCTGATGGGTGGCGTAACCGTCGTGGCCTGGTACCCGATCACGCCCTCCTCCTCCGTCTGCGAAAACCTGATCGCGTACTCGGAGCGATTCCGCGTGGATCCCGCCACCGGGGCCAGGCTCATCTCGGTCGTGCAGGCCGAGGACGAGCTCGCTGCCGTCGGCATGGCGATCGGCGCCGGCTGGGCGGGCGCCCGATCCATGACTTCGACATCGGGCCCCGGCATCTCCCTGATGGCAGAGTTTGCAGGGCTCGGCTACTACGCCGAGGTGCCGGTCGTGATATTCGACATCCAGCGCATCGGGCCATCGACCGGCTTGCCCACTCGAACCTCGCAGGCCGACATCGGGTTCGCCTACACCCTGTCCCACGGCGACACGAAACACATCGTGCTGCTGCCCGGCACCGTCGAGGAGTGCTACGAGCTCGGGCGTGACGCCTTCGACTACGCCGACAGGTTCCAGACCCCCGTGTTCGTGCTCTCCGACCTCGACCTCGGCATGAACCTATGGATGACGCCGGAGTTCAAGTACCCCGACAAGCCGTTCGACCGCGGCAAGGTTCTATCCAAGGCCGACCTCGACCGCCTCGCCGGCGAATGGGGCCGCTACGCCGACGTGGACGGCGACGGCATCACGTATCGCACGCTGCCCGGGACAGACCATCCTGCGGCCGGATATTTCACCCGCGGCTCGGGACATGACGAGCACGCCCGCTACACCGAGAACGCCGACGCGTACGCGCGCAACATGGACCGCCTGACCAGGAAGCTCGAGACCGCTCGCCACGAGTTGCCGGCGCCCATCCTCGACGAGTCGTCGAAGTCTTCGATCGGACTGATCGCCTTCGGCTCGACGCACGCCGCGGTGCTGGAGGCTCGCGGCACCCTGGCCGCGGCCGGTAGGCCGGTCGATTATCTGCGCCTGCGGGCCCTGCCTCTGTCAGACGAGGTCACCGCCTTCGTCTCGCGGCACGAGAAGGTCTATGTCGTCGAGCAGAACCGCGACGGACAGGTCTACGACCTGATCCGGCTGGCTCTGCCGGCGGAGCTCGTGGGCCGCTTGCGCTCGATCCGCCACTACAACGGCCAGCCGATCCCGGCGGTCGCGATCTCAGATCCCCTGCTTCAAATGGAGGCCGTACCCGTATGAGCGTGACCCTGAACCGGATCGGACTGCCTCGAGACGCCTACAAAGGCGCAGCCACCACGTTGTGCGCCGGTTGCGGCCACAACTCGATCACCAACCACATGATCAAAGCCCTCTACGAGCTCGGGGTCGAGCCGCACCGCCTGGCCAAGATGTCCGGCATCGGCTGTTCGTCCAAGACACCCGCCTACTTCGTCGAGACCGCCCACGGATTCAACGGGGTGCACGGCCGCATGCCGGCCCTCACCACGGGCGCCCATCTTGCCAACCGTGAGCTCCTCATGCTCGGCGTCTCGGGCGATGGCGACACCGCGTCGATCGGCCTCGGCCAGTTCATGCACATGATCCGCCGCAACATCGACTGCACCTACATCATCGAAGACAACGGCACCTACGGCCTGACCAAGGGTCAGTTCTCAGCCACGGCCGACCTCGGCTCCGTGCAGAAGAAAGGCGCAGTCAACACGTTCCAACCCATCGACCCGTGCGCCGTGGCGCTGACGCTCGGCTGCTCCTTCGTGGCGCGCTCTTTCAGCGGTGACGGCAAGCAGGTGGTGCCGCTGATCAAGGCCGCGCTGGCGCACCGCGGCACCGCGATCATCGACATCATCTCGCCTTGCGTGACCTTCAACGACCACGACGGGTCGACCAAGAGCTACAGCTGGGTCAAAGACCACGAGGAGTCGATCGCCGACGTCTCTTTCATCCCGTTCTTCGAGGAGGTCCAGGTCGACTACGAGCCGGGCACCATCCGCGACGTCGAGCTCCACGACGGCTCGCACATCCTGCTGAAGAAGCTCGGCGAGGACCACGATCCCTCGGACCGGCGCGCCGCCATGCGCGTCATCGAGGAGGGCCGCGCCGCCGGACACCTGGTGACCGGGCTCCTGTACCTCGACACGGAGATGAAGGACTTCGCGACCACCGAGCACATCCCGGTGCGGCCGCTGAAGGACCTCGGTGAGGCCGAGCTGCGCATGAGCAAAGAGCAGTTCGCCCATTTCATGTCCGAGTTCGCCTGAAGACCGAGACGCCGGCCACCCTGGCCGAGCTCAAGCGCGGCACTCGAATCGTCGCTCGCCGCGACCCAGCGATGGCGAGCCTGATCAAGCAGGCCGGCGCGATGGACCTGCGCGACCCGTTCGACGACAGCTTCGCCGCGCTCGTGCGCTCGATCATGTACCAGCAGCTCGCCGGGGCCGCGGCTGCGACGATCCACGGCCGCTTCTTGAAGCTCTTCACCGATCCCCTCTCGCCCGCCGCGGTCCTGGCGCTGCCCGAGGGCGCGATGCGCACCGCTGGCTTGAGCGGGGCCAAGGCGGCCGCCATCGCAGACCTCGCCGCCAAGGTCGTCGACGGCACGGTTCCGCTCCATGACGTGGACAGCCTGCCGGACGATGAGCTAGTCGCCCGCCTCGTCCAGGTGAGAGGCATCGGCCGATGGACCGCCGAGATGTTCCTGATCTTCCAGCTGCGCCGCCTGGACGTCTGGCCGGTCGACGACTACGGCGTGCGCAAAGGCTGGGCGATGGCGCACAGGCTCAAGGACCTGCCCAGCCCCAAAGCCCTGCAGGGCGAAGGAGACCGGTTCCGGCCTTATCGCACGGTCGCGGCCTGGTACTGCTGGCGCGCGGTGGACACGGTGGTGCCCGCCTAGCGCGTCCGATTGCTGGGAGGCGGGCGCGGGCGTCGAGGACTCCACCCGCATGTCCACCTGTACGATGGGCACCGGCTGCAAAACGGGCATTCCAAGAAAGGGGTGGTATGTGGTGATCGCTCTCCCTGACTCTCCGGACGCATTCCAGGACGCGACCTGGGAGGACGTGCTGCCGTACTACGAAGACCTGGCCGCCCGGCCGATCGACCGCGACAACGTCGAGACGTGGCTTGCGGACTGGTCACGCTTCGAGTCGCTGCTGTCCGAGGCTGCGGCGCTGGCCTCGTTCGCCTACTCGTGCGACACGCGCGACACAGCGCGAGAGGAGGCTCAGCTTCGCTTCGGCACCCAGATCTCGCCCCTGGCATATGAGCAGCGCATCCGCCTCCAGGAGCGGCTCGTGGAGCTCGCCTACGTGCGGCCGGGGATCGAGATGGTCGTTCGCCGCTTCAAGAACCAGATGCAGCTGTTCGACCAGGCCAACGTGCCGCTCTTCTCGAACCTGTCAAAGGCTTCGACGCAGTGGTCGAAGGTCAACGGCGCGATGACGGTCGAGTGGGATGGCGAGGAGAAGACCCCTGCCCAGCTGCTGCCATATCTCGAGGCCAACGACCGCGACGTCCGGGAGCGCGCGTTCAAGGGGCGGGCTCGGCCTTTCATCGAGCAGCGAGCGGCCCTGGCCGCGATCTTCGACCAGATGTACCAGATGCGGCAGCAGGTGGCGCGAAATGCCGGCTTCGACAACTACCGCGATTTCGCCCACCGCGAGAAGAACCGGTTCGACTACACGCCGGACGACTGCCTGCGCTTCCATGAATCGGTCGAGAGCGCGGTGCTGCCGGCCGTCACGCGCATCAGGGACCGGCGCCGCCGGCAGATGGGGCTCGCCAGCCTGCGGCCGTGGGACCTCGACGTGGACCCGCAAGGCAGACCGCCCCTCAAGCCGTTCGAGGACATCAAGACGTTCATCGACCGTGCCGGCGAGATCTTCTCAAACGTCGACCCTGCCTTCCACGATTACTACCGGCGCATGGCCGACGCCGATCTGCTCGACCTCGACAACCGAAAAGGCAAAGCTCCCGGCGGCTACTGCCAGACGCTCGCGTTCAGGAAGATGCCATTGATCTTCATGAACGCGGTGGGAGTCGACGGCGACGTGCGAACGTTGCTGCACGAGTCGGGCCACGCCTTTCATTCGTTCGAGGCGTCGCACCTGCCGCTGCTTTTTCAGCGCCATCCAGGTTCCGAGATGGCAGAGGTCGCATCGATGTCGATGGAGCTGCTCGCCGCGCCTTTCATCGACCAGGACCACGGCGGCTACTACAGCGAGGAGGGCGCGCGGCGCTCACGCGCTGAGTTGCTGGAGGGCATCGTCGCGTTCTTCCCGCACTGCGCCTCGGTGGACGCTTTCCAGCAGTGGATGTACGTGAATCCGGAGGGCAGAGACGCAGACGCCCGAGACCGCAAGTGGCTCGAGCTGCGCCGGCGGTTCGAGGGAGATTCCGTCGACTGGACGGGCCTCGATGCCGAGCGTATCGCCCGTTGGTATCAACAACCTCACTTTTTCGCGAGCCCCTTCTACTACATCGAGTACGGCATCGCGCAGCTCGGAGCCCTGCAGGTGTGGCGCAACAGCCTGCACGACCGCACCCAGGCGGTGCGCCGGTACCGCGACGCGCTGGCGCTCGGCGGGACCAGGCCGCTGCCGGAGCTTTTCGAGGCCGCGGGCGCGCGGCTGATCTTCGACCACGACGGAATGCACGAGCTGATCTCGCTGGTCGAAGAGGAGTTGGCGAAGCTCTAGCCCGCCGCTCAGTTGTGGACGATGTCCCGCAGCGGCGCGTGGGGGCCGAAACGCGGCGCACCGATGCCCGAGACCGTGATCAGCCGGATGACACGGGCTCGATGGCCGCGGTACGGATCGAGCAGCTCGAGCATGCGCTCGTCGCTCGAGCGCACGGTCCCTTCGAGCGCGAACCCGACGGCGTGCGGGAGGTTGTAGTCGCCGACCGGGACCGAATCGGCGTCCCCCAGCGCGACCAGGGCCACTTTGGCAGCCGTCCAGGGGCCGATGCCGGGAAACGCCTGCATCCGTCGATAAGCCGAATCTCGGTCCATGGTCACCACCTCTTCGAGGCGCCCCGCGCTCCGGGCGGCGCGGATGATCACCTCCGCCCGGCGGCGCTCGATCCCGAACTGGTGGAACGCCCAGTAGGGCGTCCGAGACAGGACCTGCGGCGACGGCGGGACCTTCATCGACACCGGTCCGGGCGCGGGCTCGCCCATCGAGGCGACCAGGCTCCGGTACGACGCGTGGGCCTCGGCGGCCGCGACCAGCTGGGCGAGGACGGCCGGCACCAGGGCCTCGAAGACCGCTTCGGTCCGGGGCAGCCTCATACCGGGATGACCGCGGTGAAGGCGGCCGATCAGGGGGTGCTTGGGGGTGAACCCCAGGTCGTCGTCGGACTGTCCGCACAGCAACGGCGCCCGGTCGACGGCCCACCGCGCGCCGGGCCCCCAGGCCTCCGCATCCGCCACGCACCCGTCGTGCCGGACGTGCAGGGTCGCCACACCGTCGGGCGTGCGAGTCGCCCGCCACGCCTCGCGCTCTTCTGCGCGCAGCCAGGCGCCAGGGCCGATCGAGCCCAGGGTGAGCGCGAGGTCGAGGGGCCGTCCGAGCTCGAACCGAGTCTGCGCGTCGGGGCGCACCGCCAGAGATTACTGGCTCAGGGGCACCGCGAAGACAAAGGTCGATCCGCGGCCCAGCTCCGACTCCACCGTGAGGTCGCCGCCGTGCATCCGGGCGATCTCCCTGGAGAGCCATAGGCCAAGACCGGTGCCGTGGACGTGCTGGGTCGACTCGATGCGCCCAAAGCGCATGAACAGCTGCATCTGGTCCTCGGCCGAGATGCCGACGCCCTGGTCCGTGACCGCGACCACTCCTGACTCGCCTTTCCGACTGATATCGACCTTGATCTCGGTCCCAGGCGGCGAGTACTTCGCGGCGTTGGTGAGGAGGTTGCGGATCACGATCTGGAAGCGGTCGGGGTCGACGTCTGCCCCGACCGGGGCCGGCGGCCGGACCACGTTCAACTGGTGTCCGCTCACCAGCATCCTCACCCCATCCACCGCCGCGCCGGCAAGCTCGACGATGTCGAGCCGCCTCTTCTTCAGGGCGAGCTTGCCCTCTTCGAGGCGCGACGCTTCGACCATCTCCTCGAGCATCCAGTTGATCTCGTCCGACTTGGAGATCAGCAACGGTAGGACGGAATGAGCCCGCGGCGGCATCTCGCCGAGCGAGCCCTCTTCGAGCATGGTCAGGTATCCCTTGATCACGGTCATGGGGCCCCGCAGCTCGTGGGAGGCGACGCTCAGGAACTCGCTCTTGGCCTTCTCTAGGGCGTGGATGCGGGCGGTGAACGTCACCCGGTCGAGCCCCGCCGAGATGCTGCTCGCGTACTGGCGCAGCTGGCTCATCTCGTCGTCGCTGAACGTGGGCGCCAGCCGGCCCGACGTGATCACGATCGCGCCACGACCGCCTTGAAGGTCGAGCGGCAGCACGACGCTCGACCCAACACGCAGCGGTGCGCCTCCATCCCCGGTGACCGACAGCAGCTGTCGAGCTTGGGTCTGCCCTCTGGCCTCCTCGACCGTGATGCCCTGCGCGGCGAGCACAGAACCGTCTGAGTCGATCAACCAGGCAGAATCGCCTCCCACCAGGCGCACGGCCCAGCCGAGCGCCCGCTCGGCGAGCGTGACGCGATCGGGGCTGTAGCGCAGCAGGTCGTGCAGCGCGTGGCGGAACTGGTCCTCGGCCATTGGGGCAGAATAGCCTAGCCGACGATATTTCAACGACAAGGGGCGCCGTATGAAGTGGATCACCCGACAAAACGCCAGCGTCGATCGGATCGCATGCCCGTGGCTGGTCAAGCGGTTCATCGACCCGCAGGCGGAGTTCCTCTACGTCGCGGCGGCCGACGTCGCAGGCGTCGCCGAGCGGGAGGGCGCCATCCCATACGACGTGGCAGGAGTGGAGCTAGGCCATGTCGACGGCAGCTGCAGCTTCGAGTCGATCGTCGCGAAATACGGCCTACACGACCCGGCGCTCGACCGCCTCGCGCAGATCGTTCACGGCGCCGACGTCACGGCCGACCTCGGACTTACGCCGGAGGCCGCGGGCCTGAAGGCCATCGCCCACGGATTTGCTCTCCTGCACGGGGTCGACGACCATCGCAAGCTCGAGCTTGAGACGCCGCTCTACGACGCTTTGTACGCATGGTGCCAGCGCGAGGTCGAGAAGGTCAGTCGGGCCTGACGAGGATCCCGTTGGGGTCGGTCCGAGGTACGTCGATCCGCCTCACCTCGAAAGCGTGAATGCCGCGAACGTCCGGCTGCACCGCTACCGCGCCACGGCCCTCCAGCAGGTTGATCCCCAGGTGGTGGTGATAGCCGTCCCAGCTCATGAACCGCATGATGCGGCCGGCCTCCGCCATCAACTCCATCCCCAGCGACTCATAGAAGGCCTGACTCGAGTCGAGGTCCGAGACGTTGAGGTGCACATGACCCATCAGCGTGCCGGCCGAGAACTTCGGCTGCGGCGGGCTGGCGATGCGGAGAAGGCGTTCGAAGTCGAGATGGTCGGTGCCGATGTCGAGTCTGCCGCCGGGATAGCGCCACTCGCTGCGAGGTCGATCCGCGTAGACCTCGATGCCGTTGCCCTCCGGATCATCGAAATAGAGAGCCTGGCTCACGTAGTGGTCCGCGGTGCCGGTCAGAGGCAACCTCTCCTCCAGAGATCGCCGCAGGAACGCGCCGAGCTCCTCCTCGCTCGGGAGCAGGATGGCGAAATGGAAAAGTCCTGCGGTACGCCGCGGGCGATCCTGGCCGCCCGGCAGCTCCCTGAGGTGCAGCAGGGGCCGCCCTACAGCGCCGAGCACGGCGCTGTAGGGGCCGCCGCTCAGCTTGCTCAGCCCGAACCATTCGTAGAACGCCACCTCGCGCTCCAGGTCCAGCACCTTGAGCTCCACGGTGCCCAACGGCCAATCCGCTTCCATGTCCTCCAATCTAGTTCTTGGCCGGCTGGTACTCGAGCACGACGATTCCGGAACCGACACCCGACAGCTTTACGCGATCTATATGTCTAGCCTGCCACCGAAACCCGAGTAGGGCTATGTAGGTTGAGTCCCTTCTAAAGACCCGCAAGCTCTGAGAACACGGCGACCGAGACCGCAATCGCGGCCAGCGCTTCAAGAACAATTCCAGCGAGGACCAGGTAAGCCTTCACTCGATTCCACTTCCGCGCGGACTCAAGGATGTCGACATTGAGACGTGCGTCCCTCCTGGCAGCTCCAATCGGATCAGGCGCGGTCCACTCGGTCTCTTCCACCCGCGACCGGAGCGGTGGGATCAGGGCCTCCTCGTAAGGAAGAGGGGCGTTCGAGAGCACGCCCGAGACCGCCGCTGCAGCGAAAAGCAGAGCAGCAGTTATCAGGGCCCACTTGCCAGCACCGGTGATCGGGATGTGAAGTTGGTTAAAGGTGCCGCGCGTAAAGGCGGCCAGTCCAAAGAGGAGCGTCGCGAGCGCGCCCGAGCTGGTGACGATGCCGATGCCACGCGCTTCGAGCGACGTCTTGCGGGCTCGCTCCTCGGTCAGCTGGGCGAGGATCGTGGGTCCGTAGGACGACCCCTTGACATCAGCGAGGGATACCTGGTTCTTCCAGAACACCTTCCTTACCGCTTTTTCCAGATGGGACCTGTCTCTTTCTCGCTTCCCTCGTCCTCCTCTTTATGCCGCCGCTGCTGTTCATATTCCTCATGCCTCCGGCGTTCCTCGTCCTCGCGCGTTCGGCGTTCCTCGTCCTCGCGCTTTCGGGGTTCGTCGTCGCTCACTCGATCGCCTCCAGGTGCGATGCACTTGTCATTTCTCTTTCCGACGCAGTCGGCGCTTCAAAACAGTGCCCGTTTCCTTCTCACTTGTGGCCGGCTTTGTTGCCGCCTTCCTCGTCGCTGCTGGCTTCTTCGCGCTGGCGCGACGCGGGCTCTTCTTATTCGGCACGATCGTGTCTCCTCAGTAGAAGGCTGGACCGGCAATGAGGAGCGATCTCCGTGAAACTCGTTAAGAGCCCACCGGTGGGGGCGTGGGTTCACCGATCGGAGTCGTGGGCAGTGGCTGCCAGGTTGTGCCGTCCCACCAGTAGCGACCATCTGGGGAGATATTCGGAGCGGAGAGAGCTGTCTGGACTGGAACCACCCGCACCGGTCTTGGCTTCCGGCTCGCGACGAAGGCCAGGATTGCGCCCACCAGCAGCAGTGGCCCGGAGATGATGTAGAAGAGGGACACCCCCACGAAGCCCGCGATGGCGGCCATCAGCATCATGATTCCGCCGGCCGCCGGCCTGCCCATGGCCAGTGCCCCGCCGATGATTCCGACAATCGACGCGCCCAGGGCGACCCACCCGCCGACGACAACCATTCCGAAATTGGCCTGAGTCGTGCTGTCGGCGCTGCTGCCTTGGATCGCTTGACCAATCCCCCCGACGGTGAGGGCGAGCACTGCAGCGATCAGGCCGATGATTCCACCGGTGAGGCCTAAGGCTAATGCTCCTCCTCGCACCGCGATCTTATCCCCGGACCCAGGCTTCGGCTACCACAAACGGCAGGGCAAACACCACACCAACTACGGGCCAAATCCACTTCATGGTTCGATCTCCGCGTGGCCGTCGCCTTTCCGACTGGCCAGAGTTGATCGAGGTCGGTAGCTTCTCGACGCCACGCTCACGGCCCACCACCGAGCGATGGCCGGCCACGACCAGCCGAGACTTTCTCTCTGCGCCAGCTGCTGCTCGACCACGAGCGCTCGGACCGTGGTGACGGCAATCGATCGACTGGTGATGTTGAGCTTCATGGCCTGTACTGAGCGAAGATTGCTTAAAGTACCCCGATTATCGACTATATTCGGTATATAAGAGTTCCACTTAACACGCGGGCTCGCTGATGTCCGGGCGGGCCACCACGATAGGACTGGCCCGAATGAGTGAATCCCCGCCCAACCCGAGTACCCCTCAACGGTCAGCAGACGGTTTATGGGAGTGGAATGGCACCCAGTGGACCGCCACTCAGGCGCCGCCCGGATCCCAGCAGGTCGCTCAGTCAGCCCCGGTCATGCAGTCTCCGCCGCAGGTGCCAGTCAAGAAGAAGGGCCACTTGATTCGCAACGTCGGCATCGTCGTTGGCGCGTTGCTTCTCGTTGGAATCGGTGTCGCAATCGCCAGCTCCGGTGGCTCGAACAACAACCCTACGGCTGGCACAACAACCGCTTCGTCGCCCGCCGTCACGGCAGCGGCGACCGCGAAGGCCCCGGCTGGCCCCACCCTGACGAATCAGCAGAAGAACGCCGTGAGGTCAGCCCAGTCGTACCTGAACCTGGAGGGCTTTTCGCGGCAGGGTCTCATCGACCAGCTCTCGTCTTCGGCTGGCGATGGATACTCGGTCCAGGATGCGACTATCGCCGTCGATAGCCTGAACGTGGATTGGAACGCGCAAGCCGTGCGATCGGCCAAGGCGTATCTCCAGTTGGAGGCTTTCTCGTGCAGCGGCCTGATCCAGCAACTGGATTCGGACGCCGGCGACAAGTACACGGTCGCGCAGGCTACATATGGAGCGCAGCAAGCAGGAGCTTGCTAGCGGCCACCGCGAACGAACTCAGCTAGCTGCTGAGGTGCTCAGAGTTGAGGGAGGGAGGCGTGACTCCCTCCCTTTCTTTGCCAGACCGGCTCGCCTGGGAAGCGGGAAGTCCAAAACTGCAAAGCTGTCGATGGTTCAGAAGCTGTAAAGCTGTAAAGCGACCAGACGTATCTTGGTCGGCTGCGCCTTTGAACCTTTGGACCTCTAGTCGTCCTCGTCGGCGACCACCTGCAGTCTTTGCAGCTTTAACCCTTTGTTCCTTTGACCCTGAGGACTGCCGGCCTTCGACCGATCTAGTTGAGTTTGGGCTCGACCCCAGCGGCCTTGGCGCAAGCTGCGCAGATGCTCCACGGCATCACGGCATCCAGGTCGACCACACGCAGGGCACCTTTATTGGCCACCGGCGCTCCGTTGAAGACGTGGACGCACGAGGCCTGATCATCCGGTGTGACCACCACGACCATGTCCTTTCCGGCATGCGCGCCATCGCCCTTGATGGTGAGGCGCTTGTGAGGTCGTGGAAGCAGACGCTCTTCGATCGGCATCGCGGACCAACCTTACGACGCGATGTTCAGTCCTGGTTGTCCTCGGCCACCTCGCGAACCATCTTGATGAGGTGACGGTCGAACGCCACGCGACGCCCCAGTTTCGCGATCAGCTCTTGGACGATGGCCTCGACCGGTGGCTGCAAAGGCTGATGGACGACCTGACCAGCCGGGAGCAGCGCCGCCTCGGGAACCAGGAACTCTCTACCGTACGCGCGGCACCGAAACATGTCTCCCTCCCGCGAGGCGAGTACCACCATCAACGATTCGTATTTGAGAATTCGCTTCTCGACCACCGACCTCATTTCCCGGAGCTCGACTCGGAGGACAGCATTCGGAGCAACGCCTCGTAGTGATCGCCTGGCAGCAGGTGGCTGTAGGTGTTCGAAATCTGGCTCAGGTCGCTGTGTCCAACGATGTCTTTCAAGACCACCACGTTCATCCCAGAGCGCAGCGCCCTCGTGATGAACGCGTGGCGAAACGCGTGCGCGTGCACGCCCTCGACGTCGGCCCGCTGGCCCAGGGCGACCAGCATGTTCTGCAGGCTTCGAGGACGCAGGGGCTCGACCTGACCAGTCTTGTGCGAGGCCCTATTCGTCATGAACAGCTGGTCGCCACCGCGATGCGCCAGTCGCCTCAACCTGATGAACAACCCCGGGCTCACCGGCACCTGTCGCGGTCCGCTCTTTCCGTCGACTCGTAGAAAGTGCTGCCGGCCGCTGAGGATCAGGTCGCTGGCGCGGAGGTTCAGAAGCTCGGACAACCTGACGCCGCTGTCGGCCAACGTGCGCACGACCACCTTGTCGCGCTCAGAGTCGGCCACTGCCTCGAGCTTGTCGATCTCCTCTCGGGTCAGGACTCGGAGCAGCTTCTTCTCTTTCTTGGGCTGCTTGGCCTTCACCTTGGGCCCCACTAGATCGTCTGCCTGGCACCAGCGGAGGAAGATACCGGTCACCCTGACGTAGGTCCGGGCCGAGGCTCTGGACAGCGCCTTGTGGGTGCGGAGCGACACGTCGCTCAAGACGTGGGCCTGCCAACGATCGATCACTCGCTGATCGAGCTGCTCCGTGGCTGCGATCCCGTTGGTGGCGCACCACTGCTCGAACAGCCTCAACACGCCGCTGTACTGGTCGACGCTCCGGGGCGAGAGCCCCTGGGCCTGCTTGCTGCTGACGAAGTCGCTGACGGCGGTTGATAGCTTCATACGTAATCCCCCTTCAGGGCACTACGTTGTGGCGGCTAACTCCTGTCCAGTGTACCACCTGAATACGCTTGGATGGGGAAGTTATGTGCAACAATTAAGTTCGGATCTAGTGTGGCTGGGGAGGAAGGATTCGAACCTTCAACCTTCTGATCCAGAGTCAGCTGCGCTACCGTTGCGCCACTCCCCAACTTGCGATGTCCCGAGTGCGGCCCGGGCCGTTCATTTTAAGGAGGCGCCAAAAGGCTACCGATCCGAGCCTGGCAGGGTCTCGTAAGACGGCTACTCCCGCGTGACGGTCACGTCCGGCTGCTTGGCCGATCCCTCCGAGCGGACGGTCATCCGGATCGAAAGCGGCTCCGACCCGCCCATCAAGCGGTCGAAGGCGCGCTCCATGAGGACTTTGGCCTGGTGCATATTGACCGCCCAGCCGACGCCGAACACTCGATCGCTGAACAGCCGGTCCGAGTGCGGATTCCAGTAGGCGTCACGGATCCGCTGCAAGGTCGGCGGCCGAAAGTCGTACGGGACCACTCCTACCACCC